>Ga0073936_10000415_pt1 | contig 65444 bp, 57 predicted proteins | sample AliMusrvi5mmetaG_FD_87041 | JGI IMG/M metagenome (GOLD analysis project Ga0073936, IMG submission 87041) | Freshwater lake bacterial and archeal communities from Alinen Mustajarvi, Finland, to study Microbial Dark Matter (Phase II) - Alinen... | ecosystem: Environmental > Aquatic > Freshwater >... | reverse complement strand
CACTTCCCAGCTTCCGGATTTGGGAATAGGGAAAATTGACACTATAGATATCTATTCCTTAAAAATCTGTAAGGGGAAAAAGCTCACAGGGGTGCTTGTGGCAAAATGGTATTTTCTAAATGCATTTGCCCTGAGCAAATAATTTACTGGAAAGGAGTGATTATCAAAATAAATTTACATTTATTTGAGGCAAAACGGCTTTTAATCAGTTTATATGAATAATTTTGCATTAAAATTATTTGGTTGTGGCCTACATTCTTATCATTGAAACATCGACAGAAATATGCAGTGTTGCCCTGGCAAAAGACGGGCAATTGATTGACCTGATAGAATCGGATGAAGGGCAAAATCATGCACGTCTGGTTACTGTGTTTGCTGAGGACTTATTAAAACGAAATAACATCAAATCCGGGAATCTTGCAGCAGTGGCAGTAAGTAAGGGGCCTGGCTCGTATACAGGCTTGCGGATCGGGGTGTCGACAGCCAAAGGGATTTGTTATGCAAGTGGCATCCCACTTATAGCAGTCGGCACATTGGAAGCCATGGCAAAACATGTTTCATTGAATCGATCGAATTATCATCTCCCTGAAAGTTCTTCCTTATTGTTCTGTCCGATGATTGATGCCCGGAGAATGGAAGTATTTTCTATGCTTCTTGAACAGGATGGAAGGGTTCTGAAACCAATTTCAGCCGAGATCATCAACGAAACAACTCTTGCAAATGAACTAATTGAAAACCAGGTTGTTTTCTTTGGAAACGGCTCAGAAAAATGCAAAAATGTTTTATTTTCAGCTAATGCATTGTTTTTAACTGATGTTAAAGCATCGGCTCAACATATGATCGAACTGGTTTGGGAGGCATACAACAAAAACCAATTCGAAGACGTTGCATACTTTGAGCCCTTCTATCTAAAAGATTTTATTGCCTTAGTTTCCAAAAAAAACATATTCGGATGAGAATAATACTAGTTTTCTGTCTTTTGTTTTCTTTCGCATTACATCTGAATGCCCAGCCTCTTGAAGAAATCGAATACATTCTTCGTTTTGGATTTATTAAAGGAGGAAAAGCAACATTAACTGCGGAAAAAGAAAAACTAAATAAAAATCAAGTCATTCATTACCGGATGAGAGGCCGTACAACCGGGTTGGTGGATAAATTTTTTGAGGTGAATGATGTTTACGAAAGTTGGGTTGATCCAACGACCTTCCTTCCTGTTAAATCCGTTCGTAATGTAAAGGAAAAAAAATATCGGTTCTATGATGAGATCACCTATGATCAGAAACACGATTCTATATTCAGCCTGAAATCAGGACGTATAAAAGTACCTAAAAATGTTAATGATCTGGTCAGTGTTTTCTTCTACATCAGGCAAAACAAGTATTTTGAGGACATGCTTGCAGGTAAAATTATCGAGATACCAATTTACCACGGGGATGAATTATTTGTCATGCATTTGCATTATATTGGAATAGAGACCATTGACACAAAGGTCGGGAAGAAGGAATGTTATGTGGTTACGCCACAAGTTCCGAAGGGTCAATTATTAAAAGGATCGGATAGTTTGAAGATTTATATCACAAAGGATAAATACAGACTTCCAATTTACGCCGAATTTGAATTGGTGCTTGGATCACTTAAATGTGAATTGGACGCATACAAGATTAACGGGATCAGCCAAATGACCGTAGAACAATAAGTTGATATTGAAATAATCAGAAGAAAAATTCGGTATCAACAATATTTCTCTATTTTTGCACCCGATTTGAAATTAATTTAAAATTCTCTATGGCTACAACAACAGATATTAAAAACGGGTTGACGATCGAATACAACGAGCAGTTGTTTCAAATAGTATCTTTTCAGCATGTAAAACCGGGAAAAGGCCCTGCTTTCGTCAGAACGAAACTTAAAAACTTAAAAACAGGAAGAACGATTGATAATACATTCAGTTCAGGTGCAAAAATAACCATTGTCCGAATAGAGCGCAGGCCATATCAATACTTATATGAAGACGAAGCTGGATTTAACTTTATGCATACCGAGTCCTTTGAACAGATATCCATTGCTAAAGTATTAGTTGATAATTCTGATTTATTGAAAGAAGGACAGGTAGTTGAAATCAATTATCATGTTGATACCGAAACGCCTCTTACAGTTGAAATGCCAGCTTTCCTGGAATTAAAAGTTGCTTCAACCATAACCGGTGAAAAGGGAAATACAGCCAGTTCAACGGCATTAAAACCCGCAATACTCGAAACCGGAGCAGAAATCATGGTTCCGATGTTTATTAATGAAGGTGATCTTTTAAAAATTGATAGTCGGGATCGTTCTTATTCTGAACGTGTAAAGAAATAATCATGTAAGTTTATTAACCTGAAAATGGTCTGCATTGTGCAGGCCATTTTTTTTATCCTTGATTTTCGGGTAATGCTTCAGCTATGGAAACTTTTCGGGTATAAATATCGATAGCAACAATGATGGCAGTAAAGCCCCAGAATGGGACTGAGAGCTTATCCGAGTCCAGAAAATCATTCAGAGTTCCGTGAATATAATAGGTAATAAGACCAAGCAATGCACTCATAACAAGTGTTTTAAGGCGCTTGTCGTTTGTTCGCGAATACGTGTGTATGGCCGTATACACAACAACAATAATCAGGATCAGGACTGTGACCAGCCCCATGAAACCCGATTCAGCCATAGGTCCGAGGTATTCGCTGTGAGCATTTCCTCCATTTGCCGAATTGGTACTGATGATTGTCCTCTCGTTTGTTAATTGATAAGGAGCATATTTAAACATGTAAGTGCCAGGACCATATCCCAGGTATGGTTTATCTTCAAACATTCGTATGGCACAACTCCAGCGATTAATTCGTTCCAGATTGGAAGCGTCAGAAGATATATTCGAGACTGATGAAAGGTGGTCAGCCAGATTAGTTGATGATTGGGTCGTGTTTCGCTCAAGATACATCACTATCTGTTGCTGAAAAACAAATATTAAGGAAACCGTTATCAGGATAGTAAGGAAGATTGGTTTAAACCTGATTTTAAGACGCATGATCATCCAGATGCCCAGGGCAGCAAGCATGCTTATCCATGCAGCTCTGGCATACGAGAGAATCAATCCCATAATCAACAGCCCCAAAACAATACGAATAAAGTTTCTGAGTAGTGGCGAATACAATTTTGTAAACGAGAATCCAAATAAAAATGGCAAATACATTGCAATTGCAGCTCCGTATGCAGTGTGATCATTATAGAAAGGACTAGGGACAAAATTTGCTGCCTGCTTGTCCCAAAGTCCATAACCCAAATGTCGTTTCGTAGTGTAAAATATCACTATTAACAGAGGTAGTGTATAAAGCCAGATATACTTTTCGATATTTTTACCTGATTCAAAGAGCTTGGCTGTCAGCAGGTAAAATCCCACAATGAACCAGATTCGTGTCAGAAAGAATTTTAGGGATACAATAGGCATGGTGCTTGTCAGGCTTGTAACGAACATCCAGAACAGACTAAAAAAGATGGCCAGAGAAATTGGATGAGAAACTATGTCCCGATCAAATTTCCCATAGGCAAAACACTTCATTATGAAAATCAACAGGATCCCAAACAGCAAAGGTTCAGTCGGTAAAGACATATTAACCGGAAGACCGGGAACTAATTCGGAGAGCTGAAGAGAGATTGGAGTAAAAAATACAACCAGGTAAAGTAGCTTGTCGTATGCAAATATTGCCATCAAAACAATGCCCAACACAAATGGTAAAGCATTGATAATCATCGAATGCTTCTTCACAAGGAAGTAGGCATTCAATAGAATAAACAATGCAGAAACAAAGTAGAATAGGGCAAGTTTTATTCTGGCTTGGAACACAGTTTATTCGATTTTTTTGTTTTCGAGAAGTAAAATCACAAGCATGGCGATAAAAAGAGCTGATAATGTTGAAATCAAAACAATCAACGAACGAATAGGGTATGATTTTTTATCAGCAGGAACAGGGTTTTGTACACGCTGTCCATATATAATTTTCTTGTTTGCACCGCTAATTGCATCGTCATATATCTTTTTATTGACTTCCAATTGACTGACCATGAAAATCTGCTCGTTTTTTAAGAACTCATATTGCCCGCCATTTTCAGTAAGATCTTTCATCCATTTTTCAATCCTTCTTCCTCCGGGGGTATTTTCTTTTCCTTTAGCCAGGATATCAACTATTCCTTTCGAGATCTCCTTAGTCTGCAAAGCATAGTCCAGTATATGATATTCTTTCCTCATAAAATCCAACTTTGCCTTGACTGAATCTATTTGATGCATGTTAAAGTCCATGTCCTTTTTGGCAATTTTAGCAGCTTCTTCATATTTAATTCGGTGCATGGCTAATATCTTTTGATCCAAAAAAGAAATGATCGAATCGCACATGGCAGCTGCCCTTTTGGGATCTGTATCCAGAACCTGAATTTCAACAGTTTCGTATTCAGTCTTTTTAAATGAAACATTATCATTAAACTCAGCCAGCATATAAGTCATGTATTGCGGATCCTTTTTGCTGATTTTATATTCTTTGCTGAGATCGAAAGCATCCATAACCCGGATTTTGATATCCTGGGCCCCAATGATTTCAAGTAATTGCTCACTTTCTGATTCATCACTAAAGACATAAATGTTTTTGCTCGGATAAATACGGGCCGTTGATTTATACTTTGGCCTGATAAAGATGGACGACGAAAAAAACATCGATAAAACAATAGCGAGAATACCTACAGCAATCAAATGTTTCCTCCATTTCCACAGAATGGCAAGAAGATTCTGATTATCAAAAAAGTTTGTCATAGAAAGGTCTTTTGGTCAAATTTTAACGAAATATTTGTAATTTTAGTATAAAAGAACCCTGAATATCTGTATCATTCTATTCAGACATTAACAGAAAATAATTCTTTTTTCCCTTTTGAACGAGAATATATTTTCCTCCGATCAGAAAGTCATTATTGATCATCATTTCTGCATCAGACACTTTTCCCTTATTAATACTTAATCCGTTACCCTGAATTGTGCGGCGTAATTCACCTTTGGAAGGGAATACCATTGCTTTTTCAGCCAGAAGATCCACTATTTTTATTCCGACATTCAGTTCAGTTGCAGCTATTTTAAACTGAGGAACTCCCTCGAAAACGGAAAGAAAGGTTTCTTCATCCAATTTATTGAGTAGTTCGGCAGTTCCCTGTCCAAACAGGATTTGTGAAGCTTCAACCGCCAGATCATAATCTTCCTGTGAATGTACCATTACAGTAACTTCTTCGGCCAGTCGTCTTTGCAATAAACGTAAATGCGGAGCATCAGAATGTTTCAGGCTCAACTCACCAACTTCATCCTGCGTTAGAAGGGTAAATATCTTTATATACCTTACAGCATCCTCATCTGAAGTATTTAACCAGAACTGATAAAACTTGTAGGGAGAAGTCAATTTTGGATCGAGCCATACATTGCCGGATTCGGTCTTCCCGAACTTGGTCCCATCTGCCTTCTTGATTAAGGGGCAGGTCAGGGCAAATGCTTCGCCTCCTGTTTTCCTGCGGATGAGCTCGGTTCCGGTGGTGATGTTTCCCCACTGATCTGAACCTCCCATTTGCAGTTTTGTATTTTTGTTTTCGTATAAATGCAAAAAATCAGTACCCTGAACCAGTTGATAGGTAAATTCAGTAAACGACATTCCTGCACCACCATCTGAATCCAGGCGTTTCTTGACAGAGTCTTTTGACATCATGTAATTAACAGTGATGTGCTTACCAATATCTCGGATAAAATCCAGAAAGCTAAAATCTTTCATCCAATCGTAATTGTTGACCATTTCGGCAGCATTCGGTGCATCTGATTCGAAATCAAGAAATTTAGCCAATTGCTTTTTGATACATACCTGATTATAGCGAAGAGTGGATTCATCCAACAAGTTCCTCTCCTGCGATTTGCCTGAAGGATCGCCTATCATTCCTGTTGCACCTCCGATTAGTGCAATAGGTTTGTGACCTGCAATCTGAAAATGTTTCAGCATCATCACTCCTACCAAATGGCCGATATGAAGAGAATCCGCAGTTGGATCAATACCAACATAAGCTGCTGTTAATTCTTTATCGAGTTGCTCTTTGGTCCCAGGCATTATATCATGGATCATGCCTCTCCATTGTAATTCGTCAACAAAATTCATCAATCAAGTGTGAGTTAATTATCGCTTTTATTCACTATCCGCTTTCTCCGGTTTACTACCCTGAAGAAAATTCATATTTTCTGATTCTTCCATCCTAAAGAAAAATCCGCCCAAAGATATAAAATGAATGGTTTAACAGGAGAATTCTCCTGACAAATTCAGGGATTGACATAGGAGAACATTGATTGTCAGGTTAGTTCTGTTGCTTTAATCACACAAAATATTGACAATCAGTAATATTGTAAAACATACGCATACAGCGAATTAGTGTTACAGCCTTCATTCATACATAAATTGTTTCTGTTCACTGGTTCTGCTTATGTAGTTTTTACAGGAGGTTTTTGATCTGCAGGTTTCTGATCTACAGGTTTTACCTCTGGCTTAGACTTGTCGTCAGTATTCCAAAGTTTTATAAACGGGAATAAAGTCGGGACCAACTGTTTCATAGGTGAATATATTTTTGAATCAGTTTTCTGCTGAGAAGGCAGGATATGAACATTTTCATCAATACCATCAAAGAGCAATAGAAAAATACTCAATATTACTGCTGTTTTCAAGACTCCAAAGATTATTCCGGCCAACCGGTTCAGGAACCCCAGGGCCACTGCTTTAACCGCATTATCAAGCACTTTGCCTAAAATATGAATAAGAATAACTATAATAATAAATGTAATTACAAATGCGATAGTACTTAGGTGATCAGAGTGAAAACTAGTCGTTCTGGTAATGAAGCCGGCAGTCCAATCAGAAAATTTAATGGCTCCCCAAATACCCAGAACCAGTGCAGCAAGAGATGCAAGCTCAACAATAAACCCTTTTCGAAATCCTTGAATGGCAGCTATTATCAAGATAATGCCGAGGACCAGATCAATGTAATTCATATTTCATTTAGTGTAAACAAGGTTTAAAACTGAAGTAAAAATAACAAAAATATATTTCAGTCAACATGACCTCAAGGCCAAAGAGCTCTTTTAGGCCTTGAGATATGAAAATACTTATCAAGCAAACCTCAGAATTTTTAATAAATTTGACCGCACCGAAACTTATAATACATGCCTGTCATCAATTCCATAGTTAATTGGGTCAATTTTAAGCGGATATATCAAATCGAACTGTTTAAAAAACACCCCCATGAAGTTCAGCGTGAAGTTCTTTTTGAATTGCTGGATAAGGCTTCAAACACTGAAATTGGATTAAAATACAATTTTAGAAACATTCATTCTGAAAAGGATTTTCGTGAAAAAGTTCCCATTCAGTCATACGACGACCTTAAGCCAACTGTTGAGCGTATGATGTTGGGTGAAAAAAACCTGCTTTGGCCTGGTGAAACCAAATGGTTTGCAAAGTCATCAGGAACCACGAATGAGAAAAGTAAATTCATCCCAGTCAGCAAAGACTCTCTGGAAGATGTTCATATCCGTGGAGGACGTGATGTACTGGCTATTTACCTGAAAAACCATCCCGAATCGGGAGTTCTTTCCGGGAAAGCACTTACACTGGGAGGAAGTCATAAAGTTCATAATTACAACAACAATTGCTATTATGGCGATCTTTCCGCAATCATTATTGAAAATATCCCTTTCTGGACTGATTTTTATCGTACACCTTCAACAGAGATCTCCCTTATTGAGGAGTTTGAAGAGAAGATTGAAAAGATCATTGAATACTCTTTAGGCGAGGATGTAACTTCCTTTGCAGGGGTTCCATCCTGGTACCTGGTATTACTGAAAAGGGTTCTGGAAGTTACCGGTAAGAATAATATACTGGAAGTATGGCCAAATCTGGAAGTTTTTATACACGGTGGCGTTAAATTTGAGCCTTACCACGAACAGTATGAAAAGCTATTTCCGGGAAACACCATGCACTATATGGAAACCTATAATGCATCCGAAGGATTTTTTGGGATACAGGATGAACCTGACAAAAAAGACATGTTGCTGATGTTGGATTACGGCACATATTACGAATTTATTCCAATGGATGAATTCCGTACCGATAATCTGAATGCTATATCCTTACAAGATGTAGAGATTGAAAGAAATTACGCGATGGTCATTTCAACTAACGGAGGGCTATGGCGTTACCTGATTGGTGATACTATTCAGTTTACATCCAAATATCCATATAAATTTACGATTACCGGCCGGACTAAACACTTTATCAATGCATTTGGGGAGGAAGTGATTATCGATAATGCCGAAAAGGCATTCCAGATTGCCTGTGAACGCACCAATGCAATTATTTCAGAATATACCGGAGGTCCGATTTACATGAAAGAGAACCAGAAGGGTGCTCATGAATGGATCATCGAATTTGAAAAAGAGCCTGACGATCCGTATCATTTCATCTTGCTTCTTGATGGGGCGTTAAAAACCATCAATTCGGATTATGAAGCCAAACGACACAAGGATCTGAGCCTCGAGATGCCTCACTTGGTAATCGCCAAAAAGGGTTTGTTCTATGAATGGATGAAAAGAAGAGGTAAGGCCGGCGGTCAGAATAAAATACCAAGATTGTCAAACGACCGACATTACCTCGATCAATTGATTGAATTGAATAATTCATTGTAATCTTTTCGATAATTCCTCAATTCGTGTATATATTTCGTATTTTAGTTCAAATTTTAAAGCTCAAATAAGATGCATATTGCTTTAGCTGGAAACATCGGTGCCGGTAAGACTACCCTGACAGAATTACTCTCAAAACATTATAAATGGAGTCCTCATTATGAGGATGTTGATGAAAATCCATACTTGAACGACTTTTACGAAGATATGCAACGCTGGTCGTTCAACCTTCAGATTTATTTCCTGAACAGCCGTTTTAAACAGGTCGTTGATATCCGAAGTTCAACAAAAACTGTTATTCAGGACCGTACCATATATGAAGATGCCGAGATTTTTGCTCCTAATCTGCACGCAATGGGTTTGATGTCTACTCGCGACTTCCATACTTATTCAGCACTGTTTCAAATGATGATCAAAATGATTCAGGCACCCGATTTACTGATTTACCTAAGAGCTTCTGTGCCTACGCTGGTCAACCAGATTCAAAAACGTGGAAGGGAATATGAAAATTCTATTCGTCTCGACTATCTAAAACAACTCAACGAACGTTACGAAGCCTGGGTAAACCATTATAAAGCAGGCAAATTACTAATCATTGATGTTGACCGAATCGACTTTCAAAATAATCCGGAAGATTTAAGTAATGTTATCGATCGCATTGACGCAAATATCAACGGCTTATTTTAAAGCCTTGCATGATTTTTGTTTCCATATACAGATACTGGGTTATTCCAACCTGGATGAATAAGTACTAACTTTTTCCTATTTATGAAACTTGTATTTGCAACAAATAATCAACATAAACTTCAGGAAATAAAACAACTTCTCGACGATTCAATCGAATTGCTAAGTCTGGATGACATTAATTGCACCGATGATATTCCGGAAAACAGGAAAACACTTGAAGGCAATGCTTCTGAAAAATCATTTTATATTTTCAACAAATATGGAATGAATTGTTTTGCTGATGATACTGGTCTTGAGATTGAAGCACTGAAAGGAGAACCCGGAGTATATTCTGCCCGCTACGCAGGTGAAGAGAGAAACTCTGAGAATAACATGAATCTGGTATTGGAGAAACTGGATAAAATAAATAACCGAAAAGCTCGTTTTAGAACAGTAATTTCGCTGGTTATCGATGGACATGAAACTCAGTTCGAAGGAGTTGTTGATGGTCATATCTTAGAAGAAAAGCGTGGACAAACAGGCTTTGGCTACGACCCCATTTTCCAACCAATCGAATCAGGTTACAGTTTTGCAGAATTGTCGATGGTAGAAAAGAACGAAATCAGTCACCGGGGAAGAGCAGTACAGAAATTAATCATGTATTTAACACAATTCAAAACCGAATGAACAAGTATAGATACCTGGTATCAATTGCCCTGATTTGCATGATGGTTTCGAAGATATATTCACAGACATCTGTTGGTCAATGGACCGATTATCAGTCGTATGCCCATGCCACTCAAGTTGTGGATACCGGAGGAAAAATTTACTGTGTTACCGATGGCGGTTTGTTCTCATACAATAAAACAGATAACAGCATCCAAAAGATGACGGCCATCAGCGGACTTTCTGATGCCGGAATACAGCGTATTGCCTACAGTAAAGAGAATAATATTTTGCTGATTGCCTATCAGAATGCCAATATTGATCTGTTAGTCGGGAATCAGATTTTTAACCTTTCAGATATCAAGCGGAAACAAATACCTGCGGATAAAACCATCCACGATGTGTTATTTGTTGGAAATCTGGCCTACCTCTCCTGTGGATTTGGCATTGTGGTGGTAAACCTGGGAAAAAAGGAGATAAAAGATACTTATATTATTGGGAATAATGGAGACTACCTGAGTGTATTCGACTTGGCTACCGATGGAAATTCATTTTATGCTGCAACAGAAAGTGGCATTTATAAAGCAAATTCTTCAGACCCCAACCTACAGAATTTTGACAATTGGGTGAGACAAACTTCAATTCCACAATTTGATCAGAAATTTAGTAAGATCGAATTTTTTAATGGAACAATTATTGCCAACTATACCACGCCAGATGATAAGTGGGCCGACGACAAGATGTACCAGCTTAATGGGGATGTATGGAGTCGCTTCCTTCCTGAAATCCAATATGTATATGATATTACCACCAGTGGCAATTTCATCGTTTTTTCCAGTCGTGAATCAGTTTCTGTCTATAACAACAATTACGAGCTTGTTAATTATATATCAAAATATCCGTTCTCTGGTTACGATAAGGTTGCTATTCGTTCTTTATCTGCTGTATTGGATGATCATAACATACTTTGGATTGCCTATCAGGAGCAGGGTCTTGTAAAGATAGGTACTCAGCCCGAGCGAATTGTACCTGATGGACCTGCTGACAACCGTATCTTTTCGCTGACTATGAATGGACAGGATCTTTGGCTTACTGCGGGTGGATATGACGGGGCATTCGGAAATTTGTATTCTCCCCCAAAGTTTCAACTTAGGCGGAATGGGAAATGGTCCGTCTTCGACCAGAATATTTTTCCTGTTCCTGACGCCCCAAACAACTTTTTTGATATAGTTTGTATTACAGCCGATCCCAAAAACCCCGATCATGTTTTCGCAGGTTCATGGGGCGGTGGGATATTAGAGTTTAATGGAGGAAAATTTGTCATGCGGTATAACAATTATAACAGTTCATTACAAACCCAACTTCCGGCCCAGCCTGATGCTCCCTATGTTCGTATTGGGGGAATGGCCTATGATTCGAAGGGAACCCTGTGGGTTACTAATACTGGGGTTGCCAAGGTGATTTCGTCATTTCAAACTGATGGTACATGGAAAGCATTCGCGCTACCCGGGGTGGCCAATAAGTACATTGGGAAATTGGTGGTTACACAGGACGACGATAAATGGGTAATTATTCCATCCGGCGGAAACAGTCAGGATTACGGGAATGGCCTGTATGTTTTAAACAGTACCAATGATCAGTCGAAAGCACTGCCAGTAGTTGCCCGGTTTGTTAATTCTGAAGGTGAGTTTTTTAATACAATGAATGACATATATTCGATGACCAAAGATATGAATGGCGACATTTGGGTAGGAACTTCAGGGGGTGTTGCTGTATTCAGTGATCCAAAAAGAATATGGACTGAAAGCGTCTCCTATGCCACCAGGCCGGGCTTGAATCAGCACGATAATATTTTTCATCCTTTGCTCGAAAAGGAGACTATTACGGCGATTGCCGTTGACGGCGCAAACCGTAAATGGTTCGGAACAAAAGCTTCAGGAATTTTCCTTATTTCTGATAACGGAGAAACCGAGATTAAACATTTCAATACTGGAAATAGTCCTCTTCCCACCAATGATATTACAGATATAGCTATCAATCAACAAACCGGTGAAGTTTATATAGGGACTAGCCTGGGATTAATATCATACATGGGAGAGGCAACAACAGGTAATACAGATTTTCAGGATGTGTATGTATACCCCAATCCGGTCCGCGAAACCTACGAAGGTCCGATTGTAGTTAAAGGCCTGGTTGAAAATACAGATGTAAAAATCACCGATGTCAGTGGTAACCTTGTAAACAAAACTACTTCAATAGGCGGACAGGCAATTTGGGACGGCAAAAACTTAAACGGGAATCGTTGTAAGACTGGAGTTTATTTGATTTTTATGACTGACCCCCTTGGTGAGCAAACTAAAATTACCAAGCTTTTATTCATTCATTAAAACTCTTGTATTGTGATTGAAAAAACCCGTGGAATTTTTTTGCATGCGGTCAAATATTCAGAAACCAGCCTGATAGCCAGTATTTATACGGAATCTTACGGTCGACAATCATTTATAATAAACGGAGTTCGCAATAAAAACTCATCAGTAAAGGCTGCAGTTTTTCAGCCGCTCTATTTACTTGAAATCGAAATCTATTATAAGACGGGCAGAGAGATTCACCGGATCAAAAATGCAAGAATAGCTAATCCCTATTCTTCTATCCCGTTTGATATCCGAAAAAGCACTCAGGTCATGTTCCTTGCCGAGATATTATACAAATGTTTACGAGAGGAAGAGCCTAACAATGAACTTTTTAATTTTATTTACCACTCATTGACTTTACTGGATTTGTCTGAAAAAGGAATAAACAATTTTCACATTTGGTTTCTTTTCAATCTAACCCGTTTCCTTGGGATTAATCCAAGTCGTGATAATGCCCAGGTAAGCAACTTCTTCGATCTGCAAAGTGCACTGTTTGTCAGTCATGAACCATTACACCATCAATTTACAGATAAACACATAACCTCTTTGTTCTCAAGACTTTTTGATATCGATTCTTCATCAATTGAAAGACTTGATTACACTCAGAATGAACGAAAATTAGTACTCGAAAAATTGCTGGAGTTTTATAAGATCCATTTTGATAATCTGGGAGAAATTAAATCACTTGAAATTATCAAGGAAGTGCTCAGATGATTGGTGTTTTAAATTATTTTGAATACATTAGTGAAGTTAATGGTGTGAAAAGTATATTTTTTTAACTTTGTAATTCAATAAGTTTTCTCATGGCTCTCTCTAAATTACCAAATACTAAAGGAAGTATATTTTCTACCCTCAACAAACTGGTTGCAGAAACCGGTGCAATTGATCTTGCACTGGGGAAAACAGATTTTCCTTGTCCTGAAAAATTAGCCGATCTGGCTGCCATGTACATCCGTTCAGGGTATAACAACTTTGCTCCTCATGAAGGGATCAGCGAATTGCGCGAGGTCATTTCAAATCGCGTAAAACGCATGTACAATCACACATACAATCCTGATACAGAAATAACGATAACTGCAGGTCCTATACAGGCAATCATGACTGCCATTAGCACTACGGTTAAAGACGAGGATGAGGTGATTCTTTTTGAGCCTGCCTATGAGTCCTATGCCCCGGCTATTTCTATCAATGGAGGCCGTCCGGTTTATGTAGCGCTTAAACAACCCAATTTTCATATCGACTGGGAAGAAGTGCGCAAAATGATTACTTCCAAAACACGGATGATCATTATCAACTCACCTCACAACCCTACAGGAGCGGTGCTAACTGATTCTGATCTGATTCAGCTTCAACATCTGACTAACGGAACAAATATTGTAATCCTAAGCGATGAAGTCTTCGAATCTATAGTTTTTGACAACAATACCCATCAGAGCGTATCAAGGTATGAGAAACTGGCTGCCCGCAGCTTTGTCGTTTCATCCTATGGTCCGGTATTCAATATCAATGGTTGGGGACTAGCATACATACTTGCTCCTGAAAAGCTGATGAATGAATTCAGAAGAATTCAGCAATTCCAGATCTATAATGTGAATACACCGCTTCAATATGCGCTATCGGAGTATCTTCAATTGGATGAGTCCTGGAAAGACATTACTGAAATGTATCAGGGTAAACGGAATTACTTTAATCGTCTGTTGGGAGATAGTTTATTTAAAATTGTTCCTTCCCAGGGTAGTTATTTTGAAATTCTGGATTATTCCAATATTTCTGATGAACTGGATACCGATTTTACCTATCGCATGGCAACTGAATTTGGAGTTGGAGTAATCCCTGTTTCAGCATTCCTGCACGAGAAAAACAAGTTGAAAATGGTAAGAATTTGCTTTGCCAAGAACAATGAAACTCTTGAAAAAGCCGCTGAGCGATTAAGAGTTGTTCCTTCACTAAAATAAAAATACTTCTCAAATGAGAATAAAAACCGGATTCTGAGCTTTGCTCATTGTCCGGTTTCCTGTTTTTATTCATTTCTGTTTCCTAAAAAATATAGTAACAACAAAGGGACACCTTCCGGCATCCCTTTGTTAGCTATTTCGAATTGCTTATTTCTTAATCAGCAACCAACAATCTTTGTACTTTGGAAAATCGGTTCTTACCTTCTGAACCTTGGCCCTAGCCGTAGCCTCGTCAGTAAATGAGTCAACACAAACCCTGTTTAATCCGGTTTCACTGTGAAGAATAATTGCCTTAAACCCCTGCTGTATCAAATCCTGTTTGAATTTTGTAGCGTTATCAACGTTACCGAAACTTCCAACGATAATGAAGAAACTCCTGCTACCCACATTGGCCTGATCTTCATCCGACAGTGTAAACTTCTCACTTTTTACCGAAATGGGAGGACCTACCGGGGTTCCGGTTGCGGCTTTATCGGCAGTTTCATACATTTTATCCGATACCGGATTCTCGCGAATGGTACTTTTGGGTCCTGGTACCGAAAATACTTTGGTTTCTGCTGTAGCTTCTGTTTTTGGATATGCTGCCTGGCTTTTTTTGGATGATTTAAATATTTTACATCCGCTCGTAAACAATGCTAAGGTAAAAACGACTAAGATGATTCTTTTCATGGTCTTATCGAGTTAAAATTGATTACAAAATTACTAAAGATCAAACACAGATTTATCAAAACAATGTAGATCAATTATTTATTTATTAACAATACCCTGTTGATGAATCAGGATTTGGTGATTATTTGACTGAACAGTTACTTAGCTTGTTTTCAGATTAAAAGTTAAGCATTTTCTTTATAAACCGCTGTCCTTTCACTGACCGGTAAAAACTGGACTGCCTAATTGCCCTCACACGGTTATCAAAAGTCTCCGAAAACATAAGAACCCACGGTCCTTTACCTTTCGTTGGAGCAATCTGATCTGCATTATGCATTTCAAGAACCTTTTCAAGGTCTTCAAAATACCCGTAATAAAATTGACCAGAATCTGGGGAATAAATCACATAAGAAAAAAACCTCATTCCTGCTTTTATTTATTGATGTTTAATACATTAAACTGAGATTCACTTTCATTACATAAGTGAATTATCTTGAATGCATATTTTCAGACTGTAAAAATAGGAAAAAGGTCATTGAATAATGCACTTCTTATAAAAGCATGCAGTTATTAATGTTTAGTTTATTTTACCCCCCGAAGTTTATTCCTTAGGCAAGAACGTAATTCATCCATGAACTATTGTCCTGATAATCCTCAACGACCAAAGTCTGGTTCTGGTGTTTAAAACTGCTCATCAGAGAAGAAATCTCCTGGTTGAGCATCGTCAGTCCGTTGTTAATCAAATCACTGCGAAATCCTTTAGCCCCCAGGTTGATCACCATTTCGAATGAGACTATTCGGCCAAGTACCTGTCCCAATTCAACCATTTTACGTTGTGCAAGATTAGTATCCAATTCAAAATCAAGCATATCTTTTAGAAATGAGGCAGATTTAGCCGTCAGGTGAAAACCTTTCAGGAATTGAAACAAATTGCCTTCCTTCGCTTTTTTCATCATTTTAACAAGGCTTTCCGAGATCTGGGCATACAAAATATCATTAGAACCTTCGAATATCTGGAACGGCCGGCTGTCAGTTATACTTCTTCCTGCAATATGATCTAACTTGTATGCTTGTGCACCAACCAACTGGGTAGCTGACTGAGCAGCCTCCTGCATCAGATCAGTAACTACGCTTTTCACAGAGTTGGCTTCAAACCCAATCAGAGAAAGATCGTTTTCAATACCGGCCTTTTCGCTGCTATTGGCACACATGGCCGAGCAAATCGTATAAGAAGCCTGAAGTTTTGACAGACGCTGTTGCACCTGGTCGTATGTAAATAGCGGTTTCCCGCCGATTAACCTTTTATTGGTATGCTCAATCGACTCATCGAGCAAACGATGAATAAAACCCATAGCCATTCCTGGAAATTGCATCCTGCTGCGGTGAAGTAAATCGAGCATCATTTTTACACCCGTAGTTTCAGGAGTCAGTTTCTGTACTTTCGGAATCTCCACATCCAATCGGTTGCGGCCATAAGGAATCTGGTATAATCCAAGGTTTTCATATACCTCTTCAACGACAATCTGCTGTCCGGGGCTGTTTACGTCACAAATGAAAAAGTCAATGTCGCGCTTTAAATCACCGGTGTGACTTCGTTCCCGGGCAGTTAAAAGCCAGAATTCAGCCCATCCTGTAAGACCAGCCCAATGCTTGGTTCCCTGAAGATGGTATTTCCCGTTTTTTTCAGTGGCCGATGTTTGCATGTTCAATGCATCACTGCCAAAATCTGGCTCAGTGATCATTAAACCACCCATATTTTGCTGTTTCAGGAATCGATCAAATATCGGAGCTTTTGCCTCTTTCTGAGCATATTTGGCAACTGGTTGAAGAAAAAGTGCTGAGTTTATACCGAAAGTAAGCGAAAGTGCCAGCGATTCATAAGAGGCTGCTGCCAGCAGAGCAATATTTTCATTCATATGACATCCACGGCCTCCAAATTCGTATGGAATTCCAACAGCTGAAGGATTTAAACTCATAATCTCGCGCATTACGAATGGCGGCATTCCGCGTTTTATTGCCATCTGATTAATATCGGCACGAATATGAAATACATTCTTCATCCGTTCCTTCAGGTTTTTCAATAAGGACTCGAACGGCATATCCTGTATATTCAATCCGGATACAGACTCTTCTACATAATACTTTGATTGATTCATTATTTAAATTTATTTGTTATGGTAAATTATCCCATGGGATATGGAGATTTATATATCCCCCAACCGAAGATAACACCTGACCCTGATGAATGTTCTTGTCCGATAGGAACTTTCAGGATAAAACAGCAGTTGACTTTTACTTTTCTCCATGAAATAAACCACTCCAGGCCTTAAAATCAGCACCTGTCAGTAACAATAACGGACAGGGATTGCATAAGGTATGAGCTGGGAACGGGAGGGGATCTCCTTTTAGGATCTGTTTTATATCTACCTTCTATCTGTGCTAATTTCTGGATTTTAATACAGATACAAATCAATTATAAATCAATTTATCCGAAGCAAATACAGCGTTATCCCCTTCCGGATACATTCCGTGTACATTGAAAGCAGGTTTTTTGTTTTCCTGAAGAAAATCTGAATAAGGAGAAAATTGGTGTTCAGAGTCAGGGAGTTTATTGCTGAATCTTATTGTCAGTCTATTGCATGAAATCTTTCGAAGTTTAAAGATAATGAGTTTAGGGTAAAAAAAGAAACGATGGTTTCAGAAATATTGTAATTTTAAAAAGTGATCTTATACATATATTTCAAAATCCTATTGAAATGAAGAAAAATTCTAAAAAACTCCTACCATATGCGATTGCTTTGATGGTGATTCTTATCATTGTTCTCGTTACAGGCAAAAAAATGGGTTGGTTCGGCAAAGATTATCAAATCAATGTAGCGACTAAAATCGTTGAGAGTAAAACCATTACTGAATTAATTACTGCCAATGGCAAGGTTCAGCCTGCAACCGAGGTTAAAATCAGCCCGGATGTCTCAGGTGAAATTATAGAATTGGCCGTTAAAGAAGGCAATGAAGTTAAAAAGGACCAGCTTCTGATGGTTATTAAACCGGATATGTATATTCAGGAGTATAACAGGGACCTGGCAAGCCTGAGTTCCTCACAGGCACGTCTGGCTCAGGCAGATGCACGATTAATCGAAGGTGAAATGTCGTTTAAACGATCAAGCACTCTATATAAGCAGGATGCGATTCCGATATCTGATTTTGAAACAGCTCAGGCTTCTTATAAGGTTGCCCAATCGGAAGTGAAAGCTGCACAGTTTGCGGTTAAATCAGCTGAAGCGTCAGTTGCAGAAGCTCAGGAACAACTGGTGAAAACAAAAATATACGCACCTATGAATGGAACTGTCGCACGCCTGAATGTTGAAAAAGGTGAACGCGTGGTGGGAACCAATATGTATGCAGGTACCGAAACGATGGTTATTGCCAATCTTCGCCTCATGGAAGTAAAGGTTGATGTCAACGAAAATGATATTGTTCGGGTAAACCTGAGAGATACTGCCCTGGTTGAGGTAGATGCTTATCTGGGTCGTAAATTTAAAGGGATTGTTACTGAAATAGCCAATTCGGCCAATACAGCAGGCGCTTCTACAGACCAGGTTACCAATTTCAATGTTAAAATACTTCTGCTCGAAGAATCCTATAAGGATTTGGTTGATTCCGCAGGTGGAAAAATATATCCTTTCCGTCCCGGGATGTCGGCTACTGTAGATATTCAAACCGAGACAAGAAAGAATGTGATTTCTGTTCCGATTCAGGCAGTAACTACCAGATCGATTAAGAACAATGGGAAACTTGCTGAAAAGAAAGTGGAAGAGGAAAAACCTGAAGCAGAATCTGAAGCTGTTACAAAACAAGGAACAAAATCGAAAGACGACGAAAAGGTTGAAGTTGTGTTTGTTTACAAAGATGGGAAAGTGAAGAAACAAACTGTAAAAACCGGTATTCAGGACAGTCAGAACATCGAGATCGTTGAAGGGATAAAGGCAGGCGACGAAGTGGTTGTTGCGCCGTTTAATGCCATCAATAAACTGCTCAACGATAGTTCTGTTGTTAAAAAAGTGGACGAGAAAGAACTGTTTAAAGTAAAAAAATAACCTGTTAGAATGAAGTTTAGACAATTATCAGGATGGCCACTTGGAGCAGGGCTTTTTGCCATAGCCCTGTTGATGAATAGATTTTTACCTTCAACTGATTTATTCGATTTTATTGAGGGTTTTCTGACTGGATTATCGATAGTTCTAAACCTACAATATGCATTTAGGCGATCATGGAAAACATTAAGTATTTGATCAAGATAACCGGGCAGTTGATGTACCGGTTATTTTTTTGTAACAATACCGTAAAACAGGATATTCAGCATTTCATCCACCGATTTCTGTAGTTCCTCGTCAGAAAGATTCTTCAGAATCAACGGAACTTCAAACCCCTGAAGCAGGGTCACTATAGTCTTGGCAGTAAGTTCCGGATTTTGTATAGTATAAATACCCTTCTCTATTCCTTCAATCAACATTTCTTTAACAAGGTCTACTTCAGTATCGAAATGATTGGTCCGTAATGTATTTATAAAGTATAAATTATCAAGCAGATCATTTTTAATGGCTTCATAGTAATTACCTACCTTCTTTAGGGATTGCATTCTCACATAAATATAGGTTTTCAGCTTTTGTCTGGGGTCTTCGATCTGAGCAATCTGATCATTGATCGATTTTGCCCTTATTTCGGCTTCAGCTTCAATCACTGCCTTAAAGATTTCATCTTTGCTTTTGAAATAATAATAAATGGTGCTTTTCCCTTTTCTGGCTTCACGGGCGATATCATCGAGCGCTGTTTTCTTATAACCGTAACGGGCAAAAACCTGCCGGGCTGCCTGCACCAATTGCTCTCGCACTTCATCTTTTCCTATATATTCAGGATTATTCTCCATCTTTCTTTTGCTTTATTCTACGCTGCACTAAAGTACAAGTTGTTTTCCGATATTTCAAGCGATTGGGATAAGATGTACGGATGGTCGAAAAGATTGATAGAAAGTAACAATTTATAGGGATAAGAAAATTCAAAAATATGTATCTTAACAAAAAACAAACACAATGCTAGTAGAGATAACCAGAAAAACAGGACTTGCACAAATCAATGCGACATTGAAGAAATTGAAATCCGGGAAGCCCTTCGATGCAAAAAAACATTGCGGGAAGGTAAAGTGGGATATTAATGGTTTAACCTATCAAAAAGACCTACGTAATGATTGGGAATAGCGTTCAAATTGATACAAGCATTGATTTTGCCGATTGAAACTTATCATTCTTTAATCTGTGATGAGGACTATAAAAAATCACAGTTAGGGGCCACTACGAAAACCTACTAATAGACATTAAACACAAAGGCACGAAGCAATACAAAATATTGTATTTCTTTGTCTTATAATAATTAAATCTTTGTGTCTTTGTGCCTTCGCGTTTAAATTGACTTCTCAGATCAGACACAAAGCTTAAATTGCTTCTTTGTGAATTTTTAAACCGATTTCTCGTCTCCCGAAAAGCATCCTATTGTTGATGTGTCAAAACATTTATCTTTGCGCCTTCAAAAAAACAGGAAGGAATGATTTCAGTTGACGGACTTACGGTTGAATTTGGCGGATCGGCGCTTTTCTCGGATATCTCATTTGTGATAAACGAAAAAGACAGGATTGCCTTGATGGGGAAGAATGGAGCAGGTAAATCGACCTTGCTGAAGATTATTGCAGGAGAACGGGCCGCAAACAAGGGAAGGGTTTCAACACCAAAAGATGCAGTAATTGCCTATCTGCCACAACACTTGTTAACTGAAGACCATCGCACTGTTTTTGAAGAAGCTGCACAGGCCTTTGCAAGCATTTTCGAAATGGAACGCGAAATTGCTACCCTCAATGAAGAACTGGCAACACGGACCGACTATGAATCGGACAGCTATTACAGTCTGATTGAGCAGGTTTCAACCCTTAGCGAAAAATACTATTCGATCGAGGAAATCAATTTTGATGCTGAAGTGGAAAAGATTCTTTTCGGCCTTGGGTTCATGCGTGAGGATTTTAGCCGCCCTACGAGCGAATTCAGTGGGGGATGGCGTATGCGTATTGAACTGGCCAAGATCCTGCTTCAGAAACCTGATTTGATCCTTCTGGATGAACCAACCAACCACATGGACATCGAGTCGATTCAATGGCTGGAAGAATTCCTGATAAACAGCGCAAAGGCAGTGATTGTGATTTCGCACGACAGGGCTTTTATTGACAACATCACCACCCGTACCATCGAAGTGACAATGGGCCGGATATACGACTATAAGGTAAACTATTCGCATTACCTAGAACTGCGTAAGGAACGACGCGAACAACAGCAAAAGGCTTTCGAGGAACAACAGCGGATGATAGCTGATACCACGGAGTTTATCGACCGGTTTAAAGGAACCTATTCCAAGACCTTGCAGGTGCAGTCACGGGTGAAGATGATCGAAAAGCTTACCATCGTTGAAATCGACGAGGAAGATACTTCCTCACTCCGCCTTAAATTTCCACCCTCACCACGTTCAGGAAACTATCCAGTCATCCTGGAAGATTTAAGCAAGACTTACGGGGATCATCTGGTGTTCAAAAATGCGTCCCTGACACTGGGTCGCGGCGAAAAGATTGCATTCGTGGGGAAAAATGGCGAGGGGAAATCAACCCTGGTGAAAGCCCTAATGGGTGAGATTGACTATGACGGTAAATTAACCCTTGGACACAATACCATGATTGGTTACTTTGCTCAGAATCAGGCTTCGATGCTTAATGAAGATCTGACTGTATTTCAAACCATCGATGATGTGGCTGTAGGTGATATACGCACAAAAATTAAGGACATTCTCGGTGCCTTCATGTTCGGCGGTGACAACATCACCAAAAAGGTTAAAGTGCTGTCAGGAGGAGAACGGACAAGGCTTGCAATGATTAAATTGTTGCTGGAGCCTGTCAATCTGCTCATTCTGGATGAACCGACCAACCACCTGGATATGCGTACCAAGGATATTCTGAAAAGCGCTTTGAAGGAGTTTGACGGCACACTAATCCTGGTATCACACGACCGTGATTTCCTTGACGGACTGGCAGATAAGGTTTATGAATTCGGGAATAAACAGGTGAAAGAGCACCTTGGAGATATCAAAAGCTTCCTTCTCAAGAAAAAGATGGACAACCTCAAGGAACTGGAACGAAACAAGAAGTAAGCGGAAAATAGGAAAAAGGAAAGAGGAAAGGGGCTCGTTACGAGTATTTCCTTTTTCCTAATGACTTTTTCCCAACATGGGGAAGAGCCGATTGATGTCTTCATCGGTGGGATAGCTTCCGTATTCACAAATCTCAAATGCTTCAGCATGTTTGACCTGATCGGCTTTAGCCCCATACCATTTGGCTAATCCTGCTTTCATGCCTTCAGATATGTTTCCTTTTCGCCCATCTGCTAACCATTTCAGACGTTCGGATTCAGTTTTGGGAACATCAGCCAATTTCCCGTCAAGCCAGGGCAACCATTCAAAGAACTGGGACTGATGAGCAGATACAGCGTATATTTTTTGATCGAAAACATCCGAGATATCCACTACAATATCGGGTGAGAAAGGATTTGGTTTCTTAAACCGGTCTGCAGCATACAGAAATACCGGATTCTTCTTTAATGCGGGAGTTTCAGGGGCAATATTCGGAACAATGACTAAAAAGGCGGCATCCTGCAGGGCTATTGCTGTATTTCGGTGATCAGGATGATAGTCATATGGACGGGGCCCGATGACTACATCTGCCTTCCATTCCCTAATTAAACGGATAAGCTGCAACCGAAGGTTTAAATCAGGCATAAGCATTCCATCATGATTGTCCAGAACTTTATAGGTAACTCCGAATCGTTTGCCGGCTTCTTCTGCTTCAGCATTTCTGATTTTGGCCAATTCAACGCCTCCCTTATTGAAATGACCTGCATCTCCATTGGTGCATGACACAAACAACACATGATGCCCCATCTTTGCAAATTGGATGGCTGTTCCTCCGGCTGTCAGATCGCAATCGTCTGGATGGGCTCCAACTACTACAACATTTATTTTTTGATCCTGGGCCCAGGCCATATTCATCGATAAAACCATTAGTCCGAAAATAAGATTTCTTTTTTTCATGATGTTGATATTAGATTTAGCAGTTTGGATTGTTTTAAGGCAGTTAAAGGTAGAACAATGTAATGTGTTTTGCATCTAAATGATCCAATAAATCGATCAAACTACTGAGCGAAAATAATAATCTTTGAATGATGTGTTAATTGGTTATTTGATTTAGACCGGAATATTTCAATCTTGCCGACAAAAATTGATCATTCGACGAAAAAAGAGAATTTAAATAGTATCCACTTCATAAATTTGGTAACGAAATCATTTTTCATGCGTCTATTCAACTAAACAATCAAAGTATGAAGCCAAAACATTTACAACTTATCGGCCTATTCGTGATTTTAACAGTCGTACTATCCTCTTGCTGGTTTTTGGGACCTTCCGTTAAAGGCAATGGTCATGTTACCGAAGAAGTCAGAAAAGTAGGTGAATTTGATCAGATTGAGGTATCCCGCGGGATGAATGTTTATATCACCCAGGGAAGCCCTGCCAAAGTAGTCGTTGTCGCGGACGATAATCTTCATGAATATATAGAAACTGAAGTTCATGGAGGAGTCCTGAAAGTATACGTGGATGCCAATATTCGCTGGGCCACTGAAAAGAAAGTAATGGTAACCGTCGGGAAACTTTCAGCAGTTGAAACCTCTTCAGGTTCCAATGTATGGTCACAATCGCAAATCATGTCCGATAATCTGGAACTAAAGTCCAACGCAGGGGCAAACCTGACCCTGGATGTGAATGCGAAATACCTGACTGCCGAATGTTCTTCAGGCGCCAATATCAACCTTTCGGGACTGGCTAAGGATGGCAAACTTGAAACTTCTTCAGGCGCAAACCTGAAAGCCCAGGAATTGAAGGTCGAGCATTGCAAAATGAGTGCCTCAAGCGGTGGAAATACATTCTCAACAGTTACCGGGGCACTTGAAGCCAATGCTTCCAGCGGCGGAAACGTCTATTATTATGGCGAACCAAGTTCTACAGACATTAATACCTCTTCAGGGGGAGGCATACACCGGAAATAGGTTCTGGCCACGAAATTCAATTTAAATCACACAATCAGAAACTTTCAAATGCTATAATATGAAAACATTCAAATTATTTACATTCATCTTTTTTGGACTTGTAATCTTTCAAACCACATCATTATTTGCTGTGCAGGAAAAAGGCGATCGCCAGACCCGCCAGGTTACAGGATTTCACGGAGTATCAGTTAGTAACGGAATCAACTTGTATCTGACACAGAAAAGCGTGGAAGAAGTAGTAGTAGAATCCGAATCGGACGATTTGGATCAAATAATTACAAAGGTAGAAGACGGGATACTGAAGATAACCATGAAACAAAGATCGTGGTTTAATTTTGGCTGGAACCATAAATCGCCTAAAGTCTATGTTTCGTTTAAGACTTTGGATAAGCTTGATGCATCTTCAGGTTCAGATGTTTATTCCCAGTCTGTTTTAAAAGTAGAAAACCTGAGCCTCCATGCCAGCAGTGGTTCAGATGTAAAACTCGAACTGGATGCCAATGAAGTGAATTTGGAAACAAGCAGCGGATCTGATATCTCTCTGAAAGGCAAGGCAAACTTATTTAAGGCAAGCGCCTCAAGTGGAAGTGACATTAAAGCGGATGAATTTCAGACAAAGAAATGTATTGCCAGTACTTCAAGCGGTTCAGATATTGAGGTTTACGCTTCTGAAGAAATCAATGCCAGTGCCAGTAGTGGCGGTGATATTACATACCGGGGAAATCCTGCAATCAAAAACGTCAACGAATCAAGTGGTGGTGATGTTCATGGAAAATAGATATCGTTAAACCTTTGAAAGTAAACAGAAACAGAGCAATTATTCTAATATATAGACCTCAAGCCTTGAAGGTCATTCAATTAAACAATGTAATTTATTAAATGGCCAGATTACATCCAAAACGAAGTTCAACAGAACGGGTGATCTGGTCTTGTCCTTTTCAATTTCACCTTTCAGGGCCTGGCTCTGAAAGGTTTTTTCTTTACTAAAAACTGAGAATGTGACTATTTACCTGACATTGATTTTTCACGAAGAGAAGATAACATTTTCAGAGGAGCTTCTGTGATTACCATGTTATAGAGCCAGGCCGGAATACTCCCGCCGGGATTAACCGAACCTTCCAAAGTTACATGGATATACCCTTTGTCCACCGGCTGCACTGTCCAGGTTTGTTTAAACTCTTTAATACGGACAAGGTTCGATTTTTCAGGAACTTTATTGGACAAAGGTATTGCAGTATAAATACGAACACCTGATACTTTATCGGTGCTAATCGTAGTTTCTGTGACTATATCGCGATTCTTAAAAGGCCAGGGTAAAGTGTAAACGAGGTAATACTGTACATATTTATTCTCCTCATAACCTAACACTTTAACATCAGTAATTGCTTTATCCCACCAGTCATTATTCTTATCATTTCCAAGCATTGAATAAACTTTTTGTAAGGATGCTTTAAAAGTCACATCTCCTTTAAATGATTTCATAGAACTGTTTATTTCACGTCGGGTATATACTTTTATCCCGTCTTTTTCTTTCATAAAGGTCCATGATTGCGCGAATAATCCTGAAACGGGTAAAAGGTTTAAAAAACCAAGGAGGAGCAAGATCTTATAACAGAGGTTCATTGAATAAATGAAATACATGAAAGTATACTGTGACTTCCTTTCGGATATTAACAATACAGGTCTGTGATTGTTTTTTCTGTCCATTCAAACCCAGATATCAGGTCACTGATTAATTCCTTTAGTTCAGGTAAATTATTTAATACAAACATTTTATTTTGCAACTAATAGTAGTTACCTTTGTAATACAAATACGAATGAATGGGAACAAAGGACAAGCTGTTTGAACGGTTTAAAAGACAACCTAAAGATTTCACCTTTAATGAGCTAATAAGGCTATTTCAGGTTCTTGGGTTTGAGGTCAATCAAAAAGGAAAAACATCCGGTTCACGCATTGAGTTTATCAACAACGAAAAAGAACTTTCATTCGGAGCTCATAAACCGCACCCTGACAGCGTGATAAAAAGCTATGTAATGAAACAGGTTTTAGAATTTCACACATTGAACAAAATTATTTAAATCACATTATGGGAACATTAAAATATAAAGGCTATTCAGGAACGGTCGAATATAGCGAAGAAGATAACTGCCTGTTCGGAAAAGCAATTGGTATGAATAAAAACAGTATTACCTACGAAGGCAATACTATTGAGGAATTAAAGGCTGATTTTGAGGCTGGAATTGACCTCTACCTGGAAAGTTGTGAAGAGAGAGGTGTAAAACCTCAAAAGCCGTATAGCGGGTCATTAAATATCCGGATTCCATCCGAGTTACACAGTCAACTGGCATTGAAAGCACAGATTTCCGGACGTTCGATTAATGCAATCATTAAAGAACTGCTAGCCAATCATCAGAACCTGTTAAACGTATAATAAATCTTTTATCCCAACCTGATCCCGCTTACCATTCTGCCGGTATCAGCACCATCGCGTCGGGCAGAATAAAACAGGTCCGCATGTTCAAAGGAACACAAACCCATTACTTCTATGTTTTCTTCCAAAAGACCCGATTCAATCAATACGGTTTTATTGGCTTCCCATAAATCAAAATAGGCACGACCTTCGTTTAGAGAAGGTTTAAGTAGTGCCCCTGTATTATTGAAATTAGCTTTAACCTGTTCAACAACTTCAGATCCAACTTCGTAAGCATGCATATGAATGGAAGGGCCTATCCCGGCAACAATATCCGCAGGATTACAGCCGTATTGCTCCGTCATCTTTTGGATTGTTTTCTGTACAATCTTCGAAACCGTTCCTTTCCAACCGGCATGCACGGCAGCAACTACTTTTTTCTGCGGATCATAAAGTAAGATGGGCACACAATCTGCAGTCTGAACACAGATAAAGAGACCTGGCTCGTTGGTAATTAAGGCATCCGTATCTTCAATCATTTCAGACTGATTTGCCGAATCTATAACTGCCACATGATCAGAATGTGTCTGACGTGGAAAAACGAACTTAGTGCGGTCCCAATCGCCCGAAACGGCAAGTTCCTTTCGGTAGGCGGCATAATCCGATTCCCGGTCACCCGTAAAACGAGGCTTATTTCCTGAAACCCATCCTTCTTTGGAGGTAATAAAATGGGTGATATCTTTATACTTTTTGAAGCTTTCAAATTTGATCACTGATAGCCTACCCTGAATCAACTTTCTCATCTCTCTAAATTTTGGCGCAATAATACAGTAAATAACGAATCACAAACCTGATAATTGTTCGTCATTTTAGCCTTTCCCGATTTTATTTCTTATCCGATTTCAGCAATTGATTCATCCGGTTCTTATCTACTATTTTAATAATCCTGCGCTGTGTTTCAATCAGGCCTTCACTGTTCATTTCACTTAGTGTACGTGCAAGTGACGGGCGCGTCACTCCAAACATTTCTGCCAGTTGTTCCTGTGACTGCTTTATTTCGACCGTTTGCAGCCTGTCACCGGCCATTTCGAGCAGGTAATGCGCAATCTTTTGCTTGATGGTTTTAAACGACAGGAACTTCAGTCTTTTCGATAGAAACTGTGCCCTTGTAGAGATTGTATTCAGGTAGTTATTCAGAATCAGCGAGTTTAACTGAAGCAGTTTCACAAATTCAGGCTTTGGTATTGATACAATTTCAACCTCCGTATTTGCCGAGACAGTGACCGGGAAGCGGTTTTCCTTTCCAAACAGGAAAGCGGAAGCCAAAGGTCTTGGCGCTTCGATATCTTCAATCTTTATCGTTTTCCCCGAATAGTCATTCATCTCTGCTTTAACATTGCCCCGCTGTATGATGAGCAACTGGTCGCAGATTTCTCCGCTTTGGGTAATCAGGTCATTCTTTTGGTAAGACCTATGCTGGTAATGAATCTGGCTGAACAACTTCTCTAATTCAGTGACTGAAATGCCCCTGAAAATGGGTGATTGGCATAGTATGTCGGCTTCAATCATAAAAGATAATTGTTTGTAACATTTGATACAAATCTACTAAAAGAACCTTTGTATTTTTGTTTCTGAAAATAGAACAAGTATGATACGTGAAATAGTAAATATAGACGAAGAGAAGTGCAACGGCTGCGGACTCTGTATACCGAATTGCCATGAAGGAGCAATCCGGATTATCGATGGAAAGGCCAGGCTCATCAGTGAGTTGATGTGTGATGGATTGGGAGCCTGCCTTGGCCATTGTCCCGAAGATGCCATCACTATCGAAAAACGTGAAGCCGATGAATACGATGAAGTTCTGGTCGTTCAGCAGATCATACCCAAAGGGAGAAATACCCTGGTAGCTTACCTGAAGCACCTTAAAGAACACGGCGAAACGGTTTTCCTCAAGCAGGCTGTCGGCTACCTGAGGATGCATGCAATTGAGATCCCATTCAGTATTGATGCGGTGACCGCTGAAGTTCATGCTTCAAAAGCTGAAACCTCCGAGGCTTGTGCCCCGGGTGGTTGTCCCGGCTCGAAAGCAGTGAGTTTTGAACCACAGAACCTTCGCTTTGCCCCTTCAACTGCTGCCGCAGATACTCCCTCAGCCCTTCGCCAATGGCCGGTTCAGATGCACCTGATTAATCCCGCCGGTTCGGCTTTCCTGGGAACTGACCTTTTGCTTGCTGCTGACTGTGTGGCCTTCAGCCTGGGAAACTTTCACACCAGGCATTTAGCCGGGAAATCACTTGTTATCGCCTGCCCTAAACTGGATCAGGGGAAAGATATCTATGTTGAGAAGATCCGTCGCCTCATCGATGAAGCCAAGGTAAATACAATCACCATCATGATGATGGAGGTTCCCTGCTGTGGTGGTTTGTCCCAGCTGGTGCAAATGGGAGCCGCCCAGGCCTCCCGTAAAGTGCCCGTAAAGGAAATCATTGTCAGCATAAAGGGCGAAATTCTCAAAGAAACTTGGGTGTAAAGCCCGTACCGACTTCCGAGTTATAATAATTACAATACAATCTATAACCTCCTGATCTCAACGATCCGGAGGTTTTTTTTGTGATGTATTACCTATGAATATATGCTACTTAAAAAATATTTTCAAAATTATTAAATATTTTTAGTACTTTGTGTTGCATAGTTCCATTTTTTATTAGTATGTTTGTAAAGCCAATAACAATGTAAGAGAAGGTAGAGGTTTTAAGCATGTTCCGGCCAGCCACCAGCAATGTAAAATTCTATCGACTTAATAAAATAGAAAACAAAGCTTAGAAACAGAAACATTTACTCAAAGCCATGTTAAAAAAACAAAAAGTAAACAATTGTATGAGAGAGAAGAAAACTAGAACGAAACATTAGGAGGAAAAACAATGAATCTGGACAATACAAAAGCTCAAATGCGCAAAGGGGTTCTCGAATACTGCATCCTGCTGGTAATCGATGGAAAGCCCCTCTATGCAAGCGACATCATCGAAGAACTTAAAGAGTCAAAGATGATCGTCGTGGAAGGAACCCTTTATCCCCTGCTTACCCGGCTGAAAAACGACGGACTGCTGGCTTACAAGTGGGAAGAATCAACCCAGGGGCCTCCCCGGAAATACTATGAAACGACCGAAGAAGGCCGGAATTTCCTCCGGGAAATGGGAGAATCCTGGGAAGAATTGGTCGAAGCAGTCAGAATGATTAAGCAACATAAATAGATCATTTTCAGTATAAAGAAATCAAATCGGAAAAAATACTACAAATGAAAAAGACATTCACAATAAATATAAGCGGAAGTATTTTCCACATCGATGATGATGCTTTCGAAAAACTTCAGAAATACCTGCAAATGTTGAACAAACATTTTGGGTTGGCTCTTGAAGGTCAGGAAATTATTCAGGACATCGAAGCACGTATTGCCGAACTGTTCATCGAAAAAACTTCCAATAAACTTGAAGTTATCACCGATCTGATGGTCGATGAGGTGATTGCCCGTATGGGTAAACCCGAAGACTTTATGGAACCCGGGGAGGAAGAAGCTGCCGAAAAACAGGCTACTGAAACAAGGTACGACACTGAACAGAAAATGCGGCGTCGTTTGTACCGCGATGGAGACAACCGTGTTCTGGGCGGTGTTTGTTCCGGTATGGCTGCCTATTTTAATATGGACATGGTCATTATTAGAGTAATCTTCTTTTTACTGTTTTTTATAATTGGACCGTTCAACATCTTATTGTATATTATACTTTGGATTGCTGTTCCTAAGGCAAAAACTACTGCTCAACGCCTGGAGATGAGGGGTAAGGAGGCCAACATTTCGAATATCGAAAAAACCATCAAGGAAGAAGTGAATGAAGTAGGTGCAAACTACAACAAGTTTATGAATACTCCTTCCGGCGAAAGGGGACTATCCCGTACAGATCGTTTCGGCGATATGATAACCAGCATTTTCAGGGTTGTACTGCGGATTGTGGTTCTAATTTTTGGCGCAATACTGATCATCTGTGGAATTGCATGCCTGATTGGCTTTGTCACAACAATGACTATCGGGCATTCTATTTTTAACGGTGGTCCGTGGAGCTTCGGCGGTCATTCAGATATTGATATGGCAGCCTTGCTCAACAACTTTGTTAGTCCGGGAGCCCATATCATTTCAGCTATTGCAATTTCAATACTCGTCGGAATTCCAATTCTGCTCCTGCTCTTTATAGGCACCAAACTGTTATTCAGGTACAAAACCAATAACCGACTGATCGGACTAGGCACTTTTGGCGTTTGGTTGCTGGCTCTTATCGTACTCATAGTTGTCGCAGTCAATCAATTTGGAAATTTCAGGAAAGAAACCAGTCAGACCCTAACCCGGAATGTGGATTGCGTTAAGTGCAAGACCATCTATCTCGAAATGAATGATGATCTGTATGAATCCTTAATTGAAAATAATTTCAACCTCGACCGGATGAAAGTTGCCACCGTGAACGGGAATCAAAAGCTACTTGGTCATCCGCGCTTTACCATTGAGAAAAGTAGTTCAGGCGAATATCTGCTCCTAATCAAAAAGTCTTCCCGCGGAAGTAACAACGAGGACGCACAGAAAAACGTAGAACAGATTGACTACAATTTTGACCAGAAAGATTCAACTCTTCACTTCGATCCGTACTATTTTCTGAAAGATAAGGCCCAATGGCGCCAACAGGAAGTGTCAATGATCCTGAAAGTCCCTGAAGGAAAATCAGTTTACCTCAATGAAAAGATGGCCAGCATCATCTTCGATATTACCAATACCGAAAATATGTGGGACGGCGATATGGTGGGTAAAACCTGGATAATGACCGCCAATGGACTGGCCTTAAAACCTGCATTTACTATCTCCAAAAAATAATTTAAATTAAGCAAGCAAATACCGAATCTGATCTCTTAAGGCTGTCAATTACGACAGCCTTTCGTTTTTCCAGGCTGTCCCATCCCCAATTTTCTTTTCCTGAACTGTCAAAATCCCATCAGGCAATTGTCAAATATTTTTACACTATTCAGATGTAAAATATTTATATCACACTGATATAATGCAACTTGATTCTTTGGCACAAATCTGGTATCCAGGTTTGGCATATCAATAAAAGGAAAACAATTATAACAGTTCAGAAAACAGAAATAAAAGAATAATAAAAACTCAAAATCATGAAAACAACATTCAATTCCCCGAAAACACGTTTAAATCAGTTAAAGAAAATGATAACCCGCAATAGTGCAGTAATCGCATGTTTGGTATTAATTGGCGGATCATTAAGCGCACAGGACTTCTGGAAACAAATCCAGTCTGGCAGTAAAACTGAACAATTGGTCATCTCAAGCATTCAACGCCCCTCTGAAACTGAAAAAACGAATGCTGCTATCCTTTCGATTGAAACAAAATCTACCCTTGAGATTGATGCCCTGTTGAATAACAATGAATACAAGCCGGAAGCATTTGTTGCAGCCGAAATGGCCGTCGAAGCCGAAAACCTGAAGAATAGCAGTGATGAAACCGACATCAAAGCCATTGAAGCTGAATCCGCCCTTCAGATGGATCTGCTGATGAACAACAGCATATATGTAGCTAAGAAGTATGTAGAAGCCGATTTGGCTGATGAAATTGAACCCTTAGCAAAAGATGATAATTTCATACAGACAGCCGAAACTGCTACCGCCAGCGAATGCGTTCAACAAATCGAACGATATGCCCGTAAACAGATACTGCTTCATGAAAACAGAATTTCAAAACAAATTGCCGAAGCACATACCAGTAAGTAAATAAGATACAGACCCTCAGTCTCTTGCTGATCTTCCTCCTTAAAGGTTTTGTTACCCTTATTGTCACCTCGATAAGGGTTTTATCTTTTTCATAATTCCCATAACTAAATACACAAAAAAAACCTTATCTCCCAAATCACAATTTCTGTCTTCCGTGATTTCCGTTTGCCAGAAATTCTATTCATTTGAACCCTATTCTATCGATTTAAAATACATGATAAATCCATATCTGTATCGAACAAGTCCCTTAATAGTTTCAAATAGTCACACTGCTATCTATAATATATCCATACTAATTTGCGGTTATTAGTATAGATAGGGTCTGCTGAAATATTCATAATATTCAGTTTTTCAATAAATTGACTGCATTAAACTTAAAATAAGTGCAAGGAAATTTGAATTTAAACTGCACTGTCCTTGCACCGACTTCGTGTCGTATCAACAATAAATTGACACATCATCCTGTCCGATTTACCAGGGTAACGAACAGAGCCAGCCGGATCTCAAATCTTCAACCTACTCTTTCCAAATAATTCTTTTGGTCAGGGAATTCAAAAAAACAGGAAGACAGGATTGGACAGTGAAGCTAATTCGGGCAGCTTAAAGGGACCAGCAAGATCCACGCCGGTTTGCCCGGCAGCCTTCATTTCATGTCGGTAGTATAAAAACGGGCCTGCTATATCAAAATACTTCTTACCAAAAATGTGAAGCTCTTCTGCCTTGTTGTGTCGGATTAAAGGAGACTATCTCCCTTTACGTTATTAGAAGATTATTCGAAGGTTATTCGAAGGTTATTCATTGATATTTCAATTTTATTCTAATAATCATCGAATAGGTTTCTAATAACTATTAAATAAGTTTCTAATAATTTCAAACTCTGTTAGATGGCCGGTATATGGGAGAACCAATTAACACTTTAATCCTGAACAGACAATGGTTTTAAGAATCAATACAAGGAAAGGATGGAATCTGATCCATCAATTTTTGGAAAGTAGGAATACTAAGCTGTCCTCAAAGTCAAAAGGACAATTTAAACGCCATTACGTCAGAAAGCTAATTCAAAGCATTCAACCAATAATCCGTTGTTTCGGTCATGGATTGAAATTCCAGGTTTTAATGCCGTTTCAATTGTAACTATTTGGATTCATCCGGTTCTTCAGCAGACTCTGGATAGCAATCAAATTATAAGCAAATTATAAGAATTTGGTAACAGGCGTATCCAGGCCAATTTGGTCAAAAGCTTGAGTGCCTCCATCCGCATGACAGTGAATAGTGTTGGGATGGCAGAAGAAATAACTTACCGAATAAACAATAAGTAATTCTTATCCTTTTGACAAGGCTAAACAGCTCCCGACAGTTCCAACATTCAGGGCTAAAAGATCATATAAAACGTAGTTTCCTTATCTGGCACCGATTTGACCTGGAGACTTCCGCCATGGAGACGCATAATCTGGCGCGAAAGGCTTAGCCCTATACCCGAACCGCTTTCGCGGGTGGTAAAGAAAGGTACAAAAATCTGCTCCATAATTTCAGGAGGTATGCCGGGGCCATTGTCGGAGACACATATCTCAGGACGATTGTTTGCAGTCACATCCACCGTTATACGGATGCTTCCCTCTTTTGCCCGAACCTTCAGTGATTCAATGGCATTTTTCAGCAGGTTCAGCATGACCTGCGAGATCAGGTTTTCGTCGGCAATGAGTTCCATTTCAGGAGGATTTATGAATACCGTAAGCTTCACCCTGTCGCTGTTCTCCAATGAAGAATAAAGCACCTTAATGCGGTTGATCAGCTCTTCCACCTTAAAGAGTTTCTTTTCGGGTTTGGGCAGGCGGGTCAGTTTACGGTAGGTTTCCACAAACTGGATTAAGCCATTGCCCTGCTCCCCTATGACATTTAGCCCGCGGACGGTTGTACGGATTGTTTTTTCGTCGATCTCCCGGGGAAGGACCTCGTGCCCGTCGATGGTGAAAAGACTGCTCAGGCTTTGCGAGAGCGAGGTAATCGGGGCGATAGAATTCATGATCTCGTGCATCAGGACACGGATCAGTTTCATCCATGAATCCAGTTCCTTTTCATCCAGTTCGTTTCGGATGTCCTGCACCGAGAGTATGGTGAGTATACTATCCTTTATCGTAAATGATGAGGCCTTAAGTGACAGCTGAATGGTTCCCCGGGTGGTTGCTACGGATACCAGCTTTTGCTCAAAAGGCTTAATGTTGCGGATCGACTGGAAAAGGTTCATGTTCACTTTTTCCAGCTGGTTCAGGTGAGTCAGCACATTGACACCCAGCATCTTTTTGGCAGCCGTATTGGCATGAAGCACAAAACCTTTTGAATTAAAGGTCACGATTCCTGTGGCCACATGTTCAAGTAAGGTTTGGAAATACTGTTCCTGTTGACGGCTTTCAATCTTTAGCTTCTGTATTTGCTTATTTACTTTCTCCAGTCCCATGTAGATTTCAAGAACGGGACCTTTGGAGTTTCCATCCGGGAACGAAAGGGCCGAATCATCATTCTGGACCGAATTGAGGAAATAGCTTATTTTCCGATTGGTTGAATTCAGGTAATAGATCAGGTTAATGATTATCAGTATGATAAGGAATATGAAGAACAGGATGGCCCCCACCGAGTAGCCGCGGGCGATGGTCCAACCCGATGCATTGGAAAGCAACACGATCAGCAACACCCGGTAGATCAGTTGGAAATGATTGTTTGTTCTCATTGTCCTGTCTTTTTGATTTTGTTATATAACGTCTGCCGTGATACTCCCAACTGATCGGCCGCAGCACTGAGGTTCCCGTTATTCTTGTCAATGGCCAGATTGATCATCCGTTTTTCCATTTCTTCCAGGGTGAGTTCAGGAGTAATGTTTTTCCCGGATTGAACAGGCCTCATGAAAAAATCTTCGGGTTTTAGCAAGTTGGATTCACTCAGAATGACCGCCTTTTCGATGGTATGCTGCAATTCGCGGATGTTTCCCGGCCACTGGTATTTGAGCAGCTTATCTTGTGCCTGCTGATTAATCTTCAGGTTTGGTTTATTGTATTTGGAGGCATATTTCCGGAGGAAAAACTCGGCAAGGACCAGAATGTCATTTCCCCGCTCTCGAAGGGGCGGAACCTCAATCTGGATGGTATTGATGCGGTAGAGCAAATCTTCGCGAAAAAGGCCATCCAGAACCATGCTCTCGAGGTTCTTGTTGGTGGCGCAGATCAGACGTATGTCAATGGGAACCGTATGATTGGAACCGATTCGTGAAACCTGACGATTCTGTATAGCAGCCAGTAGTTTGGCCTGCAGATGGAAGGACAGGTTACCTATCTCGTCGAGGAAGAGACTGCCTTTATCGGCTACTTCAAACTTACCGGGGCGATTTTCGCGGGCATCGGTAAAGGCGCCTTTCACATGTCCAAAGAGCTCGCTTTCGAACAGGGTTTCGGTAATTGCACCCATGTCAACGCTGACGAGGATTTCATCGGCACGGTTTGACAACCGGTGAATTTCCTGGGCAATAAGCTCTTTCCCGGTACCATTCTCTCCGGTGATCAGCACATTGGCATCGGTTTTGGCTACCTTCCGTACAAGGTTCAATACCTGGGTCAGTTGGACAGAGGAGCCGACAATGAATTTCTGTTCACGGTTGATTTCACTCTTCAGGCCTTTTTCCTTTTCCTTGAGCTGTACCACTTCCTTTTTTGACAGGTTTAGCTGTATGGCCGATTTTAAGGTGGCCAGCAACTTGGCATTGTCCCAGGGCTTCAGTACAAAGTCGGTTGCCCCGGCTTTAAGAGCCTTTACGGTCAATTCCACATCGCCATAGGCTGTTATCATCACCACCGAAATCTCAGGGTTGGTTTCCTTGATGCGCCCCAGCCAGTAGATGCCCTCATTGCCGGTATTGATACCCGCCTTAAAATTCATATCGAGGATAGCCAGGTTGTAATCGTTTTTGCGCAGTTCGGTGGGGATCTGGTTCGGGTCGGAAAGAGTGGTGACGGATTGGAATTCAGGAGTCAGCAAAATGTCGAGCGCACTTAAAATGCTTTTGTTGTCGTCGACAATCAAGATATTTCCTTTGGCCATGATTTTTGATTTAAAGGTACATTACTGTAAAACTAAAATCAATAGAGTGTAAAAATAATTTACATTTCAATGTCAAATATTTTTACCTGGGAATAACTGACTAACTAAAACTATACTGACAGACAGTATTTTAAAGTTTTGGCATTATTCTGGCATAGTAAATTGTCAAATACAATAACATGAAACGATCGAGTTGTAATAGTAATTTTCAGTGCAAAGACACAAGCGGAAGTGAACGGGAGGTTTTTAGCATATATCTCTTCCATTTATATATGAGAACACAGTCATTTACTATTTATTTATTCAACTATACCCGGGTGAGCCATACAACAAGATATCTTGTATTTCTGATGTTTCTGATGTTGAGTATACAGGTGAACTCTCAGGAAAAATGGACATTGAACGAATGTATCAACTACGCCATTAAAAACAACCTGGAAATTCATCAGGCTGATTTAAATGTGCAGATTGCTGGTCAAGGTTATCAGAAATCGAAATGGAGCCTGACGCCCATAGTGGGGGCGGGAGCCAATGCCGGAAGGAGTTATGGCCGGTCGGTCGATCCAAACACCAACGGGATTATCAATACTGCCTTCTTTAATAATTCATATTACCTTGGAGCTTCACTGGATGTTTTCCGTGGTTTTATGCTGCAAAACCAGATCAGGTATCAGAAGTTCAAAAAAGAATCAGCAGAAAACTTCAGGGATAACGCTACGGACGACCTGGCCTTTGAAGTGATGAATGCATTTTTCAATGTGGTTTATCAGGAGGAATTACTCAAGATAGCCCTCGAACAAAAGGCCATTTCGGAATTGAATGTAAAAAAGACAGAGATCCTGGTGACTACAGGCCTGAAAGCCCAGCCGGAATTACTGGAGGTGAAGGCCAACTTCGAAAAGGACGAACTCTTTTGCCTGCAGACGACCAACAGTATCGAATCGGCGTGGATCAGACTTAAGAAAGCGATGAATTTACCACCCGATCAGTCCATAAAATTAGCTACTGAAGAAGAAAACATAATTACCGGAGAAGAGATCAATACAAACATTGCCGAACTTTTCAAAGAGCATTGCCAGCGATCGCCCCTTATCCGCATGGCTGAAAATGACTGGAAGGCCAGCCGGAAAAATGTAAACATTCAAAAAGCCGGATTTCTGCCTTCCATTACCCTTCAGGCATCCTATAATACCGGCTTTTATGAAACGAATAAAGATGCCAGTCAGCAAACAATTGCTTTCAACAGTCAGATTAAAAATAACCAGAGCGAGTTTGTCGGTGCCACTATTAGTATTCCAATATTCAGCAAAAATATAGTAAGGTATGATGTTTTGCAGTCAAGACTTTATACGGAACAGGCAGAAACGAAGCTCAGCCAATCGAAGCAGAGTCTGCTTTATGAGATGGAACAGAATTACAACGACCTGACGGCATCATGGAAAGAACTTCAGCAATCGGGGAATCAACTCGAAGCCGACAAGCTGGCCTTTCAGGCGGCACAGAAGAAGTATGACCAGGGGATGACAAGCGCCATTGAATTTAACACGGTAAAGAACCGATTAGCCACTACCGCCAGCCAGGTCCTGCATTCCAGGCTGACCCTTGAAATCAAGAAACGAACGCTGGATTTTTATAAGGGGAAACGATTCTGGGAATGATACCAGGAAAAAGGAAAAGGGAAAAGGGAAAAGGGAAAAGGGAAAAGGGAAATGGAGAAAATGAGAAGGTGAGAAGGTGAGAAAAAAGATGCACCATATGGTTTCTGGCAAATCTTATTTTTTGTTTTCAAACCTTAATAGCGCAATGATCAACCCCTGAACCACAACCTTATTAACCTTATTTATAATGAGTAGATAGAATTTAAGGAAAAAAAGATTTTGTGAGACTTGGTGTTTTTGAGCCTTGGTGGCAAAATTAGGAAAGAGGAAAAAGGAGAACGGAGAACGGAGAACGGAGACAGGAGATGAGAAGATGAAAAGGTGAGAAGATGAGAAGATGAGAAGATGAGAGAATTTAAGGAATATGGAAGACTTGGTGAGACTTGGTGTTTTTGAGCCTTGGTGGCAAAATTAGGATAGAGAAAAAGGAAAAAAGGAAAACAAAATAGCCAATATTCAATGACCAATATTCAATATTGAAGAAAATAAAAAATGAAGAATGATTTGAAGATGATATTCTACAAGATGCACCACAGTACCTGGAACCTGAAACTTTGAACTTGAAACTTTGAACAGAAACTTGAAAAACATACGATCATGGGAATGGATAAAATCATTGAAAAGAAGAAAGGCCTGAGGCCAAAACACATCCTCTGGATCGCCGGAGGATTGGCTTTCACCTTTTTGTTGTATAAGGTAGTTTTTGCCGGCAACACATCAACCTTCAGGGCTGAGAAAGAACGGGTAACGATCAGCGCCGTGGAAGACGGACTGTTTAACGATTACATCACTGTAATTGGAAATGTGGAACCCATTACGACCATTTACCTGGATGCCATCGAAAGCGGACAAATTCAGCAACGTTTCATAGAAGAAGGATCGATGGTGAAAAAAGGCGATATCATTCTTCGTCTTGAAAACCGTCAGTTGTACCAGACTATCCTGAACAGCGAAGCTGCCCTTGCCGAAAAGGAAAACTATCTGCGTAATACACGCATAAGCTTCGAAACGGAGTTAATCCAATCACGCAAGAACCTCCTCGACAGCCGATATCACCTCAACCGTAAGAAACGTACTTTCGAGCAGTATGAGGCCCTGAATAAAGAACAGTTGATCTCGAAGGAGGACTTTCTTCAGTCAAAAGAGGACTTTGAGTATGAAGCGAACATGCTTGAAATTAATAAGGTGAAAGCAAAGAACGATTCGCTGATTCGTTTGACTTCGATGCAATCGCTTGAAACCGATCTGGTAAAAATGCGTCAGATGCTTGTACTGGTTCGCGAACGACTCGATAACCTGAATGTGAAAGCTCCGGTTGATGGTCAACTGGGAATGCTGGATGCCGAAATCGGTCAGCGGGTGAATGAAGGTCAGCGCATTGGTCAGATCAATGTACTGGATAACTTTAAAATCAATGCACTGATTGATGAGCATTACATCGACCGTGTCAACCGTGATCTTTCGGCCACCATGGATCGCAATGAAACGAACTTTAACCTTAAAGTGAAAAAGGTATACCCCGAAGTACGTAACGGTCAGTTTAAGATCGACCTGGTCTTTAATGGCAAGACTCCTGACAATATCCGCACCGGGCAGACCTATCATATTAAGCTTGAATTGGGCGAATCGGCCAAGTCACTGATGTTGCCTCGCGGCGGATTTTTCCAGAGCACGGGGGGCCAATGGGTGTATGTTCTGAACAATGATGGGACAGAAGCCACGAAGCGAAACATCAAAATCGGCAAACAAAACCCACAGTATTATGAAGTTTTGGAAGGGCTTAATGCAGGCGAGAAAGTCATCACTTCAGGGTACGAGATGTTTGGAACGAATGACAGGATTGTGTTGAAGTAACGAAGGGAGAACGGAGAAGGGAGAATGGAGACAGAAAGAAAGAAAAAGGGGAAAAAAGAAGTCTGAGGAATATGTATATCTGGATAAATTTGTATAAATTCAAGGAAAAAACATTATGGCAAAGAAAATTGAAAAGTTTGAAGATCTTGATGTTTGGCAGAATGCAATAACATTGAGTGTAGATGTTTACGGTAAATTACAGAATTGCAGGGACTATTCCTTAAAGGATCAAATCTGTCGTGCATCTGTTTCGGTTCCATCCAATATCGCTGAAGGCTTTGAAAGACAGTACAACAAAGAATTCATTCAGTTTCTTTTTATTGCGAAAGGGTCTGCAGGAGAAGTAAGGACTCAACTATTGATAGCCTTCAGGTTAAATTTGATAAGTGAAGTTGATTATCAATTTTTGCTTGAGAACACCAGAAAAATATCAGCACAATTATACAATTTAATTAAAACACGAAAAGAACGATTCAATTAATAACTCAGGGAAAGGATCTGTCTTCCTGTCTTCCGTTTCCGATCTCCGGTCTTCGGTCTCCCTTTTCCATATTCATCCCGCTATGATACGAACAGTAAACTTAAACAAAGTGTTCCGCACAGAAGAGATTGAAACCAGTGCGTTGAGCCAGGTGAACCTACACATTCAAAAAGGTGAATTTTTAGCCATCATGGGGCCTTCGGGTTGCGGCAAGTCAACTTTGCTGAATATCATCGGCCTTCTGGACAACCCCACTTCCGGGGAGTATTATTTCGACGGTCAGGAAGTCGGCGCTTTCAAAGAACGCAACCGCACCCTGCTTCGAAAAGGCAATATCGGCTTCGTGTTCCAGAGTTTTAACCTGATTGACGAACTCAACGTTTACGAGAATGTAGAACTTCCGCTCATCTATCTAAAGTTGAGCGCCAAAGAGCGTAAGGAAATGGTTGAGAAAGTGCTGGACCGGATGCAAATCAGTCACCGCAAGAAACATTTTCCGCAACAGTTATCAGGAGGTCAGCAGCAGCGTGTGGCCATTGCCCGTGCAGTAGTTGCGAACCCGAAGCTGATCCTTGCCGATGAGCCAACGGGTAACCTGGACTCGAAAAACGGGCTGGAAGTGATGAACCTGCTCACCGAACTGAACCGAGAAGGAACCACCATCGTGATGGTAACACACTCGATGCATGATTCAGAATTTGCACATAGGGTGGTTAATTTGTTCGACGGACAGGTAATTACTGAAGAGGTGAAGAACAAGATGGGGGAATTGCTGGTGTAGGGAATAGTCTTGAACCATGATTAAGCTGATTAAATGATTGTCCTGATTTTGGGACTGGGAAGTTTCAAAGGCCATCACACCAATCAGATGAATCAGAGTTCAGACAATTTGCTGGCAGAGCTGGAAAACGGCAACTGTGAACTCGATAAAAATGTTGAGTATGAGTAAAACATGATTTAATATAAAAAACATGAACACCAGGCTAGTAATTAAGTTTGTCTTACGGAAATTACGATTCAATAAAGCATTCTCTTTGCTGAATATTTTGGGATTAGGAATTGGTTTATCTGTGGCGGTAATTGTGTTTTTATATGTCGATTATGAAACCAGCTTCGATAAATTTAATAAAGATGCCGATCGGATTTTTATAAATAAAAACGAACCTGACGATCTGAGTTCTGTTTTTCCTGTGCCTTTTTCAGAATCACTGCAAAATGAAATTCCTGAAGTTGAAACTGCGGCAAATATTCTGCCGTGGGATATTGAAAAAATCCTTACATCTCCCAAAGGAGAATTTTCTGAAACTTGTCGCTATATGGATGACGGGATTTTTCGCATTTTCAGTATAAAGATTATCCGCCAAAGTCAGGATCTAATTTTCCCAGATGTAAATTCTTTAGCTATATCAGAGAGTCTGGCTGCAAAACTTTTTGGAACCACCGAATTAGCCATTGGCAAAACAATTACTATTGATAAAAAAAATAGCGGAACCGTTTCTACTATATTCACTGATATTCCAACCAATTCTTCAATTCGTTTTGACATGGCTGCACCAATGCAAAAAGCCATTAATGATTACGGAATTACAGTGACATGGAACGATAGCTATGTTCGTTCATTTGTAAAACTAAAAGTTCCTCTGAAACTCGTAAAATCTAAGTTTGCCAGTTATTCAAAGAAACATAATTTTGAATTTACCTTGTTCCCGTTAACTGATTTGCATCTGGCACAAAAAGGCAGAGAACAAAAAACAATTCTGACCATTGCCGTGTTCGCCAGTATTTTTGTTATGCTATTGGCATGCATTAATTTCATCAATCTTTCAACAGCAAATATATTTAAACGTTCCAGGGAAGTTGGTATCAATAAACTTTTAGGATCCTCGGTATTTAATATTTACAAGAATTTTATTGCTGAAATCCTGTTGCTTACATTTATTTCATTTCTGGCTGCTCTGCTGATTACATCTCTGCTATTGCCATATATCAATCATTTGATTGGTTCATCGCTTGCTTTCGCTCAGTTAAATATACCCAAACTGATGTTATTGCTGGCTATTGTTGCCAGCACTTCATTCCTGACAGCAATTATCCCATCGCATATTTTTGCTAAAGCAAAACCAATTCAAATATTTAACAAACAAATAGATAGAAATAGTTCAACGATTTATCTGCGAAAAGGATTGATGATCTTGCAACTGTCATTAACCATCGTCATTCTTACGACAACCCTTTTTATAAACAAACAAGTCAGGTTTATTGGTAAAACCAACCTGGGTTTCGATAAAGAAAATATGATTTTTATTGAACCGAAGGAATACAATAGCCTAATATCTAAAACAGCCCTGCTAAACGAGAAGCTTTTACAATATCCGATTATAACATCAGTGTGTGAAGTAGATTGCAAACCTGGAATTGTAGGCTCTTCAACCAGTGGGTTTAATTGGTCTGGAAAAGATCCGGGGAAAAAAGTAAGCTGCTTTTTATTTCGTGTATGCGATGATTTCATTAAAACATTTAAGGTAAGGTTAATCGAAGGGGAAGGATTTAAGAATGATCAATCAAACAGGGATGAAGTTGTTATCAATAAAACATTTGCAAAGCTTTTATCTGCTGACGATAAATCGAATAGTAAAATTTTTTATCTCGGAAATCACCCTTACCATATAATAGGCATAATCGATGATTTTTCCTTTAATTCAATTAAAGAAAAACCACAACCAATTGCTATTTTATACCAACCATCGCGGGGGTTCTACCCCTGCGTCAGATATGCAAATAGCCAGAAAGCTCCTGAAATACTTGCATATATCAATAAATGTATGAAAGAATTGTATCCTGATATCAGCTATAAAATCAACTTCACAAACGATTTTATTTTAAATGAATTTATGGCGCGCGAAATCAGAATGTCTAAATTCTTTAACCTATTCTCAATTCTGGGGCTAATTGTCTGTAGTATAGGTTTATTAGGTGTCGCATTGTTCGAAAGTCATAATCGTACAAAGGAAATCGGCATACGCAAAATAAATGGAGCCAAAGTCTCCGAAGTCATGACGATGTTGAACATAGATTTTGTGAAATGGGTTGCCATTGCTTTTGTAATTGCCACACCAATTGCCTGGTATGCTATGCACAAATGGCTTGAGAACTTTGCCTATAAAACCGATTTGAGTTGGTGGATTTTTGCTCTGGCTGGGTTACTGGCATTGGGAATTGCGCTACTTACAATGTGTTGGCAAAGCTGGAAAGCAGCTACGAGGAATCCAGTGGAAGCACTGAGGTATGAGTAAGGATGTCTGAACTATGATTAAATTGATTAAATGATTATTATGATTTTGGGAATAGAAAGAATCAAAGTCCATCAAATCAATCAGATGAATCAAAGTTCAGACAATTGGAAAACGGTAACGAATAACAGGATGGAGGCGTTTAGATAAAGCAAGTTGTGTTGACAAATTCCTTTACAGAAACTGTAAAATAAATTGACAACTAAAAAAACAACTATACAATTAATTAGCTAGTTATCTGATAATTATAAAATGGCATGCTTTCTGGTCTTTCATTTGTAGAAACAATAAACAATCATTTGGAAGGCCAAATCAAAATAGAAAGCTAATCCCATTTCATAAAAAGAACAGCAATTACAATCAAAGTCATGATCAAACATTTTTTCACAAGCATGTACAGGAACATCAGCAGAGATAAGATGTTCACCTTTATTAACCTTACAAATCTGACCATAGGCTTCACCACATTTATCCTGTTAGGAATGGTTGTGAGCTACGAGTTCAACTATGACAAGTCAAACAAGAATTTCGACCGTATCTACCGTGTGCAAACCAAACAGGAAGACTCTTACCCAACCAACTATTGCACCTTTAGTCCTGCAGCCATCCGGTACCATTTAATGGCTGATGTGCCCGAAGTAGAAAAGGCCCTGATCATGCGGGAGATATCCGCAGGGCAGGGTTCGGGACAATTCTTCACATTGCCTTCCGGGGCACAGCTTTTTGAGAAATATGGCTATTTCACTGAAAACTCTGTTTTCGATGTCTTTACCATAAATATAAAAGAGGGTAATACGGCCAATGCACTTGTAGAGCCCAGCACGATCGCCCTGTCAGAAACTCTTCAGCAAAAACTATTTCCCGAAGGTGGAGCTGTAGGCAAACAGGTAGTTATTGGCAAGCGTTTTCCGCTTACAGTGACCGCAGTCTATGCTGATTTTCCAATCAACTCTACCATGCGCCCCACATACCTGGTTTCAATAAGTACCTATGAAACACTAGCTGAACGGAAAGGCTTCCGGGATGACTGGGTATTCATTGACAATGACAATTATGTGCTGTTAAAAAAAGGTACTGACCCTAAACTAGTTGATGCAAAGATAAAGGATGCCTTTAAAAACGTTAAGAACTACGAAAAGTCGACTCCATACCTATATCCTCTTTCGAAACTTCACCTTTCACCCAACAGCCAGTCGGATACTTTGGTGGGATTGGCCATTCTTTCACTGGCAGGATTGCTGGTATTGATCCTATCCTGCGTAAACTTTGTCAACTTGTCTTTAGCAAACTCCACCCGCCGGGCCAGCGAAATAGGGATTAAGAAAGTAGTGGGTTTCCCTAAGAAAGCAATTGCTGCTCAGTTTTTAGCCGAAACGTTAGTTGTGACCATAATAGCCATGATCATTGGATTATTTGCAGCACAAGCTGTGTCTCCCCTAATGGCACAGATTCTGGAGAAAAAAATAGAATACCGTGTATTTGAGAACGGACAATTGTTGCTGATCGTCATATTCACTGGACTTCTTGCAGGTGTACTTTCGGGTTTGTATCCAGCTATTGTACTTTCATCGTATAATCCGGTAAAAGTCCTGAAAGGAAAACTGTTTATGGGTACTGGGAAGTCACTCAACTTAAAGAAAGTTTTAACAGCGACTCAATTCTCTATTTCGCTATTCATGCTAATCGTTAGTTTCATTCTTTACAACCATGTGAACTTTATCCTGAACAAGGATCTGGGTTTCGACAATAAAAACATCATCTATTCGGAAGTCAAGGTTCAGGATAGCATTAACTTTGAAACCATTCGTCAGAAATTACTGCAACATCCTGAAATTGTGGATGCCTCCTTTTCGAGCACCATACCCTTCCAGGGAAACATCGGTGGATATGTCACCTGGGAAGGGGCTGCACCTGATCAGCGGGAAATGATAAGTCGCAATTACGTGAACTATGATTTCATCCCGACTTATAACCTGAAGATGGTCGCCGGACGTAACTTCTCGAAAGATTATCCATCAGACAATAAGTCCTGCATCATCAATGAAACAGCACTCAAAGTATTTGGCTGGAATGATCCAATCGGTAAAACAGTTACCCTTTATGGCACATCCTATCCGGTCATAGGTGTGGTGAAGGACTTCCATCCTTACTCGGTGCACAATCCTATTCCATCCTATGTGATGTTCCTTGGTAGAAAAGAACTTACAGGATCAAAACTTCTCACAGTAAGGTTTACCCCCGGAAATGAACAAAAGGCACAGGAACTGGTCTCCCGGGAACTGGAAGCCTTCGTCCCGAACGACCCGTTCGAGTTTAAAGATTTTAAAGTGATCTTCTTTTTAGATACAGCCATTTCATTCTGGCAATCCCTGAAACGTTTATTCTTCATGTTTTCGGTGGTAACTCTTGTGGTTTCATCCATTGGTCTGTTTGGATTAATACTCTTTACCACAAAACGCCGCACTAAAGAAATCGGGGTCCGTAAAGTGTTGGGAAGTTCAGTATTTTCAATATACAGGCAACTCTCATTCGAGGTATTTGCCATGCTGGGAGGTGCTATCCTTGTGGCTTGTCCTGCAGCGATACTTATATACAAAACCATGCCTGGTGCTTATAAGGAACCACTCTCTTCACTGGTATTCCTTGTGGGTATAGCCCTGATCGCCATCATTGCCCAGTTGACCATCAGTTATCATGTGATTAAAATTGCAGTGAGCAATCCTGTAAAGGCATTGAGGTATGAATAGAATGAGAAAAATGATTAAATAAAGTCTTGAACTTTGATTAAATGATTGAGTGAAAAATATGAGTGAAGATAAATACATTAAAGAGCAATATCCGCTTTCAGATTTGACTGGTAAGATTATTAAATGTGCCATTGAGGTACATAAACATCTTGGAAATGGTTTTCAGGAAGTCATTTATCAACGTGCGTTAGCTATTGAATTTTCTCTTCAGAATGTTTCGTTTGAACGGGAATTTGAAATGCCCCTATTTTATAAAGGAGAACAGATTGGGACAAGAAGGGTAGATTTTTTCATAGAGGGAAAAGTAATGGTCGAACTCAAAGCAATAATTCAACTTGAAGATGTGCATCTGGCACAGGCCATCAATTACCTGGAAGCTTATAATATGGAAGTTGGACTTTTAATAAATTTCGGAAGTAAAAGTCTCGACTTCAAAAGAGTAATGAACAAAAAGCATCAAAGTCTATCATAAAATCATCTAAATCAAAGTTCAAGACAAAATGATACATTTAACCAACATCGACAAGTATTACGATTCAAAGTTCCAGAGGACATTCGTACTGAAGGCAGTTAACCTGAATGTAAAAGAAGGCGAATTTCTGAGTATTATGGGGCCAAGTGGTTCAGGTAAATCAACTTTGCTAAATATCATTGGATTGTTGGATGAGCCTTCTGCAGGTGAATATTCTTTGTATGACAAGTCAGTTCTTAACCTGAAAGAAAAAGCAAAGGTGGATTACCATCGCAATTTCATGGGATTCATATTCCAGGCCTATCACCTGATTGAGGAAATGACCGTTTACGAAAATATCGAAACCCCACTGATATACAAAGGTGTAAAAAGTCGTGACCGCCAGTCCATGGTAGCCGACCTGCTTGACCGTTTCAATATGGTGGCTAAAAAAGATTTGTTTCCCACTCAACTTTCAGGCGGACAACAGCAACTCGTTGGCATTGCCCGTGCCATTATTGGTAAGCCAAAACTGCTTTTGGCCGATGAACCTACCGGGAATCTGCAATCCGTTCAGGGAGAAATGATCATGGAAACCCTTCAGGAGTTGAATAAAGAGGGCATGACAATCATCCAGGTAACCCACAACGAAAAATTCTCCGAATACGGGAAAAGGATTATACGGTTGGAGGATGGTATTATCAGAAAAGATGTTGCAAGCAAGTCTTGAACTGTGATTAAGCAGATTAACTGATTGCCATGATTTTGAAAGAGAATAATCAAGTACATCAATTAATCGAATGAATCATAGTTCAGACAATTAATAAATTTACGATATGAAGCTTTTTAGAAAATTGAAGTTGAATTGGAAGTGGCTGGCAATTAATGTTGCCGGTCTCAGTATAGCCCTGGCCTGTTTGTTGATCACTTTTCTTTACGTGAGGCAGGAACTGAGTTACGATCGGTTTCATTCAAAGGCAGACAGGATTTGCCGGGTAACGACTGACAGCAACAATGGCGCAACTTCGATGCACCCGGCACGAGTGGCAGGTGACTGGCCCAAACAACTCGTGACTGATTTCCCGGCAATCGAAAAAATGGTAAGGTTGGTGCCATTCCGAAGAGCGATCATCAAGATAGGAGACCAGAAATTCTACAATGAACGGGCCTTTTCAACCGACAGTTCGTTTTTCGATGTATTCGACTTTAAAGTAATCTCCGGAAATCCGGTTAATGCATTTGCCCAGCCCAACAGGGCATTCATCAGCCGCAGTCTTGCACTGAAATACTTTGGAAACCTTAACGTCGTTGGCAAGGAGATTTCAATTTTGCACCAACAGGTTCCTCAGCCTAAGGTGTATGTGATCGATGGTGTTATGGAAGATTTTCCAATCAGTTCTCATTTTCATATCGATCTTTTAACTTCATTCACCGAAGTGGAAGACCAGACTACATGGGCTTATACCTATTTCCTTCTGAAACCGGGAACAGATATAGAATCTCTGCGGAACACCATTCAACAAAAATGGGAGAAGGAAAACAAATCAGGTAATCAGGTTTCCATTTTATATTTGCAGAAACTCACAGATATTCATCTATACAGCCATAAAACGCGTGAGATGGAAAAGAACGGGGATATTCGCTCCATTATTCTGCTGATGAGCGGTGCGATGATCATTCTTTTCATTGCACTCATTAATTTCATGAACCTCAACCGGGTTCAGTTTATTGCTGCACTCAAAAACGTAAAAGTGAAACTGATTAATGGCGCATCAAAAAGGACCATCGCTGTAGAAATAGCCACCGAATCAGTTCTGCTCTCTGTATTGTCATTGATTGCCGGCTTGCTTCTGGCGCTCCAACTTAGCAAATCACTGGGAATTTCAGTTTTTCAGCCCGACAAACTGATGGTTATTGCGTTGATTTCAGCAAGCTTTATTCTGGTAATTTCTGTTCTATCGGTGGTTCCGCTTTTTACTACAAAAATTGTGTCCAACCTGACTATGTCCTCATCGAAAGGACGACTTTACTCTTTTCCGTTGGTAGTGCAATTTGCGCTGGCGGTAGTTGCCATTGCCTGTACGCTTGTTCTCAACCGTCAAATGGATTTCATAACGAATGAACATCCGAATGCCCAGAACGCCAATATGCTGGTAATTGCCAACAACCCCTGGGATGCCGTTCAGCGGTACGAACGATTGAAAACTGAGTTGCTAAAACACCCTGAAATAAAGGAGATGACTGCTGCGATGGAAGAGCCTGGAGGCGATATCCTTGATAACGTAGGGTTCGAGATGGAAGGGGTTGACAAAAAGGAAGGGCAAGCCATCAATATTTTTACCACTGACTCCAATTTCTTCAGTACCTTAAACATTCATCCCATAGCAGGTACGACCGAACTCGGATTCATTCCGTCACAGCAATGGGAGGCCGATGCTGTTGAACTCAGTACACTACGGTCAAGCCACAAGCCAGATCCGCAAAAGCAGGCAGCACTGGAGAAAAAGGTTGGTAATTATCACGACAAGTATATCCTGAACCAAAGTGCCCTGAAGCTGCTCGGAATTGCAAATGCCAAGGATGCCATTGGTAAAAGATTCCGCTTAAATTTCTTTTTACCCGACCTTTTTCCTGAAGGCGAGATCGTTGGGGTAGTTCCCGATTTCCATTACACCAACCTGCACAACGCCGAAAAACCACTGGCTATAGCCCCAAGAAAGATGTTTAACTATTGTTTCATGATTGGTATTGATCCGGCTCAACGCAAAAGAGCCGTGGAAACGATCGCCACGGCATGGCAAAAGATTAATCCTGAATTCCCGCTTCAGTACGAATATATGACCGATGCCTACCAGAAAGTGTATGCCGGAGAGTATGCCCAATCGCAGGTGTTGTCACTGTTTGCTATCATCTCCATCCTCATCTCGGCACTTGGTATCTTTGCACTGGCCAGTTTCAAGATACAGCGACAGGAAAAGGAAATTGGCATCCGAAAGGTAAATGGTGCAAGGAACGCTGAAATTCTCCTGATGCTTAACCGTGATTTTATCAAATGGGTAATAGCCGGATTCATCATTGCCACCCCGCTCGCCTGGTATGCGATGCACCGCTGGCTGGAGAACTTTGCCTACAAAACCGACCTTAGCTGGTGGATCTTTGCCCTGGCCGGAATGCTGGCCCTGGGAATAGCATTACTAACGGTGAGCTGGAAAAGCTGGAAAGCTGCCACACGGAATCCGGTAGAGGCACTTAGGTATGAATAAAGTCTTGAACTTTGATTCATCTGATTAGTATGATTACCATGATTTTTGAAAACATGAATAATCAAAGTCCATCATACTAATCAGATGAATCAAAGTTCAGACAATTGGAAGGCAACGACTATAGATACGATGGAATAGTAGAGTAATAATTAATTTGAACAGTTTATCTCTAAATATTCAAATACAATGTTTACGAACTACATTAAAATAGCTCTTCGGAATATCAAAAGGTACTCCGTGCATTCAATTCTGAATATAAGTGGAATGGCCATTGGAATGGCTTGCGCAATTTTAATTCTTCTCTGGGTACAGGATGAACTAAGCTATGACAGATTCCATAAAAATGCCGGTAATCTCTATCGTGTGATTGAACGCCAAAATATTCCCGGAGCAGAAACTACTGCAATGGTGCCAACACCCGGTGCCTTAGGCCAGGCTCTGAAAGAAAAGTATCCTGAAATAATAAGAACCTCGAGATACACACCGGTTCCATTAACATTAAAAAAAGGAAATGATTATCTGGAAGAAACAGTCGCCATAGTCGATAAGGACTTCCTAAAAATGTTTAATATCCAGTTTGTTCAGGGAGACATAAACAGTGCTTTTGATGATCCTCACAACATTGTTATTACAGAGGAGATGGCGCACAAGTATTTTGGTAACGAAGATGCACTTGGCAAAACATTACCCTCACGTGGTTATGTAGTAACAGTCACAGGGGTTGTAAAGAGTTTACCACAAAACAGCCACATCCGGTTTAATTTTTTAGTTCCTATTGAGTGGATCACTGAATTAGGGGCACACATAAATGACTGGAATGAACGATTTCATACTTATATTGAACTTAAAGAAGGAACCGACTGTAAGATAGTCGATAATAAAATTCTGAATTTCATTAAGAATCATGACAAAGGATCGCATTCAGAGATTTTCCTACAAAACATCCAAAAGATTCATCTCTTTTCTTCCGGAAAATATACTTACGATGTCAGCGGCAATGGCGACATTACCTATGTCAGGATTTTGGGTCTGATAGCTATTTTTATTCTCCTTATTGCCTGTATTAACTTTATGAACCTTTCTACAGCACAATCAGTCCTGAGATCAAGGGAAATTGGCGTATGTAAAGTGGCTGGGGCGAACAAACGGAAATTAATAATCCAGTTTTTAGGAGAATCACTGTTTATTGTTTTTGTGGCCCTTGCAATTGCTGTGATTCTTGTTGAAATCCTGTTGCCCGGCTACAATAATCTTATCGGCAGACATTTGAATATTAATTACCAGAGTCCGGGTTTATATATGGGGCTAATCACCATCCTGCTGTCTTGTAGTTTATTGGCCGGAAGTTATCCTGCATTCTATTTGTCTTCATTAATGCCCCTTGATATTCTGAAAGGTGTTATTAATAAAAATCCGGGCAATACATCCTTCCGGAGAATTCTGGTTATTTTTCAGTTCTCACTGTCGGTTCTGCTTATTATATGCACGATAATTGTCTCAACGCAGGTCAGCTATATGCAAAATAAGAATATCGGATTTAATAAAGATAATATTGGCTATTTCATGTTCCCCACACGTCCAGGAGATCCCCGGCTAAAATCATTAAAAAAAGACCTCAGCAATAACCCCGATATTTTCAGTGTAACCATTGGCAACAGCCCTGTCAATATCGAAGGTACTTCAGGTGGTTTTAATTGGGCCGGGAAAAAAGAAGGTGAAGATGTTTTATTTTATAATCTTTCAGCTGATGAGGATTATGCCAAAACCTTTAAGCTTGAGCTAAAGGAGGGGCGTTTCTTTTCTTCTGAATTTTCAACGGATAATAATGCAATAGTACTCAACGAACAAGCAGCAAAAATCATGGGGTTTAACAATCCCCTCGGGGAAATAATAACAACTCCCTGGGGAGCTAAATTAACTGTTATCGGAATAGTGAAAGATTTTAACTTCAGATCGTTACATTACAAAATCGATCCCCTCATCATGCAGGCAGGTCAGTCTAACAATTTCTATGTCAAAATGAAACCAGATAAAATAATTGCGACTGTCGAGTCTGTTAAGAAGTCCTATAAATCATTTAATCCCGGTCTGCCCATTGATTTTCATTTTCTTGATACTGATTTTGAAACAATGTACCGGACGGAACAACGAATGAGCAAAATATTTAAGTACTTCTCTTTACTGGCAATCATCATTTCGTGTCTCGGGCTTATCGGTTTATCGTCATTTACGACCGAGCGCAGAACAAAAGAGATTGGTATAAGAAGGGTCAATGGAGCGAAGTCCCTTGAAATATTCACCCTGCTCTCAAGAGAATATATCTTTTGGGTACTTATTTCTGCCATAATTGCAATTCCCGTTGCCTATTTTGCAATGCATAAGTGGCTCGAAAGTTTTGCCTATAAAACCGAACTAAGCTGGTGGATCTTTGTCCTCTCCGGCTTACTGGCATTGAGCATTGCTCTTTTGACTGTTGTATGGCAAAGCTGGAAGGCAGCCACAAGGAACCCGGTGGAAGCGCTGAGATATGAATAGTCTTGAACTATGATTAAGCTGATTAAATGATTCCAATGATTTAGGAATCTGGAAGAATCAAAGTTAATCAGATAAATCAAAGTTCAGACAAAGGCTGACAAAGCTGGAAAGCTGCCACCAGGAACCCGGTGGAGGCCCTTAGGTATGAATAGTCTTGAACTATGATTAAACGGATTAAATGATTCCACTGATTCAGGAAACTGAAAGAATCATAGTCTATCACATCAATCCGATGAATCATAGTTCAGACAATGTGAAATTCAAAAAATATAAACAAACAAAATATGTTTAAATCACTGTCGTCATTATCTAAGAACTGGAAGCGGAACAAAGCATTTCTGATCGTTAACATTACCGGATTGGCTATTGGACTGGCTGTTTCTATCCTGCTGTTGCTTTATGTCATGAACGAATGGAGTTACGACCGCCATTTCCGAAAACAGGACCGCATTGTGCAACTAAATTCCATTTGGACGCAGGAAGGTAAGAAGGAAATATACCCAATCTGTACCCGAAAAGCATATACCGAACTTCCACAGAATATCCCGGGGATTGAGAAAACAGTGCAAATTTACCGTGGTTGGGGGGTTGAAGTAATTCGAAAACCTGAACACTTTCAGAATCTGCAACTACTTTACGCCGATCCAGAATTCTTCGACCTTTTTGAAATGAACTTTGTGTACGGGACAGCGGCAAATGCCCTGAACAGTCCATATTCTGCAGTATTGACCCAGTCGAAAGCTGAAGCCATCTTTGGAAAGGCGAACCCTGTCGGACAAATCTTAACGATTGACGGAGAGGAATTCACGGTTTCAGGAGTGGTCGAAAAGCTTCCGGCCAATACACACTTCAACTTCGACATTCTCGCGTCCATGAAGTCGATTCGTGGAATTGAAAATATTGGCAGTCTGGAGTTTTTCACCTATTACCTCATCAAACCCAATGTTCCAAAGGACCAGGTATGTCAGGCCATCAGGACAGAATATACGTCCATGCTTGCTAAAGGATTCAGTGATTATGCATCATCATTTGATGCCATAACCGAACCATTGACACGCATTCACCTGTTTTCGAAAGCCAACTATGGCTTAGGCGATCAGGGCAGTTTGCAAACCGTGTGGCTGCTGGTTGGACTCGCCTTTCTGATCCTTCTGCTCGCCATTACCAACTTTGTAAATCTTTTTATGGTTCAGGGAAGTAACCGCTCAACGGAGGTGGGAATCCGAAAAACAAATGGTGCAGGCACCCGTGAAATATCCCGTCAGTTCTTTGGCGAAGCATCAATGGTGGTGCTTATATCTTTTATCATTGGGATCGCTATGGCCATCATTTTACTTCCTTCATTTTCAGGCCTCATCCATAAAAACCTTGAAGCTTCGCTTTTCTACCATCCGGTTTTCATTTCAGGAACTATTGTGCTTATTATCTTTACCATCCTGCTTTCGGCAAGCTATCCTGCCTTTTACCTGAGCCGTTTTAAAACAATAGAAATACTAAAGAGAACAACTTCCAACCAATCAAAAAAGAGTTTTACCACTTCCATTGTCATCTTTCAGTCGGTAATAACCATTGTTTTGATCGCTGTCTTACTGATCGTGAATAAGCAATCCAATTACCTGAAAAGTATTCCCCCAGGATTTAATCCAAACAATGTGATGGTTGCCTCATCTGTCAACAATCAGATCAGCAAGCATTACGATGCCCTGAAACAAAACCTGATGAAAATACCCGGAGTTGAAATAGTAAGCTCGGCACAACATATGGTAGGTGGCGGTACCAGCGGACAAGGTATTTACCGTTTTGGCGGGAATGAAAAAGCCAATAAACCGATTAGGGAATACCGTGTCTTACCTGGTTTGTGCGAACTAATGGAATTTAAGCTTAAAGAAGGGAATTTCTTCAGGGAAAGTGATCCCGGCAACAAAAAATATGTGGTATTGAATGAAGAAGCTGTAAAAATGCTCAACCTTGAAAACCCAATAGGCGAAAAGGTCGTCATGTTTGATGACCCGATGGAGGTAATCGGGGTGGTGAAGAATTTCTATTACAGTTCTCCTGCGCTGAAGATTGAGCCAATTGCCCTCACCTGCTATCGGGATTACCCCAAGCTCATTTATATCCGTTTTAACTCCACAATAAACAAAACACAGGCCACTCAGTCGGTAATTCCTGTATTCCGCCAGTTCGATCCAGACTTTATGTTAGTTTCCAACTGGAGTGATGATATTTACAATGCCAAATTCAATGGTGAAAAGACCTTATCTGAAATCATTTTCACAAGTACCCTTTTGTCATTATTGGTTGCCATACTTGGTCTTTTAGCCATACACTCGTTTACCATTGCCCGCCGGATCAAAGAAATCGGTATCCGCAAAGTGGCTGGAAGTTCAACCGGATCGATAGTCTATTTACTCTCCGGAAACGTATTTCTCAGGATTGGAATTTCAGCACTGATTGCCCTGCCCATTACCTGGTTCATTGGTCAGCACTGGCTCGAGGGCTATTCCAATCATATTCACATCGGGTTGCTCTTGCTGCTGATCCCCCTGGCTATCCATACCCTGATTGCAATACTCGCAACCTTTTTAATCAGCTACCGGGCAGCTACAAGGAATCCCATTGACGCGCTGAGGTATGAATAAAAAGTCATGAACTGTGATTCATCTGATTTGTATGATTGCCATGATTTTTAAAAAGTGGAATAATCAAAGTCCATCATATAAATCAGCTTAATCATAGTTCAGACAATTGAATAGAAGCCACAAGGAGCCCGGTAGTGTCGCTTAGATATGAGTAGTCTAATTTCCTCTTTATACTAAACTCTGACCATTCTCCAAAAGAAATACCAGTTCCAGAAACGAAATTAGTTCACATTTAATCAGATTATTCTATCTTTATTAAGGTTTCCCCCTTTATTTCTAGACAGTGGGTGAATGGAATGAAAATACTTCTCTAAATCGGTTTCTAATCGGTAGTTCAGACCATTCCGACGACCCGACTAATGCCATTATCCGAAACACTATCCCTATCCTTTCCCTTCAGGAATGATTCTATTCGAAGTTGTACCTCTGTCGTACCATTGTCGTACCACTGTGGTACGACAGTGGTACGATACAATAGTTATGCAATCCCTAACGGGAACAGGAGGAAAGGACAATAGAACAGATCTCCAGACTCACCCGGAAGCAATGCCAAAGACAAGTATTAAAAGTTGAAAATACCCGGATCGATGACCAGGCGGTGGTGATTATCAAGGCTATCTGTTTTAGTCCTGTCTTCCGGGCTAAGTTCGAAGACGAAGATAAGACAGTATGTTATAACCCTCTAAAGATACCCTTTATTGTCCGGTGGAACTTGTGGACTGAATGAACGGGCGGAGCATACATTAAAATACATTTTTTGGAAACAACTGACAGGCCCAGTTGATCGATACTTTGCTGCACTTCTTTCGACCAGGCACCCTGTTGCAGCCAGATGTTCTTCAATCCAATTTCGGCGGCATCCTGCAGCACTACAGGTACTTTTTTCGGTGAAATGGAAATCCACACACTATCGACTATCCCCTCTAAACTTTTCAGATCGGGATAGCAGGCCATTCCATCAATCTCCTTTACTTCAGGATGAATCGGATAAACAGTATACCCTTTCGATATTAATTCTTTGCCTACCATATTTCCAAATTTATTGCCTGTGCGGGACATCCCAACGACAGCAATTCTTTTTGAACTGATAAAATTATCGATCATCGGATTCATAAGGCGAAGGTTTAAAAATACCAGGTGAAGTTAATGCATTTGTAAGTATAAATTGGTCGAAATGCTTCAATTTATTGAGCAATATCCGTTCGCTCGTTGATTTCCTTCAATACCTTTTGTGTTGCAAGGAATACCGCGGGTTTACCCGATAATGGGTTGGGCTGGGTAACCACTACGGTCTGGTAAACATCTTCTATATTCTGGAAGGTAAGCACCTCTTCTGGGGTTCCCTGGGTGTGGATTCTACCCTGATTAACCAGAATGAGACGGTCACAGTATTCAGATGCAAGGTTTAGATCATGAATCACCATCAGGACCGACAGTCCCATTTCCTGGTTCAGTTGCTGAAGCACATTCAGGATATGTACCTGGTGAGTAATATCAAGGTGTGAGGTAGGCTCATCGAGCAGAAGCAATTCGGGCTCCTGGGTAAGCGCACGCGCTATGGCTGCCAGTTGTTGTTCTCCGCCACTCAGTTCCGACATCAGCTGGTCCTTAAATCGCCAGGTGTCGGTCATAGTCATGTATTCACGGGCAATCCTCAAATCATCATCACTTTCAAAGAAGCTGAAACGGCTTTGGTAGGGAATACGTCCCATCAGCACATAATCTTCCACACTGATGTCGCCTGCATCGATAAATTGACTGACAATGGCTATATTCTGAGCCCGCTGCCGGGGTGCAAGTGTGCGTAGGTTTTTGTCACCCAACATTATATTTCCTGATTTGATACCAAGAGTTCCTGTGATGGCTCTGAAAAGTGTGGTCTTACCTGATCCGTTAGGCCCAATAATTCCGGCAAATGAACCTTTAGGCATGTCAATGCAGATGTCGGATAACTGAAATTTCGGGTATCCGCAGCAAAGGTTCTGTATGTTCAGGATGCTCGGGTTCATCGTCATTTATTTCTCATTAATTGAACTGATGACCGGCTCATCATCAGTAAAAAGACTATTCCTCCGACAATACCTGTGATGACACCTATCGGGAGTTCATTGGGAGAAATTATGGTTCGGGCGATCACATCCGATAAGACCAGGAAAATGGAGCCTGACAAAAAAGAACTGACCAGCAGAATCCTGTAATCAGAACCTACGAGCAATCGCATCAGATGGGGGATTATGAGGCCCACAAAACCAATAACTCCTGCCACGGCAACACAGACACCCGCAAGCATAGAAGCCAGCAAAAACAGAAGCTTAATGGTCGTATCGGTATTTATTCCAAGATGCTTTGCTTTTTCTTCACCCAGACGAAGGGCATTAAGCGGCTGGACAAATAAGTAGGAGACTGCCAGCGAGGCAAAGGCCATCACCAGGGTAACATATATGAGCGACATTTCGGGTTCATCAAGCGACCCCATGATCCAGAAGATGATCCCATGCAGATTTTCGGCACTCGTGATCGCCATCAGCAGCATCATCGAAGAGGAGGCAATGAAACTGATCATTACACCGGTTAGCAACATGCTTTGAATGTTGATCCTGCCATGGCGGGAACTGATAGAATACACCACGAATATAATCAGGAATGCACCTATAAAACCACTCAATGGAAGCACCATCGGTCCTATTAGCTGATGCAGTCCGAATACAATGGCAAATGCAACACCGAGAGAAGCGCCTCCCGAAATACCCAGGGTGTAAGGTTCAACCAGTGGATTACGGTAAACGCCTTGCAAAAGAACTCCCGACAGACTTAATGCACCACCAACGGCAATGCCTAGCAGCACTCGGGGAAGCCTGATCTGGGTGATAATGGTATATTCCATGCTGCTATGTCCTTTACCGAGGATACTGAAGATATCAAAGAATCCAAGGTTCATTTCCCCAACCGACAGGGATAGAATCACGGAAGCTATCAACAGGACCATCAATCCGGACAGATAAATTACCCACCGAAGGTGTTTATTCTGCATCGTTAAAGCTGCATTAAATTCGTAATCATTTGTAATTGGTCGTCAGTTATCGTCATTGTTGTCAATGGTTGTAATTTGTTGTTATTTGTTGTTATGATAAAAACCTGGAACTTTGAACTTGAAACTTGAAACTTTGAACTTGAAACTTCCTAATACATCAGCCTGATCATTTCTTCCAGTGCATCCACAAACAATATAGGGGTCGGACTACAGGTCTTATCTGCATCGAGGATGAAGATCTTACTGGTTTTACTTGCTGAAAGAGCGGTATAGCTAAGCCAGTTATCCTTTTCCTCCTGCGCCACAATACCCATAGTGACAATAAAAATGATATCCGGATCTTGTTTCAAAACATATTCACGGGTAACACTTCCCAGTTTCAATTCTTCTGCAATATTCTTTCCTCCTGAAAATTGGATAAAGTCTTCCATGAAGGTTTCAGGTACTGCACAAAATAAAGGCTTGGCTCCAATCTGTATAAATACCTTCGGGTTTTTTCCGGCAGGGACACTTGCTTTTAGACTGGATAGCCTTGCTTTTTGTTCAGTTACAATCTTGTTGGCTTTAAAGGATTGACCGACTAATTCGCCAATCTGAATGAAATAGGCACAAATCTCTTCAAACGATTTCGGGTAAGGTTGCATTACTACCTTAATTCCCAATTTCCTTAGATTGTCTATGATTTCAGGTTTGTTTAAGGAGGAGGCAATCACTACATCGGGCTTCAATGTCAGTACTTTTTCGATGTTTACGCTCATTGCATTGGCCACAACCGGAATATGATCGGATGCCTCAACGGGGCAGTAACTTGTACAACCTACCAAACGATGTTGCTCACCCATCAGATATAAACTCTTGGTGACCCAGGGCACCAGCGATACAATGCGTTTGGCTTCCTGTGCCTGGCTGTATAACTGACAAACCAGCAGTATTATAAATAAGAAGAATATTCGTTTCATTTTACTTTTTCAGGATAACAGTTCTTCCTGTTTTAGCTGATTCTCTTGCAGCATCCAGAATCTTAACAACCACCACATTGTTGGTTAATGAATAAGGATTATAATCAGTCATTTTCACCTTTCCATGGATAACATCGGCAAAATAGGAGAACGGGTCTTCTTCGATATCAATATCTTTTGATGTAACTTGTTTCGTTTGTTCAGCCTTCATCTGATCTTTCCTGAGCCTCATCGTGTAGTTGTTTACAGCGACGATATATCCTGATACACCATAAATTTCCATATCCTTACGTCCAAAAGGCCAGTTCCAGGATGCCTGAATGATGCACTGAGATTTTGGATAACTAACCACTATAGTAGCCTCATCATCAACCTTTGGATAAATTTCAGGCTTAAAATGCTGGGTAACTGCTGTAACCGAAAGGGGAGTTTCGCCTTTCATCAGGTAAGTCATCAGATTGGCGCCATAGCAACCGAAATCAATCAGGGCACCTCCACCGTTTTGAATGGGATCAGTCAGCCAATCCAGGAAAGTCTTCTCGCAGCCAATTTCTTTGGGTCCCTGATGTCCGTCGTGAATAACTACTTTTCGGATCTGACCGACGAAGTTACTGTCATTAACCAACTGATAAGACTTTGCAGTGGTAGGATACCAGGAAGTTTCGAAATCGGTAAGCAGATAAATATGATACTTTTCAGCAAGTTCTGCCATTCTTTTGGCATGTTCATTATTTGTGGCCAGAGGTTTTTCAACCATCACATGAATTCCACGGGGAGCGCAGGCCTCAACCGTAGCCATGTGATCAAAAACGGATCCAAAGGCAAAGACCGCTTCAGGTTTAACCTTGTCCAACATATTCTCCAGATTGGAATAGATCAGTTTTGGATCGAAGCCATACTTTTTTGCAAGACTTTGTGCCAATTCGGTATTGGGTTCACAAACTCCAACCAACTGATAATCCTTCTTGTCTTTCCGGCCTAATATAAAGGCAATATGCCCATGAGTCATCCCCGATATAGCCAACCGGATTGGCTTTTGTGTTGAGGTCTGTGCCTGAGTTTCTGATACTATAACCATAACAAGAAGAAGAATAAGGATATAAGCGCTATTTCTGATTTTCATTCACATGATTTTATAGGTTACTTAGTATGCTTTTCTCAGATCAGCTTACAGTTTGTAAGTAAAAGGTTATGTCATTGCAAGTCGCGTAATTCATTATCGAAACAGCACAAAACGTAAACAGTATGAAAAAAGAAAGTGCAAAATAAGAACAAAATTTCACTGTTCCCTCTCAAATACTGGCAAATAATCATACCTGACAGGCACTTTAATGCCTGGCATCACTAATATCGCCATTTCAAAGCAGGCTGCAATACTTATATTTTCATTTCAATCAACCAGATATGTCCAAATGGGTCTTTTATTTCACCCTGCCGATATCCATAATCATAATCCTGTGCCGGGGATATTACTATAGCACCTGCAGCTATTGCCCTGTTCATGATCAAATCTACATCTGAAACGAATAGTCCCAGGATCGTGGTGATTCCGTTGTATCTTTCAGGACTGTAATGGCCGGCTATAGGCTTTTCTTCATGCAGATGAAAAATTGCACCATCTATGGATAATTCAGCCACATGTATACTCCCATCATCATCGGAAAATCGTCTAAGCTCTTTTGCACCAAATGCTTTAGTGTAGAATTCAATATTTACCACACCACTTTTTATATAAAGCTGTGGCGCAAATGTTATCTTATTTATTGCTTCCATAATTGATATTATTACTGTTTTAAGAAGATTGAAAAATTCTCCATATTTTAATAAATTCACTTTTATTCATGAATATGAATGCAGCTTTCGATACATTTTCTGAAGTATAGGAAAGAAATATTTATTTTGAGGTTGATCATCTAATCTACCTATTCCCAAACTCCCGGTATTTTTTCACCGCATTTCTTACACTTCCCATTGACCAGATTGTTTTGAGTGATTGTGAAGCCCTTCCGTTCAACGACTAATTCATGACATTTAGGGCAGTAGGTATTTTGAGCATCGAGGCCCGGCACATTGCCAATGTAAACATACTTCATCCCCGAAGCCAGTGCAATTTCACGAGCCTGGGTAAGCACACCTATGGGTGTGGATGAAAGTTGTGTAAGTTTATAATCCGGATGAAAGCGGTCGAAGTGGATGGGGTATCCTGATAGTCCGTTTTCGGCCAGCCAGTTGCACATACGCTTGATCATGTCCGTATCATCTGTCCAACTGGGTACGACAAGGTTTATTATTTCGAGCCATACACCCATTCCCGCTATAGTCTTAAGCGTGTTTAAAACCGGCTGAAGCGCACCGGCACTAAGCTTCATGTAAATATCGTTGCTGAATGACTTCAGGTCAACCCTTGCCGCATCAATGTATTTTAACAAGTTTCGTAATGGCTCCTCGTTGATATACCCTCCGGTAACCATTACATTCTTCAGGCCCTGCTGTCGGGCAAGCCTGGCAGTATCGAGGGTATATTCATAAAACGAAATTGGTTCTGAATAGGTGTACGCTACCGATTGGCATTTGGCGCTAATAGTCTGTGCAATCACCTGATCAGGCATCAAGTCATAATTGCGAGTTTCCTTGGGGCTCACCTGCGAAATAGTCCAGTTCTGGCAGTTCATGCAGGCCAGATTGCAGCCAGCCGTACCAATAGAAAATGCCTTGGACCCGGGTAAGAAATGATTCAACGGCTTCTTCTCAATCGGATCAATATTCACGGCACAGGGATTTCCATAGGCGATTGAATAGAGCTTGCCCTCATGGTTGACCCTGTTGTGACAAACACTCGTTTCACCCTCTTTAATGACACATTCATTGGGACAGATCAGACATTTGGTGCCCCTTGGTGTGGGTGACCAATAGAGTCCTTCCTTACTCCACTTCCAAAGCTTTTCTTCGGAACCGCCTGCTAAACCCATCAGTGGTGAACAGGCAATGGCTCCTGTGGCTGCAAGTCCACGTTTCAGAAATTCACGTTTATCCATATCAGGAATAATCATTTTCAGCTAAGTATAAAGATCAATTTTCATTTAATCTGATTACTCTTTTTCTGCTCTATTTGTTTCGCATTTTGTCGGCTTGTTTGTATGACTTCAAATCATCGGATTGCATTTTCAAACCGTGACAATTCGTAACGGTTTCATTTCCTTCGGCTTTTAATTGAGAAGTACCACTTTTCCTGATCATTATCCCAATGTGAACGAATTTGTTTCTCATTAAAGATTCTTATAGCTGTATCTTTTGTCATACCAACAGATTTTTCCTTAGAATTAACCAAAGTCCGAATATCAAATTTACTAAACTAATCGTCACAATCGATGCTGCTATCCCTATTTTTGGCACCAGGTATAGAGATACAGTTAATGCACCGAGCGCCGAACCAAACAAGTCATAGCTATAGGTCTTTCCCGATATTTCGGCAGAACTGCCAACCTGGTAAAGGCTGGCCTGCCTGAACTGGAACCCGGTTAATCCGCCAATCATAATGGTCACTACCAAATACAACGCATAAACAATTGCATGTGGTAATTCAGCTATTCCTGAAGAAACAAATAATACGCTGCTTGCTAGTACCAATCCACCAATCAGGAGTTGGGTAACAGGCAGGTATTTGCTCACAGTTGTATCCTGTAATGATTTCCCGAAGAAGGAGCCAATTGCCAGGCCAAGCATAAACCCTGTAAATACAAAACTGGTTAACAGGTAAATGTTTCCAAAGAAGATCTGCAACCCGAAAAGCAAAAGGATCTCCATACTTGTAGCGGTAAATCCTGTCAGGAACATGGCCTTGGAGGAAGTGCTTCCAGAGAAAAAGACGAACAAGGCAAGAGCCCCGATAACAACTCCCATCAGTTGGTATTTCCCTTTGAACTGACTCAGCCAATAGGCCAGTTGCTGGTGATACGATATAGGGTTGAGGTTTCCGTTAATCTCTGCAGATGGATTTAATGCCGCAAGGATTGTTTCGCCACGGCTTTTCAGCAAAGCATCGTCAAAATAAAACTGATTCACATATTTGTTATCCAGTCCTTTTTTCTGAACAGCCAAGGCAATGTTATACGTCAAGGGAGCATTGGAGGCCAGGAAATAATTCTTCTCTCCGGGAATAATAATCACATTCTGAAAAACTCCCTTCAATGTTGCAAATAGTGTTGAATTCAGATCAATGGCCTCGCTGTTCAGGTAATTTGGGGGAGCCTGCAGTCCAAATGAAAGGACAGCTCCCGGAGAAAGCTTCTTCTTAATCAGTTTGAAAAACTCAATGGTGTAGTAGCGGTTTGCCTGAAGGGTAGATGGACCTGGCAGGTTTAATATGACAACATCGTACATTTTCTGAGTAGTACGGATAAAACGCAGCGGATCGGTCACAAAGGTGTTCAACCGCTCATCCGTCATCTTTTTGAGCGTGTCTTTCATCAATGCCATCAGCCAACGGTTATCTTCCACGTAATCAATCGAGATGTTTCCATATTTTTTAAGCTCGATGATTTGTCCTGAAAGTCCTCCCGAAACCAGCAATACATTCTTTGGATCAGGATGTTGGAGCATGGCAAAATGTACGGCCTCTTCGTTCATCATGAAATTCTCGGAGTCGAACAGCAACGTATTGTTGTTATACACGCTCCACAGGTTTTTACGCCGGGTGATGACGATGTTTCCCTGGGGCGAATCTTTCGAAACTTCTATTTCCTGGTTGGGATACACCAGGCTTCTGATTCTTTTTTCAGGCTGATACAAAAGCAGCAAGAAACAAGGAATGACAATGATCAGTGGGATCCAGACCTGTTTCCGGGAAGACCTTTTCAAGCTAATTAGAAAAAGAACTAACCCATTAATAATAACCAATACCAGCAGGCTTTCAATGGACGAAAAAACAAAAATAAAGAGCAATCCGCAGATCAAACCACCAGCCATACTTCCAACAGACTCGTAACCATAAACACTGCCTGTTTCATTGCGGCTATTGATTTCAGAGTAGGATTTAGTAATAGACGTAAACAGAAATCCACTCAACAGGCAAAACGGCATCAGGAGCAACATGGAAGCAAAAAATATCTGGAACACACTAATCAATGCGCCAATAGGGAATACAATGTTCTTCAGATAATTGATCAGGAAGGCAGTAATGAAAGGCAATACAGAAAGGATAAGAAGGCCTGACAATATTGCCGGATAAGCCCTTGCGGCTTTTAATGATTGTTGGCCCAAATATGCCCCGATTCCGGTTAGTATCATCCAATTGGCAAGTACCAGTCCGATGACCAACTCATTGCCATTAAAGACAGTAAGGAACTCACGCAGCAAAATCAGTTGGGCAATGATGGAAGTACAACCGAGCATAAATGCTGATATCCGCAGGAGAGGTACATCCAGCTCCATTCCCGTTAGACTTGCCTGCCTTGGTTCTTTGCTCTTTTCGGCCCTGAAAAGATGAAGATAATAAGAGAGATGCCACCAGAAATGGAAAAAACCTATAACTGCCATCCCTATGCCAAACCCAACATGGTAGCCCACCAACTGATCGTAGAAGGGCATCACCAACTTGTAATTGATCTTTATGACCATCAGCAATCCGATTAGTCCGGTGGTCAGGAAGGCGATCAGCAACAGTACATTCCAAAACTTCCTGTGGTTTGTCTTACTAAGTATTCCCATCCTCGAAAAGGTAAATGAGAGTGAGTAAAACAGAATCACCAGGATGCTGATCGGTACAAGAGAATAGGCAGTGTTCATCAGGAAGGGGGGAAGGGTTTCTGTTGTTGTTAATGTTACATCTGTTTATATTTTTAACCACATAGACACATAGAGCACATAGTTTAAATGTTACTTTAAATATTTCTATGTGTCCTATGTGTCTATGTGTTTATTTT
>Ga0073936_10000414_pt1 | contig 65480 bp, 44 predicted proteins | sample AliMusrvi5mmetaG_FD_87041 | JGI IMG/M metagenome (GOLD analysis project Ga0073936, IMG submission 87041) | Freshwater lake bacterial and archeal communities from Alinen Mustajarvi, Finland, to study Microbial Dark Matter (Phase II) - Alinen... | ecosystem: Environmental > Aquatic > Freshwater >... | reverse complement strand
ATCCCGGCGGCTGATGACGCGCGCGGGGGCGTGGTCATGTTGCTGGGATTGGTCGGTCACGTTGACTGGGATTCGTCGGTCATGTTGCGTGAGATTACGCGGTCATTTTCGTGGGATTTCGCAATAAACAGCTTACGTCTGTACCCCGGATTTTTTATGAAATAATTGACTGCTGGGCAGACGGTGGCATTCTTCGAGATGTTATGAATAATGCTGGGTAAGGAGAGTACAACTATGGCGATCATCGATAACGCCTGCCGTCAAACGCTTGACGCCACGGAGTATGTGACCATCGTCACCCAGGGGGAGGACGGTCCGCACGTCGTGGCGACCTGGGGTGACTACATACGCGCGACGGGTTTCGACGATGACATATTGATCGTTCCCGTGGGCTATTTGCGCGAAACCGAGGCGAATCTCAGACGCGATTCCAGGGTGCAGGTGCTCGCCGCCTCTCGCCAAGTTGCAGGAGCGCACGGTCCTGGACAAGGATGTCTACTCTGTGGGTCCGCAGAGATCCTGCTTGAGGGCGACGTGGTGAGCAAGGTCAAAGAGAAGTTTCCCTGGGCACGTGGCGCCATGCTCATCCGCGTGGCGTCAGCGAAAACTCAATTATAGCCCTGGCATTATTCACGAACGAATTGACCGCCTACTCTCGCTTCGCGAGAGCCACAGACGTATCTATACACAGTGTGTGTTGATTTTACCCGGGATGTGCGGCGACATCCCCGTTCCATTTTGCGTCCCCTCCGTCCCGGCGTGTAGTTTTGGACGGGATTCCATCTGCCCCCATTAATCTCGATTAATCTTCACCGACGGCACGGCGCGGGGGTCACGCATCATCCAGTGTCGTTCGCTTCTTCGTCGTTTATTCATCCTTCACATTCAAAGCCGAAAAACACTTAAAATTCGCGGCGTTGCAGAAATGGTCATAGCGCAACGGCAGCGGTTTACACAGGCCGCCGGTGAGAATGGTCGTGACGATGAACGGGCGGCGCGTGGCCTGGTTCAGATATTGCATAGGGTAGGCGGGGTCGCCGGAGACGTTTTCGTCTTCTTCCATTTCGGCGTTGCAGTGGCCGGCAAGGCCGCAGGCGTGCCCGCATTCGTGGATGGCACTGATGGCGACCATCTGCTTGACGAGGGCGGTGTGATCCGAGGCGAACCCGTTATCCACCCCGTGGGGGATAACGGGTAGCGTGTATGCTGCCCAGATCAATTGCTCGATGAGCACCTGGGTAGTACCGATCACGAGTTTTTTGAATCTACTATGGTCACGGAGCGCACCCCGCGCGCGCGGTCCATATGCGCCAGCACTCTATCCTGCATTATTCATAACAGTTCGAATAATGCCACAGTTAGCCCGGCAGTCAATTGCTTCATGAATAATCCGGGTTATGATTATGGCGCTACGTCCGGTTTCTGCGCTCCCAATATCGCCTTTTTGATCGCGGGTCCTACCCCTTCCGCCAGGGCGGCTCCGCCTGTGGCGTTGGGATGCACGCCGTCATCCGAGGAAGCACCCTTCGGGAGCGGTTTCCACAGGCTGTTATTCGGCGTACTTTCGAACACCGCGGCGGCGTCGATCACCGTCACGGTCAGGTGGAGATCCTTCTCCGATAACAGGCGCAGATAATCATTCCAGCGTTGCCGCTGTGCAGGGTCGAAATCGGCGGTTTGCCCGGCTTCCGTTGCCCATTTATCGGTAGAACACGACAGTGGCGTTGCCGTACAGACAATCAGGTGCTTGCCGCCGGCTACGCGAAACGCTTCCCAAACCTTATTGGCGGCGCTCTGCAATTGCGCAAAGGTGGCGCCTTCGCGCAAATCGTTCACCCCATCCTGAAAGACCATGGTATCGCACCCGGCAAACAACGCCTGGCGTATGCTGCCGGCAGTCCAGAAGCGCCGGGTGGATTCCCCCGCCATGGCGAGATTGGCGATGGGGGCGCTGTTCCCGACCGTCGCCGCTGCGTCGAGCACGTACCCGGCGATGCTGTCACCGACGACTACCGTCGGATGGATGACGGTTTTCTCCGTCGGTGTGCCGAACAGTCCCAGCGCGGAGTGGATGAAGAGCCCGATTTGCGGGCTAAAATCGGCGTTATTCGAGGTCAACACATCATCCGCCGTGTTGGTGGCCCCCTGCGTCCAGTTTTTGTCGTCCCCGTCGCGCGCCTGGAGATTCATCCCCCATTTGCCCCCGGCGGGCACGGTGATCTCGGTGCGCAGATACACACGGTCACCAGGTTTTACCGCGCGCATCACCGGATCATTGAGAATCAGGGCATGGCAGGCACAGGTTTTGCTGGTAACCCCGTCCCAGGTGAGGAGTACCCAGGGCCCCTTATTGATCGATATCGCGGCGCGATAGGTGGCCGCATTCGTGACTTCCTGCTGATTCTCACTCGCATTCCAACTGGAATATGTCTGGGAATGCGGAAAAACCAACCCGGTGGCCGCCACCTTCACCAGATAGCTGAACTGGTAGGTGTTTTTGCCTAACCCCTTGTTGTCTGAGGTGCCAATGGCATAACCGAACTGCTGGTTATCGGCAATCAAGGGGCGATCGATGCGCGGTTGCACGGCAGGCGTGGCTGCCCAAAGCGCACTGGCGCAGCAAACGAGCAGACTCATCAGCCATAACAGTCTGTAACGAACCATATCCCACCTCCATACCGAGTCTGCATTATTCATAACATTTCGAATAATGCCACAAATTGAGCCTGTCCCAAAGTCCACGTATTTGGATTACGAGTGGATTTTTTCGTCAGTCTAGGTCGAAGACCGTGAGCCCGTCGAACGAAGAGAATTACACACTTTTTCGAAGAGAGATAGACGTGGAATTCTCGACAACGCCTGGCGGAAAAAGACACCGCGAGGCGAACGCGTGGGCTTAGGGACAGGCTCCAAATAGCCCGGCAGTCAATTCGTTCATGAATAATCCGGGCTAGCAGCCCGCGGATAAAGTCTCGTCGGCGCTACCACCGATCTTTCCGCGTGTCGTTCGCCTGACGCGAAAATCTCGGCAGCAGCGCACAACGATACGTTATCCGCGGGCTGCTGGACGTTCTCTATTGAACTCTACCCGACGACGCAGTCGCCGTCAATGGCGCCGGACTATTGACAGTCACATAATCCTTGTAATACTCTTACCGGTAAGAATAGGGGGCTGTCATGAAAATCACGACGAAAGGGCAAGTGACCATCCCGGTTGAGGTTCGCGAACAGTTGCACCTGCAACCGGGTGCCGAGGTTGAATTTGTTGTGGAAGGTAATGTGGTGAAAATTGTCCCGGTAGAGGGAGGCAATCGCCGTGGTCGACAGATCATCGAGCGCTTGCGTGGTAAAGGATCTGTCCGGATGACGACCGACGAAATCATGGCCTTCACGCGGGGGGACGCATGACGGCGACGATGGTCGACAGTAATGTCATCCTCGACATCTTGACGGAAGACCCTGTCTGGTCAGCATGGTCCGCCACGGCGCTTGAACGTTGTGCCAACGAAGGCGCCCTCTATATCAATCCGATCATATATGCCGAAGTGTCGATCCGCTTTACCACCATCGAGGCATGTGAGGCAGCATTATCCGAGGAGTCATTTCGGCGTTTACCGCTCCCGCTGGAGGCGGCGTTCCTAGCGGGTAAAGCGTTTTTGCGATATCGTCAACAAGGTGGACGGCGCACATCCACGCTGCCGGATTTCTTCATCGGCGCCCATGCGGCGATTGCGCAACTTCGATTGCTGACGCGGGACGCCGCACGGTATCGTACCTATTTCCCAACCTTGACGCTGATAACGCCGGTGAAATAGCCCGGATTATTCATGAACGAATTGATTACCGGGCTGACTAAGGCATCATTCGAAATGTTATGAATAATGCAGGATAGCGAAAATGAAGAAATAGCAATATGTGTGGTCTGACACCAATTTTCGTGCCGCCACGGATGTCCGCAAGTCTGGCTGACGATTGTCCCGGTATTTCAGTGGGAGCAGTCGTATACCTCCCCGCATCTCGGCGACCAGTCGGAGTTCCTCCTCCAGCCGCGCGCATTGCGCAACAGCGCTATCTTGGGAAAGGTAATACCCTGACACTTCTGTAATCACCCCTTCATCGACCTCTTGTCAATTCAGAAATTTTGGTATAGATTAAAAGTCAGCACAACTACACCATAAATTTCTTCCTGCCGGCACTGGGCTGCACATGAATGATTTCGCCAGACCACCACGAGGAAAATCCGGGCCGAACGGCACGCAGCAGGATATTCTCGTCTATATCACGGATCAGATCAGCGTCGGCGTCTGGCAACCGGGCGAACGGATACCGACGCGCGCGGACTTGCGCCGGCGGTTTTCGACCACGCAGGTGACGGTGCAGCAGGCGCTGCATCGATTGGCGGTCGATGGCTTCATCTGCGCGGATGGGCGGCGGGGCACTTTTGTTGCCGAACACCCTCCCTGCCTCAACCGTGTGGCGCTGGTCTTCCCCACGACTCGGCAATACTTGCAGCAGTCCATCAATATGTGGTCCGCGCTCGCGAAAGAAGCCACGCAGTGTCAACGATCCGGTGATTACACCATTCATCTGTATACCGGTCTGAATGGACATACCGACGAGCCGGATTACCAGCGCCTGCTGCGGGATGTCCGCGCCCGCCGCTTGCGCGGCATCATCTTCACCTCGCCGCCGTTTCTCCTGGTCGACACGGAACTCTGGGAGGCGATTCGCTGTTCCGGCATCCGGCAAGCCGCCATCATGCCCGATGCGGCCAGTTTGGGGATGATCTCCCTGGGCTTTGATGGGCAGGGGTATCTCCCCCGGTTGATGCGTCATTTTACCGAACGCGGCCGACGGCGTCTTGCGGCGATTTCTTCCGATCTCGGCAGTACTCCGGACGCCGAGAATAGCCACGGGCAGCACATCATGAGTGCCGTCGTTGCATCCGGGCTGGAAACCCATCCCTATTGGATTCATGGCATCCACCCCGCCGCTGCCGCGTCGGTACGGCGGCTTACCTGGCTGCTCTTCTCGGCGCCGCCGGCGCAGCGTCCGGATGCCTTGTGGATCGCGGACGATATGCTGGTCGATCCGGTGACTCGCGGGGTGGTTGATGCCGGCATCCGCGTGCCCGAGGAATTAGAAATCGTCGCCCATGCGAATTTTCCCTGGATCGCGCCGGCCGTCACCCCGGTGAAATACCTGGGCTACGACATCAGCGCCTTGCTGGCACGCACCCTGGCGCGATTGCTCACGCCAGGCACGCTGGATACGGCCACCGAGATTGCCATCCCGGCCTGCTTCGATCATGAATCGGGTGAGAGATCCCTTGTACCCACGATTACCTCATCCGTGTTGGCATATCGCTGATCACCATTAAAAGGAGTACCAGATGAACTTGCGACACCGCTGTTCTCTTCTCGTCCGACTGGTCTGTGCCGCCGTCCTCCTCGCCGCGGTCGTTACCGCGCCTGCCTGGGCGGACAGTGGTCGCGGGAAGCATAAAAAGATCTATGCGGTCCCGTGTCCCGGCAAGGTGACCATCGATGGCGACCTGAAGGAGTGGGATCGCTCCGCGCAGCTTCACATGTATATCGTGCAGGAAACCAGCGAGATGATCAGCGCGGACTTCGCCATCATGTATGACAAACAAGCGCTGTATCTCGGTGCGGATGTGCGCGATGATACGCCGATGCGGAACCGCTACGACCCCAAGGCCCAACCGGATTTCGGCTGGAATGCGGATAGCTGCCAGTTCCGCATCGTCGTCGATCCCAAGCAGGGGTATCCCATCGTCCAGGGTGTCTTTGCCCCAGTCGCGAATCCGCAATTGGTGCATCTGACGATGTGGTATTTCACCGATAAGAAAGAGCCGGTGCTGCAGATGCAGACCGGGATGAACTACGCCACGCCGCGCAAAGAATGGGCGAATGGCATCGTCGCCCCGGGCTTCTATCAAGCCGCGTATATAAAGCATGCTGATGGGCATGGTTACACCTTCGAATATCGCATCCCGTGGGACACCTTGAATGCCAAGCCGCCGCTCAAAGGCGGCGACCTGGTGGCGGGCACCGTACAATTGAATTTCAGCACGCCGGACGGCCTCACCGCCGGGGGAGGTTGGCTGTATGATGTGATGTCCGGACCGGGGTTCACCTTCCAGAGTACCGGGTGCTGGGGTAAAATCATCTTGTCCGAAACGGGCCACCTGCCCAAAGCGATGGTCGAGGATGGTGTGCTGCCGTCCCCACCGGTACCGTTGAAATTCTCGTATGACTTGCCCACGGACGCGGAAGCCTCCGTGCAGTTGCTCGATGACCACGGCATGGTGGTGCGTACCCTGGTCGCTTCTGCCACGCGGAAAAAAGGGCAGAACATCGAGCGCTGGGATGGCCTGGATGATGGCGGCAAACCGCTGCCGGCCGGCGACTACCGCTGGACCGGGTTGTATCACCAACCGCTGAAGACGAAATTCATCATGTCCGTGCATAACTCCGGTCAGCCCCCGTACAAGACCGATGACAACACCGGTGGCTGGGGCGGTGATCACGGGTATCCGACCACGGCCTGCGCCATCGCCGACGGCATGCTGCTGGCGTGGAACGGGAGCGAGTCCGGCTGGGGAATCATCCGCACGGACCTGACCGGAAAGAAACTCTGGGGCACCAAACATAATGCCGTTGACCTGGCGTCGGACGGCAAGCGCATCTTCGCCATCGGTGAAGGGCTCTCCGTGCGCGTATATGACCTGTCCGACAGCCGCTCGATTCCCTGGGGGAACGGCAAAATGGAGTTGGACGTACCGGACGGCGGCACTACCGAGCAGAATCAGGCCACTGGCGTGGTGTATCTGAACGGTCAGATGTTTGTCTCGTACAAGGCGCGCAACCTGGTTGCCGTCTACGATGCCGCGCAAGGCAGCCTGCTCCGAACGACTGCCGTGCCCGACCCCGAGCGGTTGGCGCCCGACACGGACGGTAGCCTGCTGGTTATCAGCAACGGTACCGTCCTTCGTGTGCGCGGGGAGAAGACCGAGCCGTTCCTGACCCAACACCTTGACACGCCGACCGATGTGGCGCTTGATGCCCACGGTAATATCTACGTCTGCAATCGTGGGGCATTGCAGAATATCTCGGTGTTCGCGTCCAATGGTACGTATCAGAAAAGTATCGGCAAAGCCGGTGGACGCCCATGGCGTGGGTCGTATGCCACCGATGGCATCCTGGAGCCGGGCGGCATCGCGGTTGATGTCAGGGGGAAATTATGGGTCTCCGAAACAATCGACAGTCCCAAGCGCGTCAGTGTCTGGGACACCACGACCAGCAATTTTCTACAAGAATTCTTTGGCGGGAGCGAATATAGCACCTGGGTCGGGATGGACCCGAAACACCCGGATGAAGCCTTCTGTCACGATGTCATTTGGAAGATTGACCTGAACAAAGGCACCTGGAAGCCCGGCAGCACGGCCTGGCGCGCTACCGCGCCTAATATGGTCAATAGCGCCAATGACCTGCACGTGTTCACCGCGAAAAACGGAAAGCAGTATGCCTGGGGCAGCGTGAATGTCTCCAATGTCCTGTATATCCGTGAAGGCGATATCTTCAAGCCCCTTATGTGCGGGATTTTAGTCAGCAAGGGGAACCCGTACATTGCCTGGCCGCCATATCCGTTGTTTGCAGACCATCAGAAATTCCCGGATGGCAGCTATGTCTGGCAAGACGCCAATGACGATCAGATCATTCAACCCGAGGAACTGACTGTCACGGATATCCGTGCCGATGGGCTCTACAAAGCCGTCGATGAGAACTTGAATCTGTACTGCCCCTCTGGATACATCATTCGTCCGCTGCGGATCGAGGCGGATGGCCGACCGGTCTATGAGATCAACCACCGTGAGCCGATTAAGAATTATCCGAAAGATGGCGAACGGTACATTGGGATGGATCCTTCCGCCTCCTTAATGACGGTCAGTGCACCGGGTGGGAGCATCGGGTGGAGCGGTTGGAATAAAGACGGTAAGATGCTCTGGGGCTATCGCCAGAGCATCCATTGGCAGCAAGCGGTGAATATGCCCCCTGCCTCCCCCGGCAAGCTCTGGGGACCGACGATGCCGCTGGGCATTGCCGGTGGCTTTACCGGCGTCGCCATGTACTTCGGTCCGGTGCAGCTCTATACGACGGACGGACAGTTTGTCGGCATGGTCATGCGGGATGGGCGCCTTGGGGGTGGCCTGGGACCCGATTACATCAACTGCGAACTTTTCAGCGCCGCCATGGTGAAGCCGGACGGGATGAACCGCTACTTCCTGCTCGCCGGCGATCAGGATGGGCGCATAACTGAAATTCTCGGGCTGGATACCGTACAACGTTTGCCTGGCGGTACCTTGACGATGACACCGGAAATGGTGAAAACCGTCTCCACCGCCCAGGCGGAATACGCCTCTTTGGTAGCCAAGAGCAACCGCCTGGAGATCGCCAGAGGGTGGAAGAGTCTGGAATCTGCCAAATCCGTGCGCAAAGTGGTGGACGACAACCGGGAATTCACCCTCAAAACCGCCTATGATGAGCAGAACCTCTACCTGTCCTATGACGTGAACAGCCCGTATGAGTTGAACTGTAGTTATGCGGACACGCAGACGATCTTCAAAGGCGGCAATGTCCTCGATTTGCAAATTGCCACCGATCCCGCGGCGGACGTGCGTCGGAAGACACCTGTGCCCGGTGACGTGCGGCTGGTCGTAACCCGGCAGAACGGGAAAACGGTAGCCGTGCTGTATCAGCCCAAAGTGCGCGGCTTCGCGGGGAATCCCATCGTGCTGACTTCGCCGACCGGTAAGGAAAGCTTCGACGCCATCACCGTGGTACCTGACGTCAACTTACAATATACCCCGCACGCGGGCGGTTTCACGGCGCTGGTCACCGTACCATTGCGCGTATTGGGTTGGGCGCCGAAACCCGGCATGGCTGTGAAGCTGGATCTCGGCTACATCTTTGCCGCCAATGCGACCGGTAACCAGGCCGCCTTGCGCGCTTACTGGGCCAACAACAGCTTCACCGCCAATATCGTGAATGACCTGCCGCATGAGAGCCGGTTGGAGCCGGGTGAGTGGGGGACGGCGACAGTGGAGTAAGTCCGACGGTCTTTCTGATATCCCGCCGGTCTTCGCCGAACGCCTCGGTAAGACCGGCGGGCGAGTCATCCAATGGAGGAATCACATGTTCAACAGCGTTCGTCTCCTGATTGTCGTCGGTCTACTCGCGTTGACCGGCATGGCCTTTGCCCAGGGTACCTTCCGCAATCAACGCATCTTTGTGGTGCCGACGCCTGGTCCGGTAACCATTGACGGCGATTTGCAGGATTGGGATCAGAGCGGTGATATTTACTGCTACATTGCTGAGCCGACCAAGGACACGCTGTATACACATACGATGATGATGTATGACAAAGATGCGCTCTATCTGGGCGGTCGTATCGGCGACACCTCGCCCATGATGAGCCGCTGGGATCCCGCGGTGAATCCGGACTTCGGTTGGGATGCCGACGCCTTCCAACTGCGCCTGAGTCTCGACCCGGCGCTGGGGTATCCGGTGAAGGTCGGTCCGCGCGAGCCGAACGAGTCATTGGTCCATATGACGCTGTGGTACTACACCGATGCCAAACAGCCCGTGCTGCACATGAAATTCGGTATGGACTTTCACGATGTGCCTGAATACCCAAAAGGCATTGTGCCGAAAGAGAAGTTCCAGGCCGCCTACAAGGCGTGGCCGGACGGCAAAGGCTATACCTTCGAATATCGCATCCCCTGGACCACGCTGCGCGCGAAAACCCCGCTGAAAGGGGGCGATCTGGTGGCCGGCGCCATCCAAACTCAGTGGGGCAACCCGTTAGGGACAGTCTCCAGCGGGGGCTGGGGGGTCGATCTGATGGCCTTCGCCGGCTTCAGTTATCAGAGCGCGCAGGTGTGGGGGAAGGTGATCTTCGCCGAGAAGGGACATCTGCCGAAAGAAATCACGCAAATCGGCAGCGAGCAGCCTGCGGCGGAACGCACGCTGCCGTTGAAATTCGACTTCACCATGCCCCACGCGCAGCAACTGTCCGTCGCGCTGTATAACGCCAGGGGTGATCTGGTGCGCCATATCGTGGTCGCTAAAGCCGAGAAAGCCGGCGCCGTCACCGAAAATTGGGATGGCATCGATGATGCCGGCCATGCGCTGCCCGCCGGGAAATACACCTGGAAGGCGGTCACACATGATCCGTTTTCCGTCAAATACGTGCTGTCCGTCAATAACTCAGGCACGCCGGGTTATCCGACCGCCGACGGCACCGGCGCCTGGGGCGGCGATTGGGGCAATCCGATTGCTGTGACGTTCGCCGGCGAAAAGGCGGTGCTGACCTGGTCCGGTTCCGAGGCCGGCCCCGGCTTGATCGTGCTCGATGGCCACGAAAAGAAGCTCTGGGGGAGTCGCTATGGCATGACCGCGGTGGCAACAGATGGGGAGTGGATCTATGCCTACATTCAGGGGGAACCGAATCAAATTCGCACCTACGCCGTCGCCGATGGCAAGCAGACCAACTTCCTGCGCGGCGAGCTGTGGACCGAGCCAAATGCCGGCAAAGAAACGCACTGCACCGGCATGGCCTACCTGAATGGGAAGCTCTACGTCTCCGACGCCGCTGCCGGCACGCTCACGGAATATCATGCACGGCAAGGGACCATGCTGCGCACTTTGAAAGTCGCCGATGCACATGGTATGGCTGTCGTTAATGCCAACACCCTGGCCGTGATCAGCCAGGGGACCGTGCAGAAAGTGCATCTGGATGACAGCGCCGTCACCCCGTGGATTACCGACCATCTGGACCAACCGTTGAGTATCGCGGTTGGCCCGGATGGCGTCGCGTATGTGGGGAACGCCGGCGTGACGATGAACGTCGCTGTCTTTGGCAAGAACGGCAAATATCTGCGCAGTATCGGTAAACGCGGCGGGCGTCTGCTGCCCGCCGCCTGCTTCGATCCGTCAACCAAAGGAAATATCAGCCCGACAATGCGGGGAAAATGGCAACCGACGGCGATGATCAATCCTGCCGGCGTCGCCCTGGATGCCAAAGGCCGCCTGTGGGTGACGGAGAACGACTTCCAACCCAAGCGCATCAGCATCTGGGAGGCGAAAACCGGTAAACTGCTGGAAGAGAAATTCGGTCCGGCCTATGTTTCGACGCCGGTGACGATGGACCCCGCCGACCCCACCCGCGTCTATTGTAACAACGTCGAGTGGAAAGTGGACCTAAAGAGTGGCGCTTGGGCGGCGAATGCCGTCATGATCGATGCGCGCAAGGATTCCCCCTACTTCTGGCCGCACATGATATTGATCAATGTGTTCACCGCGAAGAACGGCAAGCAATACATGCACGAGCGGTCCGCCGATGGCCAATTCCTCTTCGTGCGTCGCGGTGATCATTTTGAAGGCGCGGCGGGCATTGTCTTCCCCACCATGTGGTTGAGTTGGCGGAAAGCGCTGCCCACGGATGATCCTCGCCTCAAAAGCTACTTGCTCTGGACTGACCTCAACGCTGACGGTCTGGTGGGATCGGACGAAGTACAGCCGACCAAACTGCAACCCGGTCAAATGCACAGCGTCTTTGATGCCGACCTGAATATGTATTGCACCGGTATGTATAACGCACTGTATTGGGAGCGCATCTCCCCGGCGATGATCCGGCAAGACGGCGTGCCGTTCTACGACGAAAAAACGCTGCTGCATGTCGACTATGCGAAACACCACTCCCTCTATACCAGCGATACAGCGATCAATCCCATCGATGGCTCAGTGCTGATGTACGGCGGTTCTGACATTAAATACCTGGACCAGACGGACATCTGGCCGCTTACCTACTGGTCGAAAGACGGCAAGCTGCTCTGGCGCTTCCGTAACGGCTGTCGCTGGTACGATGGGTACAACTTCCCCATACCACGTCCTGATCAGTATTGGGGCTGTACGAAGAATATTGGCATCACCGACGGCATTACCGGTTTCTCCAGCTATTTCGGCTTCGTGCACTTGCTCACCACCGATGGAGTCGCCCTCGGCACCCTCATGCAGGATGGCCGCACCGGCTCCGGCAGCGGTCCGGATCATATCAACTGTGAGTGGTTCACCGGTCAACTCGTGAAACTCAACGATGGGCGCTGGTTGCTCCTGGGCGGAGACCAGGATGGCCGCGTGTTGCAAGTAGTGGGCTTGAATTCACTGCAACGTTCTGCCGGCGAGTATATCATCACCGAAGGGGACGCTAAAGCTGCCGCCGACGCGCTGGTGGCGTGGTCGTCACAGCAGGCGAAGGCGCAATCGCTGGTGGTTGCCCGTACGCAGGGTGCGCCGACCGTGCCCGGTTGGCAGAACATCCCGGGTGTGAAGCTGAACCTGGATGAGAAGCGAAACTTTACCATCAAGACCGCGTATGACACGGCGAATCTCTACCTGAAATATACGGTGAGCACGAACTTCCCGTTGGTGAATAGTATTCAGGAAGCACAGTTGCTCTTCAAAGGTGGCAACTGCATCGATCTGCAGCTTGCCGCAGATCCGACGGCAGACGCGAAGCGCACGACGCCGGCGCCCGGTGATATCCGCGTGCTCATTACCCAGCGAGACGGCAAGCCACTCGCCGTGGCCTATCGACCTCAGGTAGCCGGATTTACCGGTGATCCCACACTATTTACCTCCCCAACCGGAAAGGAAGCCTTTGATGTGATTGAGGTGTGGAACGATGTGAAGGTCGATTACTCGAAGACGCTCGATGGTTTTGATGCCGTGGTCACGCTGCCTTTGGCACGACTGGGTTGGAAACCGGCGCCCGGTACTACGGTGAAGATGGACGTCGGTTACCTCTTTGGGAACGAGACCGGCAATATCATCAGTGTGCGTAAATACTGGAGTAATGCCAGCTTCTCCGCCGGCGTCACCAACGATGTGCCGAACGAGAGCCGTCTCGAGCCCGCCCAATGGGGAATGGCGACGGTGGAATAGGCCTGGCGCTTGGTCGGCATCAGACGCCGGTCTTTATCGGATAAATGGGGTCAGAAGGGTATAAGTCCGTCTGACCCCATTTCTATCGTGAGGCAGCATTGCTAGCAGCCTGCGGATAAAGTATCGTTGTGCGCTGCTGCCGAGATTTTCGCGTCAGGCGAACACGATATCGGCAACTCTATGCAGGCATAGACGGCAGATATCGTGTGAAGCATCACGCGAAAAGATCGGTGGCAGCGCCGACGAGACTTTATCCGCGGGCTGCTAGGAGTCATTTCGGTGTTTACCGCTACCGCTGGAGGCGGCGTTCCTGGCGGGTAAAGCGTTTTTGCGATATCGTCAACAAGGCGGACGGCGCATATCCACGCTGCCGGATTTCATCATCGGCGCCCAAGCGGCGATTGCGCAACTGCGATTGCTGACGCGGGACGCCGCACGGTATCGTACCTATTTCCCAAGCTTGACGCTGATAACGCCGGAGAGATAGCAATATATGTGGTCTCAATATGTGTGGTCTGATTCCTATTTATCGTGCGGGGGGGTGCAAATAGGGTGGTGTGATTTCCGCCGTTCATCAGCCTGTTGATGGGAGTAATGGGGGCATGGGAGTGCGGTGCGTTTTTGACAACAGGGAGAAATACTCGACTCCAAAATACCAAATTGTACGGCGCAATATCCCCCAAATGGGTGATGCGGACCAACATTTACTGTGCTTTAATTAAAGTAACTGTAGACTGTAAAGTTAATAATTGCGCGCGAAGCGCATGCTATGTCGAACAACGCCGCCAACCTCTGAACTGTTGGGACGAGAATCGCCTACTTGCGCGCAGCGAACTGTATATGGATGTTTGGAAGGTGAGCATGAGCGACACCTCTCGGAGCAGTGCTTCCCCAGCGAAGCTCCTTGGTTATGTCACCATCGCCGTGGGCGTCGCGGTGCTGGTCGGTTGGTTCTGCAAGTTCCCCGCGCTAACGAGCGTGCTGCCCGGATTCGTGACTATGAAGACCAATACTGCCCTTGGCTTCATCCTCGCCGGGGTATCGTTGGCGCTGCTGGGACGCGCCCCTCCCTCTGCAGCGGCGCGCTGGATATCGCAAGCGTGCGCGGCAGCCGTCGCGCTGCTGGGTCTGCTCACTCTGTGCCAGTATCTTTTCGGACTCAACTTCGGCATCGACCAGCTACTCATCCACGAGCCGGCGGGCGCCGTCGGCACCCTCTCCCCCGGTCGCATGGCCCCCGCGTCCGCGTTCATTTTTCTCGTCTTCGGGTGTGCGCTGCTAGTGGCGGGCTCTCGTCGCGGCATCGCGACCGCGCAACGTTTGGCGCTGGTCACCGGGCTGCTGGGATTGCTGCCGCTGCTGGGGTACCTGTACGGAGCCACCGCGCTCATTGGCGTCGGGCAATACACCCGGATGGCGGTGCATACAGCCGTGCTGTTCATCGTGCTCAGTCTGGGAGTGCTGTTGCTGCGGCCAGCGGAGGGCGTGATGCGCCTGGTGACCGGCGACACCAGCGGCGGGTGGTTGCTGCGGAGGTTGGCGCCGTACATCGTCGGGATACCCCTGCTGCTCGGGTGGTTGCGGATGCAAGGAGAACGCGGCGGGTACTTCGAAAGTGCGCTCGGGACCGCGCTGATGATGCTCATCCTGATGTTGCTCTTCTTCAGCATCATCTGGTGGACCGCACACACCCTGATCGAGGATGAGACCGCGCGCAAGCGGGAGGAGGAGAACCTGCGGCGCTTCGCCACCGTGGTGCGCGACTCCAACGACGCGATTACCATCCAGGACTTCGCGGGTAATATCACCGCCTGGAACCGCGGCGCGGAACTGATGTATGGCTACAGCGAGGTAGAGGCGCTTTATCTGAACATTGGGCACCTCACTCCCCCCGACAAGGTGGAAGAGCAAAGGGATTTCACCCGCCGACTGTTGGCGGGCGAAGCAATCACCTCGTTTGAGACCCAGCGGGTGACGAAAGACGGGCGCGTGCTCGATGTCTGGATGACGGTGACCAGGCTGTTGGACGATACCGGAAAACCGAATGGCATTGCCTCCACCGAACGCGACATTACCGCGCGTAAACGGGAGGAGAAAAAATTACAGGAATCCAAAAATTACCTCGATAATCTGATCGATTACGCGAATGCGCCGATCATCGTGTGGGACTCGCACTTCCACATCACCCGTTTCAACCATGCCTTCGAGGCATTGACCGGAAGACCAGCGAGCGAGGTTATCGGCAACACCCTTGAGTTTCTCTTCCCGCGTGTCCAGATCGACAGTTCCATGGCGCTGATCAAGAAGACGACCGGCGGCGCACGTTGGGAGACCGTCGAGATCTCCATTATCCATCTCGATGGTTCGGTGCGCACCGTGCTCTGGAATTCCGCCACGATTTTTGACGCGGATGGAACAACGCCGGTGGCCACCATCGCACAAGGGCACGATATTACTCAGCGCAAACAGGCAGAGGACACGCTCCGCGAAGCAAAAGAGCACCTTGAACGGAAAGTGTTCGAACGAACCGCTGAACTGAACACTGCCCTGACCTATAACCGTAGTCTGCTGGAAGCGAGTGTGGATTCCCTGGTCACCATCGGCGCGGATGGAAAAATCACCGATGTCAATCAAGCGACTGAAAAGATGACGGGACGCACCCGGCAGCAATTGATCGGCACCGATTTCTCGGATTACTTCACCGACCCAGAGCAGGCGCGCGCCGGGTACCAGCGCGTCTTTGCCGACGGATTCATCCGCGATTACGACTTACAATTGCGTTCGAAGGATGGTCAGCTAACACCGGTACAATACAACGCGACGGTGTACCATGACGACTCCGGCGATATCGTGGGCGTGTTTGCTGCCGCCCGCGATGTGACCGCGATCAAACGCGCGGAAACGGAGATGATGGCGCTGAACCGGGAACTAATGAGCCGCACCACCGAACTGGAAGCAGTGAACCATGAATTAGAGGCGTTCTCCTACTCGGTCTCCCACGATCTGAAGGCGCCGTTGCGATCCGTGGACGGATTCGCGCGCTTCCTGGAGGAGGATTACGGTGACCGCCTGGATGACGAGGGGCGGCGCTTGTTGACGGTGATTCGCGACAGTGCGCGCGACATGGGGCAACTGGTCAATGATCTACTCGCGTTTTCCCGCCTGAGCCGCACGGAATTGGCGATGACGCGCCTGGAGATGGGGACGCTGGTGCGCGAGGTGTGGACAAAACTCGAAGCGCATCGCGCGGAACGGCAGGTGACGTTGCATGTCGATACATTGCCCATCGCCTTCGGTGACGTCGCGACCGTGCGCGAAGTGCTGGTGAACTTGCTGGCCAATGCCATCAAGTTCACGCGCCTGCGCGCCCAGGCCATCATCGAGGTTACCGGGCATGCAGAAGCCGGCGAGGTGGTCTATAAGGTCAAGGACAACGGGGCCGGGTTCGATGTGGCGTATGCGGACAAGTTATTCGGGGTGTTTCAGCGGCTGCACGGCAGCGAGGAATTTGAAGGCACCGGCATCGGCCTGGCGCTGGTGCAGCGCATTGTCCTGCGGCACGGCGGCCGCGTCTGGGCGGAAGGGACCGTCAACGAAGGGGCGACGTTCTATTTCACGTTGCCGCAAAATACAACAAAGGAGTCACGCATATGACAGACGCGCAAAGCTGCGTCGAGATTCTGTTGGTGGAAGACAATCCGCGCGACGTGGAGATGACGATTCGGGCGCTGAAAAAGCGCAATCTCGCCAATCACATCCAGGTGGTGAAGGACGGCGCGGAGGCGCTGGATTTTCTGTTCGCCACCGGCAGCTATGCCGACCGTGACACCAACCATGTCCCCAAGGTGGTGCTGCTGGACTTGAAACTTCCCAAAGTGAGTGGGTTGGAAGTGCTGAAGCGCATCAAGGCCGCGGAGAGCACGAAAACGATCCCGGTCGTGGTGCTGACCTCGTCACAAGAAGAACGGGATATGATCGAGAGTTACCGACTCGGTGTGAATAGCTATATCGTCAAGCCGGTGGACTTCGACAATTTTTCCACGGCGATTGGGGAACTCAGTTTCTACTGGCTGTTGGTGAATAAGCCGCTGGCGTGAGGAATCAAATGATCTTACCCACACAGGAGCAACGTAATGGATGAGCAGAAGCCCATTGAGGGCGCCGCACCGTACTCGCTGCGCGTGCTGATCGTGGAAGACTCCCCGCGCGATGCCGAATTGGTGATCCGCGAAATACGCCGCGGCTACCCCGACCTGAGGTGGAAACGGGTGGAAACCGTGGAGGAGATGCAAACGGCGCTGTTGATCGAAGCGTGGGACCTGGTGGTGTCCGACTTTTCGCTCCCGCACTCCGACGGGTTCGGCGCACTCGCGGTGTTGCAGCAGACGGGATTAGACCTGCCCTTTATCATCGTCTCGGGCACCATCGGGGAAGAGACGGCCGTGGCCGCCATGCGGGCGGGCGCGCACGACTACCTGATGAAAGACAAACTGGCACACCTGGTCCCGGCTATCAGGCGCGAATTAGACAATGCACAGGTGCGGACGTCCGCGCGTGCGGCACATCTGACCTTGCGCACGTCAGAGCTGCGCTATCGTCGGCTCTTTGAATCCGCCCAAGACGGCATTTTGATCCTGGATGCCGTGACCGGGATGATTGTCGATATCAATCCATTCCTGGTAGAGTTGTTAGGGATTTCGCATGACGACGTTCTCGACAAGAAACTCTGGGAGATCGGTCTGTTCGCCGGCATCGCGGCGAACGAGGCGACATTCGTCCAATTACAACAACAAGATGCGCACTATGAAGATTTACCGTTGAATACCCGCGATGGCCGGTGCATCGACGTCGAATTCGTCAGCAATGTGTATGAGGTGGAGCACCGGAAGGTGATTCAATGCAATATTCGCGACATCACCGCGCGGAAGCAGATGGAAAATGCATTGCGGGAGAGTGAGACACGTTTCGCCACGGTCTTTCATGCCAGCCCCATCGCCATCGCCTTGGCGAAAATCGAAGACAGCACACTAATTAATGTGAATCCTGCGTGGGAGACGATGACAGGATACTCCCCGGAGGAAGCTCTCGGGCATACCACCGTCGAACTGGGCATTTGGGTTGATCCTGATGAGCGTGACCGGATGATCAAGATGCTGCAAACGCAGGGGACGATACAAGGTTTTAACCTCACCTTGCGGAGGAAGTCCGGGGAAGCGACGCATGCCGCGATGTCGGCCGTAACTTTCCGTGTAGGCAACGACGCCTGCTTGCTGACCATGGCTGTCGATATTACTGACCGTATACAAGTGGAGCGCGCACTGGAGGAATCCAAAGCGCTCATTGAGACGGTCGTGGAAAATGTCCCGCTGATGATCTTCCTCAAAGAGGCGGAAGACTTGCGCTTCGTCCTCTTCAATCGCGCGGGTGAGGAGTTGCTGGGCTATGACCGCACGGAATTACTCGGAAAAAATAACCTGGACCTGTTTCCTCCAGACCAGGCGGCGTTCTTTATGGCCAAGGATCGCGAAGTGCTGGCGAGCGAAACGGGCTGGCTAGACATCCCGGAAGAACCGATCCAGATAGCCGCGAAAGGCCAGCGGTTACTGCATACCACGAAGATCCGCGTTCTAGGAACTGATGGAGCAACGAAATACCTGCTCGGTATTTCCGAGGACGTTACAGAGCACAAGCGGGCGGAGGAGGAATTGCGGGCGAGTGAAACCAGGTATCGCAGTATCTTCGATAACTCCGTCTTGGGTATCTCGCAGGCCCTGCCGGATGGCCGCCTCCTCTGTGTGAATCAGGCGTATGCGGCGATGTATGGCTACGCGAATCCGGCCGACATATTATCCGAAGCGCCCAATGTCAGTCGGCGGTTCGCCGATCCGAATGACCGTGACGAGGTGATGCGTCTCCTCAACGCGCACGGAGTCATGGCGCCGCGGGAGTTCAACCTTGTCCACCGCGATGGGAGCCCATTCGTCGCGCTGGTGGCGGCGCGGGAAATCCGAGATTCTGCCGGGGCCTTGCTCTTCAACCAGGCCGAACATATCGACATCTCTGACCGCAAGCGAACGGAGGAGGCGTTGCGGGAAAGCGAGGAACGCTATCGTACGCTGATTGAATCAAGCAACGATGGCATCGTGATCACCGATGGCGATGCGGACGTCTTCCTATACGTCAACCCGGCGCTGTGTCGGATGCTCGGTTATACCTGTGAGGAAATGGCCACGTTGGGACCGAAAGACATTCACCCGCAAACGATCCTCCCGGAGATTCAGGACGCTTTCGTTTCCCAGACACAAGGACAACACGCCTTCGGCGATGGTGTGCCCTGCCTCAGGAAAGACGGCGCCATCATCTATGCGGAGATTACCGGCACGTCGATTACAATAAAGGGTAAAACATATCCCGTTGCTGTCTTCCACGACGTCACCGAGCGCAAGAGGGCGGAAGCAGCGCTACGTGAAAGTGAAGCGCGGTATCGTTTACTTTTCGAGGATGCGCAGGATGGCATCGCGCTGGCCGATATACAGACCGGGACACTCATTGAATGCAACGCGGCGTTGTGCCGCATGGTTGAACGCAATAAACCGGACTTACTCGGTCAACCGGAAATGATCCTCCACCCGGAACCACAGACCACCGCCGGACGTAGCCCATCTTTTGTCGAGCAGGGAAACCGCGATGCCGGCCAAATACTCGAAGACACGCTACTTTCACGCACCGGTAAAGTGATTCCCGTGGAAATCCGAGCAGCGCATATCACGTTGCTCGGACGCGATTGTCTACTGGGTATCTTTCGTGATATGTCCGAGCGGCAACAAATGGAAGGGCAGCTTCGCCAGCAGCAACGGTTGGAGACGGTCGGCCAACTGGCCGCCGGCGTCGCGCACGATTTCAACAATCTGCTGACCGGCATTACTGGATATACCCAATTTGTGCATGATACCGCACCGGAGGGATCGTCAGCACGGGAAGATCTGGCGGTAGTGCTCAAGCTCGCGTCGCGCGCCGCGGAGTTAACACACCAGTTGCTCGCCTTTAGCCGCCACCAACCCCTGCGGCCTGTCGTGCTCAACGTCAATGACCTGATCACCGAGTCGGCGAAGATGCTGCAACGGTTGCTGGGTGAGCATCTGCAGCTCCACTGGCAACTGGCAACGCCGTTGCAGTTGGTCAAAGTCGATCCCGGGCAATTCGAACAGGTGCTGGTCAATCTGGTGGTGAACGCGCGCGACGCGATGCCCGACGGCGGTCAATTGACCGTTGCGACCGCGAATGTCGTCCTGGACGCGACGTACGCCGCCAGTCATGTGGGGGTCACGCCAGGTGCGTATGTACTGCTCAGGGTGACGGATACCGGCAGCGGAATGGAGGCGTCTGTTCTCGAACATATCTTTGAGCCCTTCTTCACCACCAAGGGGGTCGACAAAGGCACCGGGCTGGGGCTCGCGACGATCTACGGCATCATCAAGCAACATGGCGGCAGTATCTTCGTCTGTAGCCAACCAGGGCATGGCACGACGTTTGAGGTGTACTGGCCGGTGTCCACGGGGGACGACTGCACACCGGCCAGCACGCTGCCCACCGCGGTGCCCATCGGCGCCGCGACGATTCTGCTGGTGGAAGATGATGACGCCGTGCGGCAGGTGACGACGCGACACCTGCAGTCCCTGGGGTATACCGTCTGCACCGCCGCGTTGCCGTCCATCGCCGAAGTCGTGCTGTGCGCGCAGGGCGACGACATCGACTTGCTGCTGACTGACGTGAAGATGCCGGAATGCTCTGGCCCCCAACTCTACGCGGCGGTCCGCACGCGTTTCCCGCGCCTGCGCGTGCTCTATATGTCCGGCTACATCTCGGACGCTCTCGGCCCTGATGGTTTGCTCGATCCGGGTACACCGCTCCTGGAGAAACCGTTCACCAGCGCAACGTTGGCACAGAAAGTCCATGAGGCGTTGCACGGAGGATACGATGTCAACGCCCCATGATCTCGCGACCATCCTCATTGTCGATGATGCGGAGCTTCTTCGCCGCATGGTGGTACGGCAATTGATGGAACACGGCTATACTTGCCTCCAGGCGGAGAGTGGACAGGCGGCGCTGGAGGTCATGGCCGTGCAGGCCATCGACCTGATCGTCACCGATCTGATGATGCCGGGTATGACCGGTCTCGAATTGCTCGTGGCGGCACACCGGGTGCAGCCGGATATCGCGGTGATCCTGCTGACCGGCGTCGATCATGCGGAGACGGCCATTACGGCGCTGACACAGGGCGCCTACGGGTATGTGATGAAACCATTCCAACCGAATGAGCTGCTCATCAACGTGGTCAACGCCCTACGTCGCCGCGAACTGGAGATGCAGCATGCTGTGTATGAACGGCAATTGGAAACGGATGTCTATGCGCGCACGCAGGAAATTACTTTGCGGTTGGTGTCCGCCGCTGAATATCGCGATGAGGATACCGGCGCGCACATTCGCCGCATCGCAGAATATGCGGTGTGCCTGGCGCATGCCATGGGCTGGTCACCCGTGAAAATCGAACAGCTTCGTCTGGCGGCCCCCATGCATGATATTGGAAAAATCGGTATCGCGGACAGCATCCTGCTCAAGCCGGGGAAACTCGCGACGGATGAAATCACGCAAATGCAACAACATACGGTCATCGGCGCCAGTATCCTGGCGGAGTCCGTGGTCCCCTTGATACACATGGCTGGAGAGATCGCCCTTTCCCATCATGAACGGTGGGACGGGTCCGGGTATCCGCACGGCGTCTCCGGCGCCGCGATTCCCGAAAGCGCGCGCATCGTGGCGCTAGCCGACGTCTATGACGCCCTGCATACGGATCGGGTCTATCGCCCGGCGTTCCCCGAACAGGAAGCCTTGACGATCATGACCACGAGTCAAGGGCAGTTCGACCCGCGGCTGTTTGCCTGTATGATCGACCATCTTGATGAATTCCGGCACATCAGGCAGGCCTTCGCCGATGTCGGTTAGATCCCGCTTCGCTTAACGGCGAAAGTCGTATAAATGCCGGAAAATTAGGATAATTAGGATAATTAGGGACAGAGCCCGATTGTTGAAAGAATAAAGTGAGAACAAAATTCGTCTCCGTCCCCATTAACACGCCCCCGTTCCCTTTAGACGCCAGTCACTGTTTCCGGTCAAGTCTATCCTGCATTATTCATAACATTTCGAAATAATGCCTCAGTCAGCCCGGCAATCAATTCGTTCATAAATAATCCGGGCTATGGTATACTGATGTCCATTGTGAGGGCCGGGATGATGCATAGCCAAACGCTGGGTTGGGTGGTGTTGTGCCTGTTGCTGGCTGTAGCGGGCGTGGGTGCGCGGCCGATTGATGAGCCGCCGTCGGCGGGCGAATTGGCGTTGATGCCGCTGCTGGCGGACATGCCGGGGGTGCTGCCGGCGAGTGGAATGCGCTACTGGCAGACACCGTTTCGCGGCATCGGCGCTGCCGGGGCGTATGTGTCGGTGACCGTGCACGACGGGATCTATGAGTTGTGGTGCAACGACGCCACCGGCGACCCAACGCTGCCGGCCTCTACCAATCATCTCAACGTCTGCCGCGGCCCGGCCATCGACAAGCTGGGGCCCCGCCAGAATGTGCTGGATACCTCCATTGTCAACGACGTGTTCGACCCCAAGACGCCCGGAACACTGGCTTTCGCCCGCCTTTTCACCCGCACGTTTGTCACGTATGACGCGAAGGCTGGCTACGTACTCTTTGCCTGCGTGCCCCCCACCTATTCGCCGGGATCCGTGCCGATGCTGCCCACGCTGACCACCTCGCCCACCGGTGCGCCGGGAAGCTGGACCTACAAAGGAAAACTGCCGGGCGACCCGCTGACCGAAGCGGCGAAGCGGACGATCTGGTGCGATGGCGGCAGCCTGATCCACTTGCCAAACGGCCACTGGCGCTCCTACGTGAACGGCTTCGGTACGGCGATGGCCTGCCTGGAGGCTGCCACGCTGGACGGCCCATGGCGCTTCGTCCGCACGCCGGACGGGAAGATCCGCGAGATGCTGACCGACTTCCCGAACACGGGCCGCTACGGCGGATGCTTCCCTACCGTACTGCGCGTGAGCCGGCGGGAGTGGCACGCCTGGATTTCCGACACCTGGCCGCCGCAGGCGATCTGGCATTTCTGCTCGAAGGATGGCCTTAGCTGGCACCGCTACGGCGTGCAACCGGAGATCACCCGCGCGGCCTTCGGTAACCACGCCATCAAATGCCTGAGGGCCTATGTGGATCCGCGGCGCCGGCAGATCGTCGGCCTGCTTTCGGTGATGAATTACGTTCGCGATGGTCAGGAAGACTGGTTGCTGCACGTCAGCACCTTGCCCACCGGCCTGCGCAACGCCGGCAAGTAACTTCCCCATGCTCAGCAAGAAAGGGAACGAATCATGCGTAACGGACTGCTCCTCGGATCGTGGCTCCTGGTGTTGGCGGTACTGCTCCCGCTTTGCGCGCAGGCGGCGGAACCGGCTACGGCGATGAACATTCTCCGCGCGCCGGGACCGGTGACGATCGATGGCAAGCTGAACGACTGGGTGCTGAATGCGCCGGTCAGCTATGAAGTCGACCCGACCGCCATGGATCAGAAGGTGAAAACCTACGCGATGTGGGATGATCAGCATCTTTACCTGGCCTACGTGGTGCGCGATGTCTCGCCGATGAAAAATGCCGGCAACGATCCCTCTGCCGCCTTCAAAAGCGGCGACGCGTTGCATTTCTACTTCAGCACCAGCCAGGCCGTTGACGCGAAAACCGGCGACGGCGGCTCGGAAGACTACCATGTCCTCATGACGATGCAGGCCGGCAAGCCGGTCATCTTCGGCTTTCGCCAGCAGAAGGCGGGGGTGGATATCGGCACCCGAATCAGTTCGCCCGCCGGCCATATCGATCTCGCCTGGATGGGCCCGGTGCCCGGAGCGGAGCTGGCGGTGGTTACGGACACGGATCCCCTCTCCGGCATCCCACGCTACACCGTCGAGGTGAAGCTGCCCCTGGCGTTTTTTGACAATTTCCATCCGGAGGCGAGCCGGCGGGTGGCGGCGGATGCCGCCGTCGACTTCAGCGACCCGGCGGGTACGCGAAACCTGGCCAAGGTGTGGTGGCATCGCGGCGCCACCCAGATTCTGGACATTCCTACCGAACTGCGTTTCGACCGCAACCTGTGGGGAACGGCGGTCTTTCGCACGGCGACCGACCGTCCGGTGGTCACCGACAGCGCCGACCTGTTCGTCGGGCCCGCACCGGGGCAGGTGACCATCGACGGCGACCTGTCCGACTGGGATCGGTCCTGCGCGTATGGGCCGTTATATGTCGATCCCGTGCTCAAAGATCAATATAACATCACCTGGAACCTGATGTATGACGACCAGGCCCTCTACCTGGCCGCGATCTTCAACTCAGCGCAGCCGTTTGCCAATACCGGCGGCGTGAACAATGTCTGGTGGCTGGGGGATTCCATCGAAGTGCGCCTCTCCGCCGACACGAAGAATCAGGTCGGCAACGTCAAAACGAACATGGATATCCTCACCTTCGCGCTCTGGTATAACCAGGGGGAAGACAAGGACTACATCGCGCTGCAGCGCTCCTTCAACTTCGAAATCTCCGACATCAGCGCAGCCACGATACGTTCCAAGGCCACGCCCGGTGGGCGCACCTTCGAGGCGCGCATCCCCTGGTCCCTCGTGAAGAGCGGCAACTATCCCCGGGCGGGCGACTCCATCGCCATCACGATGGCCGGCATCTGGAAAAACGGCCTGCGCGCCTTCGGCATGGGCTCACTTAGCTCATTCCGCGGCATGAACGACTGGGGCCAGGCGCATTTTCTGGCGAAGAAACCAACCGACGTGTTTGTCAGCCTGCATCAGGCGGAGGCTCCGCCCACCGCCGCCGCGGTAAAATACCGGACCACCGTCGACGTGCCGGAGAAGGGCTTGCTCTCTGCCGGGGTTTACAGCGCCGACGGACGCCTCCTTCGTACGCTCTTCGCGGGCCAGGCGGCTGCAGCCGGCAAGACCGAACTCGGGTGGGATGGCAACACCGATGAGGGGCAGGCGGTCGCGCCGGGCACATATGCTATACGCGCAATACTCAATGCTGGCTTGCACGCGCGCTATCTGACCAGCGCCACCAGTCCGGGCCATCCCCCGTACGACACCGACGATCCGCGCAGCGGCTGGGGCGGCGTGTGGGACAATGTGGTGGATATCGCCGCCGACGCCTCCGGCATCTATCCGCTCTGGGCCGTCGAGGAAGGGAACGGGCTGCTCATCCACGCCGATGAGGACGGCAATGTCCTCTGGCGCCAGCATTGCCCGCTGTCACTGGCGGAAGGCCGGCAAATAGGCGTGGCGGTGAATGGCAAATACGTCTATGTGCTGAGTGCGCTGACGAATGGCAAGGCGGGGCTGTGGCGCGTGAACGTCAAAGATGGCGCCTACGTCCCCCTCCCGCACAGCGGCAGCGATCCACTGGCCTTCATGCTGGAGGGGGTCACGTCGGCGGTTGCGCTGGCGGCCGATGCCACCACGCTCTATGTCTCGTCCACCACCCAGAACCAGGTGGCCTGCTTTGACGCCGAAACGGGCAAACCAGTGAAAACCTATCCCCTGGACAAGCCCCTGGGTCTGTGCCGCGACGGCGCTGCTGGCCTGTTGGTGATTAGCGGAGCGACGATCACCCGGCTGGATCTTACGAGCGGCGTCTGCACGCCGGTGGTCACGAAAGGCTTGTCCGCGCCGTATGATGTCGCCGTGGATGCGAAGGACCTGATCCTGGTCACCGATCGCGGCGCCGCACAACAGATCAAGCGGTTTGACCGCCAGGGCCGGCTGAAGGGAACGTTCGGCAAGGTTGGCGGTCGCGATAACAACGGGAAGTTCATCGTCGATCACCTGCGCAACCCGGCGGGCATTGTGGTGGCCGCCTCGGGGAAGATTTTTTACACCGAGGATGCGGAGCCGAAGATCTTCGTGCGCCTCAGTCCGGCGCTGAAATATGAAAAGCTCTGGGCCGGCCCCTGGTACCTCAGCGGCGAAGCGTGTGTCGACCCACATCAGCCCGAGTTCATGTATACCATCGGCGGCCCCTCGATCATCCGCCATAAAATCGATTATATCGCCAGGACCAGCACGCCGGACGCGCTGTGGACACGCTTCGCCGCACCCATGACGCCCATTGGTCAGTGGTGGACGTCGTATGGCACGCGTCTCCCACGGATTTTCATGCACCAGGGGGTGAAATACATGTATTGCGGAGGCCCGGTGGTCAGCCTCTTCCGCATCGACGGCGAGAAGATGACACTCGTCACTTCCATCGGCGGTGAGTACAATAACGGCTGGAAGGGTCGTTGGATCTTCACCGATCTCAACGCCAATGGCCAGGCAGATCCCGGTGAAACCGTGATTACCAGGCAGGATGCGTCCTCCCCCCTGTATTACCTGCCCGCCTATTGGTCCGGCAGCATCGATGAGCGGGACATGTCCCTTTACCTGCTCTCCGACACGTACGGCGCGCCCCGCGTGTTCGTGCTGACCCCCACCTTTACCCGGGCCGGCGTGCCGGTCTACAGCTTCGACTCGGCGCGGATCTTTCCCGTCACTGCCATGTGGAAAGAGGGGAAGAAGAGCAGCCCCAGCTCGATCTGGCACACGCCGGACGGGGGCATTGTCGGCAATGCGGACATGAACGGCTCAGACCCGCGCGGCATCGGCCACAGCTCGCACCTGTCGGATGTCTATCTTTATCGCCTGGATAAAGACGGCAAGCTGCTCTGGCGTGCCGGCAAGAAAGCGAGCGGCATCGCGAAAAACGGCGAGTTCTACGGCCGCGCATGCGGGCTTGGCGGTCCCATTACCGACCAGTATTTCGACTTCACCGACGAAAACGGGCAGGAAAAAGTCTACACCATGGATGGCCTGTTTGTCGGCAACCTGCTGGACGACCCGTCAACCGCGACACCGAGCGAAAACACGCTGCGGGTGGAGCATTTCGGCTCCATCGTATATCAGAACGCGGTGGATAAAAAGTGGTACTTCGCCGCCGGTGGCGGCGGGTACGCCAGTATTTGGGAAATTGCCGGTCTCGACAAAATCACCCGACTGCAAGGCGAGGTTGTCGTGAAGTAGCCACCCCGCAGACGATAGTCCTTGGATTTCAGGCGCATCGACAAGGCCGAAAGTGGGAGCGTGCTGCAAAAGGAAAGGTCACGACATGGACATACGCCATCTGGACTGGACGGCCATCGTTGAGCGTCACGAGCGCACGTTTGCTCGTGAGAATCATGACCGCCCGGTGCTGCATATCCGGTATCCCAACGGACGGCCAGTGGCCATGCCGCCGGCGCCGCCCACCGTCCACGAGCAGTGGTTCAATTTCGACTGGCGTCTGGACTGTTTTGAGCGCCAGTTTGACGCCACGGACTACCTTTGTGAAGGATTCCCAACGGTATGGTGCAATCTCGGACCAGACATCCTGGCCGCCTTCATGGGCAGCGAAATGCGTTTCGAAAACACCTTCACCAGTTGGGTGGTTCATCATGTCACGGATTGGACGGAAGAACCAGCGCTGCGGTTCTATCGGGAGAGCTGGCTATGGCAGGAAATGGAACGGTTCCTGACGCTGGCGGCCCAGCGCGGCGCCGGACGCTGGCTGGTCGGCAGCGGGGATTTGCACACCAATGCCGACGGTCTGGAAGCCCTACGCGGCGCCGATCATCTGCTCATGGATCTACTCGACCAACCTGAGGAGATCAAGAAGCGGTTGCGCGAGTGTCACGAGGTTTATCGTCAGGTGCTGCGGGCCCATTTGGACACCATCCACAAGTGGTCCCCCTGCAACAGCAGTTGGATGGATGCCGTCTGCACTGGTTCCTATGTTATCATCCAGAACGACTTCTCCTGTATGGTCGGCCCCGAGATGTTCGATGAGTTTTTCAAGGAATACGTCCAGAAAGAGGCGCAGGAAGCGGAGCGGTCCATCTATCATTTGGACGGTCCCGGGGCGCTCCGGCATCTGGAGTCGATAGCCGCGGCCCCGGATCTTGACATGATTCAGTGGGTGCCAGGCGCCGGGGCCAAACCGTTGCCCGAATGGCGCACGGAACTCCTGAAGATCCAGTCTCTCGGAAAAGGACTCTGGCTGAACGGCACCGGGCGGGAGGTTATCCAGATGATGGAGTATCTCCGGCCGGAAGGCTGCATCTACCGCGTCGACTGTGACTCCCGCGAGGAAGCCGACGTCGTCATCAAGGCCTGTGAACGCATCTATGGCTGCCATGTGAAGAGGGAGCCATGACGGACGGCTAAGAAGGAGTCAGACCACAATTGTTGACATACAGCTACAGCTAACGCGGTTGTCAATAACTGCATGAATAATCCGATAAAGTGGTTGATGACGACAGTTAGCTATTTCGTCGTGTCTCCGGAGACCAAGCAGGCTATAGCGGCGGCAGAAGTGAAACGAATAATCGCCCTATCGCTTCCGCGGTGTCTGCTACCGCCGCGGCGGAACCAGCGAGGGCGGCCTCGAGCGATTGCGGACGCGGACTGATGGAGAAGATCGCCGTCAGGTCCTGGTCATAGAGCGTGCGCCACCCCGCACCCAGCGCTCCGGAGAGGCACACGCACGGTACGCCGGCAGCGCTGCAGCGCGCGGCGACGGCCGCGGGTAGTTTGCCATAGGCGGTCTGTGCATCGGTTTGCCCTTCCCCGGTCATGCACAGCGCCGCACCGTGTAAGTGCGCGTCGAGACGTGCATGCTCGATGGCCAACTCGGCTCCGGGGCGGAATTCGGCATGCAGAAACGCCAGCAGCGCGAACCCCAGGCCACCTGCGGCGCCGGCGCCGGGACAGTCGGCATAATCCTTCCCCAGGAAGGCCGCGCAGACCGTGGCAAAGTGCCACAGACCGGCGTCCAGCATGTCCACCGCTGACGCGTCAGCGCCTTTTTGTGGCGCAAAGACCCGCGCGGCGCCTTCCGGACCATATAAGGGGTTGCATACATCACAGGCCGCGACAATGCGCATTCCCGCCAGTGTCTGCCCCGGCTTGATCTGCGCCACACGTTGCAGCGCGTCGCCAACCGGTGGGAGCGCCTGTCCATGCGCATCGAGAAAACGCCAGCCCAGCGCCTGCAGCAGGCCCAGGCCGCCATCATTGGTGCTCGAACCGCCCAGACCCACCACGACTTCGCGCGCACCCCGCGCGTGTGCCGCTAACAGCAGTTCGCCGACACCCTGCGTGGTGGTGTGCAGGGGAGAACGCCGCGCCACGGGCACTAATCCCAATCCGCACGCCTGCGCCGATTCCACAACGGCCACTGTGCCGTTATGGAGCAAGACCAGCTCAGCCGGGACAGCGTCGAAGAGCGGTCCGGTAACCGATAACGACTCGCGTTGTCCTCCACCGGCGATGCACAGCGCGTCGGCAAAGCCTTCGCCACCATCGGACAGGGGAAGAGCAACTGCTTCGATGGCACCGAGGCGCGTCAACCCCGTTGCCGCCGCCGCACACACCGCTGGTGCCGTGAGCGAACCCTTATACGAGTCAAACGCCAGCACGATCCGTCGCCCCATCGCTGTGTCTCCTTTGCTTTCGGTCTGTCCTTCCACCAAACGCCGCCGGCCCCGGAGATCTCCGGAGCCGGCGAGTGTTCACTTCCATTCGACAATTATTTGTCGGACGGACCGGCGCCGGCGATCGCGGCCTGTGCGGCCGCCAGGCGAGCGACGGGGAGACGCTTGGGTGAGCAGCTCACATAGGTGAGACCGATCTTATGGCAGAACTTCACCGAATCCGGATCGCCGCCATGCTCGCCGCAAATCCCGAGTTTGATATTCGGTTTCACGGCCTTCGCGTCGTTGACGCAGATTTCCATCAAGCGGCCCACACCGACGACGTCGATGGATTCAGTCGGGTCGACCTTGATGATCTTCTTGTCCAGATAGACGGGCAGGAACTTCGCCGCGTCGTCGCGGGAGAGTCCGAAGGTCATCTGGGTCAGGTCGTTGGTGCCGAAGCTGAAGAAATCCGCTTCCATGGCGATTTCGCCGGCAGTGAGGGCCGCACGCGGAATTTCGATCATGGTGCCGAACTTGTAGTCGACTGTCACGCCTTCGGCGGCCATGGTTTCCTTGGCGACCTGTTCGAGCTGCGTCTTAATGTGCGTCAACTCGGTGATCAAGGCGATTAGCGGGATCATGATCTCCGGGTGGACTTCCTGGCCAGATTTTTGCACCTGGCACGCGGCGCCGATGATCGCCGCGACCTGCATCTTCACGATGCCCGGAAAGTAGATAGAGAGGCGAACGCCGCGCAACCCGAGCATCGGGTTGGCTTCGTGCAGATCCTGCACCTTGCGCAGCATGCGCATTTTCGCTTCGTAGTCGGCGCCGAATTCGCCACGGACGCGCATCTCGGTGACTTCCACCAGCAATTCGGTGAGGCTGGGCAGGAATTCATGGAGCGGCGGGTCGATGAGACGAACGGTGACCGGCTTGCCCTTCATCGCCGAGAAGATGCCGACAAAGTCGTCGCGCTGCAGCGGGAGCAGTTTGGCAAGCGCGGCATCGCGGGATTCTTCGGTTTCCGCCAGGATCATGTCCTGCACCAGGGGGACGCGGTCGCCGAGGAACATATGCTCGGTGCGGCAGAGGCCGATGCCTTCCGCGCCGAATTCCAGGGACTGCGCCGCTTGCTCCGGGGTATCGGCGTTGGCGCGCACGCCCAGTTTGCGGAATTCATCCGCCCAGGCCATGAAGGTGCCAAAGTCGCCGGAAACGCGCGCCGGCTCAGTGGAAAGCGCCACGTCGTAGACTTCGCCTAGCGTGCCGTCGATGGACAGTACATCGCCTTCTTTGAGAATTTGGCCGTTGATATTGGCGGTGCGGGTGCCTTCGTCAATGCGCATGGCGCCGCATCCGCAAATCGTCGGGATGCCGTATTGGCGGGCTACAAGCGCAGCGTGGGAGGTGCGCCCGCCGAGTTGGGTGAGCACGCCTTTGGCGGCCAGCATGCCGCCCAGGTCATCCGGATTGGTCTCTTTCCGCACAAGGATGACGGTCTTGCCGGCTGCCGCCATGGCGATGGCCGTCTCGGAATCGAGGGCGATATGTCCCACCGCGCCGCCGGGGCCGGCATTCAAGCCTTTAGCGATCGGGGCGATTTTTTGCGGGTTGATCAGGCGCGGGTGCAGTAACTGTTCGAGCTGCTCCGGGGCCACGCGGGCGATCGCTTCCTTCTTGGTGATCAGGCCTTCGTTAACCTGGTCGACGGCGATTTTGATCGCCGCGACGCCGGTGCGTTTTCCGGAACGACACTGCAGAATGAAGAGGCGACCCTTTTCAATGGTGAACTCAATGTCCTGCATGTCCTTGTAGTGGTTTTCCAGGCGGGTGGCGATATCGATGAACTGCTGGTAGATTTCCGGGTTCTGGCTGGCCAACTGGCTCACCGGTTGCGGCGTGCGCACACCGGCCACCACGTCTTCGCCTTGCGCGTTCATCAGGTATTCACCGTAAATGTGGTTGTCGCCGGTAGCGGCGTCGCGTGTGAACGCCACGCCAGTGCCGCTGTCGTCGCCCATGTTGCCGAAGACCATCATTTGCACATTGACGGCCGTGCCAATGTCATGGGAGATCTTTTCACGGTTGCGGTAGAGGATGGCGCGATCGTTGTTCCAGCTCTTGAACACCGCGATGACGGCGAGTTTCAGTTGCTCGAGCGGATCAGTCGGAAACGCATAGCCGGTGATGTCTTTGAAATACGCCTTGTACTGCGCGCACAGCTTCTTCAGACCATCGGCGTTGACGTCGGTATCCTGAGCAGCGCCCAATTCGTGCTTGAGATGATCGAAAATGTGTTCGAACTCATGCTTTTTCAGCTTCGGATAATCGCCGGAGAGCACGATGTCGGAGAACATCATCAGGAAGCGACGATAGGAGTCGAACGCGAAACGCTCGTTACCATCGGTGCGCGCGATGACGCCGTTGATCGTCAGGTCGTTCAGACCCAGGTTCAACACCGTGTCCATCATGCCCGGCATGGAGAACTTGGCGCCGGAACGTACGGACACCAGCAGCGGGTTCTCCGCATCGCCGAACTTCTTCCCGGCTTGCGTTTCGACCTTCTTCAGCGCCGCATTCACTTCATCCCACAATCCTTCCGGCATTTGTTGGCCGTGCTGGTAATACTCGTTGCAGGTCTCGGTGGTGATGGTGAACCCAAAGGGCACCGGCAGGCCGATGTTGCTCATCTCAGCCAGGTTAGCACCTTTGCCACCCAGCAGGTCGCGCCACTCTTTTTTGCCTTCGGCAAAGAGGTAGACGTGTTTGTTAGCCACAGATATTCCTCCAAGTTGGAAATGAGAACCGAATTCTGGAGAATTCGGCGGGGTACACACAGCGAAATACCTTCCAAGTTACCCGGAGTCCCGAGAACCCAGAAGGTCGCCTAGTAGTGTTTCTGCGTCACCCGCGCACTCTCCTCCCTCTTTTGAAAAAACTTTACGCCACATAACAGCGGAGCGTGCTTCTTCCCTGCCAGGCACAATGAACCATAGCCAGCTTTATTCGCGAAGCGAATAAAGCTTCAGCTAACCAAAGCAGTATTCATGCGTTTATGAATAATGCGGGATAGATCGATAGGTTATTGCGTATACCGTCCATACGCTAGTGCTTCATCATATAAGGCCAGAATATTCTCCACCGGCACGTCTTCAGTGAAGTTCTGACTGGGGCCCAGAATGTACCCACCACCGGGAGCGAGTTGCTCCAGGCGACAGCGCACTTCGGCACGTACGGCGTCCGGTGTGCCGTTAGCGCAAATGTTCGGTTCATCGACACCACCGACAAAGGTGATGTCCTGCCCGAATTCCCGTTTGAGCGCGGACAGGTCATTGTCACGCACGGTGGGTGGCGCTGGGTCCCACAGATCCACGCCAATCTCGATAAGATCGGGGAGCAGTGGCCGGCAGTATCCGCAACAGTGGAACCAGATTTTCAGGCCAAACCCTTTGGCGACCGCGAAAATCCGTGCGAGTTGTGGTTTGTAAAAGGACCGCCACACTTCCGGTGAACAATGCAATGCGGTATTGCTCCCCAGTTCGTCGCCGCAGCGGAATAGATCAACGGCGCCGTCCGCGGCAGACAACCAGCGCGTGTTCCACGCCACGAAGAAATCGCCCATCCGCTCCAGGTAGGCATGGGTAAAATTGGGATCGAGCAGCGGGTCGCTCACCGCCGCTTCGTACCCGCGCAGATTGATGGCATGCTGAATGCCGCACCCGCCTTCGCCGACCACGACCAATTGGTCACCGGCGGCGACGGACCGGCAGCGCAACGCCACGGCGCTATAGTCGAACCACTCCGCGCTGGGCCAGCGATACCGCTCCAGGTCGCCAACGGTCTCGGCGAACGCCAGGGGCGCAAAGCGCTGGTTGATGATGCCGAAGAAATCTCCTGTGATGCCATCACCTGTCGCCGGGTCCGGTCCGATATAGCGCGGAGCGACATAGGCATCGCCAAAAACGGAAAAGCCATCGATGCCCAACGCCGAGAATAACGCCTGATCGTCCCGCACCGCGAAATGACGGTACAGCGCTTCGCGGATCGCCGGGCGGGCTTCAAAACCCAACGGCACCCGATCCGGCTCACGATGGGTCAGGGTGGTCAACAGACGGTCGCGTCGCGTCATAACGTAGACCTGCCTCTCCTGAAATGTGGTGCGCATGTTCGCCCGACGAGAGCCTGCATGATCGTCAAGCCATTGATCCACGGCATGGTGATCAGACGTCAAGCGTCTTCAACAGGACGAGTCATGAAAAGTCAACGCTTCGTTATTCCGGTCGGCCCAGAAACGCTTCGTCCAGCGGTTTTCTGGTATCGATGAAGAGCAGCGACTCCATGACCGTGTCGACCGCGATGCTGATAGTATAGGGGGTTTCGCGCTGGGGCAGGATCATATCGAAGGTGATGCGTCCCTGTGCATCGGGGTTCGGTGTTCCGGCCGTGGCGTCATCCTTCAATAGTTGAATATCTTTACCCAGCGGCGCCAGCGCACTGCCGGTGAGGTGAAAGCCGTCGAAGGCAGTCACGTCAATCGTAGTGCGCTCGACGACGTTGCGGGAGAGAATACGCGGCGTTTTCAGCAGGCGGTTACGTTCTGCGTTCGTCTCCACGGTGCCCTGCCAGACCGCGCGGGTGCCGACCGACACGGACACGGTGTGCGTGCCGGTCCCTTTGAGCAGGGAGACCGAGGTGCTATAGCCGTCGCGATTCGGCGTCACCGATCCCTGATGTTGCCCATCGACCCACAAATGGATGATGCCCGGGTTGCTGTCGCCGGACAGGGTGAGGGTAATCAGTTCGCCGCACATCGGCTCCAGGGTCGCATGTTCCAGTGTCACCAACGGCGTGGCGAAGACGTGCACGGCGTAAATCTTATTCCCTTGCCGCGCCACCCCGATCCCGGTCAGCGACCATTTGGGATTCAACAGATTGGCGCGGTGTCCGGGGCTGTTCAACCAGAGTTTGAGGCAATAGGCGGCGATGGCTTCCGGCGTGGTAAGGGTGGGGTTCTCTACGGCAACAATATTTTCGCCCACCTGTTGTCCCCAGTAACCGGCGCGATAGGTGCGCTGCCACGGCATCCGCCAGGCATCGACAGGGGATTCGTGCGCGAAATAGTTCTGTGCGCCCATTTCAATGGCATGCTGACGCGCCGCGGTGCGCAACGCGGTATTCATCACCAGCGCCGAGAGGTGCTGCCCCTGGCGAATGCCGTTCGCCTGCGTCACGATCGCCTGTTCCACTGACTCCAGCCCGGGGAAAGTGCTTGACGACCATTTTGCCGCCAGATTCACCGACTCCGCCCGCACCGGACACCCAAGCACTGCCAGCAACCCACATACACCTGCCCAGACCCACCATCTCATGCACGATCTCCCACGCGAAAATGTGGCTTGCCGGGGGAACAAACCAGTTGTTTTGAGCCTGTCCCAAAGTCCACGCATTCGCCTCACGGTGTCTTTTTCCGCCAGACGTTGTCGAGAATTCCACGTTTATCTCCCTTCGATAAAGTGTGGAATTCTCTTCTAGCCTGACGAAAAAACCCACTCGCGATCCAAATACGTGGACTTTGGGACAAGTTCTATTTAGTGTTCCATGAATGACCGCGTTTTGAACATGAACATCCACACCGGCATCAGAGTTATGCGGTCGGAATCCACACCGTCATCGCGCCTGACGCACGATTATCCCAGGAGCCGTAAGGGATCGCGCGCAATGGGGTGGAACCGGTCAGATGTACTGCCGTTGGCTGATACAGGACCCCTTGCCAGTCAGACAGATCGCGCACGAGTGCTTCGCCTTCCACGACAGTCACACCGCCCAGACAGTCCGTCGCGAATCGCGCGGTGAGTTGTGCATCTGCGGGCAGGATGAGTTGCTCCACGGGCGCCTGATGATCAACGGCCTCCAGGCAATACACAATCGGTCCGCGCTGCAGTGCCACACAACCGCGATCGCTGATGACGTTGGGATGAGCTTCCATACGTTCGATCGGCATCGCCAATTCGAGCGTCGCCACGTCGCCTGATTGCCAGACGCGCGTGATCTCGGCATAGCCGCGTACGACCGGCGCCTTTACGGTTTTTCCATTTATCAGCAGTGTATAGTTCCGGCACCACCCCGGGATACGCAGCCGCAGCGACCACGGTGTCTCCGTCGTGTCTTCTACACGGATTTTTACCAGACCTTCCCAGGGGTAGGCGGTCTCTACAGCCAGGGAGATCGGCGTGCCCGCGAGCAAGGTGGTCGTAATGCGGCCTTGCACATATAGCTGCACGGCCAATCCATCCGCCGTGCGTGCGTAACAATATTGTCCCAACGAAGCCAGCAAACGCGCGACATTCGGCGGACAACACGCGCAACCGAACCACGGTTGGCGGTGATGCGCGCCAACACTGGCCAATGGATTCTCATAGAAGAAGGCGTCGCCGTTCAGTGAAACACTGCTCATTACATTGTTATAGAGCGCGCGCTCCAGCACATCGATATAGCGTGCATCCCCCTCCAGATTGGCCAGACGATGACACCAGAAGACCAGGCCGATGGCCGCGCAACTCTCGGCATACGCGGTCAGATTGGGTAGATCATAGGGTGTGGTAAACCCTTCATTATGCGCGGAGGGACCTATGCCGCCGGTGAGATACATCTTCCGCAATGTCAGGTCATCCCATAAGCGGTGCAACGCGCCCTTCAGCGATGCATCGCCTAACTCCCCGGCCAGGTCGGTCATTGCGGAATACAGGTACATGGCGCGCACCGCATGCCCACCCACCTCCCGCAAATCGCGCACCGGCGACTTGGCCTGGCAATAGGTGTAGTCTTTGAAATAAAAATCTTTCGGGTCCTCGCCACGCCGGCGGGCTTCTTCATCGAAATAATGCGGTTGCTGCCCGCGCTCGTTGACGAAATAGGCGCTTAAGTGTAAATACCGCACTTCACCGGTTGCCTGGTATAGCTTGATTAACGCCAGTTCGATTTCCTCATGGCCACAGTATCCGCGTAATTGTTCCGGACTCATGCCGAAGACCGTGTTGATATAATCCGCGTACCGGCAAAGGGCATCGAGCAGCGTGCGTTTGCCGGTGGCCTGAAAATGGGCCACCGCGGCTTCGATCAGATGCCCGGCGCAGTAGAGTTCATGCAAGTCGCGCAGATTCGTCCAGCGTTTTTCCGGCTCGACTACCGGAAAATGCACATTCAAATAGCCGTCGGGTTGCTGCGCCGAGACGATGAGCGCCACCACGTCATCCAGCAAGGTTTCCAACTCCGGGTCGGGATGGGTCGCCAGGCTGTAGCTTACCGCTTCCACCCATTTCGCCACGTCCGAATCCCAAAATATATGCGGTTCGGGTTCCTGACCGGGTGTCCAGGCAAGTTTATAGGCTGCCAGTCGCCCGGTATCCACACAATGCCGATACTGGGCTGGCAAGGTATTTTCCCGGTTCGCGCGCAGGCGCGGGGCCCAGAAGTCATCAGCAATCATCACCTGAGTAAAGGGGATGGGGGTAAAGACCGGGGCACTGTCTGTGGTTGGCATGGTCGGACACCTCCGAAGGAAACGGCAACATAACGAGATATCTGCACGATGAAGGGCGATCTAACCCCTGATCTTTAACCCTTTTCAAGCATGCTGATACAGACAAACGCCAGTGCTTATCTGGCGCCATAGATACACCTACTCTCGCTTCGCGAGAGGAACGGTTGGCGGCTCGTGAGGACCCTCGCCCTCCCGACCTGGCAAGGCGAACGTCTCGCAATAGGGGGAGGGCGAGTGTCCCCACGAGCCAACGACGTATCGCAATAGACAGGGGGGAGGCACTTATTCCCCCCGCTGCTTTGCCACGCATACGCGCGTATATTTAATACTGGACAGCATTGAGACGAAATACAAAAGGGCTAAACTTCAGTCGGCTAGCTGGAGCATTATTCATGCGTTCAGGAATAATGCGAGCTATCGTGTTCGCCTGACACACTTCATTGACAAAAGTGACGTTGAAGTCCTTGCGGGGAATGCAATACCTTTGGGAATATCTTCGCCAACAGGCGTCGAATCCCTGCCGACTCCGGGCGGGCTTTCTTCTCCAATCTTTTCATCACCTCGTCATCACCTCGTCAAGGTCGCGTAACACCGGCGATGGCATAATACGGGTGAAAAATCTCGCGGAGGAGGTTTACGACTATGTTATTTGGCGTCCGGGTGGCGCTGCACCGGTGGCGCCGAACCATCGCCTGGTGGAGGCACCCCCAGCACTGGGCGACCGAGTATGGCAATCCCGCACTTTACGCGCAGGTACTCGCGGAACGTACATCGCCGCTGCAGCGTGCCCCGGATGGTGCGATTGCCGCTTATACTGACGAGAAAGTGCAGAATCTTCGTCTGGCATGCCGCAAAGTTGACGGTCTGGTGCTGGCGCCGGACACGATTTTTTCTTTCTGCCGTACCATCGGCAAGACCACACGGCAGCAGGGATACCTTCCCGCATTGGAATTACACGATGGCGCGTTGCACCCCTCGGTGGGTGGGGGGTTGTGTCAACTCTCCAACCTGCTGCTGCTGCTCGCCGTCGACATCAATGCCGAGATTGTGGAACGGCACCGGCATTCCTATGACTTGTTTCGCGATGTCGAACGCACGGTGCCGTTCGGCTGTGGAGCCACCGTGTTCTACAATTACGTCGATTTCCAGTTTCGCCACCGTCAGGCGTTCCCGGTATGCCTGCATGCGGTTGTCGAACCGCCGGTGCTGCGTGTGCAAGTGCTGGCAAATAGCTCCCTCCCCTGTCAGACGACCCTCGTCGAGACGGATCATCGGTTCTTTCGCGCAGAAGGTCAGGTCTATCGAACAAATCGCATATGGCGCGACATTACCTGGCATGATCAGCGTCCATCCGAGCGCGAACTGCTTTTTTCGAATACCTGCCGCGTACTTTACAACGCAGACGATCTGGTAACAGAGGAGGCGCATGTCTGAGCCCGTGATAATAACCGGCGTGGCGATAATGAGCGGGTTGGGCATCACACCGGCGGCGCAGCAGCGCGCCATGGATGCCGGACGCACTGGTTTGCGACCGTTGGCTGCGTTTCCCGGGGTGGGCCCGGAGTTCGCCTCCCTTCCCGCAGGATGGATCCTTCCGCGCAGTACCTTTGCCGGCAACCGGTATGGGCCCGCCAGTCAGTTGGCCATCGCGCTGGCCAGGGATGCCATCGCCGACGCCGGTTGGGAGGCGCCGGCGTTGCGCGACTGCTGGCTCTTTGTGGGAACCAGCCGGGGGAATACCGCCGGATCGCTGGCTCCCTGGCCCGGTCGCCGCGCACACCGCCGGATGGCCACCAGCAACTCCATGCATAGCGAGATGGCGGCCGCGGTAAGCATCACCTTCGGCATCCGCGGTCCCTTCCAGGTAATCAGCAACGGTTGCGCCAGCGGACTGGACGCCATCGGCTTCGGGTACTGGGCCGTCGCCGCCGGGATGGCGCCGCGCGTACTGGTCGTCTCCGCGGACCTGCCGCTGATCTCCCCGCTGTTGCGCAGTTATCAGCAGACGGGCCTCTTGTCGCGGAATGGGGTGAATGATCCATATGCTCCGACTACCAGCGGCTTCCTGCCTGGCGAAGGTGGGGCAGCGCTCTGCATTGAGCCGGCGGCGCCTGACCGACCAGGTTATGCCCGCTTGTGCGGATACTGGGCGAATTCCGATGCGTATCACCCCCTGGGTTTGCCAGCGGACGGCGCGGGGATCGCCGATTGTCTTCGCCAGGCCCTCGCCCCATTGGGACGGCGACGCATCAACGCCATCTGCCCGCATGCCAGCGGCACCGCGGCCCACGGTCAGGCGGAGCAGCGTGCGTTACAGACCATCTTTGCCGATGCCCCACCGGCATCGGTTAGCCTGCACCTGATGAAACCGTTCACCGGCCACGCCATCGGCGCCAGCGGAGCGCTGGATACGGCGATCCTAGCTTATTATCTGCGCCGGCATTTGCTCCCGCCGAACCTGCCCGGGCTTGCCGGCGCCGGCGGCCCGTTCACCATGCCCACGGCGCCATTGCCGTGCCGCCCAGGGATCGTGTTGAAAATCAGCGTGGGCATGGGCGGACATAATGCCGTCATCGCCCTGGCGCCCGTGGAGGATTGATTATGGATTGGCGACTCAAATCCCTTATCCGGCATTCGTTGCTGGCACTCCCGAGTGGCGATCGTTTTTATCGTTGGCTCACGGTCTCGCTCCTCGGTACCAATGCGGGTATGGCCTATAAGTGGTTTCGCGTCATGCCCGCTCATGTGCGTGTGCTGCAGGAGTTTTTTCCTGATGACCCCCGCGGGCAGCGACTGTGGTGTTTCGACAGCGGCGCAACTATGGCCGCCGGATTGGCAATCGCGGTGGCCAGTGATATGCCGGGTCTGCTCACCGACCGTACGGACCGACTGCGAGAGCGCTACTGTTGGGTCTCCCGGCGCGTGCTGAAAGAACAGGGTGAAGCGTTGGCGACTCTGGCGGCCGCACCTGTGCAGCGCGTCGCCGATCTGCTCCTGAACACCGACGAACTGGGTGTTCAACAGGCATTGGCGACCATGGCGATTACTTATGCACCCCGGCACGCCGTGGCACTGGAGCCGGTGTGGCGGGGACAGCTCGGATGCGTCTTTTCCGCCGGTACATTGGAGCACTATACGCCGGAGGCGTTGGAGCAGGAGGTGGCCGGGATGGCGCACGCCCTCAAACCCGGCGGGGTACTGAGTCACGTGGTTGATCACCGGGACCACCGCTGGCATGCTGACAAAACAGTTCACCCCCTGGCCCATCTGACGATGGAGGAGGAGTGCTATCAGCGTCAATTCGCCAATACGCTGGAGTATCATAATCGCTGGTTGCGCGGTCGCTATGTCGATCTTTATCGGCGTTACGGCTTTCGCGTGGAGTGTCGCGACGCCGTGGTGTATCCGTCCGATTTGCCTCCGTTCGATCGTGCGACCCTGGCCCCAGCGTTCGCCGATGCGACGGCGGAAGAACTGAACGGACTGGTCACGCACTTCATAGCGGTTAAACGATAAGCCCGGATTATTCATGAACGAATTGACTGCCGGGCTGACTGAGGCATTATTCGAAATGTTATGAACAATGCAGGATAAGTGGCATCTGCGATGAAGCGCGAACTCAACAGGCATCCGTGGTAGACTATCATACCTTGCGCCTTATAGCCCGCGTTATTCATGAACACATGAATAACGCTACAGCTAGCCGAAGCTTTATTCGCTTTGCGAATAAAGCGGGATAGCGATGGTAACGAAATCGAGCTGCAGCCGTATACTCTCCAGAAGGACGTGGCTTATGTACTGGCGCCATCTACTATTATTGGTGTTAAGCGTAACCGCGGGAATGGCAGTTGCCGTCGGCCAACCGGTTCCCGTGGTCACCTTTGCTATTCCCGACCAGATCCAGATAGTGCGCTTTATCGCGGAGGAAGACGCCGTATACGCCTCGGTGCATTATCTGGCAATAACGGGCAGTCAGGCGCCGGAGCGAAAATCCGCACTGGTGTGTTGGAAACCGGACGGCAGAATGCGCTGGCAACGCGACCTGCCGGAGGCGTTCCAATTCGCGTGCGCCGGGAAGATCTTAGCACTCATCTACGACGATGGGACGCTCGCCGCCGCGCGCGGTTTGTTGACCATCGATGCCGACACCGGTCGCACCCTGACAGAGACACAGCTCGATGGACGGGCCGCGGCGCTGCAATATTATCCGCGGGAACACGTGCTGGCATGCATCATCTACCCACAGCATCGCATGGAGACGCTGGAAGGCGCCTGGATGGAGGTGCGCGCGTATACCCGGCAGGGCCACGAATCCTGGCGTCGTCGTTTCGAAACGACCGAGTTAACGCCATGTGTCATGGATGGTCGCCTGCTCGTGCTCTCGGACGCACATGCCACGCTGCTGCGCTTGGACCCGGCAACCGGACTGCTTCGCTGGCGACAGCCGTACCGGGCGGCCACCTCACCTTCGACAAGGTTGCCAACCTACCAGACCTGTGGCATGCTGTCTATGGCTCCCACCCGTACGGTGGCGGTGGCTTTTGATGCCGACACCGGCGTCATCGCCTCGCACTTTCCCGTCGATTTGCCCATTTCGCAATATCAGCACGCGTTGGCCACCCCCGATCACCTGTATCTGGCCATAACTTTGACCGAGGGAAAAGGGGTGCTGCTGAAGTCCTTCGCCTTGCCGGGGGGACAGCTCGCCTGGATGGATGAATGGGACGCCAATACGGATGTGGTGACGCCCCCCGTCTGCTGGGAGAATCGCGTGGCCATCCTGGCACGCCAGTGGCACGATGTCATCGGCGGAAGGATGATTGGGATGACGGAATTGCGCTTATATGCGCGGGACGGGACCCCTTTGGTTCGTCAAACACGCGATACCTCCCGACAAGGGTACTGGGATGATACCGTAGCCATGCAAGTCGCCGCGCATCGTCTCTACCTTGTCGATGGACGCCAATTGGTCGCCCTTGCATGGCGCACGGACACAAAGTAAGTATCGGTTTTCGGAAAGCGACGCTCTCGCGGCATTTCACGCGTGCTGATCGTATAGCCATTCGGAGACCCCGGCAGGAACTCCCCCGCTCTCGCGCGAAGTAGCAATCGAGAAACACTTGCCCCAGGCGTTTATGTGAATTAAAGGGGGAACCACTTCTATGCACGCATGGCACTCCTTCGTGCTGCTCCTGGCGTTACTGACCGTCGGAGCTGTCGTCGCCGCCACAGGCAACAGCCCGTCGATTTCCTACACGCTGGCGAAAGACGCTAAAGTCAGCATGGCCATCTATGATCAGGAAGGCGGCATCGTCCGGCAACTGCTACTCGCTGCGCCGCGCAAAGCCGGAGCCCGTGTCGAAACCTGGGATGGACTGGATGATAAGGGCAAACCCGCGACAGCCGGTGTGTATCATTGGAAGCTCCTCTCCTCCCAGGGGTTGAAGGCGGAATGGATTACCTCGTTAGGCACTAACCTCACCCCGGGGTATCAGATAATGCCTGGCAACCACTACGGCGCGGCGACCGCGGCAGTCGATGACACCGGTAATGTGTATATCATGGGCGGGTGCAGCGAGTGTGTACCGGGCATGGCGAAAGTCACGCGCGACGGCGTCCGTCTCTGGGCGAGTGACCACTTGCTTGAATCGAATAATGACTGTGGCGTAGGAGTGGCGCACGGGAAGATGTTTACGCTACTCGGTAATGCCAAGGTAATCTGCGTGGATCCGGCAACCGGCATCGGCCAGTGGAAAGCGACCACCGAATGGAATAATGTCAACGATTCCTGGGGACCCGGCAGCAGCGCCATTGCGCTGGCCGCACACGGCGAGCAATTGGTCATCAGCAATAAGGTGAAAAATCAGGTGTGCTGGTTGAATCCCGCGGATGGCAGCAAGATAGATGAGGTGAACGTCCCGCTGCCGCAGGCCATCGCGCTGGATGGTGCCGGCAATGTGCTGGCGATTAGCGGCACGAGCGTGGTGAAATTCTCGCGCGCTGACAAAACGCTGACGACGGTACTCACCGGTCTATCAACGCCCTGGCGTTTGGCGGTGAATCCCGTGGGCGGCGACATTTTCGTGGCGGAAACCGGCGACAAGCAACAAATCGTGCGCTACGCTGCTGACGGCAAATTGCTGGCCACCTATGGTCAAAAAGGTGGACGTCTGTATGGAAAATATGACCCGAGTAACTTTCGGGGCATCACGGGTCTGACCGCGGATACAGACGGTGGCTTTATTGTCGTAGAAGGTGCGGCCGCCCCGCGCCGCGTGGCCTGGTTCGATAAGCGCGGCAAATTGGTGCGTGAGTGGTATGGCGGCTTGTCGTACGCGAACGGCGGCGCCGGCGATCCGGAGGATCCATCTATCATCTGGTATCATTCCGGTTCCGGCGAAGTGGTCAAAGCGCGCATCGATTTCGTGAAAAAGCGTTACGCCGTGTTGGCGACGTATCGGTTGATCGGCCTGGGTGACGGCATGATTAACGCCGGCAATGGTATGGATACCTTCGCGGTGCGTCATGCTAACGGATACACTTACCTGGTGAACATGAATAACGAACCGCGTATGGTGCTGGTGGATGAACCGCATTGCCGGCTGGTACCGGTGGTCGCCAGCAAATATTTCATGATGCACGACTTTTTGAACCCCTTGTATACACCCACGCCATTTGTGAAGGCCTATTACGGCGGCGTCATTCCGGCAAATCCACAATATGGCGCCGTGAAAGATGCCGCGAATAAAGAAGCGGCGATGTGGACCGACCTGAATGGCGACGGAATGCCCCAACCGGACGAGATCCTGTTCTCGCCGCGTCGCTTACAGACCTGGTCCTGTGGGCGCATTTGGGCGGATGACCACATGAACCTGTATGAGATGAACGACAGGCCGATGGTCTGGCGTCCGAAGGGATGGACCAAAGCCGGCGCGCCGCTTTATGGGAGTTGGAACGATTGGCAACCGTTGGGGGAGGCTCCGAAATGGTTCAACCCACTGAATGTCTCCTGGCCCGCCGGCTCCGGTATCGTCCCCTTGCCCGATGGCAGTCTGCTGGGCTTCTTCAATAGTTGTGACAACCCCTTCGGGAAAGGCATTGGCAGCGAAGGATTGGGTGGCAACTACATTGTGAAGTGGGAGAAAAACGGCAAAGCGCTCTGGTGCACCGGTTTCCATTCCCCTGACTTTTCCGCGGGTCCGGGGGAAGGACGGTTTATGTGGAATATTGCCGGTCTGGCGCACAACTGCATCGTGGTCACGGACATGCAGTGTTATTTCACCATCAAAAATCTGGTGTATGTGTGGGACCCGGACGGCCTGTGGGTCGGTCGCCTGCTCGATGAGCCGGATTTGCACGCTGCGCCGCAAGAGGCCTACACATTGGCCACCGAGAACTTCGGTGGAACGCTGGTGGAAGTGACGAAGAAGAATGTAGTGCGTGGGTTGAAGGTCGGCGATGTCGTCTTTTACGGCTGCGGGCAAAACGTCACCGCGGTCTATCGCATCACGGGGTGGGACACCTTCCGCCGCGCCCATGGCGACCTGCTCCTGACCCCGGCGCAGGCCGAAATCGCCAAAACCACCGCGTTCACCGTCGCAGCGGCAAAAGGCAGCGTCGGCAAATTGTCACGGATGAAGAAATATGTCGCCACCACTTTGCCGCGCTTCGACACACCGCCGGTCATCGATGGGAAACTGGATGACGCAATATGGGGCAAGGCCGGCATCGTTGATGATTTCCGCCTGACTCCCGCCGAGGAAGAGAAGGACACGCACCCGACGACGATGCTCGTGGGTTATGACGAGGCGAACATGTATATCGGTATCCGCTGTGCCGAGACTAATCTGGACAAATTGCGCGCCTTCGGCTCGCCCATCCATCTGGACGATAGTGTGGAGATCTTTCTTGACCGTGCCTGCAACCGGCAGAATTATTATCAACTCATCATCAACGGGCATAACGATTATTATGTCGGTTACGGCTGGGCGCCCCGGAATGACGTGACGGTGCTCGTGAAATCCGAACGCGAAACCGGCGCGTGGACGGAAGAGATCGCCATTCCGTGGAAGAATATTGGCGCCACCGCGCCGCAACCGGGTGAAAAATTGGGTTTCAATGTCGTGCGTAATCGCTTCGCCGGCGCGGAAACTCACAGCAACTGGAGCCCGTTACGCGGCAACTTGAACCATACTCCGGGCTATTTCGGCACACTCTATGCGGGTGACACCCTCCCGCGTGAAGCATCGGCGCTTATCGCCGGGCGCGCCTTCATTCCGGACGTCAGCCACGCGCCGATTGCGATGGATGGCACCTTGACTGGCTGGCAAGGGGTCAAACCCTTGAAGATTATGGATGGCACGAAGCCGGTTGCTGATCTCTACCTGGGGTGGAAGCCGGATGGTCTCTATGCCGTCTTCGATGTGACCACCGACAAACCGTGGAAAAATGCCGCGGCGTTCGATATGGCGTTCAACGGTGGCGCTGCCTGCGATTTGCAGACCGGCCCACTGCTCAACGATCAGCGGGAAGTTATTCCCGGCGATGTGCGCTTTCTCGCCGCCCCTCTCAATGGTACGACAACCGCGGTAGAATTTCTGCCGAAACTGACTGCCGATCTCACCGCGGCTGACAAAGCGCCACGCAAATATCATACCGACGCCCAGGGCGACAACCTGTTCGAGCGGTTGGCCGCATTGCCCACCGGTTCCGCGGTCGCCAGGCCGAAACCAGACGGCAAAGGGTATATCGTCTCGTTGCGTGTACCTTTGCGCGCCCCACTACAGCTAAAGAGCGGTCAACGTTTCAAATTTGATGCTTCGGTCATCCTCGCCAACAGCACCGGAACCCGTGCCGAACTGCGCTTACCGCTCTTCAGCATAAACGGCGACGACATGTTCGTCGCTACCGATGTGGTAATGGAAACCAGGCTTCGTCCCTGGAACTGGGGTGAAGCCGAACTGGAATAGGATCAGCCACGCTGTGTACTCTCGGAAGGAAATCGGTAGCCCGGCCTGTGAAGGCCGGGTGGGGTGGACTCGAGCGCCGCGGGCGATCGTGCTGTCACCATGAAAGGAAGATCAATGCACCGTATCCACGCTGCCATCGACTGGCAATCCTATCATATCGACTATGCCGATCCCTTCCGTGTCGTCGAACCGCTTGACCGGGAAATTGCCGTAGTGGCAGAGGCCCTGCACGCGCTCCATATGGCGGGGATGCTCGCGCATACCACATATGATCTGGAGAAGATGCTCGCGCATCGCGCAGCAGTGGCAGCCTTGTTCGACATCCCGTGGACGGCCATCACCCCGCGTATGCAGCGCTTGCTCTATGCGATCAGCGCCATCGCCCAGCCGCGGCGGGGCATGGCCGCCGGCGTCTTTTGCGGTTATACCTTTATCTCCAATGCCGCGGCGGCTGTCGGGCCGGGCGCCTGTTATACCGCGGAAGACTGGCTGGGCGTGGAGATCAAACCGGACGAGGCCGCGCGCGCCGAACGCAATATCCGGCGCATCGACCCCACCGGCGTCGCCCATGTCGTTGCTGCCGATGCCGTGGATATCGCCGCGCACTACCCGCAAACCATCGATCTCCTGTATCTGGATGCCGACGGCGCCGGCTCACGCGGGAAAGGGGTGTATTTGGACATCCTGGAAGCCGCGGAAGACCGCTTGCCCACCGGCAGTCTGGTACTGGCGCACAACAGCATCAACTGCGCGGAAGCATTGGTTGATTATCTGGCCTACGTCCGCGATGCTGCCCACTTCCACGCCAGTATCAACGTGATGATCGACGGCGAAGGGTTGGAAGTGTCGGTTAAATAGAGCCCGTCCACGTATTCGCCCGCGGTGTCTGTTTCCGCCAGGCGTTGTCGAGCCGGATGAAAAAATCCACTCACGATCCAAATATGTGGACTGTGGGACAGGCTCTCAATAAGGAGCATGAGTATGATCTTTCTGGATAGCGACGTACTGGTCATTGACCGCACAGAACAAGGCGAGGATAGCCAACCATTTCTGCATGTGCCCAAACGCGGACGGGGTGGGGGGTGGTATATCGAGTTGCGCCCGACCACGACTGAGGTGCTACACTACCTGATTGACGCGGAAATTGTCGGTGAATCACTGGCGATCCGCTACATCGCTCGCGATGGTCAACAGTTCACCGCCACTGCTATTGTCGCCAACCTGATTTCCGGCCCAGAGGATGATGTTTGCTTGCTCCATGGTCAGGGGACTGCTCCGCCGGCCTTCCTGGCGGATGCACCCGAACAGTTAGCTTGATGCGACCGGCGATTTCTCGCTATTTCCGGTTCCTGCGTTGACCTCTCCGCGCTTCCCACGTATACTTTTTGTAAGGAGTGCAGGATGACGCGAGCGACGGTGTTTATTGATGGCGAAGCAGGGACCACCGGACTGCAGATTCGCGCGCGGTTGGCCGGGCGTACGGACCTGGAGTTGGTGAGTATCGCGCCGGAGAAGCGCAAAGATGATGCAGAGCGCCGGCGGTTGCTGAATACCGTGGAAGTGGCTATCCTCTGCCTGCCGGATGACGCGGCGCGGGCTGCGGTGAGTATGATCGACAACCCGCGGGTGCGCGTGTTGGATGCCAGCACCGCGCATCGAATTGATTCCGATTGGATGTATGGCTTCCCTGAACTGCTGCCTGGTCAGGCGGAGGCGATTCGCGCGGCGCGGCGCGTTACGGTCCCCGGTTGTTATCCCACCGGTGCGTTGGCCCTCATTCGTCCATTGGTGGATGCCGGGCTGGTGCCCGTCGACTTCGCGTTGACCATCCATGCCGTTTCCGGCTATTCCGGCGGCGGGCGCAAGATGATTGAAGCCTTTGAGGGCACGAGCGACACCCCGATTACCGACCCGTATCGCTTGTATGCGCTGGAGTTGGCGCATAAGCACCTGCCGGAGATACACCACTATTCCGGCCTGCAGTTCGCCCCCATCTTTTCACCGGCGGTCGGCGCCTATCGGCAAGGCATGCTGGTGCAGATTCCCCTGCACTTGCGCTTGCTGCCGACCCACGTCACCGGAGCGGATATTCAGGAGGTGTTGCTCACGCATTATCAGGAGCAACCCTTCGTACAGGTGCATCCCTTCCCCGCACCGACAGGTTTGACCCTGGCGCCCGATGCGTTGAACGGCACGAACCAGCTCGAACTCTTCGTGTTCGAGAACCGCATGACGCAACAGGCGCTCCTTGTGGCACGTCTCGATAATCTGGGCAAAGGCGCTTCCGGCGCCGCCGCACAAAATTTGGACTTGATGCTGGGAGTGACGGCTGAACGCGCCTATTCTCTCGTGGAGGCGTCCGTCACTGCCTGAACCCGCGGGGTCGCACACGAGCACAAAATCAGCTCGCCTGTTTGACGCCGCCCGCCCAAACATGATACTCTCAAGCATCATTGACGGACCGGGGGGAGCGCATCGGTTGAATTGTCCAGGCCACCATCTGACGACCCTTCCTGAAAGTGAAAATAGACAAGGAGGGTAGTTACATGCCCGATACCAATTTACTCTGCAGCGATTGCCGCTGCCAGTATACCTTTACTGAAGGAGAGCAGGAGTTCTTCAAAGCCAAAGGATTCACTCCGCCGACCCGTTGTCCCGAATGCCGGAGTAAGCGCAAAGCCGAAAAGGCGAGTGGCGGCGGTTTTAGCAGCGGTGGCGGAGGAAGTTTTGGCGGCGGCGGGGGCCGAGGTGGCAGCAGTCGCGGTGGTGGCGGTGGTCGCTCTCGCGGTTGGTAACCCGGCATCGAATCTGCGCCTCCCTGCAACTGCGGGGAGGCGTTGCTGCGTCCGTAATTCGCATGCAGGAATCACGGATTGGCGTTCAGTACGCCGCATGCTCCACTACCCCGCATTATTCATAACATTTCGAATAATGCCTCGTCAGCCCGGCAGTCAATTCGTTCATGAATAATCCGGGCTACAAAGGACAATTATCATGGCCGATCAACAAATTATCTATTCCATGGTGCGCGTGGGGCGCATCTATCCCCCCAATAAACAAGTATTGCGCGACATCTCGCTCAGCTTCTTCTACGGCGCAAAGATCGGGGTCTTGGGCTTAAATGGGGCGGGGAAAAGTACCTTGCTACGCATTATGGCCGGGCTAGACCCCGACTATCTCGGTGAGACGATGCTCTCCGGGGGCTATACCGTGGGGATGCTCGAGCAGGAGCCATATCTGGACCCGGTCAAGACGGTGAAGGAAGTGGTAGAAGAAGCGGTACAGCCGATCGTGGATCTGGTGGCGCGTTATGATGTAGTGTGCGCCAGTTTCGGCGACGACGACGCGGATATCGACGCGCTCATTACCGAGCAAAGCCGGCTGCAAGAAGAGATTGACAAGCATGACGCCTGGTCGCTGGACCAGCGGTTGGACGTGGCCATGGACGCGTTGCGCTGTCCACCCGGCGACACTCCAGTCTCCGTGCTCTCCGGCGGTGAACGCCGCCGCGTCGCCCTCTGCCGTCTGTTGCTCACCGAGCCGGACATCCTGCTCCTTGACGAGCCCACCAACCACCTGGATGCGGAATCGGTGGCCTGGCTCGAGCGCCATCTGCAGCAGTATAAGGGCACGGTGATCGCCGTCACCCACGATCGCTACTTCCTGGATAATGTCGCAGGATGGATCCTGGAACTCGACCGCGGCTATGGCATCCCCTGGAAAGGGAATTATTCCTCCTGGCTGGAACAGAAGCAGGCCCGACTGTTGCAGGAGAAGAACACCGAGAACAAACGGTTACGCACACTGCAGCGCGAGTTGGATTGGATTCGTCTCTCCCCAAAAGCGCGCCAGGCCAAAGGGAAAGCCCGCGTCACCGCCTATGAACACCTGCTCAGTCAGGAGACGGAAGAGCGACGGGAGGAACTAGAAATCTTTATCGCCCCGGCCCCGCGTTTGGGCGATGTGGTGATCAATCTGGATGGCCTCACCAAAGCATATGGCGACCGTCTGCTCATCGACAATTTCAGCGCGCACATCCCGGCCGGCAGCATCGTGGGGGTCATCGGGCCGAACGGCGCCGGGAAAACGACGCTGCTCAAACTCATCACCGGCGCTGAAACGCCGGACGCCGGCGTGGTCACCATTGGGAAGACCGTGCAACTGGCGTGTGTCGATCAGAGTCGCGATACGCTGAATGGCGAGAACTCCGTATGGGAAGAAATCACCGGTGGCCTGGAAACGATCACCCTGGGCGGACGCTCGATGAACTCGCGCGCCTATGTCGGTAGTTTTAACTTCCTCGGTACAGACCAGCAGAAACCGGTAAAAGCTCTGTCCGGTGGAGAACGCAACCGTGTACATCTGGCGAAAATGCTCACACAAGGCGCCAACGTCATCCTCTTCGACGAGCCGACCAATGACCTCGATATCAACACCTTGCGGGCGTTGGAAGAAGCGATCGAACACTTCGCCGGTTCGGCGATTGTGGTGAGCCACGACCGCTGGTTCCTCGATCGCGTCGCGACGAATATCCTGGCCTTTGAAGAAGACGGCTCCATTACCTGGTCCGAGGGAAACTTCTCCGATTACGATGTGGAGCGCCGTCGTCGCCTGGGCGTCGCCGCCGACACGCCCCACCGCCTGCGGTATCGCAAGCTGGTGCGAGAATAACACAGGCGCCTGCCACGTACAGCTAATAGCCCGCGTTCTCGCTTTGCGAATAACGCGGGCGAAGGATGATCGCGCGCGTTCTCTATTGGAGAAAACACCTGTTTGTGTTATGATGACACAACATGTTGGGGACGCACATTCGTTATCAAGGCGCCGTCATGCTGCCGGCCATCGACCTCTGGCTTGACCCGCGGAGTCGCCAGGACTGGGCGTTCATTTCCCACGCCCACAGCGATCATCTGGCGGCACATACCGAGGCGATGCTCACCGAAGCGACCTATCAATTTGCCTGCCAGCGGAAAAGCCCTCCGGGGCAGGCGTCGATCCTTCCCTTTGGCGAACCGCGACGTCTCCACGGCGTTACCTGCACGCTCTATCCTGCCGGTCATATCCTGGGAAGCGCGCAAATACTGGTGGAGATTGACGGGTTGCGTATCTTGTATAGCGGTGATTTCAAGTTGCAGCACAACTATGCCGCCGAGTCTATTGTGGTGCCGACCGCTGATCTCCTCATTATGGAAACGACCTTCGGGCATTGTCGGTATGCCTTTCCGCCTGCGGAAGAGGTGGTGCGGGAGATGGCATCATGGTGCGACGCCGGACTGGCGGCGGGCGTGACCCCGGTGCTGCTCGGATATTCATTGGGGAAAGGGCAGGAAATGCTCGCCGCGCTGGCTGATCGCGGGTATCGTTTCCTGTTGCACGCCGCGCTCTATGACACCACGCGACTCGCGGCGGACATGGGGATGGCGTTGCCGCCATTTGAGCGCTGGACACCTGGCCTGGGTGAAGGGGCGGTCGTGCTCTGCCCGCCGCACCTGCGCAAATGGATAGTGCCCAAACTGCCCCCCTGTCGCACCGCTATCGTGTCCGGCTGGGCCGCTGACCCCGCCGCGCGGTATCGTTACGGTGCTGATGCCGCTTTTTGTCTGAGTGATCACGCCGACTACGAAGACTTGCTCACCTATGTCAACCGGGTTCAACCGCAAGGTGTCTACACCGTACACGGGTATGCCACCGAATTCGCGGCTGAACTCCGCCGCCGCGGCTATCAGGCCAGCGCCCTTGATGAACCGGACCAGCTTAACCTCTTTTGACGGCGAATGGGGGACTTGTCGAATTTTTCGTCATACGTTAGTCTATAGCCGTGGATATGAATCGAATCTCAGTATGGGGATTGCTCATTCTCGTCTTCCTGGCGGCGAGTCTTTTCGTGGCGCATAAGCAGTTCAGTCTGCAACGCGACAGATGCGGGCAACAGTTAGTACAGCTCATCCCCAAACTTGATGTCTACGCGCAAAACCACAGTGGGCAATTGCCGGCATCTCTTGACGAACTCCGCCAGGCGGTGGGTATGCTCCCGGTTCCGATTAATGAAGATGCGCAATTTTTAATGAGCAATCGCCAGCTACGCTGGAAAAGTACCGATGCTCCGGAACCCTTCCTCTGGGAATCCCGCGCGCATACCTTTGTCGGCGGCATTCATGTCCTCTATTCCGATGGCTCCGTACGCCTTGACCAATCTGTTCCCCTGCCGCGCCGGTATGAAAATTAAGCATTCTTCTCGACCAGTTGACCGCTAAAACAAAGTACGGTATTCTACAGGCGCCTGAAGCTTTGGCGGCATAATGCCCAGTGTTAGCATAGGCAATTCTTTACTCGGCGGCGGCAAAGGTCGTACCACGGGATTTCATGATTATTCATTGGTGGGGTTGTGTTGACATGCGAATAGTGTTCTTTACGCTCAGCGTGCTGCTGCTAGCTGTGACGACGGTTGGCGCGCAGGCGCTGCGGACCGCGAGTTTTGCGGAGTTCGATAAACGCGCCCAGCACGGTGAAACGTTGCGCGTCGTCTTTTTCGGCGCCTCACTCACCTGGGGGGCGAATGCCACTGACCAGGCGCTGACCTCGTATCGCGCGCGTGTACAGGATGCGCTGGAAACTCGCTACCCGCGCGCCCATTTCAAATGCTACGACGCGGCCATTGGCGGCACCGGGTCGCAACTCGGGGTGTTCCGCCTCAACCGTGATGTCCTCAGCCGCAAACCCGATCTCGTCTTCCTTGACTTCACCGCCAATGATGACATCGGTTCGGCAGACCCGGAGACGTTGGCCTCTTACGAAAGTATCGTCCGCCGCATCATCCTCGAAGCTCAGGCGCCGGTGGTGCAGATGATCTTCCCCTTTGGGTGGAATACCAACCAGGGTACCCTCACCGGCTTTGCGCGGCGCGAGGCCCATTTGGCGCTAGCGACCGACTATCATACCGTGGCGGGCGACGCCGTCGCGTTGAGTATTGAACGCGTGAAAAGTGGGCAGACAACCGTCGCCAAAATATGGCCCAGTGATTGGGTGCACCCCGGCGATGCCGGATACCAGCTCTTTGCCGACGCCGCCATGATGGCTTTCTCGCGCGCGGTGCAGCAGAAGTTGGTTTGTCAAGCGCCGGCCAATATGCGCTATGCTGCCACGTATATGACAAATGCTCGTGTACGTATTTCCACTCTCGGACCGCTGCCGACCGGGTGGACCGCCGCCACCCCCAGTCTCACCGCTGCCTGGCACGATGGCCTGATGTCGCGCTGGCTCGACGATGTGGTCGTCGCCAGTAATCGCGCGCACCAGCCCAATGCGGCGCCACTGACTGTGGCGCCGGAGCGTCTGAAGGTGAACTTCATCGGCAGCATGGTGATGCTCTTCGGTGAAGAGACGGTCAAATCCAGTAAGTACCATGCCTACCTGGATGGCAAACTCATTACTTACACTCCCTGGGGTGCTAAAGAACCCATTGATCTATACGATGCCTCTGCCGCGAAATTCGGTGGAAATCGGCAGCACGCACAGCCCCTCGCTACCGGACTGGATGCCACCGTTCCCCACACCCTGGAAATCGAACCGGTCTTCGACGAGAAAGTCGAACAGGAATTACGCCTGGAAAGCATTTGTGTAGCCGGCGGCAAGGCGCGGGTGTGGCGGGAATAAGCGCCTTCGAGTCTTCACACCCGGACATTCATGCGGGGTTTCAACCCGTTGTATCGTCCGACATTGCACAAATATTTCACTTCATGCCTGCATTATTCATAACATTTCGAATAATGGCACAATTTGCCCGGCAGTCAACTATTTCATGAATAATCCGGGCAAGGGTTGACAAACGATTTTTTGGCTGCTATACTGCCTCACTGTCTGTAGTCGGAGAGGAATTTCTTTCTCCCAAACAGCGTTGTTGCTTTGCACCTGATAACACAATAACTGTCGCAGTCGTCCATCACAGTAATGATCGACGCCCGCTCAGCACCACGCGCGACACCCGATCAAGTCCTTGAAAGGGGGCCCAACGCGATGAGCCAGAGAGGCTCGCGTCCAAACAGGGCGCTCACAACAGACGCCACACATTGGTGGCCGGACAATCGAATATCGCTCACCCTGGTCTGCATCCTGACCATTGCCTCCACCCTCTGCGTACTCGCACAAATCCCTTCCCCTACGCCCATGCCCACAAGGCAGGTCGTTGTGCGCGTGGATGGACACGAACGGCAGGTAACGACCATGAAATCCACGGTGCAAACGGTGTTGCATCAGGAAGGGATCGCCCTGAGCGATCATGACCTGATCGAACCGGCGTTGACCACACCGGTGACGGAAAAGATGGCCATTACGGTACATCGCGTCACCTATGAGGTGCTCCGCGAACGCACCGCCGTTCCCCAATCGACGGTGGAACGGTTTGATCGGCGCATGACGGTGCGTCCGGTGGAGATTCACCCTGGACGTCCCGGAGTGGCGTTGACCACCCGCTGTCAATGGAAAAAAGATGGCGAAGTGGCGGTACAGTGGGTATCAAGCCGGCAGGTCATTGTCCCGCCGGTACCCCGCGTCGTGATTCGCGGTAAACTCGCTTCGCGCGGGATTACCGGTCGGCGCGTACTGCAGGTGGTGGCGACCGCCTATGATCCCGGACCGGGAAGTTGCGGCGCATCCGCGACCGGGCACACGGCCATTGGCTTGCACGCCGGACGCGGCATCGTCGCCGTCGACCCGCATGTGATTCCGCTGGGTTCACGTGTGTATGTCGAAGGATATGGCGCGGCGATCGCCGCCGATGTGGGAAGCGCGATCAAAGGGCATCGGATTGATGTCTGTTTCCCCACTCGCGGTGAAGCTCTGCAATGGGGACGCCGCCAGATCACCGTGGTGGTACTCGAATAGAATAATCACGCAGCAAGAAACCCACGGCGGGAGTCAACCGACTTCCGCCGTGGGTGTTTGTTTGGAAGGTGCGGCGTGATCATCTCCCCCACATATGCGCTAATTCCGGCCCCGCAGTAACAGCAACCTGAGCAGCGTCAAAATTGCCGAGACGGTAGCGGCAACATACGTGAGCGCCGCGGCGGAGAGCACGGACCGCGCGCCGGGCATTTCCTCCTCTGCGAGCAGGCCACTGTGTTGCAATATGCCCAGTGCGCGGTGACTGGCGTTGAATTCCACCGGCAAGGTCACCAGCGTGAAGGCCACCACGCCGAGGTAGAGCACGATGGCGATATTCAACGCTAACGGCATCAGGTGGATAAACATGCCCACCAGCAGAATCGGCCACATCAACGTACTGCCCAGATTGGCCATGGGTACCGTCAGGGTGCGCAGACCCAGCAAGGGGTAGGCATCGGCATGCTGCAGCGCATGTCCCGCTTCGTGCGCCGCGACACTGATCGCCGCAATGCTCGTGTCGCCATACACCGCCTCGGAAAGTCGCAACGTCCGCGCTCCCGGATCATAATGATCGGATAACTGCCCGGCAATCGGTTCGATGGTAACGTCATGCAATCCGGCGCCAGCCAAAATGCGTTGGGCTGCATCTGCGCCGGTGATCCCCAGGCGGGATGGAATCTGCGAAAACTTCGCGAAGGTCGCGCTGACGCGCCATTGGGCATAGACCGACAACAGCAACGCCGGGATTAACAGCAGGAACGTTGAATCACCAAGTCAGAACATGGCATCCTCCATGCGTCAACACTAACCCACATTATTCTTTAGGATTTTCGCTTCCGCTTGCTCCCCGCTCCTCGGTGAGAGAGGTTTGGGGTGAGGGTAAGACGCTCGCCAGCGAAAATTCTGATCCATGAATAATACGAGTACTGGTTATTATACCCCAAAGTGTCGTTTGCGCATCGTGTGGGAAGTAATCGGTGGAAAAGAAACGCGACGGCCCTCGTCCGAAGACGGGGGCCGTCGCCTGGAACTACTGAGATGGGATGATCAGCCTTTGTTGCCGATGAGCTCTTTGGCCACATCGACCGCGCTCGCGGCATCCGGGGCATACCCATCAGCGCCGATTTCATCAGCAAACTTCTGGGTGACCGGGGCGCCGCCCACCATCACTTTGACGTTGGCGCGAATACCGGCGGCTTCCAACGCGTCGATAGTCGATTTCATGCCCGGCATGGTGGTGGTCAACAACGCGGACAACGCGATAGCGTTGGCGCCGTTCTCTTTCACGGCTTCAATGAATTTTTCCGGGGCAACATCAACGCCCAGGTCCAATACATCGTAGCCGTTGCCTTGCAGCATCATCGCCACCAGGTTTTTGCCGATGTCGTGCAGGTCGCCTTTGACGGTACCGATGGCGATGGTGCCGATCGATTTCGCGCCGGCCGCGGCCAGCAGCGGTTTCAACATCGCCATGCACTCTTTCATCGCGCGGGCAGCGATGAGTACTTCCGGGACATAGAACTCATTCGCTTTGAACTTCGCGCCGACGACGGCCATCCCGGCGATTAAGCCGTCATTGATGATCGTCTGGGGGTTGGTTCCCTCGTCGATGGCCTGCTTGGTCAACTCGACGGCCGGGTTCTTCTTGCCCTTAATAATGTTGTCGGCAAGGGCTTGCAGATCAACAGCCATAGTGATCGTCTCCTCTAAACACAAACGATTTTGCGCTACAGTTTCACCTGGTGCGCTCACGCCAGGCAAATCGTTGGTAGGATATCAGGTAAATGGCTGCTTGACAACACGTTTCATGCCAAAAAAGAAAAAAATGCAGGATCATTTACGGATGGAGGGAAATGGTGCATGCGACGAAAGCCGTCAGTGTGGTCCTCATGCCCGAAAATAAGGTCTTCAGATGCCGAACTTTTCGTGTGCAGCCGGACGGGCGCCGCGTAGAAAATCCGCACCGGTCATCGGACGTTTACCGGCGGGTTGCAGGGTGAGAATCTCCAGCACGCCGTCGCCGGTGGCGACCAACAACCGCGGCGCACTCTCCGGCAGCAGACTTCCCGGCGTGGCGCTCGTGTGCGTCGGCGCCGGTTGCACGACAAGGAATTTCACCAGTTCGCCGCGGAAGGTCGTCACCGCGACCGGCGCGGGGGCTAACGCGCGGATCTGGCGCCACAACGTGAGGGCCGGTGCCGTCCAGTCGATAGCGCGTTCCTCATTGCGGATGGGCGGAGCGAAGGTGATCTCCGTGGGATTTTGCGGGTGGTGAGGAGCATCGCGGCGCGCCAGCGCCGGCAGCCAGTCAAGCAACAGAGTTGACCCGAGGTGCGCCAGGCGTTGGGACAATGTGCCCGCGGTATCCTCCGCCGTGATCGGCGTGTCCACCTGGGCAATCACATCGCCGGCATCCATCTCCCGCACCATCCACATCAGGGAGACCCCGGTCGTCGCCTCGCCATTCCAGATCGCGCGCTGGATGGGCGCGGCCCCGCGATAGCGCGGCAACAATGAACCGTGAAGATTGACGGGACCGCAGGGCGGCAATGCGAGGAGCGAAGTGGGAAGAAATTGTCCGTAGGCCGCGACCACGATCAGATCAGGCTGATACGCAGTCAGCGTCTCCTGGAACACCGGGTCGCGACAGCTTTCCGGTTGCACCACCGGCAATGCAAGGGTCAACGCAGTGTCTTTGACCGGCGATGCGGTGAGCTTGCCGCCGCGCCCGGCCGGACGATCCGGTTGGGTGACGACGACGACGACGTTTTGGTGTTGCGAAACCAGTGTCTGGAGCGGTTCGACGGCAAACTGACTGGTGCCGAAATAGGCGATACGCACAAATTGATCCTGCCTGACCGGTGATGATGTGGGGTCTTACGCGCGCACCAGCGTCTGCCGTTCAAAGACGTGCAAGGCATCTTCCAGCGTTGTCGGACGCTCCAGCAGATTGCCGTCCTCGTCTTTATCGCCGGTGATCCATACCAGCGACGCTGGGTCCGCATGGTCGATGAAGAGCTGGCCTTCCAGGTGATCGATCTCATGTTGCATGGCGCGCGCCCACAGACCTTCGCCGGAGAGCGTCACGGGCTTCCCGCGTTCGTTAAATCCACGGATTTCCACACGCATGGCGCGCGTGACTTTGCCGTAGAGTTTCGGCAGGCTCAAGCAACCTTCGGTCCCGGTTTGCGTGCCTTCACGGGCGACGATTTGCGGGTTGATGAGCGGTTGCAGGCGATCATCGGCATCTACGACGATCATGCGCAGCGAGACACCTACCTGCGGGGCCGCCAAGCCTACGCCGTTATCGTCATACATCGCGTCGGCCATGGCGGCAAGAAAGGCGCGCGTTTCCGGGGTAATCCGTTCCACGGTCAGCGCCTTTTTTCGCAACACCGGCGCGGGATAAGTCATGATAGTCACACGTTGCATAGCGAGCATTTTACAATGGCCGACGGCCATGCCTCCGATTTTATTGCGCGCCCCACGATTCGACGATAGATTCTTGGCGTGGAGATGCGAGTAAAACGATACCATAGATTGGAATCATCCACAATGCATTTTCCCCACTGCGTAACGCGCTTAACCAGAGCCAACTCCCGACAGGAAGGCCGGCATGCAGCGCCGTGAGCAAGGCAATAGGGAAAGAAATGACCGCGGCGCTGAGGATCCCCACCAGCAGATGACGATTAGACATCCAGGTGGGGAGAATGCTCGCCAGGCCACCGGCTGCCATCCCCAGGATGATGAACCAGCACAGGTCGCGCCCACAGAGCGTCGCGCTGCATAAACCGACCAGCGCGCCGGTCACTAACCCGGCCGGCAGGCCCGCCCATAACCCGGCCGCGACCGCCAGCAGAAAGAGGGGACCCGGTGCGCCTCCGCCTCGCGCCGCCTCCACGCCTGCCGCCACCCAAATGCCGCCGGCCCACGCCAGCATCGCTGTGAAACGCATATCGTCCGTATGCTACCAAATCCGGGGAGGGTGCGCAAATACGCACACCCTCCCCGCGTATAACGTGCCGGGAGCCGTGAGCGCGCTTCAGCGTGCTTGCCATGGGTAGCCACGTCCTTCAGGGCGTGGCGCCATGGTCGGCAACGATCATGTTTCTGGTCCAGGAATTTGCTGTCGCATCGTGAAGCCCGCGTGTTTCACCCGATATCATACTCGGGTACATCCCCTACGCCGTCTTTACACTCCGCTCAGTTCTCCACTACTACCCCGCATTATTCATAACATTTCGAATAATGTCACAAATAGCCCGGCAGTCAATTCGTGCATGAATTATCCGGGCGTGAAGAGACACACGATAAAATTGCGACAAAGCCTGGCACAATAAGATGCCGCGAGGAAATATGCCGGACTTTGGTACAGGTGCTAATTATTGTATCGATTCCACTTTCCAGGTGATACTGAGGGTGTGCGTGCCTGCATAGGCGCCGGTCGGCGGGGGCGCCATCTTCCAGTTCAGGTTAATGGTACCGGTCAGTGCAGTATGTTGCCAGGGGATCGATTGATACACAACAGTGAAGTCACTGTAGGATAATGTACCATTAAAGCCGGAGCCACCGGTCGCATTGGCTACTGTCCAGGAGAAACTGCCGGCCGGGATGGCAGGGCCACCACCGGGGGGCGTGCCGACGGCCGCATTGGCTTTCACGCTGATCTGTAGATGCATGTTGTCGTGCAGATTACCTTTCTCAAACGTAATGAGCGTTGGTGCGGGAATGCCGGTGGTCGCCGCGCGCACATCAGTGACAGGAAAGGTGATGGTGGTCGGTAAGGTGATGTCGACTTTATCCATCACGGCAGCAATCCGAAGCGTCGCCATAAGGCAGGTCGCCACAATCAACAACAGACGGTATCGGAATTCGCACATCACAAACGCTCCTTTTCCCCGCTGGGGTGAATCATTTGAAAAATGATGTCCTTGTCATGTCGCATCACTTTGAATATCAACTCGTTTGTCTCACCCGTGGATTCCAACGTCACCGGCATCGCAGATGCCCCGACGGGAACTAACGGAGAAGACAAACGCTCTGTATCCAGTTGCACGGAATACACGCCTGGCGCCAGGTTATAAAAGCCAAAGGTTCCGTTCGCAGCGGTCATGGTGACGGCATCACCCAGATGGACCACCACTCCTTGCACGCCGCTGGCGATGTTATTCCCATCACTGTCCGTCAGCAGTACTTTCCCAATGATGGCATACAACGGGATAACGCAGAAATCGCGGTGAATCCGGTCACCATTCCGCATTGTGAATGAGTAACTGCTCGTTACCCCCTGGAAATTTGCTGGCAAGCTGCTGTTATCGAGTGAAATAACATATGCGCCGGTTGGCACATGATCGAAATGATACCGCCCTGACATCTCGGTAGTTGTGCGATAGTCGCCCAACCGGACCAGGCAATCGGATACGGGCTGTCCGATCTCATCACGAACCATGCCGGCCACCTGAGCGCCGCGTGTTGGTGTGGCGACCCCCCAGCGTGTATGCAGCATCAACATCAGGCCGCGCTCGGATGCTCTATTACTGTTTTGATACGGCGTTAGTTGTCCGAAATCCAGTGAAAGAGCCGCGGCATTCGAGATGGTGTAATTCCAGCGCAGGTGGAACTGGTCGGACGAACCCATCTGCGGCAGCGCGCTAACAAACAGTAGGTCACTACGGGAGGATAGGCGATACGCACCGATAAACTGCGAGGACTGATCAACGGGCCGGTCCCGTTGCCAGCGTGACATGGCCTGGATATCGAAGCGAAGATTCGGTCGCACATTGTAACCGGTCGATGCCATCAAGTCCTGGTAGGTATCGTGCGATGGCGTCACCAACTCGGTATTTTCTACTTCCCCCACGGTGTAGCGCGTCATGATCCGCAACGGCCCGACCGGTAGAGTGAGCATGGCGGTATTGGTCGTCGAGACCGTGCCCTGTCCGTGTGATTTGCTGTATTCCAACGAGAAGTCGTATCCATGGTGCATGGGTACGCGCAAAGCCAAATTACGCCAGTCTCTCCGTGACGTACCGCTGCCGTACTGACTGATCCCTCCGCTGACCGTGATGCCGTGTTGCAAGGCATAGGTGGAAAAGATATTCTCGCCGGATTGTGTGGGATCGCTCGTATGCCGATAGTCGAGATACAGACCAAGGCGACCGGGGTGAAACCGACTATGCAATGCGATCTCCCCTTGCGAACTGACCTCCCCGCTCAGTGAGGGGAGATGATTGAATGACAGGCTGTCGCTATAACTCACAACCGGGTGACGTAAATGGCTATTCAACTGGTCCCAGTAGACCGACAGCGCGGGCCAGTGACTTGCACCCCTGCGCCAGCTATACCGCGCCCCCCCCATGCCCCCAAGCAAGTCGCTGGAGAGATTCCCGAGTTCAATCCCGTTTCCAGAAGCCGTGTCGACGATATTCACATAACCATTGCTGATCCGTGTGCCCTGCGTGCCGCGTGTGACCAGTCCACTCAGTTGCACCTCATGGCCGTAACACGCTCCCAGCGCATTTACTTCCATGCCCATGTCAGCTCCCTGCACATAACCGGTGTCGACATCGACACGTAAAAGATCGCTTGCTGGCGGAAGGTTGCACTGCGTCGCATTACCGTTCCATCCGTTGCGGGTGTCTGACCGTGGCCGCTGTTCTGGCGGCGAGGGCGACTTGGGAATGTCGATGGCTTCCCATCCGTCGCCGATTTTTTTGTCGCCGATGTTGATAGATGTCAGCACGGTCTCTCCCGCCTTATTCAGCGCGAGATGATGGTCGACCAGATTATTCACGGCTTCGATCGGCAAATAGATGTTGCCGTCCTGAAGAAAAAGTGGGTAGAGCAAGGCCATTGTGCGTCCGGCGTTTTGCAGCGTGACACCACCATCCCGTGCTTGCCAATCATTGCCATGTGGATCGCGGATCGTGATGAGATCGCCGCGGACGGTCAACTGGAGATGCAGCACAGGGGCCAAAACGGTTACATTGATCAGTATCCGCTCGCCACGCTCCAGGGGTGCTGCGGCAGCACTGACATCGACGCCGTCCAGCAGCACTTGCCATACCGCGTTGGCCGGCAATCCTGTGATAAGGACGGCGAGGATGGCGCACACCCGAATGAACGCGTGTTGTGCCTGCCATGCTTTAGTTGGGGGCATTAGCTGTTTCATGACATCTCATCCGCGCTACTGGGGTTTATCTGCCGCAGTCACGCGCTGCAGATCGATTTCCCGCTGGGCGCCGATGTAATGGTCCAGGCCGATATCCAGCACCAGGCGCACGAGATAGCGTCCCGCAGGGAGGAGTGCCGCATCCGGTAGACTGGTGCTAAACACACGGGTATTGATGGGCTCAGGCAGCAACACCTCGCGTGAGATCGCCACGACAATGACCGACTTTTTCTCGCCGGGTGTCATAAACTCGATGCGGCCATCCACATACAGCGGACAATTCCCGTCGTTCCGCATCTTGATCGTTGTCTGGGTCGGGGTGACGGCGATATCGAGAATACTTGCCGCACGCGTGACGGGAGTCACATAGACATAGATGCCGACAGAAATCGATGTCAAAAAGCTGACGCCGATCCCCTTCGGCGTCACCGCCAGCGGGTTCGGCACCTCATCGACGGTGAGCGCGCTCCAGTAGCCGCCGGGTTTGGCATCGGTAGGTATGGCGATGCTGGCTTTTATCTTCAGTGTGCCGCCGGGGTCGACTGATGATTCTACAGGATTTATCTGCACCCAGAGGGCGCAGGAATGCGCGAGTGTGCCGGCCGCTTTGTAAAATGATTTCTTGCCATCTTCACTGAGCCACCAGTCTTTGACGTTCGCAGTAAACTGGGTCCGCGGTGCGTCGGAGGCCAAAGTCAGTTGAAACAAGCGATTGATGACTTGGCCTGGTCGGGCATTCTCAGCAATCATCGGATCCATCACCGCATGGAACTGTAGCGCCTGTGCGCAACTGGCAAAGATTCCGATAGCGATAATGAGCACTGCGTAGCGATAAATCTTCATGATTACGACGAGACCATCCTTTTATGGACTATCGAGAGATCCTGTGCGATTGGTTTCGCAGTCAATCGCCGACGCAGACACACTGGTTAGAAACTACTCTTCGCCAGCGTGTGAGTGCGTCAGCGAGGGCTGTCGCTTAGAAACTCTCGACTTTCCAGGTAACGACCAGGGTTTGCGGACCTGCCTGGACGGCAGCAGCGGCAAAGTCATGCACGCCAAGCGTAAAGAGCAGATTGGTCGTCGTGACTGTACCGGCCGGGTTAATATTCGAATGGCCCACTTCGTTAAAAGCGGCATTCGAGAGCGTGCCCGCGGTGCCGGTACCCTGGGTCCAGGTGGCCGCATTCCAGCTGACATCCGCAGCCGCCAGTAACGCCCCACCGTCAACGAAATTGACGGAATTTGCCTGGAGGGAGACCTTCACTTTTTTTCCGCCAGTTAAGGCAATCCCCGTTAACGTCACAGTCTGGGGGGCCGTCGTGACGGCAATACTTTTATTGGTCCCGTCAATAGTGACAAACCCAAAATCGATGAGGCTTGGTACGGTAATCGTCATCCCCTCACGGATCGTGGCCTGCATCGTCGATGTTTGCGTCGAGTCCGGCAGAGTCAGTGTGGCAGCCTGTACGGCTGTCACGCCAAACAGTAGTGCGACGGCCAAAAGCAGTGGGATAGTCTGTACTCTCAAAGTAAGTCTCCTTTTTTCGATGTACCAAGGATAGTCATACTTCCCTGGTTACCTCATTGCAGTATAGGGGGGAATTATCGCTGGCACATCGCCTATATGATAGATACTTTTCTCGTTTTGCCCCGCGAAGGCGTTTATTTGAAGAATGGCTGACAGATTACACGACTCCTGCCACGTTTCAGAGTCCGAACTGTCCGTATCGGTCTTTTCGTGAGCGCGCTGCAGCGTGCTTGCCATGGGTAGCCACGTCCTTCAGGGCGTGGCGTCGTAGTCGGCGATGACGCGTCGCGCGCTTCACGCGATACAGATGAACACCTGGGGGTGGGGAAGATGAGCCTATTTCCACAAACGAAGGAATGCCGAATGCTCTTCGGGAACTTCCGGAGTCGGTGCCGCGACCGCGGCAACAGCCGGATTGCCTTCCTCCGCTTCACGCTGCCAGCGTGAAAAATCGTCTTCCGGCGCTTGCACCTGTGTCGCTAATGAGGGACGTTCCGACGGCAGCAACTCATCAAAGACTTCTTCCAGTTCCAATAAGCGCCGGACGTGCTGCCAGCGTTGCAGGAAGAAATAGAGCATCAACAATTGCAGGACGACCATGAGCGCCAGACTATTGAGCACCGATTCCAGAATTTGAAAACGAAAGACGAATTGGCTGAGCGCCGTCGTGGCAATACCGGCGATGATGGTGGCGATCACATCACCCGAGTGTAATGCCGGCACCGCCTGCAGGCGCTCACGGACGCGTTTGATGTACTGAAAGGCGCGCAAGCGATCGGCATCCGCCAACCAGACCATCTGGCTTAACCATTCCGCCTGCGCCACCGTGCCGGAGAAGACGTGCGCGGTAGCGATGACCGCCAGATTCCAGCGCAAGCGCAAATCTTGTGGACGATCCGCGACCGCGCGCAGGTAGGGGCGAAGCGGTGAGGAGATCACCGGCGCAATGAGCATGACCACCAGGATCACCACCGGGGGAATGAAACTGATGGCGATGAGTAGATCGCGTTTGGCAATATGCAAGTCCGCGGGGATTAAATTATGCTCATACGCGGCCATCAAGCCCAGCGCCAGCAGGAAGAGCGTGGTCGTGATGATGAGTATCGTCATGAACGAGAGCGGGCTGAGGTAATGTGCGGTCGTCGTATCCGGCTCGCCGACCGGGTGGGTCAGCAGCGGCATCTTGGGTGGATATGAAAATGAATGCATGATCCGATCTCCTTCCTGTTCCCTCGTGTGCGCGGGTTGCCCGGGAATGGACAGGGAATGACGTGACCAAATTGTACCACAGATGGGGAACGAAGAAACGGGAACCTGGGGCGTGAGGGCGAGCAGCCTGCGGATAGGCTGTGCGTGTGCTGGAAAGAAATGCCGGATATTTTGCAAATAGCCGATAAACCCCCTTGACGCGGGAGAAGCGATTGGGTATGATTCACCTCGCGCCGGGAGGAAGAGTCCGCCAGTCACCCTGGTGACCGGATGAACTCGGAACTATTTTCAAAATAGTCTCAAAAACCCCTTGACGCGCGGCATACGATTCGAGTATGCTTGGGAATGTCGCTGGGGACAACCCCGGCAGACAGGCGGCGCCGAAGAGCTGCTCATACAGCGGCGATTCGGCGGTTTCTGTCAAAAATGGACCTTGACAACTGAACAGTGTTCGGACAGACAAGTAGAGCCTTGTGCAATAGGTACGAGTCGTATCTATAACACGTCAAGACCCACCGGGTCTTTCGGGACTTGGTGGTTTCACTTTCCTT
>Ga0073936_10000413_pt1 | contig 65484 bp, 61 predicted proteins | sample AliMusrvi5mmetaG_FD_87041 | JGI IMG/M metagenome (GOLD analysis project Ga0073936, IMG submission 87041) | Freshwater lake bacterial and archeal communities from Alinen Mustajarvi, Finland, to study Microbial Dark Matter (Phase II) - Alinen... | ecosystem: Environmental > Aquatic > Freshwater >... | reverse complement strand
ATTTTTTAAGCCAGGAAAAAAATACCGGAAAACCCTTTGCAGGTCCATACCGATTTAAGCTTGCAAACGGTGAATATGCATGGGGTTTGGGATGTGAAAAGTCAATGAAACCTGACGACGATAACGGCCACCGCAAGTTTGCAAACTGTGTGATACCGTTTACTGAAGAAATGCATAATGATGAACAAATTCAGACACTGATTGCCAGGAGCCGTAAAAAAGCAAATGAAGCGAAAGACAAAAAGATGAATGAAAAAGACCTCGAAATTCTTAAATATGCCGCGAAAGGTTATGGTATAAAAGGAATTGCCGCCATAATGAAAGAAAAAATAAAAACAACAGCCTCGCGAATATCACGATTAGAGACCAAACTTGGTCTGTGTTCTATGACTGATCTGGCAATTTATGCCCACACCCACGGCATTGCTGATAATCCCGAAAACTGTGATAAAGATACTACGACGCGAAACTATAATATCTGAAATGGTCAATGGTCATCTGTCATTAGTCATTAGTCAATAGTCAATAGTCAATAGTCAATAGTCATTGGAGCATTAAATCTTAAATCAAAAATAATTTCCGGTCATTTGCTGCGTGTCATTAATGGTTATTGATTGTCATTGCGTTTTTTTAAATCTTAAATCCAAAATCAGAAATCAGAAATCAGAAATCAGAAATGGTCAATAGTCATTGAATTTTTTTAAATCTTAAATCTTAAATCAAAAATTCCGTATCATCTTCTTTCAAACGCTCATAACCTTCATCCACCAATAACTCTTTCATAAACGAAGCATTCACCGCCAGCTTGTCGCAGACTTCGTTTTCCTTATTATTGTTGTGGCCTTTTACCCACACAAACCGAAGGTGATGATTTTTGCAGATAGCCAGGTATCGCTGCCACAGGTCAACATTCTTTTTTTTCTTAAATCCTGTACGAACCCAGCTTTGCAGCCAACCTTTCTGGATGGAGTCAATCACGTATTTTGAGTCGGAATAAATGGTCACGTCGCTTCCGGGGATCTTTAAAGTTTCGAGGGCGACAATAACCCCCAGAAGCTCCATGCGGTTGTTGGTGGTGAGCCTGTAACCCTGCGATAATTCTTTGCGGAATTTGCCGGAGATAAGTACAATGCCATAGCCACCTGGACCGGGATTCCCGCGGGCGCTACCATCCGTATATATTGTGATTGCCTGTGGCAGGATAAGAAAAATTAAATGATTGAAATTGAAAAAAGAATAGGGTATAAGTTTCAGGAAATCTTCCCTAACCTTATACCCTTATACCTTATTCCGGTTTACCTTTACTTCTTGGTAATTTTAGTAAGTTCGCTATATCCTATAAGTTTATCATTCTTGTCGTAAGTCATGCTTTTCACAAGACCTGTATTGGCGCAATAATATTCAACAGTTTTCCCTGTTGTTGGAACTGTCATGCCCATTACGGTCATTTCCATCTTCACATCTTCGGTCACTTTGAAACATACAAAAGTGCCGGCAGCGGTGGTTATCGTTTCCTGGCTTGCAACAGTCCTGTTGGTGATACTAACTTTCATGGTTGAAAAAACAGTACCATTGTTATAAATAGTCATAGTTCCTGTGCCATCAGTCAGCTTCATGCCTACGGTTAAAGTTTCAGGAATTTCGAGCCATGTACCATCAGACTTCATGTCCATATTTTTGTACTGTGGTGATGTAGGAATGAAACTCTTCATGTCAACGTAAACTTTTCCGCCGGTGCATTTGATGGAAGTGTTCATTGTGCCGTTGACGCTGTCTTTTTTGTCTTTCGAAGTGGTTTGAATGGTGGCAATGGTGCCTTCGGTCGAGGTTGTTGACCTTGTAACCACGTTGTCACTTGTGCCATCCACTTTGCCTTTGCCGTCATAGTTCGTCATTGACCATGATGAACCGTTGGTGAGAGGGTAATAAATGCTGCATGTTTGCGATTTTGCAATGCCGGAAAAGCCTGCAAGGAGAACTCCAAGGAATAATGCCTTGTAAAAATTAATTGATTTCATGTTTTATTGGTTTTAATTTATTTAAAATTCGTTTTGCAAAATTGAGAATAATTTTCAAATGTATTCATTAAATTTCATATTATTGAAAAAAATCACTAAAAAATAACAGTCGCAAATATCAAAATGAGATTGATTGCAATTGAAAAAACATTTCAACCTATCATGTGGTCCAGCAATTCTTCAATATCATTGCCTGATAATTTGTGATTCATTCCGGAGACTTTGTTGTAATTCATCGTGTCCAGTATCTGTTGTCTTTTCATTTTGCTGATGCCGGCTTCTTCAAGCCTGACGGGACATTCGATCTTCTTAAAAAACTCTTCAAATTTGTCAATTGTCTTTTTGGCATTGTCAACGTCGAAAAGATCTTTTCCCAATTGTGCGATCCTTTCGGGAATGCGTTCTTTCATGAGCTTCATCCACGCAGGATACACTATTGTCAGTGATGCGCCGTGGGGAATGTCAAACAACAGCGAGAGGATGTGTCCTGCATCATGCACGCCCCAGTCACCACTTCTTCTGCCTGCCATTGTAATTCCATTCAATGCAAGGGTGGAGGCATACAGTATCTTTTCACGAAGCTCATAATTTTTCAGGTCGTTCAACAAAGCCGGACCATTGTCAATGGCTTCTTTGATGATAGCAATAACGAGTTTGTCAGATAGCGAAGCATCACCTTTGCCGAAGTATGCTTCGAGGCAATGCGCCACAAGGTCGGCAATGCCATAGGCTGTATAATTTTTAGGAACAGTAACCGTAAACCCGGGGTCAAGAAAAGAATGTTGAGGAAAACACAAAGGATTGCCCCATCCCAGCTTTTGTTTGCTTTTATGATTCTGAAGAACGGCAAAAGGATTCATCTCCGTTCCCGTTGCTGCAAGTGTAAGCACTGCAATGATAGGAACAGCTTTGGCAGGTTTTTTCATCCCGCTGTAAAAATCCCATGCGCTGTGCGAAACAGGGATGGTGATGGCAATGATCTTTGCCGAATCAATCACACTGCCTCCGCCAACGGCAAGCACAACATCAACATTACTGTTTCTGCCAAGCCGCGATGCTGCATCCACATCTTCAACAACAGGATTTGGCTTGATGCCGCCATATTCAAAAACTACGGCATGAATACTGTTCAACTGTAATTTGATCTTATTGTAAATGCCAGTTTCTTTGATAGAATTTTTGCCGTAAACAAGCAACACCCTGTTGCCATAACCTGCAATGACCTTTCCGAGATCATTGGTGATATCTTTTCCGAAATGTAGTTTGGTGGGATTATAAAGTGTAAAGTTTTCCATGAGTAATATTTATTAGCGCAAAAGTAAGAACAAAATTTAATTTCTGATTTAAGATTTTGGTTTTTGGATATTGGATATTGGATATTGGATATTGGATATTGGATTTTGGAATTTGGAATTTGGGTCTTCTATTTTTGTTTGATCATTCTTTGTTTTAAAAACGAATACTCACTCAATTCAAGCGTGTCGATCTTTAACGTAAACCTTAATACCGGATTGTATTTATACATCTTGTCAACCTTTGATGAATAAAGATAATCCGTGTAATATCCATCCAGCAGCAGAGTATCTCTGAATGTCCGGAAAGTTCCAATAATGTAATTGGTAAAATTTGCTGCAAAATATTCTTTCCCGTTGGGGTCTGTATGTGGTGGCATCCATTCATGAGATTCAAGAAAAAAAGAATCTTTTTTCAGTGTGAGAATTTCAAACCAATCGTGTGATATTCCTTTTTCCATGTTTCTGTGCCATTTTGCCTCGTTGAATAAACTGTCAACTTTCCAGGTTCCGTTTAGCTTTTCACTTGTGGGAACAGTTTTCACTCGCGGGTTTCCATCTATTCTTAAAAACCAAAATAGTGCGAGAGGCAATAATGAAAATGAAAGAAAAATTTTCATGATGTGGATTGTTTGTTACCTGTTTTATGTTCTTTAAATGGATCCTTCAAAATATCTTCTTCATATTATTCCATCGAAGTACGAATTTTTTACGAACATACGAATTACGAAAGCGCGAAAGATTCGTAGTTCGTAAATTCGTAACTTTGTTCGTAGTTCGATGCAATAATGTTTTGATGATCTCATTTCAACAATTTCACTAAAAAAAGTATTATGTCGTTTTCGGAGTTTCTTCCTTTTTAAAATAATCAAAAATGAAATTACCCTTTGCTTTTCCAGCTACCTCCTGAATTTCTTCTAGTGTGGCTTTCTTAATATTCTTCACCGATCTGAATTTTTTCAACAATACCTCCATCGTTTTTTCACCTATTCCTTCAATGTCGGTAAGCTCTGATTTTGTCAGCGCTTTTTCTCTCTTGCCGCGGTGGTGCGTTATTCCAAAGCGATGCGCTTCGTCGCGCATTTGTTGAATCACTTTCAATGTTTCTGATTTTTTATCAAGATACATTGGCAGCGAGTCTCCGGGATAATAAATCTCTTCAAGTCTTTTTGCAATCCCGATGATGCCTATCTTTCCTCGTAGTTCAAGCTTTTCAAGACTTTTTACTGCCGAACTCAACTGACCTTTTCCGCCATCAACAATGATAAGTTGTGGCAATGGTTTTTCTTCTTCAAGCAGTCGCTTGTATCTTCTGTAGATCACTTCTTCCATCGAAGCAAAATCATTGGGGCCTTCAACGGTTTTAATATTGTAATGCCTGTATTCTCTTTTGTCAGGTTTTGCATTTTTGAAGACAACCATTGCTGCCACAGGAAAAGCTCCCTGTATATTAGAGTTGTCAAAACATTCCATGTGAACGGGTGGTTCTGACAAACGCAGGTCTTTCATCATCTGTGCGAGCATGCGTTTACTGTGTCTTTCGGGGTCAACAAGGTCGCGCTGCTTTTGTTTGTCCATCATGTAATAGCGGGCATTCCTTTCGGAAAGATCAAGCAATTGTTTTTTGTCGCCTTTCTGAGGAACAGTAATTGATAAGCCGGGTATAGCTGTGTCAAGCATGATCGGAATAATGATCTCTTTTGAATCGGAGCCGAAACGCTGACGAAATTCAATAACTGATAATGCAAGCAATTCTTCATTCGTTTCATCAAGTTTCTTTTTAATCTCGATAGTATGCGATTGAATGATGGCACCGTTGATCACCTTCATGAAATTCACGTAAGCATTGTTCTCATTGCTCAATACTGAGAATACATCCACATTGGTAATGGCAGGATTCACCACCACTGATTTGCCCTGGTAACGCTCAAGCAAAGCAAGTTTTTCCTTGACAACATTGGCTTTCTCAAACTCCATTGTTTCCGAATAAATTTTCATCAGCGACTTCAATTGTTTTTCAACAGTGTTGATATTTCCTTTGATGATATCCTTGATATTTGAAATTGTTTCGTTGTAATCATCCTCGGTCTGCAAAGCTTCACAGGGACCTTTGCAATTGCCGATATGATATTCAAGGCAGACTTTAAATTTTTTCTTTTGGATGTTATCCTCAGTCAGGTTCAGGTTGCAGTTGCGTATGGGATATAACTGCCGGATAAGGTCGAGCAGCGTGTTCATCATGTGAACGGAGGCATAAGGACCAAAATAAAGCGAGCCATCTTTGACAATATTCCTTGTTGGAAACACTCTTGGAAAACGTTCATTTTTTACACATATCCAGGGGTAAGTCTTGTCGTCCTTCATCAAAATATTATAGCGTGGCTGATGCTCTTTGATGAGGTTGTTTTCCAAAAGCAGAGCATCGAATTCTGTTGCTACTACAATGTACCTGATGTCAGCAATTCTTTTTACAAGAACCGAAACCTTGCCGCTTTCATGTTTGTCTTTATTGAAATAAGAAGAAACCCGCTTCTTCAGATTCTTAGCTTTGCCAACATAAATGATCTTCCCCGTATCATCATAATACTGGTAAACACCCGGTTTGTCAGGAAGGATATTCAGGATGCTTTGAATATTTTTATTTGAAGTTGGCAAGATATTTTAATTGTAATAAACTTAAAGTTACTTAAATTTTACCACATAGAATCATAGAAACATAGGTTTCACATAGGTTTAATCCGATGTTTAGATCTATGTGACTTTCTATGTATCTACTGTGTCTATGTGGTGATATTTTTTCAGCAGATAAACAGTTTTTCAACTCACTTACTTTTCTCAATTGTCAAACCCACTTCCATGATGCCCGGCGTAGGTGTTTTCGGCATGTCGTCAATGATCTCAAATTTGTAAGTTCCCACAGCATTGAATTTGGCTTTCTCCATGATGACATTTTTTTCATCCCAGATATCACCCGAAACATCTCCTTTGAATTTTCCACCTGCATCACGGAAACTTAGCTTGTAATTCTTAGAGTGGCTTTCACCATTGGGAGAATCATACGACACATTGATCAACAAACCATCGAAGGGGTAGTTATCAGTATGCCTTACGGGAACATAAACATTGTAGATTGCAGCAGTGTCTTCAATAGGCACATCGAATTTTACAGTTTTATTCATGATCCATTCGTTGTCATCAAACTTTTCAAACTTTTCAAAAACCTTGGTCTTACCGCATGAACACAACAGAAAAATGAAGACAATAATCAGTAAATTTTTCATTGAATTAAATTTTATCAAAATTATACAAAACTGTTTGCATGAGCAAATTTACCGGTTGTTTAAAATGAAGAAAGCGGTATTTGGAGTACCGCTTTCTGTGTGTGAAATAAAGATTTTCCAATGCTCAATTAAGGCTTTATTTTTTTAATTATTTCATAAGCTTCATCAAAACCTGCAACAATTATAGGTGCAAAGTTTGTTCCATCATAATAACCTGCTAAATGCAGAGACTCATAAGTAGCATTGAAGGAATTGAGTAATTTTTTATCCAATTTGGTTAACAATCCCTGATAAAAATCAACACTTTTTCTTCCTTTTTTCTTTTCAAAACCTTTCAATAAAAAGTAGCCATCTAATGCTAACAACACTCCACTGTATGCAGTTCCACATGCCGTTTTTACATATTTTACATCCTTATAAAAATTGTCTTTTTTGCCTGCTTTTTTTAAAGTTTCTTTAGCATTATCCATATAGCGTATTGCTTCGTGATAATACTTTTCCTTTACTTCTTGCTGTTCCTGGATGCTCATGTGATAAAAAATTTACTTCTACAAAAGTACAAAATTTAGTTTATTCCAAAGAGGTTATTCCGCATCGTAAAGCTTACTTTTATAATAAATCTTGGTTTGATTGCCGGTGGTATATTTCAAAATGCTGCCGTTTATTTTGTAATTCTTGATGACATCATAAGTCACTGTTTCTTTTTTGCCATTGTTGAATAATATCAGTGAACCTATATTGTCAAGGTAAGCAATTGTTCCCTGGTCATACTGGTAATCGGTCGGGATGTATTTTTCAAGTTCGTAAGAAGCGCCTTTGTAATTTGCTTTAAACAACCCATTCTCCGAGTAAACAATAATATTGTCGGTCACCTTGTAAAATGCAGGAGTGGTCTCACTGATTAATGAAACGCCACCTTCTGAAAATATTTTGAACTGTCCTGTGTTATCAACATAAGCCACAAAGTCGCTGCCTGCAACAAATGAAGCAGGACTGAAATCTTCTATCCTGTAATTCTGTCCTGCCCAATACACATTGAATGATTGATCATCGTTGTTGACATAAGCCACCACATCCTGTCCTACATCATAAAGCAGGGGCGAAACGGAATTAAGAGATATGATGGTGGAGACACTTCCATGATAAAACATTTTGAAATCAGACTTGCTGTCAATGTATGCAAGCATGTTTCCTTTGGCTTTAAAAGATGTTATCGCATTGCTCACGATGACATCTTCCAACTGGTAAATAAATTTTTTGTAATACACATCGAACTTCATGTTCTCATTGTCATGAAAAGCCACAAGACTATCAGCTATTGCGTATGTACCAATGTTGGTTGACAGGGTGATCATATTGCCTTTATCAAAAATTTTAAGCTGATTGTTCAACAGCCCAAGTGCAAAGTGTTTTGAAACAAAATAATCGTCGGCTGCATCATACATGTCATACACTTTGCCTTTGTAATAAACTTTCAGATTGCCTGTATAATCTCTGTATTCTATGCAATCCTGACCTATCTTATAGTTTTTTATTGAAAGGGTTTCAATTTCACTTTGCACACCTTTATCAAACACATAAAAGTAATTGCGGTAGTCTCTGTAAGCAGTGATGTCCTGCGAATTTGCAAGGTTGAATGTGAAAATAAAAATAAGAAAGTAAAGAGGTTTCATAACAGATGTTCTGGTACAAAATTACATAAAAAAGGGAAACGAGAATCTTTAAGTTTAAAGAACGAGTCTGCTCCGAAAAGTAATAAAACATAAAATTGCCGCTAAGACACTAAGACATCAAGATACGCAAATAATTGAAAAACAATTTAAATTATTTTGCGAAACTTTGAGGCTTTGAGCCTTCGCGGCAAGAAATAGATTTATCGGAGTGGACTCAAGAACCAAGTCTCAAATTCCAAATTCAAAGGGGGTGCTAATTTTTGAACGCAGATATAGATTATGACAGCAATTTATACCTTGTACAAAAAGCTAAAAATTCTTCCTCTATCTGGTCTCTTACTTTCCTGTAAACAATTAATTTTTCTTCTTCGGTCCCTTTGGCATTGGCGGGGTCTTCAAAACCTATGTGCAACCTGTTTTTGACTTTTCCCGAAAAATAAGGGCATGATTGATTTGCCTGATCACAAACCGTCACAACATAATCAAAGGCCTTGTCAAGAAACTGATCAACATTTTTTGGAGTTTGTTTCGAGATATCAATTCCTTTTTCAGCCATTACTTTCACAGCATAAGGATTGACATTCTTTTCAGCATTCGTACCTGCAGAATAAACTTCCATTTCGGGATTCAGTGATTTCAGAAACCCTTCAGCCATTTGGCTACGACAGGTATTTCCGGTGCATATTATGAGAATTTTTGTTTTCATTTTGAGTTCAATGTTTAAAGTTTAAGGTTCAAAGTTGGCGAAGCACATTGACTTTTGACTAATGACTAATGACCAATGACCATTTTAGCAACAATTAGATTTCGATGATGAGCAATCACAAGTGGGTTCGCCACCTCTCAATATTCCATTGATGATCCCTGCTGCACATCCTACACCTGATCTAACACTGATGGCTCCTTCAGGGCAGTTCTTTTCACAAGCGCCACACTCCATGCAGAGATCTTTTTTGTCAATGATAGCTTTTCTGTCTTTGATCAAAAAAACATCATGAGGACAAACAATAGTACACATCCTGCAACCATTGCATTTCGTCACATCCAGTTCAAGAGTGACAACATCTTTAAGATATACCAATCCGTTCATAACTAAGACAAATTAATTTTGCTTTTTAAACCATCTCTTATCATTTCTATTTCTGCTGGCATTTCCTTTAAATCATGATATTTTCGATATCTGACATTCACAAAATATAAAGAAGGGTGCGTTAAAAAAATGACATTTACTTTTTGAGAATAATTTGCTAGTTGGACATTAAGTAAAACTGATTTATTATTCACATCAATTTCTTTAAAAGACCTAACTTTACTAAAAAAATCAAAGTTATCTTTTTCAAAAAAAGCATGCAAGAACAAAGGAACAAAGCTACCCAAAGCGATAATAATTTTGGGTTCACATACATTCAATTGTTCAACGAAGAATTGCCTGCATAATTCGAGAAAAGGCTTATTTTCTTTTTTAAATGCAGGTGATTTTCCTAATATCTTATCTCCGCTTCTTAAACCCATTATTGCATTTGTAAAAAAGCACCATTCCATATTAATTCCAGCTTCGTCAAAGAGAGTTTTAATATTTCTCCAGGTTGCTCCTTTTAAATTTTTTTCATCATCATTATTCAGGTCAATATCAAATGCACTTTTAGTTCCCCAATCTTGACCAACAACCATTATTTTGCCCTTTGGAAATTTTGGAACATTTTTATATACCCCTTTACCCGCAGGGTAAAATGAAATAGCATTTTTAAAATCACTTACAACCATCTCGCTCTGAAGATATTTTTCAGAAGGGATAATTTGCTTTAATTTTTGATTTAGTAATTCAATTTCTTCCATGGTTTTCTAAATAAATCTAGTAACAATCCAACCAATTAATCCCAAACCAGCGGCTCCTATTTGCAAAGGTAAGGCAAATTTCATTTCTTTCCTAACACCCGATAGCGATGTGAAAGTTGATGAACCGGTGAAGTTCATGGCAAGAAAAGAAGAAAGACTTCCTGTGATCAGAAACCATGAAATGATCTCGAAAATACTACCGCCGAGAAAATTTAAATACAAAAGCAAAGCAGTAATGATCCACCCCATCAACAGCCCTTTTATTGAAAACATTTTAAAAGGTATCCAGGGCAGCAACAATGGCGTGAGTGCACAACCTGCAAGATAAGCTGCACATAAATTAACCACTGCCCTTCCTCCGTTTATCCAGGCAACATCCACAGAGTATCCTTTTGAATTCAGTCCTGAAATGATGAAGAAGAGAGCAGGTATCACCAGCAGATAATATTTTCCATAAGAAAGTTCCACAGGAATTAATTTCGCTCTTTCTTTCATCGGAAAAGCAACTTGGCGCATCTCCGGTGTGGCTTTGAAACCCGCATCAACAAAGGCTTTGATATCTGCTGCTCTCACCGGTCCGTAAATTACATGGAACCCTGTTTTACTAAAAACTTCATGTGCAGCAACACCTGTCGCACCAAGCTGAGGAACGATCACTTTTCTGTGACTGACTATCTTTTCCAGTTCGTGCGCCCTGATTCTGTAAACAAGTTCCTTTGTTCCGAAGGTTCCTTTGCCCGCAGCACACCAAACATTCACTCCTTTGGTGTCGAGCACAAGCACCCATGCATTCATTCCATGCAAAGAACGGCGGAGGTGATCAAAACTTAATTTGAAATTTGCAGTAACAAAAATGCTTGAATTTTCATCAGGTACGCCAACTGCATAAAGACCCTGTTTTACCTTGTAGTCATGACGGCCTACAGACCAGCGCACTTTGATGGTGCTCCAAACATCAGTATTGTTCCACACTGTTGATATCTGTTGCACCTTGCCAGCAGCAGTATCAATACTTCCTGTGATGTAATGCTTTTTCATATTGTTATCAGAAAATAAAAACCAAGAACCAAAAGTGCAATACCGCCTGCATATTTGATGATGGTTCCAACTTTAGCAACTGTTTTTGATATTTTTCCAAACCCCAATCCAATGCCAATCATTCCTGCAGCCAATGGCAGTCCATAGCCAACCGAAAAAACGATCAGCATGAGAACACCCCACAGCACACTTCCTTTCACGAAAGTAGCAGCCATCACTATCGGGAAAAAAGGGTTGCAGCATAAACTGCATGCTGTGGATAATCCTCCAACAGCAAAGCCGAATATCATGGCTGAAACAATGCCGCTGCCATTGCCTTTAGGGTTATAATTAATTCCGGGAATTTTGAAGGGGAGCAGGTCAAGTGTATAAAGTCCGAAAAGAATAGAGATCAAACCGGCCGCTATTTTCCAATAGTTTCCAAAGGATGCATTGATAAGCTGACTTGCAAAACCAATGATGGCTCCGACGATTGCCATAGAAACGACTGTTCCGATAAGGAAAAATATGCCGCTCCAGACGACTGCTTTTGTTCTGCCTGTTGATCCTATTGCACCTGTGTAACCTGCAACAACGCCTATGATGGCAAAGTTGCAACCACAGGAAACCACACTGATCATGCCCATCAGGAAAACGGCGATTAAAACCGTTATTCCTGCCTGTTCAGAATTCAATATGTGACTTACCCATTCTATCATTTTACTGTATCCTTTGAGCAGCAGGATGATTTTTTAGAATCACAGCACTTGCCTGATTTTTCACCTTCTTTTGTACAACCTGCTGAGCTTTTCATTTCACTGCATTTTCCTGATTTCATACTATCCTTTGAACAACCGGCAGCGCTTTTCATATCACCACATTTACCTGATTTTGTTGAATCACCGCAGCATGATTTTTCTGTTGTTGCCTTGGAGCATTTCTGATCACCACAGCAATGACTGCAAACCAGTTTACATGTTATAATTCCTATTGCAGCAACGATGATTACTATGAATAAGATCTTCATCCAGCATTTGCTTTTCTTTGGTGTGCAGCAATCTGTTCCGCATCCGCAATCTTCTTTTTTTGTTTCGTTTTCGATTTTGTTTTCGTTCTCGTTTTCCATTTTTGAATTTATTTTTATTTGTTTGTTTACCTGATAGAACACTGATGATACTGATGGTTATGATCTTTTAAGATTTAACTTTTAATCAGTATTGATCATAATCATCATAAAAATCAGTGTTCTATTTTTTTTCTTTTTTCTAATGACCATCAATGACTAATGACCAATGACTATTGACTAATGACCATTGACCAATGACTATTATCTAATTTGCATGTTCACATCCATGACAATGTCCGCTACAACTCATTTGTGGCATAGGTTCTGATCTCTTCGCAACTGAAGGCTCACGGTATTCATTACATTCCGTTTTACATTCAGGACATTCAGTGACATATTTCTTGCATGGTCCGTAAATCGGGTCGTTCCATTCTTTTTTTATTCCTTCGGCAGTAAAAATTTTCTTACAGTCACTGCACCAAAATTTTCCATTCATATTTTAATATTTTTTTGATTTTGCTCCGTTATGCCGTTTTCTTGCCTCTAAGACTCAAAGACTCGAAGTTTCGCAAAAAAGTAATAATTGCTTATCAATGCTTTGCGTATCTTATGTCTTAGTGCCTTAGCGGCAATTTTGTATTTATTACATTTCGGAATTTACTCTTTATTTAAACTTTTATTTCGAAATATTTTCTTTTAAACATCAACGCAACATTCACTAATGCGATCATCACCGGCACTTCAACCAAAGGACCAATGACTGCTGCAAAAGCCTCGCCCGAATTCATTCCAAAAATTGCTATTGCCACAGCTATCGCCAGTTCAAAATTGTTGCTGGCAGCCGTAAACGACAGCGTGGTTGATTGTCCATAAGTAGCCCCTGCTTTTCTGCTCATAAAAAACGAAAGCAAAAACATGATGAGGAAATAGATGATGAGCGGAATGGCAATAATGACAACGTCGAGCGGCAGTTTGATGATATATTCTCCCTTGAGCGAAAACATCACGATGATGGTAAAAAGAAGCGCTATCAATGTGATGGGGCTTATTTTGGGAATAAACTTCGTGTGATACCATTCTTTGCTTTTTATCCTGATCAGTGTGAACCTTGTGATAAAACCGGCAAGAAAAGGTATTCCAAGATAAATGAACACACTTTTTGCGATCTGCACAATGGTGATCTTTTCCACAATTGAATTGGTGGGAATGCCAAACCAGCCCGGCAAAATAGCAATAAAAATGTAAGCGTACAAAGAGAAAAACAACACCTGGAAAATGGAATTGAAAGCCACGAGTCCGGCGCAATATTCTGTGTCGCCTCTTGCAAGTTCATTCCACACAATGACCATTGCAATACAGCGTGCAAGACCTATCATGATGATGCCATACATGTAAGGAAGGTTGGCATTGTTATGACCGGGAAACAATTTGAAGAAGATAATGGCAAGCGCAAACATCAGTACCGGACCTATGATCCAGTTTTGAACAAGCGAAATGGAAAGCACTTTGTAGTTGCGAAACACTTTGCCAAGCTCTTCATATTTCACCTTTGCCAGCGGTGGATACATCATCAGTATCAATCCGATTGCTATGGGGATGTTGGTGGTGCTGTCGGGTGAAGCTTTTAATGAATCCCAGAATTGTGCGATTGCAGGGAAAAAGTAACCCGAGAAAACGCCAATGAACATAGCAAGAAAAATCCACAGAGTCAGAAACCTGTCAAGGAATTTTAATCGTTTTTTCTTTCCTTCCATAAGAGAATTTTATTCTTTATTATTATTTCATCGAATTACGAATCTTTTACGAATATACGAATTACGAAAGCGTTAACTGATTCGTAGTTCGTAAATTCGTACTTTTGTTCGTACTTCGATGAAATAATGAAATCGTGTAATTATTCACTTTATTTACAATCACAACTACAACAAAATGAAGAAATGGTATTCTTAAAAAACTCTTCATACTTGTTCTTTATCTTCGTCAGGCAATCCATATCGAGGCAATAATGGATCATCAATCCATCAATTGTACCTTGAATGATGCCTATTCTTTTCAATTCTTTCAGGTGCTGCGACACGGTGGTGCGGCTGAGGGGAAGAAAATCAGAGATGTTTCCCGTTTTAATTTCTTTTTTCTCAGCGAGCATGGCAATGATCGCTATTCTTGCAGGGTGCGAAAGTACCTTTGCAATTGCCGCAAACTCTTGCTGTTCCTGTGTAAATTGATCCGATTTGTTGTTTGACATTTAGCCTAATGTTTAATGACGCAAACATACGACATTAATTTTGATTGGGACAAAAATTATTTGTTAAAAGTGGATTTGGAAGTATTGGTTTTGATTCACCACATAGGCTCATAGAAACATAGGTTTCACATAGATTATCAATATTAAAACTGATATACCCCTCTGGAAAAAGTTCAAAATAAAGCATCAATTGCAGGCAGTTTCAACTGCCTGAAAAAAGAAAGAAATAGCATTTGGCTTTAGACTCATAATTAGTGTCTGCACGAAAAGTCAAGAGAGATTCTTCACTTCGTACAGAATGACAGCCGCTGCAGGTTTTTTTTGGGGGAGGGAGAGAGCAGGCGGCGGAAGTGCCGCATGCTCTCTCCCTCCCTCTAGAACCAAAAGACGCTGTCATTCCGAACCGCTCTTTAGGTGAGGAATCTCGTTTATATGGCGTTTTCGTGCAGCCTCATAATTACAAAGAATGATGCTAAAGCAATAAGGAACTGAACTTTTTTATCATCCCGCTTAGGCGGGATGCAATTGATGCTCTGAACTTATTTTGGGGAATTTATTTTGAAAGTTTCCCTATGTGACTTTCTATGTATCTATGTGCCTATGTGGTTCAATTGTTAGAACGGAGTTAAGCCATTCGTTTGGGTCTCCGGTTTCATTTTCTCATCAAAAACAACCATCCATATTTACCGTTAGTTTAACCAAACCGACCGTTCACTTATTCATTCCTACCGTTTACTTAATTGCTCCATATTTTTTCTTCACCCTCATTTATCTTTGAATCGCAATTTATCAGACGAAAAAACAGGATGCTGATCGCGCTGATTGTTTAGGATTAAAAATGATTTCAATTTTTTTCAACACTAAGTTCACTTAGAACACACAGAAACACTGAGTAATTTCTTAGTGGATCTTAGTGTGCTAAGTGTCCTTAGTGGTTATTTTTTGAGGCTTACTTTTTAATCCGTGTTCATTCCAACAATCTGTGTCATCCGTGTTCTTTCATTAAAACCGATACATAAACCAACACTACTCAATATGATCATCCTGATTAAAAACATGACTCACCTGGCCTGCGTTGATTGCGTGAAGTATATTAACCTTAAAGTAAGCATGGACGTTACTTCTGTTCATCAAGGCTACATTGTCCTTGATAAAAACACTGACCCTGAGAAAATAAAGCAGTGGGCTTTATTACTTATACCCTCAGGCATGGCCATGAGTTATGTGGTAAGAGACCAGTTCATTGAAAAAATCGTCATTGAAATTTGCAACATCTTTAAATATTCCGAACTCGACAAGCTGGAACTGAATTTGGAACAGGGGCAAAAATTCAGTCTTGAGAGATACCTGCCCACGGTGCTAAAATTTGATTATGATATTATCAGGAATGCATTCACTCAGGGAATGAAAATATCGCCACTGAGATTTTATCATCAATTGCGTTGGGAAAAGATTTTATTTTGGTTCGACCTTGGCAAAAATGTTACAGAGGTTTCGGAGCTGGCTTTGTTTCAAAACCCGCAGTCGCTGAGTACTCTCTTCATGTGTAATACCGGCATAAGCCCCACGGACTATATGATTGCACGGAAAAGGGTGATGAAAAATTTACAAATTCCATACGTGCAAATTCAAAATAATTGATCCACCACAAAATTTAATTCTGTTTTTTTTAAAGAAAGAGCGTTGGGTGGAAAGTTAAAAAATAAAATAGTGATAATCATTTTCCATCGAAGTACAAACAAAAATACGAATCCCGAAGCTTTGGATTGGGGAACTTTATTTTGAAATTTTCACCAAAAAAACCAACAATATTGCACCCAAAAACTTCTCCAATTTCCATACATTCTCCATTTTTTTTTGACAGTAATTTTGTGTCCTAAAATCAATTTAAAAATTCATTCTTATACATTAATCTTTTAAAACCAAAAAAAAATCATGACACAAAACGTAACACCACCGATCCCAAAGGCTCCACAGCCAATGTATGAACCCCCCACACAGGTATCCGCAAGGGCAGCCTACTACCGCAATACTGTCACAAAAATGCAGGCCGATAGCCACTACACCGCCATTGCAGCAAAGCTGACTTCTGCCGAAGGGAAGATCCAGGATTATGAAGATGCAATTGCAGAAGCCCTTTCAGGAGGCGATGGCAAGGTTGCGGCCCGCAATGTGGCCGAAGCGAACTGCGACATTGAGATGAGTTACCTGCTTCCCGACATTTACAAAGTAGGTAACAGCAATCCAATGGCAGCCACCGCCCATTATGAATCAATCGGCGTTAGCTGGAAAACCCGCAAGGGCTGGGAATGGGATTCCATTGAGGCACGTCCGGGTGAAATTTCAGGCTCGTTCAACCTGTTTGTTACTCCTCCCGAAGGGAACTTTGCAGTTATATGGTGGTATCAATCAGACCCGGGTTTGCCCGAAGAAAATTGGAAAATTGCCGACTTTAGCCATAATGCCAAAGGTTACATTGAAGGTTTGAAACCGGGAGTTTATTATTACTTCAGGGCTAAAAATTCTTCATCAGTAACAGGCAAAAGCGACTTCACACAGGTCATCAAAGTGATGTGTGTATAATCAAATTTAATTTTTCAAAAGGGGGCTGCTATAAATACTTAATAGCAGCTCTTTTTTTTGCTAAAAACTTACATCACTTCATTTCAGCATTTTGTCACTTTTTCTTAATTTTGGGATTATCTTCTTAAAAATCCTAAGATTTTGTAAATTTTGGGAGAATTAAGAAGATCTTGGGAAAATTAAGAAGATTTTGGGAGAATTAAGAAGATCTTGGGAGAATTAAGAAGATTTTGCCAAAATTAAGAAGATCTTGGGAAAATTAAGAAGATTTTGGGAGAATTAAGAAGATTTTGCCAAAATTAAGAAGATCTTGGCAAAATTTAGAAAATTCTGGGAAAATTAAGAAGATCTTGGGAAAATTAAGAAGATCTTGCCAAAATTAAGAAGATATGTCCAAAAAGTTTGAAAAAGGAAAATTAGTTACCAACGAAAGCAATTACACATCAATCAAATAACCTTTCACGAAAGCAAAAGCACCCTCTAAAAAATCCCAAAATTTAGTTTTTGAGCAGTGAAAAAGGTAAAAACGGAGCCACATAGTTATAAAAGGAAAAAGAGTGAATGAAAACAAGGCAAGCTGACAATATCGGTTACAGTTTAAAAACTGCCGTAAAGCAAAAGTCCGAAGGACTGAAATTATTATAGAAAACAAATCAGGCTAACAGTTGAAAATCCCGATGGGATGATATTATTGTTATGATCATAGAGCCAACGATTCTAAACCCCCAAACACAAAACATAATAATGTCACCCCTCAGGGGTTTTTGAATTTTTTCAATTCTGTTTACTATAATAATGCCATCCCTTCGGGATTTTATCATAATTCGTAACATCAGTTAAATACGTGTTCAAAACTAAATTCTCGTTTTTATATTTGGAAATGAAAAAAATATTAATTTTGAAAAATATTTCGAGGAATATTCATCAATGTCATGCACTGTGAAACCTGTGCCAGCAAGACATCAAAAGAAAAAAACCAGACTACAAAAGTTTTTAAAACTTTTGTAGTCTTGATAGTATTCACCTGTTGTGATAATAAAAGGGGTAAAAATATAAACAAGTTTTAAAGGTTGCAACGTTTATTTAACAATTAGGGTGATGATGAAGGAGATGATGCGATAATTATGCAAAATTGACATAAGACACAATTGTAATCATTTTGCTCATAGTAATAAAAACGCATATTTCTTGCCAAATAGATAATTGTTGGAATTGTCCACCCTAATTAAAAATGAAAATTTGTTGAAAACTTTTTAAACTTTTGTTATTAGAATTTAATTGTTTTAGTAATTTTGACACCATTGTCAAGAAATTAATTTCAAGATGCAAACGGAAAACATAGGCGACTATATTAGGCAACTACGAGAACAGGCAGAAATGCCATTACGGAAACTAGCTGCATTACTCGACATCGATCAAAGTACGCTGAGTAAATTGGAACGTGGAGAGCGGCCAGTAAATAGACAAATGTTGCCAATAATAGCTAAAACATTCAAGGTTGATGAGAAAGAACTTGTTGTGAAATTTATGAGTAGACAAGTAGCTTATCAATTAGCCGGTGAGAAATATGTAAAGGACATTTTAATTGCCGCAGAAGAAGAGATTAAATATATCAAAAAATCAAAATAAACTTTTAATGGCGTACAAAGTAACCAAAACAAAAGAAGAAAGTTTAGAACAATTGAAAGTACTGATTGGTGCTTTTGAGAAAGAGTATGCAATATACAAAACTGCAAAATACAGTGAAGCACAATTAAGAGTTGACTTCCTGAATCCACTTTTAAAAACCTTTGGTTGGGATGTGGACAATGAAGAAACAAAATCACAGTTCCTTCGTGATGTGATACAAGAGGAAAGTATTGATGTAGAAGTAGAAGATTCTGTAACTAAAAAAAATCCAGATTACACACTTAGAATTCAGGGCGCAAGAAAGTTTTTTGTTGAAGCAAAAAAAGTTTCAATTGACCTTGACAAATCAAACAAGCCAGCATTTCAAACAAGAAGGTACGGTTGGAATGCTAATCTCGGAATTTCTATTCTTACAAATTTTGAAACATTATCAGTTTATGATTGTAGATACAAGCCGAATGTGGAAGATGCTGCAAGTGTAGCAAGGTATCAGTCGCTTAATTACACTCAATTCATTACAAAATTTGACGAACTCAATCAGTTACTTTCTTTTCAATCAGTAGCATCAGGTTATATTGATGAATACTTTACCGTAACACATAAAGAAACAACCACTTTTGATGATTACTTTCTTAAACAAATTGAGAGTTGGAGGCAGAGTTTGGCAAGTGATATAATTGCAAATAATGACGGTTTCAACAATGAGGACATAAACTTTCTTATTCAAAGATTACTGAACAGGATTGTATTTTTAAGAATTTGTGAAGATAGAGAAATTGAGAAGTACGAAACACTCAGAAACATCAATAGCTATGATGAACTCAAACAGTTTTTTATTTTATCAGACAAGAAATATAATTCAGGTCTATTTGATTTTATTGAAGATAACTTTTCTCTAAACATCAATCTTAAATCGGAAATTCTTATTGAGATTTTTAACGAACTTTACTATCCACAAAGTCCGTTTGATTTTTCTGTTGTTGACCCAACAATACTTAGCCAGATTTACGAAAGATATTTAGGAAGCAAGATTGCGATTGTAAATGATAGGCAAATTTCAATTGTTGAAGAACCAGAAGTAGCAGCATCAAGTGGCGTTGTGCCAACACCGAAGTTGATAGTTCAAAACATCGTTAAGGAAACACTTGCACCGTTATTTGCAGGCAAAAATCTCGAACAAATGCAGCAGCTAAAGCTGGCTGACATTTGTTGCGGTTCAGGAACATTTCTTATTTCAATGTATGATTTCATGTTTGAGAAAATCACTTTGGAATTTGTCGCGGCGGGTATACACGACAATGACATAATCAACCAAGGATTTGACGGTTCATATCATCTTACATTAAAAGCCAAACATCAAATTCTCACTGCAAATATTTTTGGTGTTGATATAAACCCTTATGCTGTTGAGGTAAGCAAATTCAGTTTGCTTTTGAAATTATTAGAAGGAGAAAACTCAGGTTCAATTGAAAACTATCTTGCGAAACACAAACAAAAAGTTTTACCAAGTTTAGATGATAATATCAAATGTGGCAATTCACTTGTTGATGATTCCTATTTTAAATTTCAGCCAGAGGCAATTGATAATGATGAATTGCTTTTCAAACTCAAACCATTCAACTGGAGAGAAGAATTTGAATTCTTAGAACAGCGAAGTGGCTTTGATGCAATTATAGGGAATCCTCCTTATGTGAGAATTCAAAATATAGTAAAGTTTTCAGCAGAAGAAATAAAATTCTTCCAGAGTGATATTTCGGGTTACACCGTTGCAGAGACAGAAACATTTGACAAATACTATCTCTTTATTCAAAGAGCAATCAATTTGCTCAATGAAAATGGAGTGTTGGGTTACATAGTTCCTCACAAATTTTTTATTGTGAAAGGAGGGAAAGCACTTCGTACTTTCATTACATCACATTCTTCAATATTCAAAATCATTCACTTTGGAGTTACACAAGTTTTTCCAAACCGCAGCACTTACACTGCTATTCTTATTCTTGACAAAAAGAAAAGAGAACAGATTTCTTTCAAACGTATAAAGAAAATTGCAGCCGAACTCACAGCAGGTTCTATCAATTACGACTTTTACAATTCAGCAGCATACACAGAACAACCGTGGCTGTTTGTTTCAAAACCATCACAAGCGGTTTTTGACAAAGCAAAAAATCCAAACACAATTTCACTTCGTTCAATTGCTGAAATTGCAGTAGGTCTGCAGACGAGTGCAGATAAGATTTATATATTCAAACCAGAAGTAGAAACAGAAACAACTTATCGTTTCAAATACAAGAACACAACTTATGAAATTGAAAAGGCAATTTGCAAACCGTGTTTGTATGATCTTTCATTTGGGTTGTTTGACACAGTAAAACCTAATGCTCAAATAATTTTCCCTTACAATATTCAAAATGGCAAAGCAGAAGTTTTTACAGAAGAATATTTTCAAGAAAACTTTCCTTTAACTTGGGTTTATCTAAATAATTTCAAAGTAGAACTTTCCAAACGCAGTATAAACGGAAGCAAAGAACCTAAGTGGTATCAATTCGGAAGGTCTCAAAGTTTGACACGGTTTCACGATAATAAGAAATTGATTTGGTCAGTGCTATCTACAAAGTCTGGATATGTTTTTGACGAAAATAATTTGCAGTTTACGGGAGGTGGAAATGGGCCTTACTATTCTCTTTTTACAACCTCCAAATATTCACTTTACTACATTTTAGGAATCATAGCACACCCGGTTTTTGAGGCAATGGTAAGGTCAGGTGCAAGCGAATTCAGGGGTGCATACTACTCACACGGGAAACAGTTTATAGAAAATCTGCCAATCAGAAAAATTGATTTCACAAATGTAGCAGATACAATACTGCATAATGAAATTGTAAAGACGGTAAAAAGTTTAATTGCCACCAAAGCAACTTGCAATGGTATTTACATCGTCGCTAAGAAGAAAGTGATGGAACATAAAATGAATTTACTTTTTTCTTCTCTTATTGAACAAGTCAATTTTCTTTACGGAATTACAAGTGATGAATTGAACACAGTTCTTACCGATGAGGAACTAAATAATGAACTAACTGAAGATTAAAATGGCAACAGAAATAATTGAGAACCTTGATTCAAAAAAACTTCGTGGCGGTTATTACACACCACAAGCCATTACAGATTTTATCTGCAAGTGGGCAATTACAAAACCAACTCAAAAAGTTTTAGAGCCAAGTTGTGGCGATGGAAATTTTATTGAATCTGCTATTCTCAGATTTAAAGAATTGGGAGTTAAAAATAACAAGTTGTTTGGGCTTATAAAAGGAATTGAGTTGATTGAAGGTGAAGCCGAGAAATCAAAAGACAGAGCAGCAAAGTATGGATTGAATTCAACTACAATTCTCAATGCTGATTTCTTTAATTATATCTCCAACGCAAATGGAGACGCACACTTTGATGTTGTCATTGGAAATCCTCCATTCATTCGCTATCAAAATTTTCCCGAAGAACATCGTGAAGTTGCTTTCAAGATGATGGAAGAAATGAATTTGCATCCGAACAAACTCACTAATATTTGGGTTCCATTCTTAGTAATTTCAGCAAGCAAGTTGAACCGTTTTGGAAAATTGGCAATGGTAATTCCAGCAGAATTATTTCAAGTAAAATATGCAGCAGAAACAAGAGTTTTTCTTTCAAAGTTTTTTTCAAGAATTACTATTGTAACCTTTAAGAAACTTGTCTTTGCTGACATTCAGCAGGAGATTGTTTTACTTCTTTGTGAAAAAGATGTAACAGCCAATATAGGAATTAGAGTTCTTGAAATGAATAATCTTAGTGAACTGAATTCAATTGAAATTGACAAGGTTCATAAAGCTGATGTAAAAGTCCTTGAACATTCAACAGAGAAGTGGACAAAATATTTTTTAGATGAAAACGAAATTCAACTTCTTAGAACAATAAAAAACGATACCAGAATAAAACCATGTTCTGATATAATGGAAGTTGATGTTGGAATTGTAACAGGACGAAATGAATTTTTTATGCTTAGTAAAGAACTTGTTTCAAAATGGGAACTCAAAGGATACACAACGAAAGTAGTTAGCAAGTCAAATCATTTCAAAGGTATTGTTTATACCGATTCAGATTTTGAAACAAATGTTGAAGAAAATTATCCTGTTCAACTTTTTTTTCCTGAGAACAAAGAATATTCATCACTTCCTGAAGTTTGTCGTGAATACATTTCTTACGGAGAAGAAATGTATTTTCAAACTGGTTACAAATGCAAAATCAGAAAGAACTGGTTTATCACTCCTTCGTTATGGACTCCCGATGCATTTGTTTTAAGACAAGTTGGAGATTATCCGAAACTCATTTTGAATAAAACGAAAGCATCTTCAACAGATACGATTCACAGAGTTCGTTTTAAGACAAAAGTGAATCCTGAAAATATTGCTCTCTCCTATCTCAACTCTCTAACTTTTGCTTTTTCAGAAATATTGGGAAGAAGTTATGGAGGCGGTGTGCTGACATTTGAACCAACGGAAATTGAAGAAATTCCTTTACCTCTTTTAACTCAACACAATATTGATTTTAAAAAAATTGATACACTTATTCGTCAACGAAAAATTGAAGAAGTACTTGACATAATTGACAAAGAACTTTTAATAAAACAATTTAAATTTTCCATATCTGAAGTTCAAATACTAAGAGGCATTTGGAAAAAACTTTCAGGCAGAAGGAATGGAAGGAAAAACTAAACCTTAGACTATTTTACAAATTCAGAATTGCAATCAGCCCGCAAGTCATGATTTACAACACCCACAAGCCTTTGCAATCCCTTCGCTTTAACCAGGGATTTTAATCCCACAATAACAAAACTCTGTCATCTCCGCAAAAGACTCTGACAGGTTTGCGAAGATTCGGAACCTGTCAGCGTTTGCAAAACCTGACAGCGTTTAAAAGAAAATGGAGCAACAAAAAATAGCACCTTGATACAGCAAAAAATAAAAAACCATGAAAACATTAATCACAGTCATCATCGCATTGCTCGCAATCATTCATGTAAATGCCCAGACAAGTTACTATGTGGATGGCGCCAATGGGAACGACTCCCATAGCGGCACATCTCTTGCACAGGCATGGAAAACTGTGCAAAATGCATTTGATAATGCAACGGCAGGAAGCACAGTTTACATAAAAGGCGGCACTTATTATGAAAACCTGAATGCCAATGTAAGCGGAACAGCAGGGAATCCCATCACCTACAGAAATTACCAGAACGACATAGTAATCATTGACGGAACAGGCACCGCGGGCACAGACATGCTTTACATAGAAGACCAAAGCTATATCATTATTGAAAATATCACTATTCAAAACATGGTGGCTGCTTATGCCACAGGTGTCACTGTTTCCGGCACTGCCTCCGGTTCGGTGTCGAATATTGCGTTGAAGAATCTGAAAATATCCGGTATCAACTGGACGAGCAATGCAAGCGCAACACCAACATCGAACGATAACTCAAACCCTCTTCTTGTCTCAGGTGAAGGAACCAACCAGGCGAATGCCGTTAAAAATATTCTGATTGACAGTTGCGAAGTGTTTAATAATATCACGGGCTTCAGCGAATCCATTTCTCTGGATGGAAATGTGGACAGCTTTATTGTTTCGCATAACCGCGTTCACGATAACTTAAATATTGGAATTTGTATGGCGGGCAACTATGGCGTGAGTTCAAATGCCACACTGGATCATGCCAGGCACGGACGCTGCTTTCTGAACACTTGTTACAACAATGTTTCAAATTACGCAACCAGCGGAGGTATTTATGTTGATGGCGGACAGAATATCATCATCGAGAGAAATACATCTTATGGCAACGGCTATGGCATCGAGATTGGTTGCGAAGAAAACGGAAGCACTTCGAATATCATCGTGCGCGACAATGTCATTTATAACAACCAGCAGTCAGGGCTTGCCATTGGCGGATATACAAGCTCTACAACGGGACAAGTGTTGAACACTTTGGTTTTGAATAATACTTTTCTGAAGAATGATTATTCCAACAGCGGCATGGGCGAAGTCTATATGACCAAAATGTCGAACAGCAAAATACAGAACAATATCTTTTACACCAACACTCAAAACATCCTGATATCAAAAGACAATATCACTCCTTTCAGCGGAAATTCTATCAACTACAATTGCTGGTACACACCAAACAATGACAGCAACAATATTACGGTATCGTGGGGAAATTATAATTATACCACTTTCTCAAACTATGTTGCACAAACCGGAATGGACGCCAATTCAATATTTGCTGACCCGCAGTTGACAAGCAACAATGTATCCTCTCCGGATTTTCATCTGTTGACAAGAAGCCTTTGTATTGACAAGGGAGATCCTGCATTTACAACAGCAACAAACGAAACAGATTATTTTGGAGGTATAAGAGTTGTGAATTCAAAAGTAGATATTGGAGCCAATGAATTTCCCACGCCGGTTGCAATAAATGAAATTGAAAGCGATCATTCAATTGTGATCTTCCCCAACCCTGCCCGCGACCATATCAATATTGAAACACCTGTAAAAGCCGAACTGGAAATTTTCAATTCGGAAGGACAATTAGTCAAAATTGTTCAAGCAGATAATATTCACGCAAGCATTGATGTTTCTGCTTTCCCATGCGGAATATATGTTGTGAAGGTGAGGACAGAAAAAGGAATGGAGATGAAGAAATTTATTAAAGAATAATCGCCCGGTTGCTAATTGCGCCAAGCCGGATTTTTCGCCAAGCCGGATTTGCAATCCGGCTTGTTTTACTATAAGGATTTGTAATCCGAAAAGAAAATTAAACTCAGCGACATAGTGTAAAAATGAAAGGGAAATTAAGGATTTATTGTTTTTGGCCGGATTGAAAATCCTTATAGTATTACGTCAGGGATGGCAGATCCCTGACAGCGGAAAACTCTGACAGGTTTGCGAAGATTCGGAACCTGTCAGCGTTTGCAAAACCTGACAGCGTTTAAAAGAAAATGGTGTAACAAAAAACAGAAAATAGATATAGTAGAGTGAAAAAATTGTAATAACCGGATGCTACAGACAGCATTTAAATATGATTTAATAGAAGTACTATGTGGAAATGCGAAAAATGTAATGAGATAATTGAAGACAATTTTGAGGTATGTTGGAATTGTGGAAATAGTAACAGGGGATTAGAGACCACTTTTGTTGACAAGGGAGAACAAGTCAATTTTAATCAACCTCAAAGAGACATTCATTTTGGGAGCGTAAAATCCAAATATCCCACTTTGATTGCAATTTCAAAAATACTGAAAATATTTGCTGCATTTACAGGGGTTATCGTGGTGATTCTTATAATTATGTCTTTAACTTTCAATACAGCATCATTGGCATTGTTTTCATTAATGATCGGTGGCTTATCTGTTTTGGTGCTCATAGCCTTGTCAGAGATCATCAAGGTAATTATTGACATTGAGATTAACACAAGGCCATTTACAAGACAAAAATAATTAAACCAGACTACAAAAGTTTTCAAAACTTTTGTAGTCTTGAAACAATATGAAAGAAATTATTGAAAGATTATCAAAAATAGAACATGGTTTCAAACCGATAGAGTTGGAAGCTAAAAATATATTTGTTTCAAAACCAATTGCAGACTCTAAGAAATTAGCCATTGAGTTATTAGAAAACGATTTTTACCAGGTTCGCAGTTTAGCTGTATTTTTATTGGGATTTATCTCATCTGCTGATTCAACGGCTTTACAGATTTTAAGAACTAAAGTGAGCATTGATAAAAGCTGGCAGGTGCAGGAGATACTTGCAAAATCCTTTGATCAGTATTGCATGGATACTGGATATGAGAACTCATTGCCTGTTATTGAAGATTGGCTAAGCGATAAAAATCCAAATGTTTGCCGTGCTGTAACGGAGGGGTTAAGGATATGGACAGGTCGTCCGTTCTTTAAAAGCAATCCTCAGATAGCAATACAACTAATAAGCCAGCATAAAGCACACGAGAGCGAATATCTGAGAAAATCAGTTGGAAACTCACTCAGGGATATTTCCAAAAAGCACAAAGAGCTTATTGAAAAAGAAGTATCAACGTGGAATTTATCAAATAAGCTTATTCACTTCACTTATAAATATGTGATGAAAACCCTTATTATCATTGGAATAATTGCGGCAATCATTCCATCCAACACATTTGCTCAAAAGAAGCATTCAATAAAATTTACCTTATCAGGAACAGTCAGGAACGACAGCAGCCGTACCAATCCAAAAGAAATTATAAAAGGAGCGATTATTACTCTAATTGGCTCAGATGGCAGTGTCATTTGTGATACAACAAATGGTTTAGGAAAATACCAATTTGGAACAACAAAGATCCATGCAATTACATCGTACAAGTTTACTGTTGAAAGCAAAGGATGTTTCGGAGCAAAAGCACAGATAAGTACAGTCGGGCTTGATAGCAGTAAAGATTTTGTACAGGATTTTAATCTTGTTCCAATCCCAATAATCGGAGACCCATTTCCGGAAGTTAGGTTTGAAAAAGGAAAATGGGAGCTTGCTGCACAAAACAAAGATTCATTAGAGGCTCTCATTATAACACTGAATGATAATCCAAAGTTAGTCATGGAATTTCGAACTCATACAGAGCCGGGAATAACACAGGAATATCATGACACACTTTCTTATAAACGTGCAAAAGCATTGGTTGATTATTTTATTTCACGAGGAATTGAAGCAGGCAGGTTGAGGTCCGAAACAGGAAAAGATAATACTCCAAGAACTCTTTACAAAGACACTGAATGCAATGGGTTTGTTTTTCCAAAAGGAGCAGTGTTGACAGCGGATTATATCAACCAATTTAAGGATAACAAGGAAAAATATGAAGCAGTAATCAAGCTTTGTAATTTTATTGATTTTAGAGCACTAAGACAAAATTATGATCCGAAGAATGATGAACAAAATAAAGACAACCCGGCGATAATTATAAAAAGTGAGAGGGATAAGAAATGACGTGGAAGGGTAGGGGTTGCGGATATTACACTTCTTGCATATTCTCTTAGGGTTTTGAAATCTGCATTTCATTTAATTTTTTTAGAGGATAAATATTTTTGTACCTTTGTATCTTAAATTTCGATAATGCCTTCAAAGTCGCAATATGCCTGGAAAAAGGTAATGACCGCAAAAGAAGTTATCAAGCTTCTTGAGCAAAATGGTTGGATATTTGTTCGTCAAAAAGGCAGTCATAAACAATTTAAAAAAAATGAAATAATTTGCACAGTTCCATTTCCTGGTGAAATAAAAACAGGTACACTCGCCAGTATTAAAAGAACAGTTGCACTTGCAGAAATTTAAAATTTACTTTTATGAATACCATATCATTTAATTATCTTCTGACTCCCGAAAAAAAGGGATTTTCGGTTGTTTGCCTTGATTGGGATAGTGTATATTCTCAGGGAGAATCTTTTGATGAGTGCAAAAACAACGTAGCAGAAGTTACTGAGATGTTTCTTAAGGATCTTCTTGAAAAAAAACTCAGTAAAAAACAATATCCATCAATAAAAAAACACCTTGCTGACCCCTACACTTTTCAATTGACTTTCGATTTGAACAAGGCTAAATATATTCCTGAAAACAAAATACCCTTTAAATCAAAAATTAAAGCCATCAGCAATCTTGCAGCTTTTTTGTAAATGACACCAGGTTGGAGTTGATTAATGGTTCTGCTTTAAAATACTTTTAAACTTAAAGGAATCCGGCAACATCAAAACTTCACCAAAGAAAAAACCTTTTCAGGTTCTGCAAAACATTTGATCCCATTCAGAAAAGACAGCTCAACAATAAAGTTGATGTAGATGTCTTTCACACCAAACATACTGACCAACTCATAAGCTGCCTTGGCTGTTCCTCCTGTGGCAAGCAGATCATCGTGAATGAGTATTACATCATCAGATGAAATGGCATCTTTGTGAATTTCTAAAGTGTCGGTTCCGTATTCAAGTGCATACGTTTTGGAATAAGTTTCAGCAGGTAGCTTGCCGGGCTTGCGCAATGGAACAAATCCTGCTTTCAGCTTATAGGCAAGAGCGCTGCCCAGAATAAAACCACGTGATTCAATCCCCACAACTTTTGTGATTTTTTTATCACGATAGTAATTATAAATTTCTTCACACATAAAGTTAAGCACATCCTTGTCCTTAAAAGCTGTGGAAATGTCCTTGAACATTATGCCGGGCTTTGGGAAGTTGGGCACATCCCTGATTGCATGTTTTACATCATCAATAGTCATTACAATATATTTAAATTGGTTAACGTCCATAATACCTTTATCACCTATCTTTATCGCAGGGATCACAAGAAGTGTCATAAATGCCATCGTCATGAAAGGAGATTTTAATTCCGATCCGAAAGCAATGGCACATTGATGAACTTTTTCATATTCTGCTGCAACAATTTTCCCGTCTTTGGTTGACATCAGTCCTGCAACTTCCAGCTTCAGATCAACAATGTCGTTGTTGAGGCAGGCACAGACACCTCCCTTGTTTTTAACGATGGTGTTCACCGCATCAACAAGGTCGTTATCGTTTGTACCAACTGCAACAATGTTATGACTGTCGTGGGCGATGCTGCTTGCAATAGCCCCTTTCTTTAAGCCGAAATTTTTCACAAACCCAATGATGGGGCGCTCTTTTCTGTAACGATTGACAACAATAATTTTTAAAATATCATTAGCCACATCCGGCTGCAATTCACCATTGTCAACCTGCAAAGTTCTTTCCGACATTCTCGTTACCAGTTCACCATCTATGACCTCAATAACCTTTGTCTTTTCATTGTTTGAACGCATGATGATCTCGCCCGCATGGATGAAACCGGTATTGAAATTATTAATTACTTCAGGTGTTTTCGTAGCAAATAAAGCGTTTCCTTTTTCAGCAACAAGCTCACCATTGATGTAGGTTGAAAGAACATTAATGTCACTGAGGTTGTCAACAATAATAAAATCTGCGGTATCATTATTTTGAAGCAAACCCACAGGAAGATTATAGTGTTTAACCACATTCAGTGTGGTTGCTCTTAATAAATTAAAAATGTTGAGACCTTTGTTAAGTCCCATTTTTATCAGCTTTCCGATGTGACCATATAGCAGGTCATCAGGATGTGTATCATCGGTGCAAAGCATTACTTTGTCCGGATAGTCATCAATGAGGCTGTACAGCGCATTAAAATTCTTTGCAGCGCTTCCTTCACGTATCTGGATGATCATTCCGGCATTTATTTTTTCAATAGCTTCCTCCACGTTGATACATTCATGGTCTGTAGTGATGCCTGCATCTGCATATTTCTTTATATCCTCACCCTTCAAACCCGGTGCATGACCATCAACAGGCTTACTATATTTTTTGGCAAGTGCAATTTTAGCCATCACCTCTTCATTGGCAGAAAGAACTCCCGGGAAATTCATCATTTCAGCGAGGTAATGAATGTCATCCATCTTTAATAATTCTTCAGTTTCCTGAACACCTAAAACCGCTCCTGCGCTTTCAAAAGATGTAGCAGGCACACATGATGGTGCACCAAAATAAAATTTAAAGGGAACAGTCTTGCCATTTTCAATCATGAATTTCACACCATCAATTCCAAGAACATTGGCTATTTCATGAGGGTCAGAAACAGTGGCGACAGTGCCATGGACTACGGCAAGCTTTGCAAATTCAGAAGGAACAAGCATAGAGCTTTCGATGTGCACATGGGCGTCAATAAAACCCGGAAGGATATATTGATCGTTATTGACCGGACCTTTTTCTTCAATTCTTACCCTGCCATTTTCAACATGCACTATGCCATTAAAGATGCGGCGTTTCATAACATCCACGATGTTGCCGCTAACAGAAAATGAAGAAGAACTCATGCGGGAATAATTAATTGAATAAAAAAATTTGCTTCAAAGTTAATAAATATTTGAGATCCTTTAAACTTTACGCTTTATGACCTCATCAAAAAACCAGCATTGAATCCAATCAAAGTTGATTCACATTGACTAATTACTATTTCTGATTTAAGGTTTAAAAAAATTCAATGACAATCAATGACTATTAATGACGCGACCTGTCCCGTACCAATGGTCGGGAAGCAAATGACCATTGACTATTGACTATTGACCATTGACCATTGACTATTCACCATTGACTAATGACTAATGACTATTATGATTTCAGATCAACCTTTGGTTGATTTTGTAGCAAGCTGACCACAGGCTGCAGCAATGTTTTCGCCCTTGCTTTTTCTGACACTCACGATAATATTTCTGTTTTCCAGAAAACCTGCGAATGCTTTCACATTTACATCCGATGCCTTTTTAAATCCTGTCCCTTCTACAAAATTATATCCTATAATGTTGACTTTGCAGGGAACATTTTTACAAAATTCTGCAAGTTCTTTAGCATCGCCAAGTGTATCGTTGAAGTGATTTAAAATAAGATATTCAAAAGTCACCCTGTTTTCTGTTTTTGCATAATAATACCTTACAGCTTCGGCAAGTTTGTCAAGAGAGTTATGTTCATTCACCGGCATGATCTCACTTCTTTTCCTGTCGTTGGCTGCATGTAATGACAATGCAAGATTAAATTTCACATGGTCATCACCAAGCTGTTTGATCATTTTAGCTAGTCCTACCGTAGAAACTGTGATACGCGATGGTGACATATTAAGTGCTTCAGGTGAGGTGATCTTTTCAACAGCCCTTAACAGGTTGTCATAATTCAGCAAAGGTTCTCCCATGCCCATGAACACAATATTTGTCAAAGGAAGATCATGACGTTCGCGTGCAAATTTTGAAAGCAAACTTACCTGGTCCAGTATCTCAAAGAATTCAAGATTTCGCGTAAATCCAAGTTTGCCTGTAGCGCAGAATTTGCACGAAAGAGAACAACCAACCTGTGAAGAAACACAAGCTGTCATGCGGTCAGCAGCGGGAATGAGAACACCCTCAACAATTTTTTTATCGTTCAGTTGAAATGCAATTTTTAAAGCTTTATCATCGCTTATCTGCACCGATGAAGGAAAGATGGTCTGAAGTGTGAAATGATCATTCAGAAAATTGCGTGTGGCCACAGAGATATTTGACATTTCATCAAATGTTCTTGCAGATTTTTTCCAGAGCCAATCCCAAACCTGTTTTGCCCTGAACGGTTTGTCACCGTGCGATACAAAAAATTCCTGTATCTCTTCAAATGTCATTAAACGGATATCATTCTTTTTATCTTTTTGCATCTTTGGGTCGTTTTCGTATTTATATTTTTTGAGACAGGATAATCATTAAGAGCCATGATCCACGTTATGCGTTCCAAATCTGAAGAGAATATGCAAATAAAATTTGAAAAGAATGACTTGTGATCGCAGCTAAATAATAAATGAAAATACCCCGCCCACCTTTACAGTAGTACTTGCAAAGGTAATGAAAAAAACGAGAAGTGAAGAGTTTATTCTTATGAGAACTTCAGTTTCAACAGCTCCAACAGAGAAGTAATTTTCAATTTGCCCAATCTCCAAAAAACTTGTAACTGGTTTTTGTGGATGAAAGCTGATGATGTTGTCAAACGATCCCTGAAAAATATAGGATCGAAAAAGACAGTTTATATCCCCGGATGGTTTAATGTTCTTATTGCCGGTATAATCGGCAATATGTTTCTTTTACCTTTTTTAAAATTGATCAATAAAAATATTTGAAGGAAAATGTTGATTGAAAGATGGGCAATATGAGGCTGTTTTAATAAGAATTGGCAACAACCTAAAATTGTCATTACACATCCCTGATTAATTTTTATCCGTTCCTTTTGCAAATTTAATTTTAAAAATTCACTAACTTTGCATAAAAAAGGATAATGATACATACAGTAGTAATACCAACAAATACTGACTTGCATTTACTTATTCCCAAAGACTATGTAGGAAAGCAGATAGAAGTCTTACTTTATCCTTCAGATGAAGTCCAGGAGGAGAAAGCAAATAAGATAAATACTGCCACATTACGAGGCAAACTTAACTTATCAGATGAACAATATAAAGATTTTCAACAGCACGCTAAAGAACTACGGGGAGAATGGGAAAGGGATATCTGATAGATACTAATGCTGTTATTGATTATTTAAACAATAAATTGCCTGCCAACAGCACAGAGTTAATTGATGGAATAGATACTCAAATTTCTGTCATTGTACGCATGGAACTTTTATCCTGGACTGAAGCAACTTTGCAGCAATTGCAGGTACTTCAAGAGTTTATTAATGGTTCTACTGTTTTTGGTCTTGAAGAAAAAATAATACTTAAAGCAATTGAAATTCGTAAAAGCGCAAAAGTGAAATTACCTGATGCAATCATTGCAGCAACTGCTTTTACCAATGAATTAGTATTGATAACCCGTAATGCTAATGATTTTAAAAATATCAGTAATCTTCAAGTTTTAAACCCCTGGAATTAATAATTCCAACTTGTCTAACTCCTTTTTCCACTTCGTATAATTATTTCTACAATAACACTTATCAGTACACAATTGTTCATAAATCATCATTTGCTGTTGAGACAAAATTAGAAAGAAGACTTATTTTTGTCATTCATAAATACATGAATAGTGCGCAAAATTTCTGCTGATTATATTTTCCCTTTGAATCATGCTCCGGTTAAAAACGGTATCATTATCATTGATGAAAATGGAAGGGTTGTTGAGAATGTTATTGACCCTTCCAACCCTGGTTGCTCATTAATGGATGTGGAGCATTTCGATGGATTTATCTGCCCGGGATTCATCAATACGCATTGCCACCTGGAGTTATCATATCTGAAAGGAAAAATGAGGGAACATGCAGGACTCGATAATTTCATTGTTGATCTGCAGCCGCTCAGAAAAGCCTCTATTGATGAGGAAATGACAGAGTCAGCATTGAGTGCTGAAAATGAAATGAAACAAAATGGCATTGTTGCTGTTGGTGATATCTGCAATGATAAAAGCACTTTTTCAATTAAAAATAATAGCAGTATAAGGTTCCACACTTTTGTTGAGTCTTTTGCATCCAACCCCGACAAAGCAGATTATGTTTTTAATAAAGCGGTGGCATTATTTAATGAGATCAGGCAAAATGTAAAAAACAATCATGCTTCTATCACCTATCATGCGCCCTATTCAATCTCAAAAAAACTTTTTCAGAAGATAAAAGAGTTTGCCGAATCATCAGGATGTATTCTCAGCATGCACCATCAGGAAAGCGAGGAGGAAAATAAATTCTTTTTGCCTCGTGGAGGACATATCAACGAAATGCAAAACAGCTTTGGTGTTGCGAAATCTGATTTTGCCGATTCAGGATTAAGACCTCTTGCTGCAATTTCCGACTATATTCCTAAAGAAAACTTTCTTCAGTTGGTTCATAATACTGTCACTACTGATATTGATATTGACTTTGCTGAGGCTAACTTTAAGAATCTTTACTGGTGTTTTTGTCCGAATGCCAATCTTTTTATTGAACAAAAACTGCCGGATTTTGCTTTGTTTTATAATAAAAAATGCAGGATCACCATAGGGACGGATAGCTTTGCATCAAATAAAACACTCTCTATTCTTGATGAGCTGAAAACAATAAAAGCGAATGTTCCTTACATACCATTGAATGATTTGTTGACGTGGGCTTCGAAAAATGGCGCCGGATTTCTTCAAATTTCCGATACTTATGGCACTATTGAAAAAGGAAAACAGCCGGGAATTTTGCTTCTTGAAAATGTAAATAACGACACACTTCACATCTCAAAAAGCACTACAGTAAAGGTTTTGATGTAGAATTTATTTAGTTATTTGTCAATTGTCTTTGATGCATCGCAAATGACACGAAGTAAATGACCATTAATGACGCGACCTGTCCCGTACCATTGGTCGGGAAGCAAATGACTATTGACTTATGACTACTGACTACCATGTATCATTTTTCTTGACCGCTTCAAGCATGCCTTTTTTCAGGCTTTTCACAAATTCCTGCATGTATTTGTCAACCTGCACAAGGTAGTTTTCACACTCGGTAGTGTAGGCAGGATCTTTTTTATTCAACCATCTTTCGAGAGCAAAATAAGAAACACCTTTTAAATTCAGGTCGGTCACTGTGTATTTATACCTGTTTTCTTTGCAAGCTATAGTAAAAGTAAAGGAGATCATGCCGGCTTCAATTTTGGTGCTGTCTTTCAAAGGAGCTTTGTATATTTTAAACCTGTAGATGCCTTCCACTTTACCATCTTCTTTATTCCTTACTTTGGTGACGGTCTGCGGGCTTTTGAAATAAGTATTGCACCAGTGAATAGCCCTGTTATACAAGGAATCTTTTATTCCTTTTTGTTGCACAACTTCAGTGTAGGTGATTTTTTTTGTGGCTGTATCAATCGGCAGTTTTGGAGTTGTGTTTGTTTGAGCAATTGCAGCGACGGAGATTCCACTAATGAACAAGGAAAAAATCAGTTTTTTCATAATCAGGGTTTTTAAAGTTTAAGTTAATTACAATTTTGAGGAAACAATATTACTATTTTTAATAACAACAGCAAAGTCATAGCAAATTTTTTGCCAAATATTTTTTTTTGTCAGGGATGAAGTGATTTTTTATTTTTTTTGATTCGAAAACTTGTTGAATTTGTACACCTGTTGCTGAACAAAAAAACAAAAAAAAAGCGTAGCCAGGACGGCTACGCATATTAGGCTGAGGAGGGGGGTAAAGTCAATATCTTGATTTCTATCTAATTTTTTTTACAAAGTTAATTATTTTTTTTCATTAATATTTTTTTTCATTAATGATTTTTAGCATAATTAGCCATTCCCTGAAAATCCACTATAATTACAGGCTCATCTCCAACCACCCAGGCATCGTGTCCGGAAGGAATGTTTGATATGTCGCCAGGTTTACAATCGAATTCTGTTCCATCGTCCATACGTACGCGTATAGTTCCCGAAACGTGATATTGAAAATGCGGTGCTTCACAACTCTCTGTTTTGGCAATGGGTTTTACCGATTTTGACCATTTCCAACCCGGTTTAAAAATTGCACGCCCCACAGTTGATTCTCCTATTTTAAGCAGCTCTAATTTTCCGAATGGAAATTCTCTGACTTCGTCAGCTTTTCCAAAATTCTTTACTTCTGCCTTTTTCATTTTCTAAATTTTATGCAGCAAAATTATTCAGACTCTGCAATTCGTAAATTAAGATTCAATTAAGATGACATTAAGATTTGATTAAGATTTAAGGCCAATAAATTAATTTGAGTCGTAAAAGGCTTAATAAATGCAAATTATACATTGCGTTTTCAAATTTCCGTGAGAAGAAAAAAAATAATAAAAAACAGGGCAAATTCTATTGAAATATTCCTGTCGCTTTGACTATTTGTCATTTTTTCCTTCCACAACGATGACGATTTCCCCTTTTATTGTCTTCGTTTTAAAATATTCGGTCACCTCAGTCAATGTTCCTCTTTGTGTTTCTTCATAGACCTTTGTCAGTTCACGTGAAACAGAAACTTTGCGGTCAGCTCCGAAATAAACTGAGAATTCTTCCAGTGATTTTATCAGGCGGTGCGGTGATTCATAAAACACCATGGTGTGCGGCATTTCAGCAAGAATCTTCAATCGGGATTGTCTGCCCTTTTTCGCAGGTAAGAATCCTTCGAAATGAAAGCAATCACAAGGAAGTCCACTGCTGACAAGGGCTGGGATCAGGGCTGTTGGTCCGGGCAAACATTCAACATCAATCCCTGCTTTCAGACATTCACGCACCAGCAAAAAGCCCGGATCAGATATGCCGGGTGTGCCTGCATCACTAACCAGGACGATGTTTTCACCCTGAAGTATTCTTTCAATGACCTGCGGAACTGAACGGTGTTCATTAAAGAGATGGTGAGAAGACATGCGGGTTGTAATATCATAATGTCTTAGCAAATTACCTGTGGTCCTCGTGTCTTCGGCAAGAATAAGATCAGCTTCTTTCAAAATCCTGATAGCTCTGAGCGTAATATCCTCAAGATTGCCGATAGGAGTGGGGACAAGGATTAGTTTGGCCATAGTTGATGTATCGCTTAAAAAGAAAATAGAATTGCCCTGCAAATACTTTCCATTTTTTAATCATTTAAAGCTTTTTCAAAATCAATAATCAGCTTGAAAAGCTCATTGTATTTAGTCAACGGCAGCGTCTTTGATTTGTCGTAAATGTTATGATATTCGCCAATGCCACCAAGCGTGTAAATAAAAAATGATTTCACACCTTTTTTATAAAAAAAGTAATGATCGCTGATGGCTGCTTCACCACGTTTATTCACCGATGGCAGGTATTTCATTTTATCATTGATGCCCGACAACAAATTAAATTCTTTTGGTATCACAGCGCCGTTCACAACCTTTATTCCGTCATCGCCGGTACCAACCATATCAAGGTTTACAAGAAACCGGATTTTTGAAAGTGGAAAGAGTGGATGGCTGGTGTAGTATTCCGACCCTTTCAATCCAAGCTCCTCCCCGGTGAATGACATGAAAGCAATGGAATAATCAGGTTTGTTTTTCGAATAATATTTTGCCAGATCAAGTATCATAGCGGTCCCGCTGGCATTATCATTTGCTCCGGGAAAATAGATATCCGATCCCATTTGTCCCAGATGATCATAATGGGCTGTGAAGACAACAAAGGAATCCGGTTTTGTGCTTCCTTCAATATAGCCAACAACATTTGCAAATTCATGAGCATTCTGAAAATCCTGAACAATATCAACCGTCATCGTTTTCATATTTGCAAAAAGACTTGCTCTTTTAAGAGTAATGATTGGATACGTTAAAGGAGTGAGTGCGTCTTCTTCGCCCCACACAAGCTTGTCGTCAATGACAATGATACCTTTTGCACCAAGAGTGTTCATTTCTTTTATGCCATGGAGGGTTGCAAGAATAGTTTTATCACTGATCCCTTTTTTATCAATCAAAATAAATTTCTCTTTGTTTTTTGATTTTAAAAGTTTCCTGAATAATTTTTTATTACAAACTACATGGCTGTCTATCCTTACTATTTTAAATGTTCCTATCATTGTCGGAGATGCAGCAGCTACAAGGTAATCAACACCGGGAGTAAGCGTGGTTTCATTGACACTTACCATTACTTTGCCGGGTAAAGTTCCAATAGGAAGTTTAAAAGTTTGATAATAATCCGATGCAAAATTCTTCAGACTGTCTTTAATAAATTCATTTCGGATAAAGGCTGATGCAATGCGATCGCCGTTATTCACATACCCTCTGCCATGCATCGAAGGAGAACTTAGTGTGTCAATGATTTTCCTTGCATAGCCGATATCCTGTGCCTGCAAAGGGAAATACAACATTACCAGCGGACAGATAATGCAGAATATTTTTCTCATAAAAATTTCAATTTAATAACTTCCAACAGTAACAAAAAATCATGCACTGTAGCGGCGTGTCACAAGGTCGTTAAGTTCATGATAGGCTTCGTTGCCTTCTTTCCAACCGAATTCATCTTTTAAGAAAGTCATGTATTTAAATGCGGCTTCGCTGCCGGCAAATCCATTCAGCTGCGTGATACAATCATTGTATTTCTGCAGGCTGCCATCGAACAACTCATTGATGAATTTAAATTTTTCATTGATGCCGATAGCGGCTTTCAAATCTTTCACAGGGTTCTTCTGCAATTTTGAAGCAATGGTTTTATCCGTTTGCTGCGATGAAGAATGTCTTTCATTCAGTGACTTTTTATCATCTTTAAATTTGTCAGCAATGGTGGGGTGTGCAGAGAAAAGGTCTAACGAAACTTTCTTGCTTTTTTCTTTTTTCTCGGTTTGTTCAATTACTTTTTCTTCAATAACCGCTTCCTTTGCAATTTCAATTTTCTCTTCTGTTTTTGCTATAACAGGGGTGATCACCTGTGGAGGCGGAACAATTTCTTTTGCCTTTGGTTCTTCCACAACAACGGGGGCGATTTCTTCAACAGGGGCTTTTTCTTCCGGCTGTGGCGCTTTATCTTCAGCTTTCGTTTCAGTGACCACAGTTTTTTGATCAACAATTTCCGGCTTTGTTATTATTTCTGGTTTCCTGATTTGTTCAGGTTCCTTCAGTATTTCCGGCTCATTAATTATTTCGGGTTCCTTCTTCTTTTCCTGAACAATCACCTCTTCAATTGCAGGCGGTATCGGCGAGTATATGCTTTTGTTTAACTTTTCGAGAGCCTTGAATTTGCTATACAGGTCACGGATATTTGATAAAATAATGTCAATCTCAATTTGGGGAATTTGTTTTTCGTAGCTGCTAATCACCTCTGATTGTTCAACAATGACTTCTAGTATTTCAACGATTTCTTCTTTAATAATATTCTTTTCCATGGTTATTATTTTAAATATTCTTTGCCAATTCTTATTAATTTGTACATTTGAAAAAGTGAATAAAGGTAAAAAAGAAATTAAACATACGTCCAAATGTTTTTAGAAAATTCAATAGACTATTCAAAAAGAAGAGGTTGGATTGAGGTCATCTGTGGCTCCATGTTCTCAGGAAAGACCGAAGAACTCATCCGCCGACTGAAGCGTGCAAAAATAGCGAAGCAAAAAGTTGAAATATTCAAGCCTGCAATTGACGTGCGTTATGATGAAGAAAAAGTGGTTTCGCATGATCAGAACTACATCATGTCAACACCGGTGCCGGCTTCTTCCAACATCTTGTTACTTGCCAATGATGTTGATGTTATTGGTATAGATGAAGCGCAGTTCTTCGACACGGAACTTGTTGCTGTTTGCAATCAGCTTGCAAGTAGTGGCATCAGGGTGATTGTTGCCGGACTTGATATGGATTATCTTGGAAAACCTTTTGGACCTATGCCGGGGTTGCTTGCATGTGCAGAGTATGTCACCAAGGTGCATGCGATATGCATGAACTGCGGTAACCTGGCGCATATTTCTCACAGGACAATAATCAACGACAAGCTGGTTGTGCTCGGAGAAAAAGACTCCTACGAACCCTTATGCAGGGTCTGCTATAATGAAAAAATGAAGAAGGTTTAAACCTTAGTTTACGAAGACAGTTTTGTAAACTGTTTTGCCCGGGATCAGACGGATCACCGACTGTCCGTACAAAGTGTCGGGAGCTACAGGACCCGGAACTTTTGCATCAATATCAAGAATGGCCTCGAGTTTAAAAGTGTGGCGAAACTGTCCGTTGGCATCAGATACACCCTGAACATACACATCCTGTTTGTGGATTTTGACTATCGCGTTGGGAACAATTGTGTTCGTGTCGCTTTGCAGCTTAACAGTAACAACAGCGTTGCAATCGGTGTCTTTATTACACATTGAAAATGCTGACACAATACCAATAACAGCAAGCGCCAGGACAAAGGATTTGTAAATTGCTTTCATAGTTCCCAAAAAATTTAATAATTTTGTCGTTTGAACATGCAAAGTTATAAAATTTATTCTTTACACAAAAATTAAAAAATTATGAAAAAAATTATTTTGTTCTCAGCGCTTGCCATTTTCCTTGTTTTAGGGGTATATTCCATTACCGGCGCTGCATTCTTAAAATCTGAAAATTCAATAAAATCTGACGGCATGACAAAGATTTGCATCAGCACGGCTTATGGCGATATCAAATTAAAGCTCTATAATGAAACTTCACAACACCACAGTAATTTTATCAAACTGGCAAAGGAAGCTTATTTTGACGGTCTTTTATTTCACAGGGTCATCAACGGTTTTATGATTCAGGGCGGCGATCCTGATTCCAAAACTGCTGATTCAACAACCATACTTGGCAATGGCGGGCCAAAATATACTATACCTGCAGAAATTCTCATGGATACCATTACAAGCAATGAAGCCACTGGTGTCAGCAAAAAAGAGGTTCTGAAATTTATTCATAAAAAAGGTGCATTGGCAGCAGCAAGAGACAACAACCCTGCAAAAGCTTCATCGGGTTCACAGTTTTATATTGTACAGGGAAAAACCATTACCGAAGCAGATCTCAAAAGGCAGGAATTGAACATTAATCTCGCCCAGCGCAACAAACATATCACCGAATATATCCTGAAGCCCGAAAATATCAACATCAAAAATGAAGTGGTAAAATACCAGACTGAGAAAAATAAAACAAAAATTGATTCCATCATAAAAGTAATTACTCCGCTTGTTGATGCACAATATAAGAATGAACCAAAATTTGCATACACAGCCGAACAGATCAAGACTTACACTACAGTTGGCGGCACACCCCAGCTTGATGGCAGCTACACTGTTTTCGGAGAAGTGTACGAAGGACTGGATGTGGTTGATAAAATTGCCGCAGTGCAAACAGGCGCAAACGACAGACCAAAGAAAGATGTAAAGATGACCATTAAAGTAATTGAATAATTTTTGTTTCATGCTGGATAAAATAAATAACCTTCGTAAGGAGGTTGAAGAATTTGCTGCAAATAGCGCAGAAGAAGTAGAGTCGTTCCGGATAAAGTATCTTTCAAAAAAAGGTATTCTGTCAGGATTGTTTGAAGATTTTAAAAATGTGGCTCATGACGATCGTAAAGCAGTTGGCGGCTTGCTGAACAACCTCAAGATCGCTTTACAGGATAAGCTGAACACGTTGAAGGAACAATTTGAAAGCGGACATGTTTCCGATACCGGCAATACCGATCTTACGCTTCCCGTTAATTTTATGCAACCCGGCAGCCGTCACCCGTTGTCACTTACAAGAAATAAAATTGTTGAGATCTTTTCACGCATTGGATTCACCGTTTCTGAAGGACCGGAAATTGAAGACGACTGGCATAATTTCACAGCGCTCAACTTTCCCGAAGAGCATCCTGCACGCGATATGCAGGACACTTTTTTTATTGAGAAACATCCTGACATCGCACTGAGAACACACACTTCGTCGGTACAGATCCGGGTGATGGAAACTGAAAAACCTCCCATCCGCAAGCTGTTCCCCGGCAGGGTGTATCGCAATGAAACCATCTCTTCGCGCGCTCACTGTTTCTTTCACCAGGTGGAAGGACTTTACATCAGCAAAGATGTTTCCTTTGCTGATCTGAGGCAGGTTCTTTTCTATTTTGCAAAAGAAATGTTTGGCGACGATACGCAAATCAGGCTGCGGCCTTCTTACTTCCCTTTCACCGAACCTTCGGCTGAAATGGATATCTCTTGTTTTCTGTGTGGCGGCAAGGGTTGCTCATTTTGCAAATATTCCGGTTGGGTTGAAATACTTGGTTGCGGAATGGTTGATCCCAGTGTGCTCGAAAATTGCAATATTGACAGCAAAGTTTATACGGGCTATGCATTTGGTATGGGCGTCGAACGCATCACCAACCTCAAATACCGGGTGAAGGATATACGCATGTTCTCTGAAAATGATGTGAGGTTCCTGAAGCAATTTCAGTCCGTCATCTAAGTCTCAAGTCCCAAATCCCAAATCCCAAGTCCCAAGCCCCAAGCCCCAAGCCCCAAATTCAAAGAGGGTGCTTTAAACAAACTTCAGTTCTTTGAATTTGGAATTTGGAATTTGGATCTTGGATCTTGGATCTTTATTCTTTCTTGTCCTTTCCCGGCTTCTGATTTTTTTTGTCTTTGAACATTTCCATCAGTTCCATTTCAAGGTCTGAAAAGAAATTATCAATATTGCTGATCGAAGAAAGTGCAATGGAATGTACTTTCAGCACATATTCATTCACAAACAGCGCATGGACGATCTCTGTTTTCAAATCTTCGGGAACTACGCCTTTTATCATCAGAAAAAAATTGGTCTGTTTGTGTTCAGTAAACAAAGGGCCATTGCTGCCCATATTTGAAATGAAGAACCAGGTTTTAAAAGTATCGGGGTCGTCATCGTAGTAAAAAGAAAAGGTGTTCAACTCATTTTTCTTATCCTGGAATATTTTCAGATCGTTCATCTTAATCAGGTGAAGATTCAATTTTTCATTGAGCGACCAAACAAGGCGGTAGTCTCTTTGGTGGGATGCTATCCCTATCAGTGTATAATCCTGGTCATAATCACTGTCGAGGCGGAGTTTCTTTGGCATGGGGCTAAATTAAGTGTGATAAAATTACGAAGAATTTTAATATGGAGAGGAAAATGTTGATAAATATTGAGGTGACATTATGCAACCAATAATTGAGTAGCCTTGTTATAAGACTTATTTCAACACAAGTTTCCAGTTAATGTTTCTAATGTGAGTTTAACTAAAATTTCTCTTTTCTTTGCGAATTTGGAAATTAAGATTTGGATTTTAAAGCTACTTTGTTTAATACATTGCTGCCATTTAACACTGAAAGCCATTTAACAGGCTTATTATGTCAATCCTTTGCAACATACCTTAATATTAAGACTTTAGGTAAATTTTCTTTATCAAAATATTTTAAAACTAAAGTGTAATAAATTGTTCCCTTCTTCAAGGGAATGGCAAACAATCAAAAGGGAAGGATTCCCTTTTTAACGGGAACGATTCCTTCGTTAACAGGAATGATTCCTTTTATAACAAGAATGTCTCCTACTTTAACAGGAATAGCTTCTTCATTATCAGGAACGACTCCTTCATCAAAAGGAATGACTCCCTCTATAAAGGGAATCATTCCCTTCTTGACGGAAATGGATTCCCTTTAAGAAGTTTGCGGCTCCCTTTAAAGAAGGAATGATTCTCTCTCTTGAGGGAATGGCTTATTATGAAAGGGGAATGAAACTGATTTGGACATGAATCTTCGATTATTGAACAATTTAAAACAACATATTAATACAGTAGAATTTACGTTGACTGTTGATGTTAATACTAATCATAGCACCAATTCAATGGAATATGCGCCATTCGAATGAAAATTTCCGGCAATGATAGTACGTTTTTCTATGTGTGCTTCAGTATAAAACTTACTTCCCTTATTCCACTGTCACCGATTTTGCAAGGTTTCTTGGCTGGTCAACGTTGCAATTACGGAGCACTGCAATGTGATAAGCCAGTAACTGCAATGGGATGGTGGCAAGTAATGGAACCATCATCTCGGCTGTTTCAGGAATTTCGATGGTATAATCGGCAAGATCTTTCACGGCGGTGTCGCCTTCGGTAACCACTGCGATTATGATTCCTTTACGGGCTTTCACTTCCTGTATGTTGCTGATCACTTTTTCGTAGGTGCCTTTGTTGGTAGCAATGACCACCACAGGCATATTCGCGTCAATAAGAGCGATTGGTCCATGTTTCATTTCGGCTGCGGGATAGCCTTCAGCATGGATGTATGAAATTTCTTTAAGTTTTAGCGCTCCTTCAAGTGCAACAGGGAAATTGTAACCGCGGCCCAGATAAAGGAAATTGTGTGCATCTTTAAATTTAATTGCAAGCTCTTTGATGTGGTCGTTGAGTTTAAGCGTAGTTTCAACTTTTGCAGGTATGCTTTCGAGTTCGGTGATGATCTCCTGCAGACGGGAACGTGAAATTGTTCCTTTTTTCTGCGCTACTGTCAGCGCCATTAAAGTCAGAACAGCCACCTGTGCTGTAAAAGCTTTGGTTGATGCCACGCCGATTTCAGGACCTGCATGTGTGTAGGAACCTGCATGTGTGGCGCGGGCAATTGAAGATCCGACCACGTTGCATATTCCAATGATGGTGGCTCCTTTTGATTTTGCAAGGTCAATAGCTGCAAGGGTGTCGGCAGTTTCGCCTGATTGCGAAATGGCAATGATAATATCATCTTCGTAAAGAACAGGATTCCTGTAGCGGAATTCTGATGCATATTCCACTTCAACGGGAATGCGTGCAATATCTTCGAAAAGGTATTCGCCAACAAGTCCGGCATGCCATGAAGTTCCGCATGCAACAATAATGATCCTTTTTGCTTTGATGAATTTTTCTTCGTAGTCAATGATGCCGCCGAGAGCAACAATTTCTTTCGAAATATTAAGTCGTCCCCGAATACTGTCCATGATGGAACGGGGTTGTTCATAAATTTCTTTCAGCATGAAATGTGGAAATCCGCCTTTTTCCAAAGCGCTTAACTGAAATTCCAGCTTTTGGATGTAAGGAGTTTTTTCAACGTTTTCGATGGTGATGATCTTCAGATCGCCGTTACGTTTGATGATGGTGATCTCTTCATCGCCGAGGTAAACCACCTTTTTTGTGTACTCTACAATGGGAGAAGCATCGGAAGCAATAAACATTTCATCAACACCAACGCCAACTACCAGCGGGCTGCCTTTTCTTGCACCGATAAGTGAATCAGGATCGTCCTTTGAAATGATAACGACAGCATAAGTGCCGATGATCTGTGAAAGTGCAATACGAAGCGATTCCACGAGGTCAACTTTTTCGTTGATGCCGATATCTTCAATCAGATGAACGAGAACTTCGGTATCGGTGTTGCTGTGAAATGTATAACCGCGGTTGATGAGTTCCTGTTTCAGGTAAGCATAATTCTCAATAATCCCGTTGTGAATTAACGCCAGGTTTTTTGTCTGAGAAAAATGAGGATGAGCATTCAGATCATTTGGTTCGCCGTGCGTGGCCCATCTTGTGTGAGCTATACCAATTGTTCCCTTTGTATTTTTATTTTCAACGTATTTTTCCAGGTCGTCAACTTTTCCGTGACATTTATAAACACTGAGTTCTTTGTCGAGAAGCGCTATACCTGCACTGTCATAACCCCTGTATTCAAGCCGGTGAAGTCCCTTCATAAGAATAGGGTAAGCCTGCCGTGGGCCTACATAAGCAACAATTCCACACATAATTTTATAGTTTAATAAAGTTTGGTATAAGTGATCTGAAGACGCATATTCCCACTTTTTCGTTTTGGCCCTTTAAGAACAACCCTGTTTGCGGTATTAGGTCTGTCGCCTGTCCATACTACCAAATAAAGACCTAGATTGTCTTTAACTCCATCAACGATCTGCTGAATATGTCTTGCAATATTAAATTTGTATTCCTTTAAGTTTGCATCATAGGTACCTCCAAAATATGTCAAACCATCATACTCATCCTGGAGAAACCTTATTTTTCCGTTTAATTCTTCAATCAACACAAGTTGTGCCGGTGGTGTGTAACTACCCTGCGGATAGTCATTTTCATCAACATCTACAATGAAGGTGGCTTTGTTGATTGCTATTTTTCCGTTTTGTGCTATTTGCTTGAGTTCGGGATAATCAATGCGGACCTGCAATCCTGCCATTGATTGCAGGAAGAGGATGCTGTCGCCTTTTAAAGTATCACCATAAATTTGGTGTTGCAGATACTGGGTGGCATATTTGTATTTTGAGTGATTGAAATGATTGATACGTGCACAATTTTCATCTATAACCATGTTGTATGTGTGCTGTATCGTGTCACCATCGTCACTATGTTTATAGTAAATGGAAATTTTCGAAAGAGAGCTTAATAAATTAAATGACATGATAGAGCCTTCACCTGTGGAAGAAGTGCTTGTCACATAAATTCCTTTAAAATACTGAATAAAATTGGTGTTGTTTAACAATGAAGAACTGCTTGCATTTAAAAATTTATTGGTTCCCCAAACTGAGTCCAATCGTATTCGTAAATGTCCCGGGTATTTGGTAGTGTCACTGCCAAGTAATCTTATGCTGTCTCTTTTGTCAGGGACAAATTTTTTGGAGCCTATCACTGTTCCGGTGGTCAACAGATCCCTGTTTGAGTAGTAATTACTGTCGGCATAAATATTGCTTGCAAGCTCATAAACTTTTACAGTTTGTTTGGCATTCGTGTCACCATAAATGGCATGGTAAGCAAGAGTAAGCACGATGGAATCCAAAACTGGTTGAGATCCGAAAGTGGTGTTATCAATAGCAAGGTGTAGCTGTGTATAGAAACTTGCCAGGTTTTTGCCAAACACCGGATCATAGTTTAATCCAAGAAGATTGTAGGCTGTTTCATCAGACCTGATAGAATCTTCAAGTTTGGAGTATGCAGTTAAATTTGCATTATAATATTCAACGTTGAGTTGATCTTTGGCAGGCAAAACCCCCAGTCCGATGGTGTCCGGCTCTTTGCAGGCATTCATTAAAGAAAGTAACTCAAGGATGAAGCAGAGATTGAGTGTACGTTTCAGCAAAAACAGTTTCAATTTAGTATAATTTTAGTTTGTAAATTTCAGCAAGGAACGCAAAAATTAATTACTTAGTATTTGTTCGTTCACTAAAATTTCATCATAAAACTCATTATAGGCGTCAATGTACGTATCCATAGACTGAAATTCGAGAATAGGTTTTTCAATCTGGTTGACATACTTAACGATTTCAGGATTCACTTCAGGGCTGCCAATGATCACGCCGTCAGAAAAATCAATTGCTGCTTTGGTGATATTGATAAAATTCGGAATTTGATAATGTTCAACATCCTCCTCATCTATACCCGGAAGAGTGATTTTCTCGGCAAAATCATCATTGAACGAACCAGGATAGTCATCATCGTAAATTGAATAAATGACCTTGGTTTCGTTGAAAAGCGGATTGTCAACAAAAGCTTTTTTCAGGTAAATAGGTAGAAGGCTTGACATCCATCCATGGCAATGAACGATATCAGGTGCCCAACCCAACTTCTTTGTTGTTTCGAGAACTCCTCTGGCAAAGAAGATTGCCCTTTCATCATTGTCGGTAAAGTAATTTTCTTCAGAATCTTTAAAAACAAATCTTCTTTGAAAATAATCTTCATTGTCAATGAAGTATATTTGCATCCTTGCTGACTGTATTGATGCGACTTTAATGATAAGAGGATGGTCTGTGTCATTAATGATCAGATTCATCCCTGATAAACGTATCACTTCATGTAACTGGTTTCTTCTTTCATTGATACATCCGTAGCGTGGCATGAATGTTCTGATTTCCCTGCCTCTCTCCTGAATGCCTTGTGGTAGATACCTGCCAATTATACCCATGTGGCTATCCTTCAAATATGGGGTGATTTCCTGCTGTACAAAAAGAACTTTAGTTTTTTCCATTAGATAAGTATGTTAATACGTTATTAAAAAGGAGTGCAAAATTAATAAAAATTTATGACACTATCAATAAATTAATAGTAGTTTTGTCACGATTTTATTCTGTCGTTAAGATACAGTAAGGTTTACAACATAAAATTTTTTTTAAGAGTATGATAATTTTTCATGAAATCAGGGAAATAAAGAAGTATATTTCGGAATTAAACAATACCGGAGTAAAAATTGGGTTTGTTCCAACCATGGGAGCTTTGCACAAAGGTCATATTTCATTGGTTAAAAGAGCAAAAGATGAAAATGCAGTTTGTGTTTGCAGTATTTTTGTCAACCCTGCACAGTTTAATAATAAGGAAGATCTGGAGTTATATCCAAGGACTCTGGAAGCGGATACCAGTCTTCTTGAATCAGTTGGATGTGACGTCCTGTTTGCTCCTTCAGAACAGGAAATGTATCCTGAGCCGGATAACACAACATTTGATTTTGGTGGTCTGGACAAGCCTCTGGAAGGAAAGTTTCGCCCCGGGCATTTTAATGGTGTGGCAATTATTGTTAAAAAACTCTTTGATATTGTCAATCCGACAAAGGCTTATTTTGGTGAAAAAGATTTTCAGCAGTTGGTCATCATTAAGTATATGGTGAAAAATCTGGGACTGCCTGTTGAAATAGTTTCGTGCGAAACAGAGAGAGAACATGATGGATTCGCAATAAGTTCACGGAATTCGAGATTATCCGAATCAGAAAGAAAGGAAGCAACAGAGATTTATAGGATGCTTTGGAAAATCAAACAAATTTCGCTCAGGAATGACCCACCGATCCTGAGAAATTGGTTAAACAGAGAAATGATTTATCATCCTTTGATGAAGCTCGATTATTTCGAAATTGTAAATACCGAAACTCTTGAACCTGTCAGTGATTTCAACAATATCGGAAAGTGTATAGCATGCATTGCTGTTCAACTTGGAAACGTGAGATTGATTGATAACATTAAATTTTTGTAATTTTGCAGCATGCAAATTGAAGTTTTAAAATCAAAAATACACAGAGCTGTAGTAACTGAAGCCAACATCAATTATGTTGGGAGTATTACTATTGATGAGGATTTGATGGACGCTGCAAATATCATCGAATATGAAAAAGTGCAGGTCGTAAATATAAATAACGGGGAACGCCTCGAAACTTATGTTATTAAAGGTAAAAGAAAATCAGGAGTGATTTGTCTCAACGGTGCCGCTGCTCGCAAAGTGATCGTTGGCGATATCGTTATTATCATTTCTTTTGCCCAAATGGATTTTGAAGAGGCTAAAAATTATAAGCCTTTCCTTGTTTTCCCCGGTAAGGACAACTTACTGAGCGGACAGTAGAGGAAATCATATTCATTATGGCAAGCAGGAGAAGACAGAAGACGGCAGTCATTGGTCAACATCAGCAACTGGCAATCGTACATAGATCACCAATCACTTTTGTGTCTTTTAGCTTTAAAGGAATTAATTATTAATAATCCCCAAATAATCTCTTGAAAAAGAAAATCCTTTCAGTTTTAAAATACCTGATATTCCTTTCTATTGGTGGTGTTCTGCTATGGCTTGCTTTGCGCGGAAAAGACATCAATAAAAGCCTGACGGAAATTTTAAATGCTGACTATACCTGGATATTGCTGGCTGTGGTTGCCATGATTTTCAGCCATATCATAAGGGCATTACGCTGGAATCAACTTCTCGACACTCTGGATGTAAAGACAACAACAGGCACTACCTTTTGTGCTGTGATGATCGGATATTTTGTAAGCAATGCTGTTCCGCGTCTTGGTGAGATCACACGTTGTGGTGTTCTTTCACGTTATCATAAAGTACCTGTTAACTCAGTCATAGGTACTATGATCATCGAAAGAGCCTTTGATACACTCACTATGGTGATCATTTTACTCATTACTATTTTATCACAATTACATTTTCTTGGTGATTTTATCAATGAAAAGTGGTTAAGTCCGATCACTGCAAGATTTTCAAGCAACACGTCGGCCATGCTTATTATTGGCGGAGCATGTCTGGGATTTTGCCTGCTGGTATTTTTCATTTACAGAATATCATTGCCAAAACTGCGCAAACTTAAATTCTTTCATAAAACGCTTGATATCATCAAAGGCTTTTGGGAAGGGGTGAAGACTATAAAAAACATCAGGCATAAATCATTGTTCACTTTCTATACTGTCTTCATGTGGTTTTTGTACACACTGACAATTTACTTTTGCTTTAAGTCAATCAATGCTACAAGTAATCTCGCTTTTATTGATGCCTTAACCATCATGTCGCTGGGAAGTATTGGAACCCTCGTACCCACACCGGGAGGAATAGGGGCATACCAATATTTTGTGACACTTTCCCTGATAGCCTTGTATTCTATTGAGAAAAACACTGCATCAGCCTTTGCCAACCTCGTGTATTTTTCGCAGTGGTTCCTGATAATAATTATTGGCGGTTTGTCGTGGGGGGTAATGATCATTTTACAAAAACGAATAATCAAAAATGAAAGCAATTGAATTTGTTCAGAAAAAAATATTTCACTTTTCAAATGATGAAAGCAAGGCCCGCCTGGCCTGTTTGCTTTCATTCTACAACTTTAAAGAGAAAAAAATAGTTTTTACCAACGGCTGTTTTGATATTCTCCATTTGGGGCATGTTGACTATCTTTCCAAAGCCGCCGACCTTGGTGATGTATTGATTGTGGGGCTGAATACCGATTCATCCGTAAAGAAAATAAAGGGTAACGACAGACCTTTAAACAATGAGGAAGCCAGAGCTACACTGCTTGCTTCACTCAGGTTTGTAACCATCGTTGTGTTGTTTGATGAGGAAACACCCTATGATCTTATCAGGTTTATTTCGCCCGATTTCCTTGTGAAAGGCAGCGATTATAAACCGGAGAAAATTATTGGCTATGATGTCCTGAAAGCAAAAGGCGGAGAAGTTGTGACCATAGATTTTCTTGAAGGATACTCAACCACCTCGCTTATCAATAAGATCAAAGAAGGATAAACTAAGAATATTGTCCTGAAAAAGAAAAGCATTTTTATCAGGGAAAAATTGGACCCATTCAACTGAGGTGTGAGTGAATAAGGAAAAAAGAAAAAGGGAGCAATGGCGATAATTTACATTTCACCTTTGCTCCCTTTCGTCGTTTCAAAAAACGTCTTTTGAAACTTATTTTATTAATGAAACTTTTTGAGTAAGGGTCTGATTGCCGCTTTGAATTTTTACCAGGTAAATACCCGATGATTGTCCTGACAGATCAATGGGAACATTTACTTTGGTAACGTTTTCTTTTTCTACAGTTGCTACAACCTGACCGATCATGTTGGTCACAGAAATTGTAACATTGTCGTGGTTGGATAATTCAAACATTACGTTGATCAAGCCATTCGAAGGGCTTGGATAAATGTCAATGTTGTTGATTTCTGTTGCTTCCTCAATTCCGTTACCTGAGCAAACAGTTGAACTTTTTAAAGAGACAAGTGCGCCACCGGTTGCAAATAAAGCCTGCATTCTCGAAACCTGGTTCGGTGTAAAGTTTGCGTAATTAATATCATCACTATAATCCATGAAATCCATGTACATGATTCCGGGTGAAGTTGTAGTACAAGCATCAGTCACGACGCCTGAGTTTGTGCCATAAGTAGCATCTGCCTGGTTGGGGGTGTCGTTGCAATAATCCGTTCCTGAACATGCACCACCATCATCGCCCCATGTATGATATAGGTTAAGACAATGTCCTACTTCATGTGTTAATGTACCTCCAAGGTTATATGGGGCGGAACTTCCTGTGGTTCCAAAATAAAGATAGTTTATTGCAGATCCATAGTTACCATCAAGAGGGCTTGAAGGAAATTCAGAATAGCCGCACATCGAACTACCTAAATTGCAAACCCAGATGTTGAAATATTTTGTTACATCCCAGGCATCGCAACCTCCCTGACTGGTGTGTCTTTCGGAGTAGTCAAGGGAACTGAAATCAGAAACTGTTGTTGACGTACGTGTAATACCTGTTGTAGTGTGACCACTTGGATCAACTTTGGCAAGACAGAATTGAATATTGGTGTTTGCTTTTAATGTTGTTGAAAATGCCTGCATCGAATGTGTGTTGGTTCCTGCATAATCTTTGTTTGACGCAGCGATCTGGTCAGTCACTCTTGTATTCGAAATGTTCTGTGATGATCCATTGTAAATAATATGTACAACAACAGGAATGGTAATAACTGTTTTGTCGTCATAATCCGGGTGCTCCTTTACATAAGAATCAACAAAAGCTTCAACCTGTTCTCTTCTGAATTTATACCCTGAATCCGTTGCCATTTGTTTTTGATAAACCTCATAGGTTCCGCACTTTCTGAAAGAAGTGCCTTCGACTTTGCTGTTCTGAACATTTTGCCCAAAGCAAAAAACAGAACATAATGCGTAGAAAAATACTGAAAGTAAAATTGTCCTCATAGAATTCTTTATTTGTTTTTACAAAATTAGTGAAATTTTATTAAAAAAAAGTTAAAAAATCAGTATTTTTGAAATTTAAGATTTCTTTTTTGATAATACTCTGATTGTCTCCTAAGTTCAATAAGATAATTTTTTCTGAAAGGATAAGAAAGGGCTGTTTGTTTTGCAAACTGCAATATCTCTCAACAAACAATTCCTGCCAAGGACCACTACTCCTGCTACTGTCACTGCCCCCTATCACTCTTACTTTTTCACTACTTTTATCTTCATTACAAGGCCATCATCATTAATTTTTACAAAATAAATTCCGGCAGAAAATGTCGAAAAATCAATTTTGATCGTGTTGCCATCAGAGCTGTATTTGGCAGCATGTGTTTGCCCACTGCATTCAATTATTGAAACATCCTCAACATTGGAGTTTTTCAGAACTATTGTCACCTCGTCATTCACTGGGTTTGGGTAAAAGCTGATTTTGTTTTGCTGCGAAAAATTTTCTATTCCGCTCATACTGGCATTTACTGTCTCTGTAATAGTGTCCGACATGTGGCAATGATAGGCTATGAGCATTACATTGTAAGTGCCGCTTGTAGCATAGATATGCACAGGGCTTGCAGCAACCGAAGAATCGCCGTCACCAAAGTACCACGTGTAGTTTAAAGCATTATCCGAAGTATTGCTAAAAGTCACTGTATTGTTTGCTGATGTAGCGAAACTAAAATTTGCTACAGGGTCAAATTCGCCGATGTGCCATTTCAGCAGGCTGTCCCATACCACAGCCTTTGCAGCTGTTCTGATGTTGGCAGCATCAGCAGCAGACAATGTGTAATCATCATTGATCAATGAAGGATCTTTCCTGAATATGGTTGTGTAAAAGCAACAGGCTGCTGCGTACGAACCCGCCAATGATGGATGACTCTGATCAGACTGGTACAAATTAATCAGCGGAAAATTTTGCCTGATATATTTCCACACAGCCCCGACAGGTGACACCAATGCCTGGTTACTGTCGGCCATCATCATGTAACGCAGTTGAAGGAGGCTGTCCATACCGGCATAAGTGCATACCGGCGGCCACGCCGCACAGTTTGAACTGTCACCATATTCCCTTCCCCATGTCATATAGAACATTGTCGAGCCACAAGGATTCCAAACTTTGATTATGCTGTCGAGTTTGTGTGCATAAGGAAAAACTGAGCTATCCACTTGTCCGATGGGGAACGATGGCAGTTGACTTTGCTCCTGTAGCACCACATAATCCCAACCCCCTGTCATGATCTTTCCCAGCGAAGTGGCATTGACAGAATGTAATTGCAGTGTGTAGCTCCCCGGAGTATTGCTGTCGTAATACAACGATTCGCCTGTTGTGTGTGCCAAAGCAGCAATGATCACCGGTAGGCTGTTCACATAGGTGTAGCTGTTGCCAAGAAACAATGCCCTTTTGATGTTTTGCCCGATTGAGGTGAATGAAACAATTGAAGCAATAAACAAAAACAGTATGGTATTTCTCATAAAAGAGGGAAAATCAAATTGCAATGATAAGAGTTTTATGAATGCAGTGGAATAATAGATTCTGTGTTTTCGAAAGTTTATTTTTCCTAACAATGGTAAATGAGCATAAAAGTTTATTGTTCCAAACAGAAACCATTAATCTAAATTTTAATATCCATCTCTTTTATTTATCTGGAATATCCCCAACAAAAACTCCATTGATATAATTTTCCTGTTCTTCAATTTTCCCGTTTTCATCAAAGTGATTCCATATTCCGGTTTTCATCCCTTCAGGAAAGGTAAAATAGAACTGATCCTTAATCTCACCATTATCCGTAGGTATTGCTACTACATAAACTTTGACAATTCCATTGGGGAGATAGCTACCAATGCTTTTTATTTTTCCGTTCTTATGATAAGAAACCCATTTCCCAACCCGAAAAGAATAATTTTCTTTAAAACTTTTCCTGATATAATTGGTGTCAACTTCAGAAAAAGAACTGTCATCGTCATGGATCTTTATCTTGCTTTTAGGAAATATTGCATACGCACCGCTATCGGCAAGTTGTTTGTTTGAATACCATGATTGCCAAACTCCGACCCTGAAGCCATCCTTCATCATCCCTATAGAAGTTAATATCTCCTTCACTTTGCTTGTGTCAATTTCCGAATCAACGGTATCAAATACGGTTGTTATTTGTGCAATGCCTGAAAGAGGCAATAGAAAAAGGAACAGGATTATTTTTTTCATTGTTATTTATCTTTACAAATTAAAATTAGAGTCATCAGTGCAAAATTATTGTTTGACAATTTTCTTAATGGTCACACCTTCATCCGTTTTTATTTTAAGGATATAAATACCGTTTGATAAACTTCTTAAATCAAGTTTAGACTCACCGGCTTTGCATAAGGAGGTGTAAATAATTTGTCCGGAGATGCCAGTGATCATTATGTTTGCTTTTTCAGGAATTATCAGGTTGAGATCATCTTTAATCGGATTTGGATAAATACTTATTGAAGGCTCACTTTCATAATTATTAACACCAGACCATTCATCAAAAGTTGGCCAACTACCAATGGTAGGTAATACATTCCACACTAAATTATCAACGGCAGTTGTTAAAGGATCAGGATCATAAGGACGGGTGTTTAGCAGAATCGCCCAGTTTAACTGGTTACTTCCACGAACGATCTCGGTGGTAGTACCAGGCAGTGAGCCTGTGTGCCACCAGTTATTGTATGTATTCACACACCATCCAAGAGCATAATTAGCATTTGTTGAGGATGGACTTACCATTATGTCTATGGTGGATTGTAAAAGCATGTCAGGCTTTGTAGGGAAACCGTCAACAGCAACGAGAAATTTGCACAGATCCTCAGCCGAAGCAACCCATGCACCATGCGAATCCATTGCTTCAATATTAAATCCTCCATACGGCCATGGTACAAGTGATACATTGTCATAAACTGAATAGGCATAAGGTGCGGCAGGGTATGCGTAATAACTCACTTCATTTGGCAACTTATTACTTTGAAGGTTAAACCCTGGATACATGTCTGTGATATTGAGCGGAAGCAATATCGTATTGCGGACATAGTCCTCATAATTTTGACCGGTTATCTTTTCAATAACCCGCCCAAGGATGCAGAAGCCTAAATTAGAATATTGGTATTGGGTCCCGGGAGTAAAATCAAGCATTTGGTTACTTAACACATATTCAATAACAGTAACAGCATCGGCTGGTGGTGATACTCCCATAGTGGTTGCAATTGCATAAGAATTAAACATTGGATCGCCCGAAATATTCCTGTCCCATCCACCGCTATGGGTCAGTAATTCTCTTACTGTAATATTGTAAACAAGCGGGTCAAGGATGTTCTGATAATTTGCATCATTCAAAATTCCGTCGGGACCAAACACAGTATCATCCAAATGAATCAACCCCTGTTCCATTAAATGCATGATAGCTACCGAGGTTATTTGTTTGGAAACGCTGGCCAACCTGAAAATATTGTCGGGCTGAACAAGTAAATGTGTTGCTGTGTCAGCATATCCAAAGCCTCGATTGTAAACCAAACGACCATGATAAGTAATGGCTAATTGTCCTCCGGAAACATCGTAATGACTAATCAGGCTCTGCATGGCTGTGTCGAAATTGACAAGTTCCGGGACAAAAATGCCTGTCTGCGCCTTAAGACTTAGGTTGAAGAACAAAATGAAAGCCAGTACTATTTTTGTAATTGATTTTTTCATCATTTCAAATTTTCAAACTCACTTATGATTTATCTCTAACAAGCTTTTGAATTTAAATCTGACAAATTTAACAAAGACAAGGGACACATAAGTAATAATCGGTTTCATTTTCCATTTCATCCTTTTATTTTTTGTCCCTTGTCTATGTGAACTACCTGAAAGAGAAATGAAGAATCATAACTTTATTTCTCTGTTCTTATTAATAAAAAATTTGAGAACTATTTTTTTATCAATGCTTTCAATTCATCAATTTCTTTTTGCTGTTTGTCAATCTGGTGTTGCAGTGTTTCAATTTTTGTGTTTTGAGTTGTGATAATTGTTTGTTGTATCTCATTCTTCGTATTCAATTCCTGCACAGCTTTCACCAAAGGCACAACAAAATCGGAATAACGCAAACTATAGAGTCCGTTGGTTGTATCGGAAGGGATATGGACGCCGCTGAAATCGTAGCCTGATTTTTTGGCTGCTTCAGCCACCTGTTGTGCAAGGAAACCGGTCATTTTGACTTTTTCAATATCATATTTTGAAGTCCAATTAGCGGAATCTTTGCCTTTATAAACCATATCATTTTCACGATGGATATTGAGGTTGTATGTAACAGGGTTTAACAAGCTGATGAAAGCCAGGCCGGGAACGTCGGATTTGATATTGTCTTTAATTCTTTCATCACTATATGTGGACCATCCAACCTGACCACCAATCCAGCCCACGCTGCTGTTACCAATTTCAACAGAGTTATTGCTGCTTGAAGAACTACCTGCATAATATCCTATACTTGTGTAGTTAGAAAATGCTTGTCCGGTCACAGGGTAGGCATTATACCCTAATGTTGTATTATAGCTACCGGCTATATTATTATAAAGAGAATTGTATCCTACAGCAGTATTACATTTACCAGTAGTATTTTCAAAAAGTGAATAGACTCCAACAGCGGTATTATAGTAGCCTGTGGTGTTGCTGCCTAATGCAGAGACCCCATTTGCAGTATTATAATACCCTGTAGTATTACTATAAAGTGAAGCACTACCCACAGCAGTATTCGAAGCTCCATGACCGGGTGCATCGGGTTGGTTGCTGTAGAGAGCTAAATTTCCAATAGCAACATTATTACTATAATATGCAACATTGCCGAAGCTGAACGATTGGTTTTTCAAGGCTTCCACTCCGATGGCAATATTTCCTGATGCCGTAGTATTCGAATAAAGAGCTTTAAATCCATTTGCAATGTTGTAATAACCACTGGTATTGGAATAAAGCGCTAAACTTCCTATGGCAATATTTTGAATGCCATTGGTTGCTGTTGTAGGCTGATTAAAATATAAAGCGCTATCGCCAACAGCCACATTATTGGTGAGGTATGGTGTATTGCTATTGCTAAACGACTGGGTAAATAAGGCTGATGATCCAATTGCTATATTGTGTGATGCCGTGGTATTCGAAAAGAGTGATCCAACACCAAGAGCGGTATTATTATACCCTGTTGTATTTGCATAAAGTGAACTATAGCCTGATGCTGTATTATTATTTCCAGTTGTATTGTAAGGAAGTGTAAATGATCCTATTCCTGTATTTGTCGTTGCAGTATTCGTATTTCCGGCATATAATCCCAGGAAAACCGGTCCTGCAGGATCCAAAGCTCCGGATTTCACTCCATTTACTTTAAAAAATAGCGATGAATTATTCGTAGTGCCTATAAAATTGTTAGCAGTAATATTGCTATTTCCTATTAATGTCCATAGATTACTCAAAGGATTGCCGGAAATTGTTTGTGACAATGGATTTAATACCAATGCAGGGCTACAGGTTAATTGAAAAACCATCATGTCATTACTGGCTGCATCCACTACATAAGCATAATTGCCGGAAACTGCTGAGCTAATTGGCCCCGAACCTGTGGATGTGGTAGTTTTCAAAACAGGAGCTACAGGGTTGCTGATATCAAAGATTTGCATATTGTTATCAGCATTATTCACAGTGTATGCATAATTGCCTTCAACTGTAATACTCCATGGACTGTTACCTGTAGAAGTTGTGCTTTTCAGTACTGGTGCAGAAGGATTGCTGATATCATATATCCTGAAGTCATTATCATTTAAATCCGTTACATACACATAATTACCCGAAACTGTAACACTGATAGGACCATTCCCTGTTGCAGTTGTACTTGTCAGAACAGGGGCAGTTGGATCAGAAATATTAAATATCTTCAGGTCACGAAAATAAAAATCAACAACAAACGCATAGTTACCAGAAGCGGCTATACTCCATGGGCCAGACCCTGACCCTGTGGAAGTGGTGCTTTTCAGAACAGGCGCTGCAGGATTGCTGACATCAAATATCTTCATATCCTCACTTGTGTTATCCACCACACAAGCATAATTGCCAGAAACTGCAACACCAAAAGGAAGAGTCCCTGTAGCAGTAGTGCTTTGAAGAACGGGTGCAGAAGGGATGCTTATATCAAATATTATCAGGTCATTGGTATTGCGATCCACGATATAAGCATAATTGCCTGAAACAGCTACACAATTCGGAACAACCCCCGTTGCAGTTGTGCTTATAAGAACAGGTGTGGCGTGGGTGCTAATATCAAATATTTTCAGGTCATTGCTATTACTTTCCACCATATAAGCATAGTTGCCTGAAATAACAATACTTTGAGGTGATAAGCCGGTGGAAATGGTGTTTACCCTGTTTAGGCATGAAAAGTCAGGAGTGAAAGAAGAAAGTAGCTGAGAAAGATCTGACTTCTGCCAGCTTGCTTTACCTGTTGAATCGCTGGTTAGAATTTTATTTTTGCCTTCAGTACCATCAGTAATTTTTATGGAGCCATTTAAATCGAGCTTTGAAGCAGGAGATGAAGTTCCTATTCCAACATTAGCGCCATTGTTATAAATATTGTTGTTATTGAGCACCCATTGTGAGCCATCCCAATAAGAAGTATTACCGGCGGCTGTACCATTGGAAAGAAGCCCGGTGGCGCCTGTTGCACCGGTAATTCCTGTGGCGCCTGTTGCACCTGTAGCTCCCGGTGTACCGCTTGAAGCTGCATAAAGAGCATAAGGAACTGAAAGCAATTGGCTTGTTCCCATATCAACATAAGTTGTTCCTCCGGTAGCATCTAATTGCACCTGCATCCAATAGTTGCCGCTGCTCCATGCAATACTGCTGAATGTACCTGTTACAGGATTTCCTGTGCCTATTGACACAGTGAATAAACCAAACTGGTTGGTTGTCGGAGAAAATGTTTCAGAATAAACAATAGTTCCAGTAGCGGAAGTCTGATGAATAATGATCTTCAGACCTACCGCATGACTGGCTATTAAATGACCGGAAGCATCGCGGGCGACGGCCTGGTAATTTAATGCCTGCGGCACCTGTGCCATTGCAGGAATTAGAGCAAAGGTAAAGGCTAAAAGCACCACTGCTAATCTCAGAAAGTTTTTAAATTTCTTCATAGTTTTAAATTGTTTAATTGTTATACTTTTTAATTGTTCAATTGCTTTTTATTTTAATTTATAAGTGACTATAATTCATCATTTTTTTTCTGCAACAATTCTATCTTCTTTACAAAGCAATGATTCTTTCTGTCTGCTGCCACTGCCTGCTGCCACTGCCACTGCCTCCTATTAATACCCTCTGTTTACCAGGATTTTTGTTACACTGTTATTATTATAATTTGTTGTCCACATATTGGTGCCATCAAAGGCTATATTTACAGGATAGTCTCCAGTACCACTATATGTTGTCATTACCCCGGTCGGGCTTATCTTTGTTACGCTATTATCACCCCAGTTTGCTGTCCACATATTTGTTCCATCAAAGGCAATAGAATTCGGTCCGCTTCCAGTTCCGGAATAAGTTGTCATTGCGCCGGAAGGGCTAATTTTGGTTACACTGTTGTCACCATAGTTTGCAGTCCACATATTTGTCCCATCAAATGCAATAAATATAGGATGACTTCCAGTCCCTGTAAAAGTTGTGATAGCGCCTGTGGGCGTTATTTTAGTGACACTATTTCCAGTGTAATCTGCTGTCCACATATTAATTCCATCGAAAGCAATACTAGTAGGTCCACTACCAGTTCCGGTATAAGTTGTCATAGTACCGTCAGGTGATATCTTAGTTACACTATTATCACCATTAGCAGTCCACATATTAATTCCGTCAAAGGCAATTCCCTGAGGTCCATTTCCAACCCCTGTATAAGTTGTCATGGTGCCTGCCGGTGTAATTTTTGTTACACTATTATTATTCGCATTGGCAGTCCACATATTAGTGCCATCAAAGGCAATGCTCACGGGAGAACCCCCAGTCGAAACATACGTTGTCGTAGCACCGGTTGGGGTTATTTTAGTAACATTATTATTATCAATGTTAGTAGTCCACATGTTTGTTCCGTCAAAGGCAATGCCTACTGGGCCATTTCCGGTTCCACCATAAGTTGTCATCATCACCGGCAGGAACCTGAAAAGCGGAATATTTGTTGGTCCTTTAGTTATTCCACCATCCGGTTTTATTGTTCCTGCCACTTCAAGGGTTCTTAATGCTGCTAATGCGTTTATTGGAGTATTAGTCCCGATGCCAACATTTCCCGCCGAATCAATGATCATTTGCGCAGCATTATTGGTTTTGAATCGCAGAGAAACGTTATCAGATGTTCCAATGTAATTCGTTCCGTTTGTTCCGGAATTTCCAGCAATATGCCAGGCATTATCAGAAAAAGAACCAGTGGGACCAGTCGCACCGGTAAGTCCTGTTGCACCTGTGGCACCGGTAGCACCTGTAGCACCAGCTGTTCCACTTGAAGTGGCATAAAGTGCATAAGGAACAGACAACAATTGAGATGTTCCCATATCCACATAATTGCTTCCACCCGTGGCATCCATTTCAACTTTTAGCCAATATTGCCCGGTACTCCAATTGATGGCGCTGAATGTGCCGGTAACCGGTGTTCCTGTTCCAATGGATAATGTAAATAATCCAAATTGATTGGTTGAAGCGGTTTGGGTTTCGGAATAAACCACTGCACCTGTTTGTGAACCGGAAAGAACAGAAAGTTTTATTCCGACAGATTGATTTGTAATTAAATTACCGCTTGTATTCCTGGCTACAGCCTGGTAATTTATTGCCTGTGGCACTTGTGCCATTGCTGTGATAGTTAAAGTGAATGGTAAAAGAACCGTTAACACTTTTATAAAGTTTGTAAGTTTCTTCATAAAAATTAATTTATTTATTGTTGAATTGTTTTAATGTTATTTGTTTGTTTTTATCAGGGCTTTAAGTTCATCAATTTCTTTTTGCAGCGCTGCATTGGTTTCAGCTTGTGTTTCAATTACCTTTTCAAGTTTTTCATTCCTGGCATTTAGTTCCTGTATCGCTTTCACCATTGGCGACATTAAATCATTATAACGAACGCCATACATGCCTTGTGCATCTTTAGAGATAATATCATTATCTGCTGCTCCCGATGCTATTAATGTTTCATTCAGATCCTGGGCAATGAAGCCATACTCCCTTGTTTTCTTTTCATTGTTTATGCGGATGTACGATACCGGCTTCAATTGGGTAATAAAATCCAGACCAAGATTGGAAGGCTGAATATCTGTTTTGTATCTATTATCAGAAGTAATCGTCCAGGCTACCTGAATGCCTGCATAAGTAATATAGACATCTCCTATTCTTACCTGGTTATTCACAGTACCATCAGGTACAACTGCGTCTCTGCCTAATGCAAGATTGTTTGAACCAGTTGTGATATTCTGACCGGCATTATTTCCAAGCGCTGTATTATTACTTCCTGTGGAACTGCTAAGTGCATTATAACCTGTGGCGGTATTATAGTATCCATCGTTGTTACTGGCAAGCGCCTGATATCCGGTGGCTGTATTATACGATCCGGTTGTGTTAAAAAAAAGCGCATAATTTCCGGTGGCGGTATTATAATTTCCGGTTGTGCTATAAATAAGCGCATTAAATCCGGTGGCAGTATTATACGATCCGGTTGTGTTCGATTCAAGCGATTCAGTTCCAATGGCGGTATTATAATTACCTGTAATGTTGCCAGTAAGCGCTGCGAAACCATTGGCGACATTATAATTACCTGTAATGTTGCCAGTAAGCGCTGCGAAACCATTGGCGACATTGCCATTTCCTGTGGTGTTTGAATAAAGCGATTGATATCCGTTGGCAGTATTGTTGGTTCCGGTTGTGTTGCTAAAAAGTGTTTGGGAACCAAGTGCGGTATTATAATTGCCAGTGTTATTGGCGGCAGTTGATGAGCCTCTCAATGCGCTAAAACCGACTGCCACGTTGTAGTTAGTAAATGAAGACGGGCTGTTATTGGCGTATAACATTGCATTAGTACCAATAGCTGTGGCATTACTCCCAGCGATGTTGGAATAAAGCGATTGATATCCAATTGCAGTATTGTTGATTCCATCTGCGTTGGAATAAAGCGATTGATATCCGTCGGCAGTATTGTTGATTCCATCTGCGTTGGAATAAAGCGATTGATATCCGTTGGCAGTATTGTTGGTTCCGGTTGTGTTGCTAAAAAGTGTTTGGGAACCAAGTGCGGTATTATAATTGCCAGTGTTATTGGCGGCAGTTAATGAGCCTCTCAATGCGCTAAAACCGACTGCCACGTTGTAGTTAGTAAATGAAGACGGGCTATTATTGGCGTATAACATGGCATTATTACCAATAGCAGTGGCATAGCTTCCGGCAATATTGGAATAAAGCGCCATAAATCCGTTGGCAGTATTATAGTTTCCACTTTTGTTGAAAAAAAGCGCAGCACAACCCATTGCTGTATTGTTGCTCCCTGAAGTGTTACTCATAAGCGCATTAGGTCCTACAGCTAAATTTAAATTTCCGGTAGTGTTGGAATAAAGCGATTGAAATCCGCAAGCGACATTGCTTCCTCCTGTTGTGTTGGAAAAAAGTGCCTGAAATCCATTGGCATCATTGCCACCTCCGGTGGTAGCCGGATTTAGCGCTCCAACTCCCCATGATGTATTAGACATTGCGCTATCGAGTAATCCTGATTGTATATTATTTTGTTTAAAAACGACATCATTATTATCTGTTGTTCCAATGAAATTTGTGCCCGGGGTAGTTCCTGAATTTCCGTTAAGCGTCCAGGCTGCTGCTCCTGTAGATTGCCAGCTTGCATTACCATTAGCATCTGAAGTAAGTACTTTTCCTGCTGCCTGGTTTCCATCCACAATTTTAATAGTTGTTCCCGAAACGCCATCCACTTCAAGAGTTGCTGCAGGAGTAGTTGTTCCGATGCCAACATTAGCAGAAGCTGTGGCGCCATTTACATTGATAATGCTACCAAGCACCAGCGCGTTACTTTCGCCAACAATTGCATTGGCTCCTATTGCAGTTGCGTTTGATAAATCATTGCCTGCAACATCAGCGCCATGACCTATTGCCGTATTATTGCTACCCGTCCCCCCGCTGTTATTATAAAGCGCACTATCACCGGTTGCTGTATTATTGCTGCCGGTAGTGTTGGAATAAAGTGCATTAAATCCATTGGCTGTATTGTTACTTCCGATAGTATTTGACATAAGGGATCCTTCTCCAAAAGCACTATTGAAACCACCGGTTGAATTTGAATTGAGAGCATTCAACCCTGATGCAGTATTGTCACTGCCGGTAAGGTTTTCAAAAAGAGCCTTCTCTCCGGTTGCAGTATTGCTACTTCCTGTGGTGTTAGCAAAAAGAGCGTATTCTCCTGATGCAGTATTGTCATGACCAGTGGTGTTACCATATAAAGCCTCGTCTCCGGTGGCAGTATTGTTATACCCGCTTGTATTTGAAAACAGGGTACTTTCTCCGGTTGCGGTATTGCCTAGCCCGACACTATTGGAATAAAGCGATTGATATCCGTTGGCAGTATTGTCTATTCCCGTTGTGTTGGAATAAAGCGCTTTAAATCCATTGGCTGTATTTTCATATCCGGTGGTGTTGGAATAAAGCGATTGATTGCCGTTGGCAGTATTGACATATCCGGTGGTGTTGGAATTAAGTGATTTAAATCCAATGGCGGTATTGTTGGATCCTGTTGTATTGGAAAAAAGTGACTGATGTCCGTTAGCGGTATTTTCATCTCCTGAGGTGTTTGAATAAAGTGCACTATCACCGGTGGCGGTATTGGTATATCCGGTGGTGTTGGAATAAAGCGCAAATACTCCATTGGCGGTATTGCCCCATCCTGATGTGTTGCTCCATAATGTCTGATAACCAAGAGCGGTATTATAGTTTCCTGTGTTGTTGGCTGCATTTGTTGAACCCCTCAAAGCCTCATAGCCCACTGCCACATTGGTGTTCGTAAATGGATTTGAACTGTTGTTGGTGTAATACATAGCATTGGTCCCAATGGCAGTGGCATTGTTTCCTGCAACATTGTTACGTAGTGTATTTGCTCCAATGGCGGTATTATCGGTTCCTGCTTTGTTCATTATGAGCGCAGTCCATCCATTAGCGGTATTTCTGCTTCCTGTAGTGCTTTGCTGAAGCGCCAAGCCTCCGGAGGCAGTATTACCATATCCGGTAGTATTGTTCTGAAGCGCCCATGATCCAAAAGCAGCATTTACATGTCCTGTGGTAGCAGGGTTTAGCGCCCCTACTCCCCATGATGTATTATTTATTGTGCTGTCGAGTAATCCCGATTGTATATTACTTCTTTTAAAAACGACATCCTTATTATCTGTTGTTCCAATAAAATTTGTGCCCGGAATTGTGCCTGTATTTCCTGTAAGTCCCCATGCATTTGCAGCACCATCAGCGCCTGTGGGACCAGTAGCACCGGTGCTTCCAATGGGACCTGTGGGGCCTGTTGCACCGGTGACGCCAGGTGTGCCGCTCGTTGCAGCATATAATGCATAGGGAACCGAAAGCAGTTGCGAAGTACCCATGACAATATAATTTGCTCCTCCTGTAGCATCCATTTCTACTTTCAGCCAATAGAGACCAGTACTCCAGTTAATAGTACTGAATGTGCCTGTAACAATAGTTCCTGATCCGATTGCTATTGTGAACAAACCAAACTGGTTGGTAGAGGTTGTTTGTGTTTCCACATAAACCGCTGTTCCTGCGCCGGAACCTGCAAGTATTGATAATCGCAAACCCACAGTTTGGTTTGCAAGAATGTTACCACCTGCATCGCGTGCCACAGCCTGGTAATTCATGGATTGTGGAACCTGAGCCATTGCAGGGATGAAAGCAAAGGTGAAAGGTATAATCACCATTACAAATTTGAGAAAATTAGTCATTTTTTTCATAGTTAAAATTTTACTTCTTATTAAAACAATATTTTACATGGAAACTTATTAATACCCCCTGTTTACGAGGATTTTTGTTACACTATTATCTCCAAAGTTTGCTGTCCACATATAAGTCCCATCGAAGGCAATTCCATAAGGTTGACTTCCGGTTCCGGTGTAAGTTGTCATTGTTCCTGTAGGTGTTATCTTTGTTACAGTATTATCACCATAGTTTGCTGTCCACATATTATTCCCATCGAAGGCTATAGCATAAGGTTCACTTCCGGTTCCTGTATATGTTGTCATCATCCCTGTAGGTGATATTTTTGTTACGCTATTATCACCGGCATTTGCT
>Ga0073936_10000408_pt1 | contig 65721 bp, 45 predicted proteins | sample AliMusrvi5mmetaG_FD_87041 | JGI IMG/M metagenome (GOLD analysis project Ga0073936, IMG submission 87041) | Freshwater lake bacterial and archeal communities from Alinen Mustajarvi, Finland, to study Microbial Dark Matter (Phase II) - Alinen... | ecosystem: Environmental > Aquatic > Freshwater >... | reverse complement strand
GAAGGCCGCACTAGACCTGGCGCGTGTGCATCAGTTAACCCGCCAGGAGGCAGAGGCGTTAAATATGCTGGGCATCCTCTCGTATGCCATGGGGGATGCGGACAAGGCGTTGCACTGGCATCAAGCCGCCCTGACCATTCAGCAAGGAATGCACAATCAGGCGGGGCAAGGTATGACCATTCACAATATGGCCGTGATTCATCATCAACAGCATAACACTGAACTTGCTGTACAGTATTACACCCAGGCCTTAAACTTGCGCCACGCCATCGGTGATGAGTTAGGCCTGGCAGAAACCTACTGTAACCTTGGGGAACTCGCGCAGCGTCAACATGGACCGGCAGCTGCTATCTCCAACTATTTGGAAAGCCTGCAGCGCTGGAGTGCATTCGGCAATATGTATGGCACGGCGTTGGTGCTCTACAATTGCGGAGAAGTCGCACACGACCTGGGGCAGGACGCCATCGCGCTTCCCATTCTTCACCTATCCTCGACACTCTTCCAGCAAATCGGGTCCCCCCTGGCCCGTGTTGTTGATGCCTACTTACAGCAATTGCACAGTGCGATCATAGCGCCAGATGAAAAAGCCGAGAATACCCATTCGCGCATCACCATCGAAATGGCAATCAAGCTCGTTAAGCAATTAAATAAATAAACCGCTGCGTGTCCGTCAGTTTACGGTTGAGCGGATCCGTAGCCAGCGTCTTTACGGCCTTCGTCATGCCTGTTGTCACCCTTGTAAAAAGAGGGGCACAGCGATTCCGCTTGCTACGATTTCCAGTAAAATACCGTTTGAAAAACCCGGGGTGGGGCACAGTTTTTACGTCAGACCATTGACAAACTCCCCTGATGGCAAGGTACTTATTTATAGAACCTCGTCGCTAAAAATGATCTTCATTTTATGCGATCTCTTTTCGTTCCCAAAAGGGGCTTTACGTTGATTGAGCTCCTGGTTGTCATCGCTATCATCGCGATTCTGGCCGCGATCCTCTTCCCGGTCTTTGCCAAGGCACGCGAGAAAGCGCGGCAAACCTCCTGCTTGAACAATCAGAAGCAGATCGTGACCGCGACCCTGATGTATGCGCAGGACCATGACGAAATGTTGCCGGATGCCGCCGAGGTTTGGGGCGTGCTGAGTCCGGACAAAGGGGGGCACTAAATCCCGACTCGCCAACGGCTATGTCTTCAACTATGCCGTCTGCGGCAAAAGCCTGGGGGACATCTCCTCCCCGACCGGCACCTGCTTCACCGCGGACGGCATCCACGCTGCGACGAACATCAACACCAAAAAAAGTGGGGCCGCCACCTTTGACAACATTGCCTATGTCACCGGCGACTTGGACGCCCGGCATAGCAGCAAACTGGTGGCCTGTTTCGGCGACGGACACGTGGCGCTCACTGATACGCCCAGCGTCACCGCCTCTCTGGCGGGGGCGCTGCCGGCGCTGGCAGGGCTCTCGACGATCGCCTTGACGAATAGCGATTTTGAAACCAGCGTAACCTTGAATCAGGCAGGATACGGCCTTTGGGATAGTGGTATTGGCGGCAATTCGATCATTCCCGGCTGGACCGGGACAGGCCTGAGTAATGGGCCGAATTCGCTCGCGGTGTGCCTCTTCGGTAATAGTGGTTTTACCGGCGGTTCCAACGCGCAATCTGCGGGCCTCTACTGTGTCTCTGCTGGGACGATCACGCTCGAGCAAACCGTTGGCGAAACGGCTATCGCCGGCAAAACATATACCCTCAGCGCCTTGATCGGCGCGCTTATAAATAGAGCTTGTCCCAAAGTCCGGGATGTTGCATCGTGCGCAGATTTTTGGGGTAGGCGCGAAGCGATTTTCGACTGTATCGAGAGGAGACACACGAAAATCGCGACAAAGCCTGGCGCAAAAAGATGCTGCGAGGAAATATGCCGGACTTTGGGACAAGCTCTAAATAGTCCCTATTTGACGCCGGTGTGGAATATGAATCTGGTGATCGGCGGCACGCCGCATGGTCTTGCTACACTCCCGACGTTCACCAGCGCTACCCTGATCCAGGTGACACTCACCTACACGGCCAGCGGAGCTGATGCGGGACAGCCGATCACCGTGCAATTCACCTGCGCAGAAGGCACCGGGTATGCAATTTTCGTCTGCGACAAGGTGCAGTTAACGAAAATGTAATCGGAAACTGACGGCAGACGAAGGAAACAGCCTGTGGGTTGCGATTGATCGAGCCGCAACCCACGGGCTTACTCATGCATTTCTCAGGCAACCCGCGGATGAAGCGGGTTATTCAGCGTGATTGCGGAGCGGTGGTGGCGCGCACGATCAGCTCCCCACCAAGGGTTACGGATTCCTCGTGCATGCCCGCAGGGACGGCGTCTATCTGCCGCAATAAGATAGCTGCGGCTGCATTGCCTAATTCATAGAGTGGCACATGCACGGTGGTCAATATATTATGTCCGAGATCGTTGAGAATGGGGGCGGTATCATCCAATCCGACAATACTGATGTCGTCGGGGACACGCAAACCTGTTTGGATTAATGTGTACCAGAGTTCAATCGCTACCGCATCATTCCAGGCGAGGATGGCGGAAATCTCCGCATGGGTGTGCAACAGGGTGAGCAATGCCTGCTGATAAGCGGCTTCTTCCGGATGCGCGGCATACTCATCACGGGCGCGACTCCGATCCGCGGTGAGCCAGTGGTATGAAATGCGCAGGTGGTGCAGGTGGGTGTCGGGGTCTACTCCAAATTCCCGGTATGCGCGGCGCGCGCCGGCGATACGCAGCGTTTCCAATTCGTCCGGTAGGAAGGAGAGATACTGCACAATATCGCGATGCCCCTGGGCCAGCAAATGGCTGGTGGCGGTATATGTGGCGGTTTCATAATCGAACCGTACGACGCTACACCCGGTCTGCGGGCGCAGAAAAACGACCACGGGTAATGCGGCCCATTCGCTTGGGGCGTTGGGCTTCAAACGCTTAGCGGCAAAGTCATATCCGATATCAATGACTCCATCAATACCCGTGCGTTGAATGATCTCCGGCAGCGTGGTCCATTCGCTGGACGACGAGGGGGTGATGACCAACAGGCCATATCCTTTTTCTTCCAGCACATCCTGCACACCCTGGAAAAGATGCACAAAGTAGCTGGCTGACGTATAATGTTGGGGCATGAACAAGGCAATTACTTTATTGAGCAACCTTGTACCATGGCGACGGGCAATCAACCGACGTGCACTATCATTCGCTGCAGGGTTGTATCCTAATTCAGCGGCGATACGGTGGACATTTTCCGTCATCGCTTTACCGATGCTTGGATCGTTGCGCAACGCCAGTGATACCGCCACCTGGCTGACGCCGCAGCGGATGGCGATATCACGCTGCGTGACCCCGAAATGCGGTTTCTCCGCGATCGCATCAGCCGCTATGACGTGCTTCGTGTTCCGTTTAACGCGTGCCATTGACTATCTCCGAAGATTTTACTTTGTGGGCCATAGTACACTTATACTGATAAATACGTCAATGCTTATTTAGAGCCTGTCCCAAAGTCCACGCATTCGCCTCGCGGTGTCTTTTTCCGCCAGGCGGTGTCGAGAATTCCACGTTTATCTCCCTGCGATAAAGTGTGGAATTCTCTTCGAACTTGACGAAAAAATCTACTCGCGATCCAAATACGTGGACTTTGGGACAGGCTCTATTTACGCCGATACATCCACCGCGCCATTACCGATCAATGCCGGCGCAAATACGATGGCTGGCTTACAATATATTGAGAAATCGCAATAATTCCCTCGAAACTTCTACGAATAAGAACAGTCTAATCAAACAGACTTGATCTGGAATCGTGGCTGAATGTATCACGAGTTGGATATAAAGAGCCTGTCCCAAAGTCTGGGATATGTCATTGCGCGCAGATTTTTGGGTCAGGCGCGAAGCGATTTACGACTGTATCGAGAAGAGACACACGAGAAAATCGCGACAAAGCCTGGAGCAAAAAGATGCCGCGAGGAAATTTGCCGGACTTTGGGACAGGCTCTATATAGCCCGGATTATTCATGAAGTAATCGACTGCCGGGCTGACTGTGGCATTATTCGAAATGTCATGAATATTGCGGGATAGGCTCTATGTAGCCGGCCAGAATCTCTACGAACGAATTATCCGTGCACAGGAGACACATGATGCGACAACTCACCATCCTCATTCTACTCATAGTAATAAGCCTGGGGGCGGCCATGGCCACCCCAAAGATCGACCGTGAAGAATTCGTGGGCCCATTTGCCAGCTGGACGAACGTGAAGACCGAATGCGGGGCGGTGGGCGACGGCAAAGCCGACGACACCGGTGCGCTCATGAAAGGCTTCACGCAGGCGATGGGGCACGGGCATGTCATCTACCTGCCCGCGGGCACCTATCGGCTGACGAAGTCCCTTGACCTGACAGCCACAGGCAACTTCCACCTGATCGGGGAAGACCCGGCCACCACTATCATCAAGTGGGATGGAGCGGAAAGCGATGAACAGGCCATGCTGTCGCTGAACGGTGTCTACTATTGCAAGTTCAGTCGCCTGACCTGGGACGGCGAGGGCAAACACGTTACAGCGGTCTACCATCGCTGGGGGGCCGATCAGGGTGGTGTCGGCACCGGGCATGAACATTCGGATGAGATATTCAAGGATCTGGACTTCGGCATCCGCGCAGGAAAACCGGGGAAACATCTCATGGACGCCGAAACCACCGTGTTGCGGTGTCGATTCCTCCGCAACACGGTCGCCGGTGTGCGTATCCAGAGCTTCAACGCTCTCGATTGGTTCATCTGGGATTCCGAATTCGATGACTGTGCCATCGGGATTACGAACGATCCCGGCGCCGGACATTTTCACGCATATCGCAACATCTTCCGTCGCTCTACCGTCGCGGATATCGTGGTGCGCAACGCGTCGTATTTCGGCATCCAGGGGAACCTGTCGGAGCATTCACAGCGTTTCTTCGAAGGACGCGATGTCTGGGGCTGGGCGAACCCGATCGTGCTGCAAGGCAATACCATCCTCGATACCGTGAACCCGGTGGCGATTAGCATCAATCAGGTGGGACCGGTGATGTTACTTGACAATGTGGTGCGCAGCCGTCCCGAGGTGAAAACTGGACCGGTTATGCTGCTGGAAAGCGCGAACGACGGCAGTTACCTGATCGTGGGCAATACCTGCACAGTTCCTGCACCGATCCGCGTGAAAGCGCGCGCGATTGTGGCGGAGAACCTGGTCGTTGCGGCGAAAAGCGTCGCAGTGCCGAAGATACCCGGTGCTATTGTCCCCCCGCATGTCTCCCGCCAGGTGCTGGAAGTGCCCGCTGGCGCCACGGCCGAGGTGCTCCAGGCGCTCATTACCCGGACGATAAAATATGCGGGACATCGTCCGATTATCCATTTCGCCACCTCGGTGAATATCGATAAAACAGTGACGGTGCCCGCCGGGCTGGATGTGCAATTTGTCGGTGATGTGGGGTTTGAGCATCTTCGGCTGAATTGGACCGGACCCGTCGATGGCGTGATGTTCAAGCTCGAAGGCCCGGTGCGCGCTACCTTCCGTGATCTCTCTCTGAACGGGAGTGGCCGCGAACGCGGTAACGCGTTGGGTATACTCGTGACGCATGCCGATCAACCTGCTGCGCGCGTGTTTGGCGATGGGTTGTCTATCGATGGCAACGGGACCGGCCTGCTGGTCAATGGCCTGGAACAGGCGGACATCAGTCTGCGCACCTTCTATCACCAGGGTAATCTGCAGAGTGTCCGTGTCATTGGCGGCGCAAGAGCTGCCGCCGGACTCCCGACACCGGCGCGCACGTGCCTGTTCGGCGGAGCCTCCAGCAACAATACCTTTGCCTACGCCGTGGAGAATGGTGGGCGCCTGCTGGTGACCGACACCTGGTATGAAGGGGCGCCGCCGACCTTCACGAAACTGTCCGGCTTTGGCACCTTTTCCATGGTGAATGGCAACATCGCGTCCGGACGTCCTGCGCCAAACGCCGCGCCAGCCGATCCCCTGTTTGCCGGCGTGGCATTGGAAAATTTTCATGGCTGTGCCACCTTCCTCGGTACTGGATTTGGCACACATATGGTGATTACCGACAACAAGGATGGTGCGGGCACCAATGCTTTGCTGTTGGGAGTACACCTGCAAGGCAACACCGATGAGCTCTTTCCGCAACCGCCAGCGAAAGCCAAAGTCGCGGTACTCATGGCGGCGCGCTACGATCATCAACCGAACCAGCCCCCATGCTGCCTGGTGCCGAATGCCGGCATTAGCGACACCGCCTGGGTGCTGCAGATGCTCACACAAATTCGCACGGATCGGCCGCGATTGCTGACGACGCGGCCCAAGCACATCACCGATCTGCGTTTCTATCGCACGCAGATTGCCGGATTCGCCACCGGACTACAGATCGAGGCGAAATAGAAAAAATGTCATCCCGGCGTGCCGGGAGAGGAGGGTTATTTTATGAGAAAACCGTTTGTGCCTGGCATGCGGTGCATGCCAGCGATCATGCTTGTCCTACTGGCGGGGACGGCTTGGGCCAATGTGGCACTACCGCACATCTTTAGCGATCACATGGTATTACAACAGCACCAGCCGATTCCGGTCTGGGGCACGGCTGACCCGGGCGAGCAGGTCAGTGTAATACTCGGTAAGACGACTAAAACGACGATCACCGATGCGGCAGGACGTTGGATGGTGCATTTCCGGGCGTTAAACGCGAAGCCGGCTTCCGAACAGACCGGCCTGACATTAACCGTTGCCGGGAAGAACACGATCACCTTCCGCGACGTGCTCATCGGAGAAGTATGGGTCTGCTCCGGACAATCGAATATGCAGTGGGCCGTGGTGCAGGCCGCCAATGGGCCGCACGAAGTGGATGCGGCGAAATATCCCTCCCTGCGATTATTCACCGTTTCGATGCGGACCGCTGCGACTCCACAGAGCGATTGCGACGGCACATGGGTCGCCTGCACACCGGATACAGTCGCGAATTTCTCCGCCGTGGGGTACTTCTTCGGACGCGCACTCCTCCAGACACGCAACGTGCCCATCGGGCTTATTAATACCTCCTGGGGCGGTACGGTGTGCGAGGCGTGGACCAGCGCCTCGGCGCTGCATGCCAAACTGCCGGAGTTCGATACAACGATTGACGCATTGCCCGCATCTTTCCTGGCTTATCAGAAAATGGACGAACAACATCAGCAGGCCCTGACAAAGCTGTATGACCTGGAAGACGACTTGACGTCCGCGGAGAAGATCGCGGCGCCGGCACATGAGGACAGTACCTGGAAGACGATCGAAATCCCGGCCACCTGGGAGTCGCAAGGCTTGTCAGACCTGGGCATCGTGTGGTTCCGTAAGACCATTGCCGTGCCGCCGGCCTGGGCGGGCAAGGATTTGGTGCTAAATCTCGGTCCCATCGATGAGGTTGATCATACCTGGTTCAATGGGACACTCGTCGGTGGGAAAGGCAACAGCCGACGCGGAGAAACGAGCTTTTGGAATGTACCGCGCGAATACACGGTGCCCGGCAAGCTAGTGAAGGCTGGGGACAACCTGATTGCCATCCGCGTACAGAATGGTTTTGGCGCAGGGGGCATCGAAGGCGCCTCGCCGGAAACGATGTATGCGTCGCTCGCCGATGGCTCAGATGTCACGCGCATTGCGTTGGCGGGAACCTGGCGCTATTGGCCGGAATTTCTGTCGCCCAATTTGCCGCCGAATCCCAACGGGCCGAACAACCCCAGCGTGCTGTTCAACGCGATGATCAGCCCATTGATTCCGTATGGCATCCAGGGCGCTATCTGGTACCAGGGGGAATCGAACGCGGACCGGGCCAAGCAGTACCGCACCTTGTTACCGACGATGATCAGCGACTGGCGGACGCACTGGCAGGAAGGAGCATTTCCGTTCTTGATCGTGCAGTTGGCGAATCTGACGGCGGCGACGACGGAGCCTGTGCAAAGTGGTTGGGCGGAACTCCGCGAAGCGCAATTCCTGACCACGCGCGCGCTGCCAAAGGTCGGGTTGGCGCTGACGATCGACATCGGCGATGCCAATGACATTCACCCACGCAACAAGCAGGAAGTTGGTCGACGCTTGAGCCTGGCAGCACGCGCGATCGCGTATCGTGAGCGTCTGGTCGCTAGTGGCCCCATCTTCACCGGCATGACGGTGGCTGAAGGCAAGGCGACGTTGCGCTTTGCCAATATCGGTAAGGAACTCGTCAGTCGTGGCGAAACATTGAAGGGTTTCGCTGTGTGCGGCGCTGATCGAAAGTTTGTCCACGCGCAGGCAAAGATCGTTCGCAACACGGTGCTCGTCTGGGCGGATGGTGTGGCGACACCAACGGCTGTCCGGTATGACTGGGCCAACAACCCTGATGGCAACCTGTACAATCACGACGGGTTGCCGGCCGTGCCGTTCCGCACGGACATTGACTGATTATTCTCCGTTATTGCACGCCTGCGCGGTCCGGTTTTCTATCTGGACTGCGCAGGTGAATTACTGCTGGGGTGTCAGATCTTTTAGGCGCACATCACGGCAACTATCGGCCGCCGTCCTATTCTGTACCGATACCAAGTCATGTTATTGAGATGACAGGAGTTGGAGCTGGGGTGTCTGACGATCCACATGCCGTTTGAGTATGCGGCGCATATGCGGTTCCAAACTGCGCGCGTAATGAATAGCCCCGGCATCGCTAAAATGCAACATGTCAGCGCGGAGATACTCCGGCGCGTCGAGGAGTTGCAGCCCATCGATATAATATAACGCCGTGTCCCCTGTATCCTGCTGATGCTGGCAAAGCAATGCCATGCCGGTGCGCATCTCACGAATAGCACTGTCGTGGGTCGCATCCAAATGACAGTAGGCAGGGGAGGCGACCAGGATGGGTGTCGTGCGATGCGACTCGCGAATGCGTTGGATGAATTGTCCGAGCTGGTCACAAAAATGTGCCGGGCCCATATTCCACAAAGCATTCACGCCGCTGTGCACTGAGACAAGGTCATAATCCTGTCGCGACGCGAGGTAATCGGCCATGAAGGCGCCCACACAGCCATGACCGCCAATACCCAGATTGATTGATTTTAACTTCAACCAGATGGCCAGTAGATGCGGCCAGGTGCACGACGGTGTGGAAACATTCGCTCCTTGAACCAGAGAATCGCCGTAGACCAACCAGGTAAAAGGGGTGGCGTCCGGCAGCATCCGGTTATCATATGGCTGAAAATCGTCCGTCAATACCGCCTTATCGTCCACGGTGATGTCGATGATTTCCAGTGTACAATGCGTGGGCAACAAGAGGCGCAAAGGATATTCTGCACACAGGTGGTGGGATTGCTCAATCGAAAACTTGGCGTGCTGGATGCTCGGGGTAGTAGGGGAAAGTGTCCATGTCGGCAGTAATTTGTGCGGTCCGCGAAACAATTCAGCCTGTATGCCATATCCATCGGAATCGAGTACACGCAACGCGAACTCCAGATCGGTAATGTGCCCCTGCAGCTGAATTTCGATACTTGTGGTCATCCGGGCAATGGGCGCCATATCCCCCATGGCATTGAGTATATGCAGGGGGAATCGGTATGGGATGCATCCGGCTTCTCCCCGTCCCAAATTCACGGCGTTCACCCACTGGATATAGAAGCTCTGTAGCGGTATCGAGCGCATTTTTCTTCCGCCTGACCGTACTCTCACGGAGGACTCATTAATTCTATTTCCTATTTTACGTATAATAAAATTGATTGTCAAGCTGCTTCGTATGTATTCGATAAAGATTACATTGAGGTCAACCTTCTCGACAGGCCTATCCCGTTCGTCTCCATGCTGTTAACGCATCAGCGACTTCGCCAGCGTGGCGATGGCCGGTAGCCTGCTGCCGGCTAATGTAACCAACACGGGCGGTGGGATACGCGTAGTACGGTTGCTGAAAATCTGTACCGCAAGTGAATACAGACGCGGATCTTCATCGCGCGCCAATCGCGCCGCCAGGGCCGGCAGCACTGTCTCGGGGACTTGCGCGAGAAAGCCTGTCGCCATTTGGTGCTGCAGCGACAGGTGGTAGCAGGCCTGTTGTGCGGCGACCTGTTGCGAGGCCACTTTCGACTGGAATTCGCTCAAAACCTGGAGCAGGTTTTCCGCGCGCAACATCAATGTGATAGATTCGTCAGCGGCTGAAGCATCACCGCAGCGCAGTGCTGCAAAAATCGTTTGTCGATATTGTTCTTCCTGGCGCGGATAGGCGGGATTCCAGGTAGCCAGCGAAGTAGGCCCTAGTCGTGCATATAGCGTTTTCAACGTCGACACTGCCGTGGGTGCACCGGTCAGGCATATCCCATCAGCCGTCGCGATTTGCAGTATCTGAGCTTGCTCCGCCGGATTCATGGCATCGACCTCGGGATTCAGATCGTTGCCTAATCCGCCATCTTCGTTTCCTTCTTCCTCCGCAGGTACTGTGCCGGTTTCAATTGTCTGCGTCAGTAGCGTGACATCCTGGGCTGTGCCCAGCGCCCCCAACAGTCGTAACCCCAGGGCCGCCTTGTAGGGATACGGGGAATGCACCAGTGCCTTGATGCTTATCCGGCAGGTTGCATCGACCTGATGATATTGCTGTAGAAAGAGATTTAAGGCGACCAGTTCGGAAATATCACACTTAATATCTGCCAAGTTTGACAGTAAACGATTGACGCCGGCGGTGGTCACGGGACGGTCACAGTAGGACTCGATGACTTGCATTTCATTCCGCGTTACGCCGTTCGTTCGTTTCATGGCCTTATCTATTTCCGTGTTGATGTCACGCAGGGGTATGGCGATCGACGCCGTTGTCGGTTGACCTTGCGTGAGCCAGGACAACACACCCGACATCAACTTCGGCCAGTCGTTCCAGGTCCAAAATGCGGTTTGCCCCGGTGCGGCTTCGCCCAAAATACTACCGGCAAACACGGCCACCTTTCCTTTGCCATACGATCCGGTAATCAGCAGTGGGGCGGTACCGGCCGTCAGCACTACCTGGGCGCCCGCCCGCGGTGTCACATGATGATACCAGTAGACACAGGGCTTGGCAGCCCAATTCAGCGTGGGCCAGGCGATTGTCGCGGCATCAGGTCCAGGCTGGATGATCAAGCCTTCGGCAACACGTTGCCTGTCGGAGGTTGCGTCGAACGTTACCGGAGCAATCTCTTCTAACAGCGTGTTGCGGAAGGTCGCACCGTCAGTGAAAAATCCACCCAGCAGTAAGAGTGCGCCACCATGCGCGACATAGGTTTTGATCCGGGCTCGTTGTAGAGGGGTGAAGTAGGCGCCGGGCAGATTGGCGATTACCAGCAACCGTTGATGTTGTAACGCAGCATAGGGGAACCCCGGATCGATCCCCTGCGCGATGCTGGCCCCACTCAGGTATGCCGTCGCTTCATCAAGCCGGTACATCGGTGTCCAAAGCCCACGGAATACCGTCATTGGCATCACCGGCGTGGTGGGCCAGGCCCAGACAGCGGGCGGCGTCTCTGTATCGTTCGCGGCGGCTGTTTCATCGTCCGTGACCGCCAATGCGGGCAATATGGAACATAAACTCAGAGTAATCAGGAACAACCAACGCATCAGGCGGATCCTTTCTCATCGGTGTACTCGATGACGATGGCATTCCAGAAGCGCACCTCCGGCACGGTCACAATCGCGGTGGTCCCGTTCTGGGTCGTCGTTAGCGCGATGGCCTGCGGAGTCGGCACCGCAGTCACGCACCAGGCGCCGCTGATTTTGGCCCCTGCGGGCAGGTTGACCGTGATGGGCAGGTTACGCAATGGCGATGGAGTCTTCAAGGCGCTGTTCTGGTAGAGCGTATAGCCCGGGTCGATATTCAGCAGTTGCAGCACCAGGCGCGTACGGTGGGCATTCAACGGCATGGAACTGACCATCTGCTGCCAGCGTAGAGGATTGGCGCCATTTCCCAACTGGATTATCTTCGAAGGGTCCGGAATCGTGCGTAAGTGATTATCCCAAAGTACGCCGCTGAAGCGCAACCCGCAACGCTGAAAGTCGCCGATCGCGCACTCCAGTCGGTTATAGTATGGGTGGCATCCTGTTGCCAGCAAGATCGACGACACATAAACCGCATCCAGGGATGTGGCGCGTTGCGCTTCTTCCGCAGCCAGCGGGGTGGGCGGTTGCCAGTCAGGACGGCGTGGCGGGCTATACAGCACACCGAGTTGGCCGCCGTGCGGCCATACCAGATTACGGCATTTCAATAACTCGTCAGCATACTTCATTAACTCGGGATATGAGTCCTGGCGTACATATTCCAGCATTGCCATGCTGCCCCCCTGGTACATGACATCCAGGGCTTTCGCATTGGCATCCCATTCAGGAAAGGTATTGTATCCAAAACGATACGTGGGAACGACCGCTTCCACTTGTGCGCGTACGCGCTGAGTCGCCTCGCGGACCCAATCGTTGCTGTAGTAGGAGTCATAACGCACACCATCCCAACCGAAAATTTGATGCGATGCGATCAGCTCTTTCGCGTGCAGCGAAATGGCCGGCAGCGATGCCTCAGGGTGTGCTTGGTCCAGATCGATATGTATAAAACCGAGATCGCTTTCATTCGACAACTGCCCTGACGCTACCAGCGGGTAGCGGTCCAGGTAATTGATCGCCATCGGCGGATTGACAAACCACTCCGGGTGTTTGCGGAAGGTTTCGAACCCGGTGACGCCATCAACACACCATAGGTTCGCATAGACGGTGGCCGCCATACCATGCGCATGGGCAGCAGCGATCAGGTTTTTCGTACTGGTCTGGGTCGCGCGATATTGGGTTTGGCCACTCAAAAATCTTTCCGTGTCGGGGGTAAAATCACTGAAGTCGCAGGGAGCCCAGAAAAAGCATTCGAACCCGTTGATCCCGTCGTCAAGCCAGGCAGCGATTCGATTTTCCGCACCGGCCTTCGTATCGTAATTATCATTCAACGGTCCGTGCCCGCCCATAGCCGCCGTGGTCCAGTAATTGTCGGTGACGGTGACGACTGTACCCACGGACTCCGAATACGCGTCACAGGTTACTGTGGCGCGCACTTCAACCCCCCAACTCAACTCTCTGGTCGGGAAGGAAGCATGCCAGGGGAGCAAGCCCCCCGCGGGCACGGTCAGCGGTGACGTGGACACCTCCTGCACAGTCGCGAGATCGGAGATTAACTGCAACCGCAATTGAACGTTCGCAGGCTCGAGACGACTATTGGATAAGGTCAGATCCAGCCCGGCTGGTTCTCCGGGATGATAGGTGATTTTATCAGTGTGTACGGTGGTAATCGTTACCGGGCATCGCTTCTCCAACACCATCCCCATGGCGGCCAAATGGTGCGGAGCCGTCGCCAGGTCTATGAGGGCATTGGTGCCGTCTGCTGCCGGCGCCGGGATGCCCGGACGATCGTCACCCTCACCGTCTTGTTCCGGATCCTTCTCAGATTTATAGGCGTCACGGGCCAGAGGGGAAATACTCCACGCTACACCGCAGGAGATACGCTGTGGTGCAGTAAGTGTAAAATCGACCGGGCAGTCGATGAACTCATCGGCGATGGCAAATTTCAGGGGGGAGACCGTGCAGGACACTTGCCCAGCAAAAACTGTCATCTCAATTGCACTGTTATAGTTATCACCAAGGGGGGCGCGGGCCAGCAGGACGTGAAATCGGTAGCGGCCAGGCGACAACTCGTCTGATTTCTGCTTGTATAAACTTCCGGGTTTATCGGTTTCCGAATTCACCAGGTAGCAACGGCCGGACTTTCGCGCTTGTGTCAGCGCGACGGTCACTGCCGTATCGTTCTCCATGCACGGAAGTATTGGAAGCGCATGTCCCGGCAGCGGCAGCGCCAGCGCGATACCGGACAACAACAATATGAGCCCGATTTGTTGATGCGAACGACCCATTCTCGTCCCTTTCCTGATACCGTGCTACTTCGATTCAGTAGAATGTCACAAGGAGCGCGACTTTCGCAGCAACATGAAACACGCAAGCCTGCTACGACGTGACCAGCGGAAATTGTGGTCGTTTCATTTTGCCGCGATGTCCAGCGTGCACTTCACAGCACGCGTAGATGCCCCACCCACGCCCAGCACAGGTATCGAATGCCACCACCAATTCATGCGAACCTTCTGTCAAGGAGAGGAGGATCGACGAACGTCCGGGCACGGCAGGATTCACGCATTTTGTCTCGACAAATAGTGCTTCTCCATCGAGGAAAATCCGCACACCGCCGTCATGACCGAGATGAAAGATCCACTCCCCATCCTGCGAAACCGTCAGCGTCGAGGATAAATACGCGAAACCGTCACGTTCGCCGAACACATCATGAAGATTCACGAAATGGTTCGTCGATGCTCTAACCAGCTGCCATTCTGCACTGCCAACGCCGGAAACACAGGCCACCTCATTGATGCTGTCTGTTTTAGGATAGAGCGGCGAGAGACGCCACTCTGTCCAGGGCGGCGACACCCATTTACCCGTCAAATCGGCCGGAAGCACTTCTGGCGGAACAGGTGCCGCATTAAAGTGCTGCACCGGCGGAGTGCGGAAGGTCAATTCCAGCATGCCGACACCGGCGATCGGATCCGGACATTCTGCCGGGAGACCTTTGATGACCAGACGATCGTCCTGTTGGGAAAATCGCAAAGGTATGCCTTCGGGATACAGCCGTGCCGACACCAATTTCCCATAAATGGCGCCTAATGCCAATTCAGACCCCGGCCAGCGCGAGCACCAGAGATACACGCGATTACCTTTACGAGTCCAACTGCCCGTTGACGCGATAATGCCATTGATGGGATCGACCCTTCCATAGGCGGCCTCGCCATAGCGGTCAAGCCATTTCCCGACGGTTTCCAACCGGTTTACGGCTTCTGTGGGCACCGTGCCATCAGGAAGCGGACCGATATTCAGCAGCAGATTTCCACCGCCGGCCGTGCAGATGCGCAACATATCTATCACTTTGCGCACAGGATGCCAATCCTCAGGCGGGGTGGGCACCCATCCCCACACGCCGTTAAATGTCATACACGCCTCCCAGGCGCGCCCACCGGTGGTAGGGGTGATGTGTTCTTCCGGTGTGCCAAAATCTTCCGGAAGTTGCGCGCGATCATTAATGAGGATCTCCGGCTGCAGTTTGCGTGCCAGCGCATTTAGGCGATAACTATCCCAGTTCTCAGGAGTCTTCAGTGGCCAACTGACATCGTACCAGAGAATGTCGATTTTTCCATAATTAGAAAGCAATTCTCGCACGCACCCCTGGGTAAAAGCTACAAAACGTTTTCGGGACGCTTCATCATGCGCGCAGCGTATGCCATCGGGATGATGCCAATCCATAAGCGAATAGTACAAGCCCACACGCAACCCGGCCTCGCGCGCCGCGTCAATATACTCACGCACCAGATCACGACCCGGTCCACGCCGGACCGCATTAAAATCCGTCTGCGCGGTATCCCACAGACAATACCCTTCATGGTGCTTGGTGGTCAGAACTATATACCGCATGCCGGCGGCTTTGGCTAACGCGGCCCATTCGCGAGCGCAACCGGGCTTGGGATGCCAGGTGTTCGCGAGCAACTCGTATTCCTCAGCTGGGATGCGCTCGATATTCATCACCCACTCACCGCGGGCGAGTTGACTATAGAGTCCATAATGCACAAACATGCCGAAGCGCGCTTCACGCCACCAGGTCAGGCGACGTTTCTGCGTGTGTTGGACTCGTGCAAGGTATGCTTCCGTATTCACTGATTTCGCCATGAGGACACTCTCCTCTGAGTATCTGCTTGACTTCACTTGCGCAGCTGACACACACGACGACGATGTCTGCCTGTATATACCCAGTTAGCCGGATTCCCTGAAGTTACAATCGCTGATAGACAAATCCAAGCTGGTACGCTATTATAACAACAAAGATGTCTATTGCGCAATAATATATTTAAGGACACTTCGAAGGCGAGTGCTCATGAACTATTCTAACCGGGTTGTTCATTGTGAAAGCGAACACCACACCGGTGCCGATCACTATGACGACCGGTGTGCAAAAGGCATTGTCTATCGGCACGCCCTGACTGCCGGTGCGGTCGTTATCAGTGCAAAGGCCAAGCACGGATCGATGATAACGGTAGATTTGATAATAGTACCTTTGCAGAATGAAAAAGTCAGAAATCAACTCGTTTTTCATGCGCAATAGTTCTGTAAACGCAGCTTCACGATACTCGCGTCCGTGCAGAAATGGAAAATACGTTCATGACGAGAATCATGCATGTTGGAGTAGCTCAAGTTCATTCGCGTGCCGGAGAAATCACCCGCAACCTGGAGCGCATGCACCGCATAATTTGTGCGGCATTTCACCAGGGGGTCGAGATCCTTCTCTTCGCGGAAACAGTCATTCATGGCTACGATGCCTCGCCGGAAACGCTGGCCGGCGCCGAATCTGTGGCCGGTGCTCTTGCACAGCAACTCCAGGGCTGGGCTGATCAGTATCAGATGACGCTGCTGGCCGGCATGTGGGAACGTGACGGAGAGACGATATATAACAGCCACCTCATCGTCTCGCCCGGCGCACCGGTGCGCACACAGCGAATATGTCTGATTACGGGGATGGAAATCGCGGGCGGCATTGCCTCCGGACCGCGGGAGCGAACGCTATTTTCGTTTCACGACATCTCCTGCGCGCTGTTGATTTGCGCCGATACCGGCCTGGAAGGCATATATGAGGAACTCATCGGGCAAGGGGTGGAGTATGTCTTCATCCCCACCGCCGGCGGTGGAACGCGGGACGAATTTCTCACGGAGGCCGAATTAGCGACCGTGGACGGGAAAGCGAAGTACCTGGTCAATCTCCCGCGCGTCTTTAAAACGGACGGCATCGTGCTGGAGACACGCTTACCCTTTGCCTCCGCCAACGCCCTCGGAGATGACGGGCGCAGCCTCATCCATCAAGGCCACTGCATGATCCTCGATCGGCATTTCGTCCTTCGCGCGCAAATCCCCGGGACGAACGTGTTGGAGCATCAGCAAGACCAACTTGCGCAGGCCCGTCTATTGTTTGTATGAACGCATGAATGCTGTTACGGTTGTTTGATCACCGGAGGCACCTCTCTGGATACATCGGCCTCCAGCACTTGCCACGGCAGGTCATAAAACGGCGAAGCGACAAATTCCGGGCGATAGGCGATGCGCGAGGGCCGAAGGTGTTTCCCGTCCGGGAAAAGCGACAGCAACTCTGCCGGCATACCGGTGGCGGAGAAGAAGGTCTGTTCTTCCACCTGACCGTCAATTGCAATAAAGCGCGCTGTGCTACCAATGACAGAATCGACGATATGCAAATCGCCATGCCGGCCCAGATAGCGGCTATTGCGATAAAAGCTGTGAAAGTATTCCCAGGTGGTCGCCAGCACGGAATGGCGGAAGGCCGCGAAGTCCCCGACTTCGTCACGTGAGGCGATTTCAAAAAGATACCCGTACTCAGTCCACATGCGGAATGCTGCATCGATCGTCACCGGGTCGCCGTCGATCAACGGCGTTTCAATGCGCAGGTAATCGTTTTGGCGCACCCGGCGCACCGGCATCCGCCGACGCTGCGCCATGCCCGAAAGACGCACCGCGACATATACGTCGCCAAAACGTAGAAATTGCCAGGATCTCTCCGCCGCCTCACCTTCCCACTGTGTCAGCGGAGTATCGTTCTCCCAGATTTCATCCGGCTGATTGATACGTGTATTAAAAAGGATTTGAAAGCGCAGCGAGGAGACAGTGCGGCCGTCCAAATCAGGGGCCAGCGCACCCAACCCCATCACCGATCCGCCTTTCTGCGCTGTGTGGTAACGCCCCCAATCCATCACATTATCCACTTCACCGCGCACGGCAGCCTGATAGGTCAGCATCTCCTGTGTGTCCAAATCGGCAGTGGTGCTGGCGCCGGCGTGAAAGGATCCTTGAGTGACCTCGACATCACCCTGATCGGGCGCATCGGCGAGTAAACGGTGCCAGACCGCAACGCGATCGCGCCAGCTCTTCGGCTGCGGTATGGTTGCGAAAGCGCTATGAAAGACGAGTTGCTGCCCGGCCGCGCTACCGGCGCCGCTTTCCGCCGCAGTGCCGACCCACCACTGCGTTGTTTGATAGGTGCGCGTCAGGTAGCCGCGTGATCCACCTTCGGTCCCCGATTGCCCCCAATCCGTCGTCGCATGTAGTCTGTACGGAGAAGGGTGGGGCGTTGTCGCCCAGACGCGAAGCGCCTCAGGCACACCGGCATGCGAAGCGTGCATCACCTCGACAAACTGCGCTAGATTGAAGGAGAGATTTCCGCCGTGATGGATCGTGCCGGCAAATGGAGAACCGTTCAACGCCTCACACGGATTGATGGTCAGTGGATGGCCGGAAAGATACCAGAGATAGACATTCAAGACTGACAGCGACTCTGTGAGGTCTGCAGTATACGCGCGCGACATCGCGCCGCCGGTGGTGCCGGTCCCCCAGTGCCAGTGGCCGAGGATGTCAAGCAGGATGCGGTTGGCACAGGCTTGCGCCATCTCCCGCGCTTCGGTTAGGCGTGCATGTTCCGCTATGTCGAGTAGTGTGTTTACTGTGAGTGGGGTATAGGTGGCGCTAGTATATTCCGAAAGGAGCCCGCGGCGTTCGAAATGCGCGCACAGCCCAGCCAGATTGAATAATCCGGCATCGATATACTCGGTACGATCTAGAATATCCCCGGCAAAGATCATCGTACGGGTGGCTAGCGCCGGCATGTTGTCGTTATAGCCATGAAAGCTGTAATCATAGATGGCGGCGCTTGGAGCGCGGCCGTCATCTGCGATGGTGAAACGCGCCAGATGCTCCTCGGAGCGAAGGCGCAATTCCGGGGAGAAGCGCGCGGAAAAATGTACGTAATTAGCGGCAGTGCAGGAGGTCATGAAGATATCGAAGGCGTTCCATCCCGCGGCGGCGGCATAGCAGCGCAACCCGAAGGCGTGATCTTCCGACTCGGGAGAGGAGAGGAAGGCTGGCAACGCCCAATACGCGATGCGTCCATCCCGCTCCGTCGTCGGTTGATATTGCCCATCGTCACGAAACATGATCGTGCGTTTCCCACGTACAAAGGCGAAATATTCTTCCCGGCGTCGTTGTAACGCGGTGGGATCGAAGACCGAGGTGGGGTGTATCAGTTGCATCGTACGCCTCTCTAATATTGTGAAAGTCGTGGGCGCCATCCAGATTTATTGCGCAATAACTCGAATACTAATATAATAGTACGAACGGAACTATGAGGATAATTATACTGTTGATGTCGTGCGGATGCAATATCATACGTGCGGATGACTGCTACCGGGAGGAATACACAGATGAGATCACGTACGGTCACACAACGCGATATTGCGAAACTACTGGGAATCCATCAAACAGCGGTCTCCTTTGCGTTGCGTGGCGAACAGTGCGTCAGTGAAGAGACGCGCCAACGCGTCCAGCAAGCTGCCAAAGATTTGGGGTATAACTCGGAAACACATCATGCCGCGCGCTTGATGCAGAACAGTCGGTATGGCATCAAGGTAGCCAATCGTACCATCGCCATTATCAATCAATTATTGGATACCGATGACCCCTACAATCTGGATGTCATGCTGGGCATCGCGGAAGTGATGAAACAGGCGGGGTATGATATCCTCTTATGCAACATTGATCCGCGTAACGCGGAGGAATTCCAAAATTCCCCCAACTTCATGCGCGGCTATATCGACGGGGTGTTATTGCATACGCCGGTTGAAGTACCTATGGTAGTGCCATCAGTGCTGTTGTCACTGCTGCCATCAGGGAGTCGCTCCGTAGTTTGTTATCCCGGAGAGATCGCTAGCCTATCAGCCGTCAGTGTAAATGAGGCGCAAGGCGCGTACCAGGCGACGCGCCACCTACTTGAAATGGGGCATCGGCAGATTCTCCAATTCAAACCCCTCGGATGTGAACATCTCTGGCGCAAGCGTCTCGGTGGCATCCAGCAGGCGTTTTACGAATTTGGGCTCGACCCCGCGGCGGCGTTGCATTTGTTGGAATTATCCTGGGGATGGATCGACCCCAGAAACGACTTTTCTCAACTTCCCCCGTTGACACCGATATACGACGAGCAACCGCAACCGACGACTACACTGCCTGACTACCTGCAGGCGCATCAGGAGGTGACAGCGCTGCTCGCCTGGAACGATCCGAGCGCAATCCATGCCTGGCTCTCATTGCAGGAAGCTGGATACCATATTCCCGAAAAAATCAGCATTGTCGGTTTTGACGATACCCACGCGATGTACGATGCGCGTCAGAAAAACGTCTTGACGTCGGTTCATCAACCGTTGTTTCAAGTAGGGGAACAGGCGGCGCAACGCTTGCTTGCGCAAATCACCGATGAAAATGCACCCATCCAATGTACAAATTTGCCTTGCGAGCTCTCGGTGCGTCAATCGACCCGACGTCTCAGCTGATCGCGCATTCACACAGCGCGCCTGAACTCGCGGTGCACCGGCTATCCCCCCACCACAGGTTCCAGTATCACTGCACGCAGATTCATCAAGATACCGGGGTCGAGTACGGTGGGATTGATGGCGAGTGTGTGCATACCTTTCGACAACGTGAACGCGCCGGCCATTGGGTAGCGGTCAAAACGACCATGGCGGCCGCTGATCGGCACGCTGGCGCGTAGCGTCTGCCCGGCCACTGTCATCTCCAGACGTCGCCCGAAGCAGTTAAGTGACTCAGGGTTGTTGAAGAGCAATACGGGACGGAAGCGACCAGGATGATCGAGTTGAAAGGTCCACGTGACGCAGTCTTCCTGGCGCTTCCAGCCCATGATCCTCCCACCCAGAGCGTCCGGCGAAAGAAACAGCGCAGGTGTGGCGTCAGAGTGAGAGGTGCGCAGAGCGGCTTGATTGGCGGTGAGCAGCACCGTGCCATCCAGGCGCTGTCGCGGGCCTACGTGGTGGCACTGTGGCGTCTCGTCGCATTCCAGCGCCACCACCTGCGGCAGCAGGTGGGTGGGTGGAAGGTGAAGAGTCAATCCCGCGTCATCCTGGCGGAAGGGTACCACCTCGCCGTTCTCAAGTGCCCGCACTGCGTGGACAGGGGTCTCCCATCCGTAGACAGTCAGTTGCGGGGCGGGACGGAAGAGGTGTAAATACACGGTATTTCCCTTGCGCGTACTCACGCCCCAGTCCTGGCGTCCGGTTGGCCCGGCCAGGCTGCCGTAAATCGCTTCGCCGTTTGTGTGCATCCACGCACCGAGTACGCGGAGTTGCTCGAGGTTAGCTTCGGGCAGCGTGCCATCCGCCTGAGGGCCGAAGTTCAGCAGAAAATTTCCCCCCAAACCGGCGGCATCCGAGAGCAGGCCAAGAAGTTCCTCCGGCAAAGCGAAGAGGGTGGAGGCATCCAGCGGGACAGTCCAGGTAGTGTGTACCGCCGAACAATGACACAGCTCCCAGGCGCGTGCGGAGCCTTCTGCCGGCATGAGTCCTTCCGGACTTCCGAAATCGCCGGGAAAACCGGCGCGATCGTTGATAAGTAGGCCGGGCTGCAATTGCCGCATCTCATCCACCAGCTCGCGTGAGCGATATTCCTCCACGCTGAGGAAGCCGCCGTCGAACCAGAAGAGATCGATGGGACCGTATTCGGTGAGTAGTTCACGCACCTGCGCATGCAGATAGTTTACCAGGCGTTGATGCTCTGCAGGATCGGCAAAGGGCTTACGCCACTCCTTCAGGTCAGTCCAGATGAATTGCTCCGCCCACAGGGGGTAGTTCCAATCCACCCACGACCAGTATAGACCGATACGTATGCCATATCGACGGCAGGCGTCAACGAACGCGCGCACGATATCGCGATGCGGACCGATATTCATGGCATTGAAGTCAGTGGTGCGGGTGTCCCACAGGCAAAAACCGTCATGGTGCTTTGTCGTCAGTACCATATATTTCATGCCGGCATCGCGAGCGGTGCGCACCCAGGCATCGACATCCAGCCGCTCTGCGGTGAAGCGTTCAGCCAACTCACGGTAGTCTGCCACCGAGATACTATCAGCGTTCATCACCCATTCGCCGTTGCGTTGCATGGCGTATATGCCAAAATGAATGAACATTCCGAAACGGGCGGTTTGAAACCAGACAAGACAATCGGACATGGAAATAGACCCCTTGTACATTGATCGAAAATGCCCACGTGACGAGTATATTGCGTAATAGAATTTTTCGACAACTACTTTTGATCCCCTCTTGTCATAATAACAAGGGTCTCAAATCTTTTTATCCTAGATACTTTTTCGCCAGGAGAAGCAGTACGCGTGTGCCGATTGATCGCTTTGGTCCCCATTCTGGGCGCTGATGTCACTGGCGTTCTCATTCAAGGTAGAATATTCATTGCTCTCGAATTCGAAAATGCTCTAATTCAGATAAAACTATTACGTAACAGTTGTGTCAAATATCGAACGACTACGCTTTGCGCGACATTACATTGTCCGGCCAGGTCACTGAGATCAGAGAGGATACGAGATGAGGTTATTGAGCTATTTGTTCCTGTTGTCGCTGGCATGCGGCCTGGCCTTGGCCGCCAAGGTTCCCGCCGGCACGGACGAATTTGTCGGTCCCTTCCCCAGTTGGGCGAATGTTAAGACCGATTACGGCGCGGTGGGCGACGGTAAGGCGGATGACACCGCCGCGTTGCAAAAAGCGCTCGATACCTTTGGGGCGAAATCTCCTGTGCTCTACCTGCCGGCGGGGACATACCGCATCACCAAGGGTCTGGAAAAAACCTCCGGCCTTTATCTCTCCATTGTTGGGGAAGATCCCGCCCGGACCATCATCAAGTGGGACGGCGGCGACGACGGTGTCATGTTGCTCTGTAACGGCATGACGTATTCCAAAATCGGCCGCATTACCTGGGACGGTGGTGGCAAACCAGTGACGGGGGTCTGGCATCGCTGGGACGGTATAGTCTCCAACGCCGCCTCCGGCCTTGAGCACATGGATGAAGTATTCAAAAACCTTGCCTTCGGCATTCGTGCCGGTAAGCCGCACTTTATGGACGCCGAGTGTCCGGTCATCCGGTGCCAATTTCTCCGCTGCAGCCAGGCAGGGGTGAGCATTGAGAGCTTCAACGCGCTGGACTGGTGGGTCTGGTACTCCCGCTTCGAAGACTGCAAAGTCGGGGTGACCAATGCCGCCGAGGGCGTCTATGGCGGGGGAAGTTTTCACGTCTACGAAAGCCTCTTTCAACGTTCCACGGAAGCGGATGTGAAGATCGGCCATACTCTCTACTTCGGCATTCGCAACAATACATCCATCGGTTCCAAAGCTTTCTTCGTGGGGATACGCCCCCATTTCAGCGCCGGCGCCTGGACGCCGGACGACACCTGGGGCGCCAATCTCGCGCTGCAAGGCAATATCATTCTCGATCCACAGGATGAGACACCGATCCGCATCGCCGATTCCTGCTCGCTGTTCCTACTCGACAACGTCATACGTGGTCGTGTCGGTGTGACCGCGCCGGTGGCGAAAATCACCGCGCCAGGTGCGCCGTCTATCGTCGCCGTCGGTAATACCGTCACCGTTGCGAAACCCTACGAGACCACCGGCACGATCACCGACGTCGACACCAAAATCGTCGTCCCCAAAGCGATTCCCACAAAGCTGCCGATGCTGCCGGCGATGGCCCCGTGCGTCACCCGAAAGATCTTCGAAGTGCCGGCGAAAGCGGACGGCGAGGCAATTCAGGCGCTGATCAACCAGGCTGCGAAGGCTGGGGAACACGCCGTCGTCCACATTCCATTCGGCCAGTATAAACTGGCGAAAACGTTGGTGATCCCGACAAACACCGACCTGCAAATCATCGGCGATGGCCAACCATCGCAACTGATCTGCGCTGACCCTGTCGGAGTGCGCGTGTTGGGTCCAACACAAGCCGTGCTGAGCGACTTCCAAATCTTCGGTATGAATGCCGCTAAGGATTCCGTCGTCCTCCGCATTGAAGGCGTGGATCAGCCAGGTGGACGCGTCTATGGTGATCAACTCTGGGCGTATGCACGCTGCTGCGGCATCCTCGCGCGCGATCTGACAAAAACAATGGTGGAATTGCGCGGCACGCAGCCCGGAGGCGGCGACCAGGAGAATGCCACCATCTGTGCAGATCATAGCACGATGACCCTCTTCGGTGCGGCCACCAGCGGTAACTTCTGCACCTACGACGTGCGCAACGGCGGTGTGTTACTCGTACGCGACACCTGGTTTGAAGGCGGCGCCGAACAATGGGCCAATTTGCGCGGTTCGGGACGCTTCACCATGGATGGCGGGAAAGTGGCGTGTATGCCCCAAGTCGCCACGGAGAAGCCAACCCTGCTCGTCGACAACCTGCAAGGCAAAGTAACGCTTGTTTGCTTCTTATTCACGGCCAACGATTGGTGGGCGGTGAATGGTAACACATCAGACACCAAACTGCTGATGCTCAGTGGCATGACGAATGGCTTGAAGCGGCGCTATGAGATCAACAACCCCGCGGCGGAATTTGGCATACTCGGCAATCGCTATTTCGATAATGCCAATCCGCGCGGGGGCACCGCCGTCGAGGCGGATGCCGGCACCCGCACTCCAGAATTCCTGCGCGAAATGCTGGCGGATGACCGCGCGCTGCGACCCAGCCTCCCCAATCCGAAACGGGGTGTGAGTTGTCTACGCATGCATCGCCTGCTGGTTCAAACTAATACCGGCAGCGCTATCGAGATTACGAAGTAATTGTATGGAAGTAGAGACAGCCCGGTAACTCTGTGGCGACTGGAATAAGAGGTGGGGGGGCAGGACGCCCCCCCCCCAGCATTGAGAACAGATAATTGTTGTGCAAATATCGTTATCACGGAGGCAATCATGACGCATGCTACAATCTTCCTGCGCATTAACTCGCCCCATGAGTAGCGGTGTTGATCAGGCACCTTGCAAAAAAAGATAAAAATTCTGGTCATTGCTATTGACAAATCAGCTTCACTGTTATATCTTTTACGTAACAATTCTTATTTCGCGAAAGGAACGGCAACCTATGCTACTTACGTTTGTTAGGAAACGTGGATTCACGTTGATAGAGCTCCTGGTTGTTATCGCTATCATTGCAGTGCTGGCAGCCATCCTCTTCCCGGTCTTCGCCAAGGCGCGCGAGAAAGCGCGGCAAACCTCGTGCCTGAACAACCAGCGACAAATCGGCACTGCGGTGCTAATGTATGCTCAGGACCATGACGAGATGTATCCCGATGCGGTAAATATGTGGGGCTCTCTCAGTCTGGATAAAGGCGTGCTGAAATGTCCCTCGAAATCCCGCATCGCGAACGGCTATCTCTACAACAATGCCGTGGCCGGCAAGGCGCTGGGAGAAGTCACCGACCAGGTGGGAACTTTCATGACGGTTGATGGCGCACATCCCGCCTCTCCGGTCGATGCCACGAATGGCATCAACGAAACTTTTGCCAATGTCGCTTATGTACAAGGTGACCTGGACCCCCGTCATGGGAGCAAGTTGATTGCCGGCTTCGCCGATGGGCACACCGCACTGTTGTCAGCAGGTGATATTACGGGGCAACTCTCCGGGCTACCATCATTAGGCACGCCAATCGACCTCACCTCGAATTTGACTAATCCAGATTTCGAACTCAATGTTCCCAATCCACTTTCGGAGGGTACGTATGATTATACAGCTCCAGATGGTTGGACTCCGTTGAATGGTATTGCGGCGCAAGGTCATTACTTCGGTCATAGTCAGGTGGCAACGATAACTGGCTGCCATGGGCAGTATCTCGCTTTTTTTGGCTGCGTGAGTAATTCGGAAGCGATATGGCAAACAGTAAACAATATCACGGTGGAGGCAGGGAAAACGTACATTTTGACTGCCGCCCTTGGTGATGCTGTTGATAATTCCTTTTGGTTTACGCCTGCTGCTTGGAGCATGAGCCTGCAGGTAAGTAGTGATGGGACTACCTGGACGCCCGCCGGGCATATCGGCAGCGACACCAGCGCAAGCCTGAATTCCTCCGGCCTGACCGATATGACAACCACATATACCGCGCCTGGCAGTGATGCCGGGAAGTATCTGCAAGTGAATTTCATGGTCAATACGGGGCTGATCTACATCGACAATGTGCGCATTAGCAAACGGTAATCCGCAGCGCGCGCCTGATGGTACTGTGGCAATTGTCCCGGTGCCAGAACCTATCCCACCGTCTCGGTGATCCGTTTACCGGGACGGTGGTCTTTTCTGAACGTGATATATGGAGTAAGTATGAGCATCAGTCTGCAATTCACGGGGGCACTACTGATCATGTGTGGACTAGCGGTCAGTTGCGTGCCGATATCGGCAGAAACGCGAAAGCCGACCATATTTTATGTGTCGGCACAAGGCAATGACACGAACGATGGCAAGTCGCCTCGCAAAGCATGGCGCACCATTGATCACATGAACAAGATGCAGTTATGCCCAGGCGACTCCATTCTCTTTAAGGGCGGAGAGAGTTTTACAGGCAATTTGCTGATCACCGATTCCGGCACGGCTACCGCATTCATCACCATCGGCTCTTACGGGAAAGGTGCAGCAACCATACTAGGCGGCGATGCATATGCAATTCGGCTTCGAAACTGTCAGTATATTAACGTCCGCGATTTGATCCTGCTCGGGTCAGGGGTGAAACCCAACGGCGACACGACCAACACCGCGCAGGGTCTTGATATCTTTAGTGACGTGACGGAAGGCAAACCCTGGCAGAGTATCCATGTCGACAAGCTCACTGTCTCCGGTTTCCGCGACGGCATCGTGCTGCATACGCCCATCGGCACGCAAAAAGTGGTCGGATACAACGATGTGCGCGTCACTAACTGTACGATCAAAGAATGCCTCTTCGGCGGATTTTATTGTTGGGGCGCGGAAAAAACGAGCGGCGCTCCCTGGCAATTCCCGGTAGGCGCCACACTGTTCACTAATTGTTATCTCGGTGGATGCACGATCTATAATATCTATGGCGATCCAGTGGGTGAGCCCCTCCTTTGCTTCCCTGTTGCAATCATTAATGCCACTTCGTTCCTGATTGAGCGCAACACGATCCATCATTGCGGGCAGGCGCAGAGTACACAAGCGTCACAGGGCGGCGTCGCCGGTGTTGGGTTCGTTGAATGCGCCAAATTGGTGTGTCAATTTAACGAATGTCACCACATCGTGTCAAAGCTTCGCTATGATGGGTGCGCATTCGACATTGATGGCGGGTGTACGGATTGTAAGCTCCAGTACAATTATTCGCACGATAATGACGGAGCCGGTTTTCAGACGGGCACATTCGTCGGTAGCGGCCCCACGACCGGCGTCACAATCCGTTACAACATCAGTGAAAACGACGCGAAGAAGAACCCCGATCACTCCGGCGGGATCATGACCTGGGGTTCGATTACGGGGGATATCTACCAGAACACGGTATTCATCAGCACCGGCACTGACGGGAAACCCGCCGCGTTCCTCGGCATGGGTTCAGGTGTGTCGGTGCGGAACAATATCTTCATGGTCAACCATGATGGCGACATCATGAATGTCTTCAACGCCGGGTATACCTTCCAAAACAATGGCTATTATCGTACGGCCGGGGATTTCCGAATCCGGTATGCCGACGCGGAGTATGCGAACTTGTCTGCCTGGCAAAAAGCCACCGGACAGGAAATGCTCAACGGCGCCACCGTTGGCATTTACGCGGATCCTCAGTTTCGCGCGCCGGGCGACGCTGGAAATATCGATGATGCCAATAAACTCAGTACTTTGACGGCGTATGATCTCATACCGACTTCGCCACTTGCGGGCAAAGGTCTGAATTTGCATAAGGTGTTCGACGTTGCCCCCGGCCCATGTGATTTTCATGGCGCATCGTTACACATCGGCGATACCTGTAATCTTGGCGCTGTGGAACGCTAACCTTCCTGACGGACGGTATGGCACGTATTTCAGTTAACGTAAACCATACAATCGCGTGCGCTAGTCTGCGGATAAAGTATCATTATGCGCTGACCCCGAGATTTTCGTGTCAAGTGAACACGATATCGAGCTACGTTATGCAGGCATTGACGGCAGATATCGTTTGAGGCATAACACGGAAAGTTCGGGGGCAGCGCCGACGAGGCTTGATGCGCGAGCTGCGAGGTATCGCATTTCTTTCGCGCCCGGCGGTTGGTGCAGGAACTACACCAACCGCCGACTCCCAATCCAACCTATTTTATTGCGACACCATCACACCATATCCAAGTAGCATAAAAGGATGTCAGCAGATGACCAGCCATATCATCACTTGGCCGGCGCCGACTGGGGAGATCCCCTCATCGGACTATGCGCTCACGGTTAATGGCGAACCCGTCTTTGTGTATCAAGCGCGCGTACGCGCGGCTACTCTCGATCGAGAAGGCTGTCTGATCTCACATCTACCGGATCCGCCGGGCGAGCGCGGGCCATTTGCCCTCTTCGATATCGACGGCCCGGTTACAGTGGCGGTACAGTCGTATCGTTCCTTCACGAGTGCGCGCGTCTTGCCTTCGCGCGCCGGCATCGCAGTCGAATGCGTGGGGGAGACGATTCGCTTCTCTCTGGAGAAGCCCCAGCACCTGACAGTGATTCTGGACGAAGGCGATGACACGCCGTTGCACCTCTTCATCAGCGCGCCGGAAACGGACATCCCCGACCCATCTGACCCGTCCGTGATCTACTTCGGCCCCGGCACGCACGAGGCGCACGGCTTGGTCATTCCGAGCCACACCACCGTGTATCTGGCTGGCGGGGCAATCCTGCGCGCCGTGCTGCCACCTGATGCACAGGGCGAATTCAACGAGAAATTGCGCTTGACGTTCCACCACGGCAGTGTCTTCACGATCAATGAGGCGCAGCATGTCTGCATCCGTGGGCGCGGCATTGTCGATTTGTCGGCAATGCCGCATCCCGGCTGGACGGCAATCGTCGTCGATCATGCGGAGCACGTCCACCTCTCCGGCGTGACGCTACGCGACTCCAGCAATTGGAATGTTATCATCAACCATTCCCACGACATTACTGTTGACGATCTGCGCATCGTGAGTGGACGGCTGAATTCCGACGGCATCAACAGTGTGAACGCGCATCACGTGTGGATTCGTCGCTGTTTCGTGCGGAATCACGACGACAGCATCGTGGTTAAGACAATAGCCCCAGAAGAGGCGTGCTGCAATATTCTTGTGGAGGATTGTGTGATTTGGGATGACTGGGGCTTCCCGATCGGGGCGACCTATGAAACCCGCGCGCGCATTCATGGCATTACCTATCGCCGATGCGATATCCTCTTCACCCTGCATCAGTATATAGGCATCCGCGTGAATGACAGCGCCACAGTGTGCGACATCACCTTCTCCGATATCCGCATTGAACAGTTCTCATGCGCTCCGCATTCTCCCTGCCTGCTCGGATTTTCTATAGTGGCGGATGAAAACTGGGGCACGGACAGCGACCGAGGCCGTATCCGCGATATTGTAGTGGAAGATGTGGAGGTCATCGGCGCCATCATGCCGCACAGCTATCTACTCGGTTACAGCGCCGAGGCAGATATCCGCGGTATCTTCATTCGCAACGTGCACCTGTCCGGACAAGCCCCGGCAACGGACGCCGCGACACTCAATCTCTACACGAATGAATTTGTGCGAGAGGTAACGATAACGCCGTGATGCCAGCAATAAATCCAAAAGGATAATGTCAGCCCGGCAGAGTTTGAGGATGACGCTGTCGTACCGGTGGCAGAACGACCCACTGCGCTTGGAGAGGTTATTCTGTACGGTCACTAGTCCATCGCGATAGTACTGTGTGCAGAGGTGGCTCTTGTCTGCGGATGTAGGCATCCACACTCCATGTACTGAAAACCTGATTACGCACAACTATTGCTTCAATAGAGCCAACCTTGTTATACTCGAAACCGGCACGACATGCTTTTGCTCTTCATTATCGTCACCGTAACGGCATGTGCCATGGAGGTGCTATGGGTTGGCAATACGTTCCCTATATTATCCCGCTGGGCATCTCTTCTGTTATGCTGTGTTTGCTGGCATACCTTGCCAGCAAACGCCATGTTGCACCGGGCACAAATATCTTCATCGTGCTGGTGTTACTGCTGGCTGGATGGTCCCTGGCATATGCGCTCGAACTCACCAGTCTTTCACTCACCTGGAAACTGCTGTGGATCTATTGCGAATATGTCGGCATCGCCTTGACGCCAGTCGGGTGGTATCTGTATTTACGCCAGTTCATCGGACGAAGTACCAGCATCTTCCCCCCATACTTTCTCGCATTACTTGTGATACCGGTGATTACTATCCTCCTGATTTGGACCAACGCGTGGCATCATCTCATCTATCGCGAAGTCTGGCTTACGTATGACGGTCCGTACCTGATGCTGGATAAGCATTATGGCATCTGGTTTTGGGTCCATTGTGGGTATTCATATCTCCTCCTTATCACCACTACGATATGGTGCATCCATGCGTTATGGCGACGTGAATTACCTTTTCGTCGACAGACAATCTTTTTATTTATCAGTTCACTAATACCCTGGCTTGGAAACTATCTGACGATATCGGGTATGAATCCCTTGCCCCATCTGGACCTTACTCCCTTCGGCTTCGGCATTACCGCCCTGGTCGCCGCAGTCGGTCGGCTACAGTTCGGTCTACAGGATATTGTCCCGGTCGCCAGGACGACCATTATTGAAACCATGAGCGACATGGTTATTGTGCTGGATGATCAGTTGTGCATCATCTACCTCAATCAAGCCGCCAGCACATTACTGAATTGTCTTTCCGATCCAATCGGAAAGCCAGTGGCCCAGGTAATGGCGGCCTGGGAACCCCTGTTGTCGAAGTTTCCTACCACTGCGGTGGAAACGTTGGAAATCACGCACTTCTTTGAGTCCGTTAAATCCGTCTATGAAGTTCGAATATTCCCGTTGAATAATACCGCGGGTGTAGCCATGGCATATTTATTGACCATGCGCGATATCACCGAGCAGAAATCGGCAGAACAACTCCTGCGTCTCCAAAGCACTGCCCTGGAATCAGCAGCCAATGCCATCATGATTACCGACTATGCAGGGGTGATCGTCCGTGTGAACCAGGCATTTACCATATTGACCGGCTATTCCGTAGCGGAAACCGTTGGCACCACTCCCCGGCTCTTGAATTCAGGCTTACAAGCAGACGCATTTTATCGTCAATTGTGGCAGACCATACTGGCCGGGAAAGTCTGGAGCGGCGAATTGGTCAATCGTCGTAAGGATGGCTCATATTATCACGAACGAATGACAATCACACCTGTCCGCTTAAGCGGTGCCGACATTTCGCACTTCATCGCCATCAAAGAGGATATCTCTGCACGGGTCGCCGCTGAGATTGCTCTGGCTGAGGCCCGTACCCGCGCTGAATCCAAGGCTCTTGAATTATCAGCTATCGTGAAAGAAAATGACATCGCGCGCCTTGTTGCTGAGAAAGCCCGTACCGAGGCCGATAATGCAAATCGCGCAAAAAGCGAATTTCTTGCGAATATGAGCCATGAAATTCGTACACCACTCAACGGGATTATCGGTATTACGCATCTCTTGCTGGATACCTCGCTGGATGCCGAACAACAAGATTATCTTTCAACACTTCGAAAAAGTGCCGAAGCCCTCTTGACCGTCATCAACGATATACTGGACATCTCGAAAATTGAAGCCGGTCGTTTGGAATTTGCGAATAGAGTATTTCACCTGCACACGGTCGTTGAAGATACCCTCGAAAACCTGGCGCTCCAGGCCGAGGTGAAGCAGGTCGTCCTTTCCTGCAGTATTGATGATGCCGTGCCGGAATTCCTGCTGGGCGATCCGGACCGTTTCCGGCAAGTTATGACTAATCTCCTGGGTAATGCCATAAAATTTACCAGTCGCGGTGCAGCGACCTTATGTGTGGAATTCGCCGGACAACAAGCGCAGGAGATTTTATTGCGCTGTACAGTACGAGATACCGGGATTGGCATATCACCGTCGCAAATGACGACACTTTTTCAGCCATTTTCACAAGGTGATTCGTCATTCACTCGCAAATATGGCGGCACAGGACTCGGTCTGTCGATTTCAAAACAGTTAGTCGAAATGATGAATGGCGAGATCGGTGTCGAAAGTATAGAAGGTCAGGGGTCGACATTCTGGTTTACTTGTCGTTTCTCTACCGTCCCTGCAGGATACATCAATGATAATCATATCGACAACGCCGCTTTCCCGTTACAGGTGCAATCACTCCATGATGCCACGCCGGTACCAGTAACCCCGATAATACTGACACACACCCCTGAAGTGTATGGACATATATTGGTAGCAGAAGACAATGCGACGAATCAAACTGTCGTCCGTGCGATGTTGCAGAAACTCCAATTTCAGGTGGATGTGGTCAGCAATGGAGCGGAAGCTGTGGAAGCTGCAGAGCGCACACATTACGATCTCATCCTGATGGACGTACAAATGCCGGAAATGGATGGATTTGAAGCAACAAGATTGATCTCCGTTTCATCTCCATCCTCCCCCAATGCGCACACTCCTATTATTGCGTTGACCGCACATGCGATCCAAGGAGATCGCGAACGCTGTCTGCAGGCTGGCATGAGCGATTATCTCTCGAAGCCAATTCTTCCTCAAGAATTACGCGCGATGATCGCACGCTGGTGTACTCCGTCAATCTCCGCGACACCAAGCACTCTACCCGTGATAACCGAAGTCAACACATCGCCAATCTTCGATCGCGACGGTGTGATGAATCGTCTGGACAACGACGAAGCGTTGTTGCAGGAAGTCATGCAACTCTTTCTCGACAATACGGCAGTATTGCTCGATGAAGCCACTATCGCCTGGAGCCAACAAGATTGGACCACGATACGACAACTCGCGCATACCTTGAAAGGGTCTGCCGGAAATGTCGGCGCATCTCAGATCCAGGACCGCGCGAAAACGCTGGAAACGGCCTGCACGCTGGAAATCGAGCCGCCAATGTCTCATCTCACAGCGCTTCAGCAGGCACTGGCTGACTTCCGCCTGCATGTCGTCACCCATTTACCTGAGCAGTAACCCACATTATTCATGAATGCATGAATAATGTGGGTTATCTTCGCATGGCGAATTACACGGGTTTCTACCTCATGCCCGGCATTTGATGATGCTGGAGCTTCTCCACAACCATTGGATTTGACAGTCCGACGCAGGCGCACTACAATTTGATCTCGCTCACGCGCTGACAGAACCCCACGCGGCTTAATCATGCAGCACCTTCTGAAAGAAGGACTTCGGCGGGTATGACAATTGAGAGACAGCGTCATCGTTCGATTTCCGCGGTAATTCTCGCCGGGGGCACCGGCGCGCGATTCTGGCCGCTGTCGCGCGAGTTGACCCCCAAGCAGTTATTATCCATTTTCGGTGAAGAATCGTTAATCGTCCAGGCAATTACGCGTGTACAACCGTTCATCGCCCATCAAGCCGGTGCAATTCGCATCGTCACCAATGAACGCTTATTGAACACATTACAGGAACATCTTCAGGAACAGGAAGCAGAATGGCGCGATTGGGTGTCTTTTTCGGTTGAACCCGTTGCGCGTAATACGGCGCCGGCCATCGCACTCGCCGCTGCGGAGGCTGCGAGAGATGATCCCGATGCGATACTGCTAGTGCTCCCCTCAGATCATATATTGCAAGCTGACGACGCCTGGCTGGCTACTATTCGCGAAGCGATCCATCTGGCAGATGATGCATTTCTCGTGATGATCGGATTACAACCCACACGTCCGGAAACCGGTTATGGGTATATCGTGGGTGGGGAAGTTGTGCCAGACTATCTGGACAACGTGACTGCGCCTCGGCACGTGCGGCGCTTTATCGAAAAACCCCCACTTGTCCTTGCAGAGCGGCTAGTCGCACAGACAGGTGTCTACTGGAATGCGGGCATCTTCTGTTTTCGTGCCACACGCTTGTTGCAGGCCATGCGTGACGCAGGTCGAGCTGATATTGTCGACACATGTGAGTGGTTAGTTCGTCAACCGAAAGCCCAATGGACAGACGAGGAAGCTATTCGTCGCTTCAGCGCATTACCTTCCATCTCTATCGATCATGCGGTCATGGAACATGCGACCCATCTCGCTGTTGTTCCGGCGCATATCCACTGGGATGACGTGGGGTCGTTATTGTCGCTGGAACGCCTGCAATCGCCGGACGCACGCGGCAATATTCGGATCGGTCGGAGTGTTGATCTCGATTCGCAGGACCTAACGGTCTACTCTACGCATCGATTGATTGCCACTCTCGGCCTGGCTAATTGCATCGTAGTCGATACCAATGATGCCACTTTGATCTGTCCCAAAGACCGCTGCCAGGATATTCGCTGGTTAACAGATACCTTGAAATCATCCGAAGCCAAAGAATTAATCGAACCGTGTATCAGTTATCGTTCATGGGGCACCTGGAGCACCATTGTACGCCAACAAGGTTTTGAAATACGATTACTGGAAATTCAACCGGGTGGACAATCGTATTTGCACTTGCACCGGCAGCGTACGGAAACTTTAGTGGTGCTTGCCGGTACGTTAACTCTGCATCTCAATCAGGATCAACGCACGCTTTTGCCAGCAGAGAACTGTATCGTGCCCCCAGAATTCCCGCATTGGTTCGAGAACACCGGGAGCGAAATCGTGCGTGCGCTAGAGATTATTTTAGGCGACTCTATCTCGGAAACGGATGTGATTCGTCTTTCAAATCCGGAATGAATCCAGTATCGCGGTTGCTTTTTTGAAGCATTCGATATATGATCCTGTCGTCTATACAACTGATGCCAGTCAGGAGGAGGTGTCATGCCGACTGAGTTGAAGACGCAAAGCGTACTGCGGGAACTCCCCCTCATTCGGGAATTCTTGCAGACTCAGCTAAGTGGGATGGACCATCCGAACCTGACGATCCCGGTAATAGATGCGGTAATACTGGCCACCATCGAAGCAGCGTCAAATGTGATGAAGCACGCCTATGCAGATGTGACCGATCGTACGATGCTTATCCGCATTGTCCAGCAGGATGAGACCCTGAGCATCGAAATCCTTCATCATGGTGATCGCTCCGTACCAGATCAACCAGCGGACCCGGATTTCAGTGGATTGAGTGAAGATGGGTTCGGCCTCTTCATCATCCATGAATTAATGGATACCGTGACCTATAGCAGAACCGCGCCAAATTGGCAGTCCATTCTTCTGATTAAAAAGCTCGTGTGAGGAGGTTGCCGTCGATGCAATTTGTAGAAGACCAGGTGGCAGATGTCACCATTTTAACCCCACAGTTCACCTGGCTCGATGCCAGCAATGTGCCCCAGTTTAAGGAAGCGATCCAGCCGCATTTGGCACAACGCTTGCGTGTGATTATTGATCTCACGCCGGTAGAGTTTATGGACAGCTCTGGATTGGGCGCGATGTTATCGGTACTCAAACGAGTCGATGCCGGCAATGGCGAGTTGAAACTCTGTGGCATGTCGCGCAAGGTGCGCGCCTTGTTCGAATTAGTGCGCATGCATCGCATCTTTGAGATTTACAACGATCGTCAAGAAGCCGTGAAATCTTTCGAGGGGGTCATGGAGGCTTCTGAATGAAAGCGATTATCCTGGCTGCGGGTCGGGGTACCCGCATGCGTCCGTTCACGACGACAGTCGCAAAGCCGATGATACCTCTCTTCCACACACCAGTCATGGAGCTGCTGGTGGAACTGCTGGCGCGCCACAATGTGCGGCAGATCATGGTAAACACCAGCTACCTGGCCCCTGGTATTGAAGGATATTTCCGGGACGGTGCGCATTTTGGCGTTGAAATGGCGTATTCATTTGAAGGTCGCAAATCTGCTGACCAATTCATAGACGAACCATTGGGTTCGGCCGGTGCATTGAGAAAAATCCAAACGCACTCGGGCTTTTTTGATGAAACCTTCATGGTGATGTGCGGCGATGCGGTCATCGACCTGGATTTATCTGCACTACTGGACTTTCATCGTCGCCAGGGTGCGACAGTAACAGTGGCGTTGAAAGAAGTCCCGGCAGATCAGGTGTCGAATTATGGCATTGCCGTGCTGGATGAACACCAGCGCATAACGTCCTTTCAGGAGAAACCAGCTGCACACGAGGCAAAAAGTTTGCTGGCTAATACCGGCATCTATATTTTTGAGCCCTCGGTGATTGATCTGATTCCTCCCGTTGGCGCGTATGACATCGGTAGCCAACTCTTCCCACGCTTAGTGGAATCCGGCGCCGGTATGTATGGCGTCGCTTTACCCTTCCAATGGCTGGATATCGGTAAACTGCCGGATTACTATCAGGTTATGCGGCAAGCCCTGTGCGGTGAAGTGCATGGCGTTCAACTCCCCGGCCATTCAATTCGCCCGGGTATCCATTGCGGGTTGAATGTCAGCATCGATCTCGAAGCATGCGAGATTCATCCACCTGTCTATATCGGAGGCAGTAGCACAATCGAACCAGGATGCCGTATTATCGGACCTGCCTTGATCGGTCCTGGTTGCATCATTGAATCTGGCGCACTAGTCGAGGAGAGTATGATCTTCGATTACACGCGCATCGGCGCATTGGCGTCTATCCGAAACATGATTGTCTCTGGCGATTACTGTGTCGACAGCACCGGCTTGGTCATTGATTTACAGGAGGCAAAACTTGATGGCGTGATCACCGATGCGCGGACCAATCTGGACTTGGAACCAAATACATCGCGAGAACTCTTGGAATTGCTGGCTGACTGGGGGGCTTAAGCGTATGGCGACCCAGATCAGCCTATTCGTCTTTATCGATGCCCTGGGGTGGGAAATCCTATCAGCGCATGCCTTTCTGGATGATATCTTACCAACGCGTGCACCGGTTGAGTCGATATTCGGATACAGTTCCACCTGCGATCCGACTATCCTTACCGGACAGATGCCGCGCGACCACGGGCATTTTTCCTTTTTCTTGTACGATCCGGCGCATTCCCCTTTTCATCTTTGCCGTCTCTTATCCGTCCTGCCGTCATCAATTACTCGGCGTGGCCGGGTCCGTCGCGTGATGAGCCGTCTCATTGGACGCCTCTATGGCTACACGGGGTATTTTCAGATTTACAACATGCCATTCGACCGTATCAATCTCTTCGACTATTCCGAAAAACGCGACATTTACCAGCCAGGCGGCATCAACAGCGGTTCACCGACAATCTTCGATTATCTACGCGAGCAACATATTCCATTTTCACTGTCGAATTGGCGTCTCTCCGAAACGCACAATATTGCCACTTTACATCAGGCATTGGACGATGGAGAAATCCGTTTTGCATATTTATATCTGGCAGCCATGGATGCGCTATTGCATGACGAAGGCAGTCCTTCTCCACGGGTAAGCGAGAAAATCGCCTGGTATGCAGAGCAAGTGCGCGCAATCTATGACCATGCATGCCAACACTACGACAATGTACGACTCCATATATTTTCCGATCACGGCATGACGAATATTCACCAAACAGTCGAAGTAATGCGCCCTATTAGCGCGCTACCCTTGCGCTTCGGAATCGATTACGCGGCGATCTATGATTCAACGATGGCGCGTTTCTGGTTTTTGACGCCAGGGGCACGCGAGTTGATTACCAGCGCGTTGCAGGGTATCGCTGAAGGGCACATTATGACCGCAACGGAACTGGCCGGTTATGAATGCGACTTCCCAGATGAACGTTATGGTCAACTGTTCTTTCTGCTGGAACCTGGATATCTCTTGTGTCCGAGCTTTATGGGCGAAAAACCGCTGGCCGGTATGCATGGATATGATCCGACACACAAAGATTCACTGGCCAGTTATGCCACGAATTCCCCACCGCCGCACCTGCCCCGGCGTCTCGATGCGTTTTATGCGCTGATGCGCCGGGAGATTGATATCGTGACGGACAAGGATGCCGTGATATGACTGAACCGATATCCGCCGATACCCGACCCTGGGTTGTGATGCGCGCACACAACGATTTACCTCTGCTTACAGAAACACTGGCGGCATTAGCGCAACAGACGATGTCGTTTCGGCTCGCGGTATTTGATAATTCCTCGACCGATGGCACCCGAGAAGCCATCGCGCCCCATGCCGACCTCGTGATCGATATTCCCGCAGGTTCGTATATCCCGGGGAAAGTGCTCAATCATGCGATGCGTGTGACGGATGGCTGTTTTGTCATTTTCCTCAACGCCGATTGTACACCCCTACATCCGGAATGCTTGCAGGCATTACTGGACTCCATACAACAGGACACTGCCATTGCAGCGGTCTTCGCGCGACAAAATCCACGCCCGAACTGTGAAGTATTATTTGCCAAAGATACGAATGACACCTATGGTGATGGCAAACGACAGGCATTATGGCGTCATTGTTTTTCCATGGCCTGTTCGTGCATTCGGCGTTCAGCCTGGGAGGCGTCTGCGTTTCGCGAAGATATACAATATTCTGAGGATATCGATTGGACCTGGCGTATACGCCAACAGGGGCGATTGATCCGCTATGCTGCCGACGCCCAGGTATTTCACTCGCATAACTACACCTTACGCCAATACTATCGTCGCCATTATGGCGAAGGAGCGGCAGAGGCGCGCATTTTTGATTGGACACCCTGGGAACGATCGCTGATACGATATTCCCTGCTGCCGTTTGCACGGCAAGTGTTGTCCGATGTCAACTATTGTCTGTGCCGCGGCGCTTTCGCCGCGGCAAGTTACAGCCCGTTTCTGCGCCTGGCACAAATGCTCGGACGTCGCGCTGGTTTTATCGCCGGCTGGAAGGCACGGAACCACGAGACATGACATACGCACAACACGCATCATCCGAATTCAATATGGAACTTCACCGCGAATTGACCGCGTTAACCCACGCCATCTCCTCGTCATTGGGAAATTCTTTGATCGCGCTCATCCTCGGAGGAGGGTATGGACGTGGTGAAGGTGGGGTCATTTGCGTTCAGGAACGCGAATACCCCTACAACGATCTGGATTTTACTGTCGTCGTCACAAATAAAGACCCGAAAATCGCCACCGAGTTACATAGACTCAGCACACCGGTCGCTGAACGGCTACGCATCGAAATCGACTTCAGTCGCCCGCTCACCATCACCGATATTCGCCACTGGCCGCACTGGATGATGTGGCACGACTTACTCTTTGGCCATCAAGTGCTGTATGGACCGCAGGACATTCTTACCGCGAATGCTCCTACGGTCGTTGGCACACCTCTTCCGCTGATCGAAGCAACGCGTCTACTACTGAATCGCGGCGCCGGCGTGCTATGGGCGTTACGTATCGCAGCTGGAATGGAAACGGCGCCGGATGCGGATTTTATACGTCGCAATTATTATAAATGCCTGCTCGCACTCGGTGATGCACTTTTAATTACAGCTCAAAAATATACTACCTGTTACACCGGGCGCGATCGATTGCTTGAGTCGGTGATCGCTCAACACCCGGCGTACAGAAATTGGGAGGTGTTTCCGCAATACCAGGCTGCACTCGCCTTTAAATTCCAGCCAGATCACTTACCCTCCGCCACACCTTCAGGTGCATCTTTGCAGGAGTTAGCTTTACTGTGGGGAAAGGTATGGCTGGCGGTTGAAGAACTACGCACCAAACAGACGTGGTCGTCATTACCAGACTATTGCCAATGGAATGGACTGCGCGAACCGGAAGAGCATCGGGGGGGTAAATGGCTGCGGAATCTGGCGATGAATGCCCGCCGCGGACGCTTGACGACAGTGTATCCCCGCGAGACCCTATACCGACGCTTACCTCTCCTCCTGCAGACGCCTGAGGATGACGCGGGCTGGCGAGACGATAGCGCGGCGTTCCTTGATGTCTGGCGTCGCTTCAATTGACCAGCCTGACCGCTTGATATGGCCGCACTGAGGTTTACATGGAAAATCCAAGCAAATGGATTATCTTCATATCAGCCATCATCATCGGCATCCCCTGTATGGTCTATTTCTTGCGGCAAAGCGAGCGCAATGTCAATATTTTCATTACCCTATTCTTCATCATCGCCCTAAACGACCTTGGCGGTAAATTCGCCATCAACATCATCTCTTTTGAAAAATATCGTGGCTGGTCACGCGGCATGGAAATCACCGCACTGGACTTAATGTGCATCGCTTTCATGATCTTGCTGTCGACGCAACCGAGTACCAGTTTTCGCCATCGCTTGCTCAGGCCCGAAAGTTGGGGGTTTATCCTCTACTGCGCCGCGGCGTTCCTCTCGATCTTTACCGCCTTTGTCCCGCTCTATGCGTTTTTTGGCTGGTGGAAAATCTTTCGCGGCATAATAGTATTTTTTCTCTTTTCCCGTTTAATCGATCGTGAAAGCCGATTAAAGCATCTCGTCACCACCTTTGGGTTGATGTGTCTCTACGAGTTGCCATTAGTGCTCGTGCAAAAATATGCCTGGCATATCTACCGCGCTACCGGCACGCTTCCGCATATGAATACGCTGGCCATGTCAATGAACCTGTTAAGTCTGCCGGTCTTCGCCGCATTTCTCATGGATACAGGCAAACCAAAAAAATGGTATATTTTGGTTATTGCCGCCGCCATCTTCAACGTCATCTGCACGCTCTCACGCGGCGCACTGGTCTCCTGGGTCATCGGAATGGTCGTGTGCTTGCTCTTCCTGCGACGCCGGCATCTAGTAGCGGAGAGGGTAACCTTGTTGACCATCATGGGTTTAACAGCGTTTTTTGTCGCGTTAAAAGTGCTACCCACGCTGCAACAACGTTTTTTAGAGGCGCCGCCGGAATCCGAACAAACGCGTAAAGACTTTAATGAGTGCTGCAAGGATATGATTCGCGAGCGCTTTTTCGGAGTTGGCATCAATAATTTTTCCTATGCCATCGGGCATACGCATTTGGGAGAAAAGGCGCCACTCAATGAAGAACGCATCGACCGCGACGATGGCGTAGCCCATCATATTTACTATTTAACCGGTGCGGAGATGGGATGGCCAGGCCTCCTCGCCTTTTTCTTCATGATCGGCGGTATCTTATTTCGCTGTTTATGGCTGATCCGCAAGGTGAAGAACAACTCGATTACTGTGTACGCGATCGGGTTGTTCGCCGGCATGATCACGCTCCATATTCAGGGATTATTAGAGTGGGTTTTCCTGCAGACCAATATCTGGTTCATTTTCTGCGCCTTATCCGGAACGATTGCCGCCCTGGGACGTCTAGGACTTGAGCTACCGGCGCAGGAACCGGCGCTACAAATAGAGCCGACCATTTCATGACCACGAGGACAGGTATGAGAAGCGCACGACCACATAATTTTATACCCGATGTGACACATCACAATATTTTGTCACATGCGGTATTCCCCATTTGCGCAGTCCTTTGCATGCTGGTGTCCCCATTGCTGTATGCCTGTGAACCCCAGGATGCCTTACGGTATCGTTCGCGCGTCACGGATTCGCTTGAGCAGCAGGTGACGTTGAGTAAAGCTGTCTGGAACACAGTACGGATGGGATTATCCGGTATATTGGAAGCAAATCAGGTACGCGATACCCGCGGTGGCACGGTAACGGTCACCTGGCAAGCACAAACGCTGCGCACGATTGAAGCTTATCAGAGTTGGGAAAGTTGCACGGAATCATGGCGAAATGCACGTTGCGCGGACGTCTTCACGGCGTTGTCAGCTTACGTTCAGCTCCGAACGGCTGAACTCGACGTCGCAATCACGGCTGCCCGGCTGGAACAGAGTACGCTGAACAAAGCAGAAACGGAACGAAAACAAACCATTGGCACTGTGACCGCACTTGATGTGACGGCAACGCGGCTGACCCTGGAGAATGATACACAACTAGCACTTCAGGCGATTACGCGTCTTGATATCGCACAGCACCAGGCTGCAGAGTTTGGAATGAGTGGCAATGCTGCCGCGAATACCATCCGATTTCACGTCAGTGCAACGCCGGTTGAACAAATGCCACTCTGGAAGCAATTGCTCCGCGAGACGCAACGACAGCAGATTGTGATACGCGATGCGAAACGCACGCAAGGACCCGCAGTGGAGGTGGGTGTCGATCAAACGCGTAGCGACGTCCAACTGAGCGCCAAGGCGTCAACACGCGGACCCAATTGCGCATTCACGATTGGCTACCCGTCGTTGTATGATCCTTCGTCACTGGTATACGCCGCAGGATTGACGGTGTCTATCCGTGTCAATTATCCCTTTGACCCCGCAGGGCATGCCGAAGTCAAGCTGGGACAGGCACAGGAGCAGACTTTGCTTCTTCAGCGTGAGCAGGAACATCGTATGTTGGCCCTCAGGGTGCAAGAAGCGCTGTTACAAATACAAGCAGACGAGACGCGACTGACAGGAGCGGAACGCCAAATCGAACTAGCCAGCCAACGGTATCAAGTGAAACAGCTACAGTTTGCCGCGGGTCTGGTCAGCAAACAAGCATTATTAGATGAGCAAATCAGTTACCTGAACAGCCAGATCACCGGGATCAATGCCTGGAAAGGCTACTGCGGATCAGTTTATCAACAGTTACTGTTGACTGATGGCATGTGGGAGATAAGCAAATGAAAATAATCGTAGTTTGGGGATTGCTCTGTTTTGCCATGACTGCCCGATGTGCCGTTCCATTTGAAGAGGCGTACCGCCAAATCAGTGACTACCAGACCGCACAGGTAGCAGTCGGCATTGCCCAAGAGGAGTTGACCAGGACGACACGGAATCCTGCCGCACCGCCTGTCGACCTCTTGCTTGCTCAACAACACGTGACATTGATTGAAAGAATCTGTGCCCAAGCCTTATTCGCTGCCAAGCGTGATCATCTGTCGCTCTACGCTGAAGTATTGCAAGCGCGCGATGCTGTCGCCATAGCCGAGATAGGAGTCGCCCAAAATGAGTTAGCGGCACAGGTCGCATCAATCCGGCAGCAAGCCGGTTTGCTACCAATTCAAGAGTTAGTAAAAACCACCGATGCGGCAACACGAGCAAATGTAGACCTGGTCGCGGCCCAGCAGGTCGAGACACTCGCCTCCTTAAAATTTCATACTCTAAGTAACGAGCCGGTCACTCCCCTTGCCTTACCGCCGACACCAGATTTGCCCAAAATGCAAATCAGTACCTTGCCGCAGATGGTCGCGGCGAATTTCCGCATTTCCGATGCGGAACGTGCCTATCTCCTGGCGCTAGGCCCGGACACCGCTGCCGTTGACCTGCAAGCACGGGACCGCGATAGACACATCGCGAAAGACGCCGCGCAGACATTGTCACAACAGCTCACGATATCACTGGAAACGGCAAAACACGATTATCTAGCAGCAGTGGACATGATGACATATTGTGAACGTAGTTTATCCTCCATACAAAAAGCCTTGGACATGGTGCAGACGCAATACAAAAGTGGGGTGGCGTCAAAGATGACGTTTCTGGAAGGGCAGTCCATGGTCCGCAAGGCAATTCTCGCACGCGACACCGCCCTGATGACGCTCTGGCGCGCATATTATTCCTTGTACCTGGCAAGCGACGCGATTTCGAATTAACAGACCTGTTGCCATAGTATAATTGCTGTGTTCATTGACAATGCGGAGTAGCGCAGTTTCGCGCTGTAAGATGACTGCATCAGTTACCAGGAGCTTCAATCGCTTCATTTTTGCAGCGGGTTTAGCTGGTTGCCATGACATGCAATTTCTGTTGTACCAGACGCACGCGATCTTGCCAGGTGTTGGCTGCCAACAAGGCATGCGCGTGCATCTTCCATTGCGGCAAGTCGGTCTGCACCGTCCGCAATGCCTCTGCCAGCTGGGTTGGATCAGCAAGACTGACATGCTGATGGAGGGCTTGTAACGCCGGCAACGGAGTGGCAATTGTTGGCAACCCTAACGCGGAATATTCATATACTTTCAACGGTGAACAATTTCGGTTGAAGTCGTCAGCGAGATACGGAATGATGCCGACGTCACATTGCGACAAGAGCCAGGCAATCTCCCGGCGATCCCGGCGTCCCAGGAACACGGTATTGGGCGCGGCTTGCAGTTCCGTCAACGCTGCTGCATAAGGTGCGGAGCCGGCATCCGCAGCGACGGGACCGATAAACACAAAAGTCATTTCCATACATTGCCGAATCGCCTGAAGTAAATTGGGATAGTCAATCCGTTCATTGAGCGACCCAAGATAGACGACACATGGATATTGTATTCCACCTGGCGGCCATCCGGCAACGCTGGATGTCTCCACGGCAAAACCACGTAATTCGTCGGCATCGACAGCATTGGGCACCAGCAGCACCTCTCGAGCATGCGGCCGACATTTCTCTTCCAACGTCGGCGATACCGCCAGCACCAGATCGACAATAGGCAATAGCCTATGTTCATTTTGTTGAATCGAATACGTCCGACGGGTATCACCGGCCGCGAAATCATCGGTGCAGTACCACAGAGACCACCGTTCACCGCATTTCCCGATCAGGGCGCCATGTGCCGGTTCGCTAATCAGCAGCACCGGTTGGGTCATCTCAAGTATGCGAGTTGCCGCTCGGATGCGACATATCGCGGCGGTGACCGGCAATGGATGGCCTAGATGGGAGCTTTCTCGCCAATCATGCTGCCAGATATTCAGCACATGGACATTTTTTGAAATAGCCTGGTGCAGGCCGGGACGGAAACGCCAGCCTTGATTTGGGTGTGCGAGCGCCATCTGTGGTGGGAACAGGTTTACAATTAGCACCGGCTGATCAGTCACACCGCCCCATGCCGCTGGAAAATAATGCTGGCTCTGGTTTTTTGTATTCCGCGCACCATCCCAGACATAATTCGCGATACTAATCAGGCCATCATAGGGTATCGAATGCGAAAGCTGCATATTGCCATCCTGGAAGTCGAGATACGGTCAGTGAACAGATTATTGGGATCTGCCCAATCAATATTTTGGTCAGTATCACGATACCCCAAATATCCAGAAATATACGATATTTTGCGTAACCCTTGGCAAAACAGTAGCGGACGCGTTAGAATAGTCGCGGTATTGGACGTGTATTGGCGCAAATTGCACCGAATGATGTCGACACACACGCTGAAAAGTATAGTCCAAGCCAAACCGTCGAGGTCTTCATCGTGGCACAAACACGCACTCAACTCGTCGCAGTCAATACTTTGAGCAATTATTTCCGATTCGCGGTGCTCTTTGTTGTATTTTTTGCGCTGACTCCAGTCCTGGTCCGACGCCTCGGTACGGAAGCCTACGGATTATGGTCGCTGTTGAATTCTGTATTGGGATTGTTCGGGTTGCTGGATCTTGGTTTCGGCACCGCAACCTACAAGTATGTCGCGCATAGCCTGGGGGCGCACGATAACACGCAACTCAATCGAGTAGTCAATACCATGCTGGTCGTATATGGAGGCCTGGCACTTTTTTCGACCATCATCCTGGGCATTCTGGCGCTTTTCTTCAACCATCTGTTCACCATACCGACACAATATGCAGCACTGACGTTGCCCGTACTGTGGATCCTCGCATTGCGCATGGTTATCCTGGCGATGCCGTTAAGTCTATTCCGTCACATCATGTACGGACGGCAACAAATACTCCTGATTAATCTAGCACAAATTATCAGTACTGTGCTGTATGCCATCGTTACCTGGTATGCCCTGGAGCACGGCGCAGGATTGTTGGTCGTCGCCTGGATCAGCCTGGGATCAATGTTGTTGGAATATGCGATGTATGCTGGCGTGGTACTGGCCAGTCGATCTGTGCAATTTGCCCCCAAATTCTTTGACCGTTCATTTCTCCGCGAAGCGAGCGGGATGAGTTTATATATGTTCCTTGCGAACATCGCCGGTCTGGTACTAATGCGGAGCGACCCGATTATCATCAAAATGTTTCTGCCATTAACCGCGGTCACTGTCTATTCGGTGGCGCAACGGATCGGTGAAAACGTTTTTATGATCGTCAAACAGTTTGTCAATGTGCTGTCGCCATTGGTCGCGCAGTTGCACAGTAGCGGTGATGAAACGAAAATTCGTTTCATTCTTATCAATGCCTCTCGTTTTGCCCTGACGCCGGCGTCTATCATATTGGTAGGCGTGCTGGCTTTTGGCAACCAGGCTATTGTACTGTGGCTCGGTCCGACCATGCGGGATTCAGGACCCTTGCTACAGATTCTTTGTATCGCGATGTGGTTGTTGACGCCACAATTGACCGCGTCGATGATTCTTACCATGACCGGCGAGCATCGTGTTACCGGCCTTGCATCAATGGCGAGTATGATCGTCAACTTGACAGCCAGCATCATTCTTATCCCCCTGGTCGGCTTAACCGGCAGTGCACTGGGGACATTAATCGCTATTGTGCTGATCGATGTTTGTTATCTGATACCCTATGCGTGCAAACGACATCAGGTCCCGATGACGACATACCTTTGGCGTGTAGTGCCGGCGGTAATTGTTCCCGGTATACTCGACCTTGCTGTCAGTTTTGGCATGGTTCGAATACTTCCAGCATCGTCCTTTGCGCGAATCGCACTGGACATGTTGCCCGGCATGCTGCTCTACCTGGTCATCTACTGGTATTTTTTCGTTGAACCGTCCGAGAAAGAACTCTTCAGAAATAAGTTGTTCCGACGTAATATGTTGCAGCCTGAGCCGGCGTCGACAGGGTGAGAAAAGGGGGGAGTATGCGACTCCTGGTGGTGACGAATTTATACCCACCATACTACCTGGGCGGGTATGAGGTGCTTTGTGAGAACGCTGTCGCCGAATTGCGCCAACGAGGGCATGATATTGTCGTATTGACCAGCATGCATGGTGTCCATACTCCAGATCGAAATGATCACCTCTGCCGTTCACTGCGGCTCACACGACCATGGGACCAACCAGCGCAGGGACGCCAACGATGGTCGTCTTGGCGCACAACCCGACACAATTATCGAGAAACGCGCGTCGTATTAGATCAAATACGACCTGAGTTAGTCTTTTTCTGGTCACAGGGGCGCATTACACTCGGTCCGGCCTATGCCGCACAGGACGCAGGATATCGTACCGCCTATACGATGAATGACTTCCATTGGAATCAATTTGTGGCCGACTCACCGCTGCACACAGGGATGTCTCGTAAAGTCCGCGCCATTGAACGCCGTCTTTTGCCTCAATTGTTCTTAAATGACATCGACTTAACACATACGACCTGCATCAGCAAGAGGCTTCGTACCGATTTAGTCCGTGAAGGCGTTCCGGTTTCTCAAGCTGAGATTCTGTATCAAGGCATCCCCATTACACAGTTTCCCATGCGCGAATCCCCAGGCATGTTGCACGATCCAGTGCGTTTCCTGTACGTCGGCCAATTGCACGAATACAAAGGACCGCATACCGCAATCGCGGCCTTTGCGGCATTGTCAAAGCGTACGAATTTGCCAATGACCTTGACACTCATTGGCGCCGGACCAGATGCCTATTGCCAGCGTTTGCGCGCCATGGTTGATAAATTGGGGATCACGCCTCAAGTAACCTTTACAGGAAAAGTCGCTATCGAAGCCTTACCGGCATACTACCGCGAACACGATATCTTCCTGTTCACTTCGATCTGGCCGGAACCTTTCGGTCTCACTTTTCTGGAAGCAATGGCCTCCGGCATCCCGGTCATCAGTACAACTGTAGGGGGGCAAGCCGAGTGTCTGGACGACGGTGTCAACTGCCTGACATTTACCGCCGATGATGCTGCATCACTCGCAGAGGGTATGCATCGCCTGTTATTGGATGCTGACTTGCGCCGGGCGATTGTGTTAACCGCGCGCCATCGTATTGAACAGGATTTCACCATGCAGGCCTACATCAATCGAATTGAACGATTTTTAATAAACAGCATCTCAGACAAACACGGCGCGGACTGATGTTGCGAATTGTGGCTCAGAGACCACACCATGACAATGAACGGCTGCCTACGAGCTAACATACGTCGAACAGTATTATCGTCATAACGAAACTCTCTCTGTCAGATTATAGATAGCCCTATTCTGTGGTATATACAAGAAGCGTTTTCACTGTATAATGTTGACATACCTTGTGTTATGCTAGCCCGGATTATTCATAAACGAGTTGACTGCCGGGCTGACTGAGGCATTATTCGAAATGTTATGAATAATGCAGGCTAGGGAATCGACAGCACGAGACGCAGATTACGTTACAGGATCATTCGTGTATGTTTGCAGCACCGGATAATACGCCCAAAACGGAAGAATCCCTACCTTTTGATCTCCGCACAGTATTGATAGGGATTTGGAATAAGCGCCTCATCTTCCTCCTCCTCCTTCCGCTCGCCATTATCCTGGGAATTGTTGCCGGGTCGCACCTTGGTCGCCAGGTGTTTGAATCGCGCGCACTAGTTCTCTACCGACCTCAAAATCCCGCAGACCAGAATGATCCGGCGGCACGACTCCAAACACGCCGGGATATCGTCAAAGTAAACGACAACCTGGAAGAAGTGCGCAATCGCCTGGATCTCGATATTTCACTCGATCAATTAGGTTCAGCGTATGAAGTCGTTGTCGCAAAAAATTCTACCTTGATGGTGGTGTCGGCCAAGTGGAACAACCCGGAAATGGCGGCACGGCTTGTCAATACATTGATCGATGTGTTTATTGAAGAACAGCAGCAGTTAAGTAATACTGAATTGGCTTCCAGGCTTGGAGATGCACGCCGAAACCTGAGCGTGATCGTGCGGCATGCCTCAAAAGCCGATGCTGCACTGACAATCTATGTAAAGAAACATGATATCATTGATATCACAAAAGATGGGAATTCCTATATGGATCAGTATTCCCATCTTGATACACAGCAGCAAGAAGCCCAAAATCGTTTAACTTCAATCAATTTGCAAATTGCCAGCATCAATGCCATGCTGGCACAATATCGTTCGCGAGCCCGCGATTCCCAACAGAACATCAAGCAGCTTGATGATATCTCGGCTATATCCCTGCGCATGGATCGCATCCGCCAGGCGATTGCCGATGACAAAGCCAGTCAGGCAAATGCGGCGACTCTGGCGCAATTGGAATCAGAGAAATCCCTGGCACAGAAGATGTTTGACGTCGGTGCGATTTCTCATCAGGAATTGGACAAAGCGATCACAGCGTATAAAAAACAGGAAGCCATTACCAACGATTCAGCACAAACGAAAGAATGGAAGAAAGAACTCGCAAAACTCCAACTACTCGCGGTGCCGAATTCTGCATCTCCAATGGTACAAGAATTAATGGCGAAACTGATCGACTTTCAATTGGAAGCCATCCACATGCAGAGTACCGTACGTAATTCACAAATCGAGATGGAACGCGTGAAACAACAGATCGCGACATTTCCCACGATCGTACGCGAATATACTAAGCTTGAGCATGAAGCCGCGCTCGCCAAGGCGATGAAGACGCAAGCGATCGAGAAGACAGCCGATCTTCAAGCACAGTTTAATGCGCGAACCCCGGATTATTCGATTGTTGCCCGTGCGAAGGCGAATCGAAAACCAGTTTCATCAACACGGAAACCGCTCACCGCCGCCTGTACTGTCATTGCGATTCTGCTTGCAACCTTACCGATCCTTGCTGTCATTATATTCGATCCAACGATCAAATCGAGTGCAGAAGGCCGTCTAAAACTACGATTGCCGGTATGGCGTGAATTGCCACGGTTCACCAAAGGGTATTTACCGGACACCCAGCTTTTTGCCGACCCGCAACGCGGTATTCTCGCACGTTATCTCAGTCAGATGATTCATCACCACCCGGAACGCTATTTGATTACCAGTCCGAAACATCAGGCGGGAGTTACCACGATCACACTGAATCTCGCGGCGGCATATGCACACTCCGGAAAACGCGTGGTAGTAGTCAGTGCTCACGCGCTCTTTGCCATGCCGACCACCGGAATGACAGCGTCATCAGCGGTGCTGCAACGATTCATCGAAGGCGCGACTCAAGAGATCACTACAGGTATTCAGCCGCATGACGCGCTGGGGATTGATTATTTGTTTTGTGATAATCCCGAGCAATACCCCACATTGATCGCCATGCCGCGCATGCAACAATTACTCGACAATCTGGCCGGTCAATACGATATTGTCCTCGTTGATGCCCCGCCTGTTTTGCCGTATGGCGATACGGAACAATTGGTGCAATGGGTCGACGCGGTCATCCTGGTAGTGGCCAGTCAATCAGACACCGTCACCGCCATTCGCAACGCCTCTTCGCGCATTCAAATTATGCGTCCCGCACATTTTGGTGTCGTGTTAAACCGCGTTGACACATCGTTTCTTGACGTGTAAGACTGTGGCCACTGCCCACTTTCAGTAAGGAATACCATGCAGATCGTTCATATACCACGGCGATTTGTCAAAGATGAATGGGGAGGAACCGAAACGGTCGTCTTGGAGACGACAAAGCACCTCATTTCTGCCGGACATCACGCCATGATTTTGTGTCCGAATATGCTCGCTCCCGCGGGACCGGACGAAATGGAAGGTGTTCCCATCCTGCGTGTACCTTATTTTTATCCGTACTTCGGCCTATCAGCGGAAGCGAAACGCCAACTAGATAAAAAGGGTGGAAATGTGTTTTCACTGGCGCTAATGCGGGCGCTTGAACGCATGCCGGCTCTTGATCTAATTCATCTCCATACTGGGAAGCGCCTTGGAGGCATTGCACGCACGATAGCGCAACGCAGACGCATTCCGTATATCATCTCATTGCATGGTGGGCTTTTCGACGTTCCCGATGAGGAGGCCGCGACCTGGACGGAACCATCCGCTGGTACCTGGGAGTGGGGGAAAATGCTGGGCCTGTGGGTTGGCTCTCGCCGTGTGATGGATGATGCGGCCGCGATTGTATGCGTCGGCGCGCAAGAGCAAATCGAAGTATCGGCGCACTATCCACAGAAACGAGTCATCTACTTGCCGAATGGTGTTGACGCTGTCCGTTTTCGACATGGTGACGGACCGGCATTCCGTAAGAAATACCAGATTCCACCGACGGCTACCGTCATCCTTTGTGTAGGCCGTCTTGATCCGCAAAAAAATCAACGTTTGCTGCTCCAAGCATTACCCACGTTGCAGGCAACGCTTCCACAGTTACACCTGGTATTAATGGGACCGGTAACAAACGAGACATATCATCAGCAATTGCTTACATTGCGTCAGGAAAGCGGTAATGCGCCAGCAATTACAATCATCACCGGAGTGCCCCATGAGAGTCCCGATCTGGTGGATGCCTATCACGCTTCCGATGTGTTCGTGTTGCCATCCGTACATGAACCATTCGGAATCGTGATTCTGGAAGCCTGGTCGGCTGGTCTTCCGGTTGTAGCCAGTCGCGTCGGTGGTGTCCCAACATTAGTCACCGATAACGTTGATGGCCTGTTGTTTGATCCGCATGATGCCGATACTCTGGTGCGCCAGGTACAGTCCGTGATTCAACAGCCGGCGCTTCGCACCTCCCTGCGTGAGCACGCGTGGGTAACCGTCGCGGGTCAGTATACCTGGGAGTCCGTCACACAACGTTTGCTTTCCCTCTATGAGGACGTCCTGCGTGAAAATTCTGTTCGTTAATCAAAAGTGTGGATTTTTTGGTGGCGTTGAACAAAATGTCGCGGATACTGCCGTTGGTTTGCGCGCGGCGGGGCACCGCTGTGTTTTGGCCTATGGGGAGACCACAGACATCCGCAGTGATGATTATGCCGGCATATTCGATGCGCATGTTGCATGCCATGAATTGGGTGAGATAACCGACGCCGACTCGTTGCGCGAAATTGTCACGCGCGAGGACCCGAATATCATTTATCTTCATAAAGTGCCGGATATTCGACGCCTACTGCCGATATTGCATGGGCGGCACACGGTCATGATGGTGCATGACCACGACTTGTGTTGCCCGCGTCGCCATAAGTATTCTGTCTGGACCGGCCGCGTTTGTCATCAGCCCATGGGAGTTGCCTGCTATTTGGATGCGGCGAACATCGCGCGTGGACCACATGGAGTGCAGTGGGTGTCACTGCGTGAAAAAGCGGAGGTTATGCGCGCCCATCGCGTACTCGACCTGTTGCTCGTTGGCAGTACATTTATGCGCGATGAGTTGCTGTGTAACGGGTTCGCGGCATCACAAGTGCGCATCCTGGCCCCACAGGTACAACGACATGCGCGGGCGGTGTCGCCGGTACCACACCAGGGAGGCATTCTCTATGTCGGGCAGTTGATCCGGGGAAAAGGTGTCGACCTCTTACTTGAAGCATTTGCACGTCATGTGCCAGAGGGCCAATTGCGAATTGTCGGCGCCGGCAATGCCGCAACTCGCCTGCATACACAAGCACGCAACCTGGGTCTACAAGACCGTGTGCAGTTTCTTGGTTGGGTCAATCATGACGAATTGGATGTGCTGTACCAATCAGCGCAAGTCGTGGTTGTGCCCTCGCGCTGGCCGGAACCATTTGGCATGGTTGGACTGGAAGCCATGAGTCACGCCCGTCCAATCGTTGCTTTCGCTGTCGGCGGCATAACCGATTGGCTGCACGATGGAGAGAATGGCATTGCAGTCCCCGAACAAGATATCGCGGCATTCGGCAATGCGATTCAGCGCTTGCTGCGCGACAATACACTATCCTGCCGTTTAGGCGAACAAGGATATCAACGATTCCGTGCTGAATATACTTTTACTAATTATATTCAGGTGCTCCACGACTTATTTTCAGCACTATCTGCATCATCGTCAACGCTGTAGCAACATCGGAGTATCTTGTGCAAATTGGCCTGACCACTTTTGGTAGCGATGGTGGAAAATCCGGCATTAGCCGCTATCTGATCAGCCTGCTGCGCGAATTCGCGCACATAGCTGAAATGCCGGCGCTGGACATCCTTACTTATCAGCACGAACGGCAGATTTTCATCCCACCGCAAGCGCCGTTCACCGTGCTTGATATCGCCACTGTGTGGCGAAACCCGATCATGAATATTCTTTGGCATCAAACAGTGCTGCCCACATTGTGCCGGCAACGAAAGTATGATGTCTTGTTTTTGCCTGCCGCCAACCGGCGCGTATCATTTCAGGCGCCATGCCCCACGGTCGGCACCGTCCATGACTTTTCCAGTATCCACGTCAAAGGGAAATACGATCCGGCGCGTATGTTCTATATAACACGGGTCTTACCCATGCTGGTAAACAGACTCTCGCATGTTCTGACGGTCAGCGAAAGTAGTAAACGCGATATAGTCGAGTTTGCAGGTGTGGCCCCGGAACGCGTCACGGTCACCCCATTGGCGGCGGATGCCAGCCGGTATACTCCGGATGATCCCGAGGAGGCGTTACACTGGATGCAGGCGAAATATGGCTTCACTGGACCATATATCCTCTACATCGCACGTTTGGAGCATCCCGGAAAAAATCATGTACGCTTGATTCAGGCCTTCGAGTTATTAAAACAGCGCGATCACATTCCGCATAAGTTGATTCTGGCTGGAAGTGATTGGGATCGTGCCGACGAGATTCATGCTGCCGCGGTGAAGACCACTTGTACGGATGAGATCATCTTTACCGGATTTGTCACGGAAGCCGATCTTCCACAGATGTACCGTGGTGCAGAATGTTTTGTCTTTCCATCACTCTATGAAGGTTTCGGTCTTCCGGTCCTCGAAGCGATGTGCTGCGGAGCACCTGTTGCCTGCGCCAACGTTTCATCAATTCCTGAGGTAGCCGGAGAGGCAGCCGTATTGTTTGATCCCTACGACATCGACGCCATGGCCGCTGCGATCTCCTCATTGATTTCGGATGCCACAAAGCGAGCACGATACCGTCAACTCGGTATTGCCCGCGGTTGTCAGTTCTCCTGGCAAGCGACCGCAGAACGGACTTTACGCGTCATGCAATCGGTGGCCGGCGAAGGGGGGCACGGTCAGTCATGCACATAATCGGCATTGCCGGACCTTCCGGCGCAGGAAAATCCTATATTGCTCAGTCACTTCTAGATGCTGATATCTGCACGACAACAGCGATTATTTCCCTGGATCATTACTATCATGATCAGAGCCATTTAACACCGTCGGAGCGTGCTGCACTGAATTTTGATCATCCATGCGCGGTGGATCACCACTATTTAATTGCACAATTGACGCAGTTACACCAGGGGCAGGCCATCCAGCGTCCCTGTTACGATTTTGCGACGCACTCCCGTCGACGTGAATCTGTGCCGGTATTCCCGGTCGATTTGTTGATTCTCGAAGGACTCTTCGCGTTATACTGGCCAGCGTTGCGACAATTATTGACGCTTTCGATTTTTATCGAGGCGCCTGACACCTTATGTTATCACCGACGGATGACGCGCGATATGCAGGAGCGAGGGCGTTCATCAGCGTCGGTGAAAGCGCAATACACCACCACGGTTCAACCGATGGCAATGCGTTATATCATGCCGACACGAGAATATGCCGCTATTGTTCTTTCAGGCGATGCGCCTATTGCGTCATCCATCACCCGGATTCGCATGCTGTTGGATGCTCAACTGCCGACCCGGTCTTCGGAGGGCTTGGAACGATGAAGCAACGCTATACTACTTCATCTCGATTACTCGATGAACTCTACTTGCGCTATGGCTCTGATCGCCTCGGACCTCATCGCTGGCGTCAACAGTGGCGTTACTGGCAAAAGCGCTATACCTGGGAGTTTCTTATTGGTGGAGCGCGACTGCTTAAACGTCTGGTCGACATTGTGGTCTCGCTTGCGGTGCTGATTCTATTGCTGCCATTATTCGCAGTTGTTGCGCTTTGCGTTAAACTCACTGATGGAGGTCGGATACTCTATTGGCAGACACGTGTCGGCAAATGGGGCAAAGAATTCCCTTTCCCTAAATTCCGGTCGATGGTGGTGAATGCCGAACAAATCCAGCAACAATTGCTGAATGACCATAAAGAAGGTGTTACGTTCAAAATGAAGCACGATCCACGGATTACCTGGATCGGACGTTTCATCCGGAAATTCAGCATTGACGAATTACCTCAGCTCTGGTGTGTGCTTATCGGGCAGATGTCCCTGGTGGGTCCACGTCCGCCGCTCCCGCGAGAGGTGGCCTTGTACTCATTGTCAGACCGTCGTCGTCTTGATGTTATTCCTGGCTTGACGTGCATTTGGCAGGTCTCCGGACGGAGTGAAATTCCTTTTCCGGAACAGGTGAAGCTGGATGTGCGATATATCGAAAGCCAGAATTTCTGGGTGGACTTGAAGATTCTCTTCCTGACTATCCCCGCAGTTTTATTCGGTAAAGGTGCGTATTGAGCATGGGAGCACCATCGTCCCCTGAAAAGCAAGATCCGTCAATCGCGCCCGGTGATTTTCAGCGCCGGCGACGCCGCATGCCTGTCGTGTATACCATCTGGTTGCTCGATCAGATTCGCGTGCAGTTGATGCGCATCATCGATCTGATGTTAGCGCTGAGCATTTTGCTCTGCTTATCACCCTTGTGGGGAATCGTATTGTTGCTTGCACTGCGACAGTCACCACGATTCATCCGCGAGGTGCGAGTGGGACGCTGGTATGAATCATTCAACTTGTATCGCGTCAACCTACCGGTGACTGGCATAAGCGGACTCTTCCGCCGTTGGCATCTCGATTCTTTTCCGATACTCCTGGCGATCATCAGCGGGAAAATGGCCTTTGTCGGGCCTCGAGCCACGGCGCCCGGTGAACTTACTCCACGAGATAGCATTACGCGCCAGCGCTATGAAGTACGCCCGGGATTGGTTGGGTTATGGTGGGTGAAACATCGCGGTAATATTGATTTCGACCCTGAAGCGGTGATCGATGCGGAATATATTGCCACGCGGTCAACACGCGGTGATCTTGGTGTGTTGGCCCGTGCCGGCGTAGTGTTGGCCTATGGCGGAGGTGAGCAGGTAGTCGCCAGTAACGCGATGGAAATTCTCAACATCCCGATACACAACCTATCGATGATGGATGTGCTGGATGCCATACAGGCCATGGCCGCTGGGGAGGCAACAAAACAAGTCGCGTTTGTCAATGCGGATTGTGCAAATATTGCCTATCGGGATTCAGAGTATCTGACCATTTTACACCGTTGCGCCATGGTACTGGCAGACGGCATCGGCATGAAATTGGCTGGACAACTCCTGAAATTGCCGATTCGGCAGAATGTCAACGGCACAGACTTGTTCCCGTTGCTCTGCGAACGACTATCCGGCGCCACGCAGGGGCTGTATCTGCTCGGAGGGAAACCCGGGGTCGTTGATGGGGTCGTAGCCTGGATACATGCGCATTATCCAGCGGTGGTGGTCAACGGATACCATCACGGTTATTTTGCCCCAGAAGATGAACCAGCGCGCATTGCAGAAATTGCGGCATCCAACGCGGCGGTGTTGCTGGTGGCCTTCGGGGTACCACGACAGGAAAAATGGTTGGCAGAGCGGTTGTCCCAGACAAACGTCCGTGTTGGCATGGGAGTCGGCGGATTGTTTGATTTTTATTCCGGCACCATTCCACGGGCGCCGATCTGGATGCGCGAGATCGGGATGGAATGGTTTTTTCGCTTTTTGCAGGAACCCGGACGTCTTTGGAAACGTTACTTTATCGGCAATGCCGTGTTTCTGTGGCGCGTATTGCGCGAACGACGGAAACACCGACCTGCATCAAAAACGGCGGATAATCCGCCCACCACGGAATCCTGACGTAGCCTACGTTCCACGTTGAGGAGGTTGGACCTATGCGAGCAATCCTGATTGCAGCTTCTGAACCGGCATCTATGAAGATGATGAGCGCAAGATACCCTCTGGCGCTCTTCCACCTCGTAGACCGTCCTGTGCTGCAAGTAGTAATTGAATATTTAATCGAACAAGGGATCACTGAGTTCAACATCGTTCTTAATCATCTACCAGAGGTGATAGAAGACTATTTCGGTGATGGCCAGCGTTGGGGCGTTCCGATTCACTACCACCTTTGTAAAGATCCCGAGCATCCGTATGGGGTGCTGCAAACGCTCACGCTTCCAGAGGAAGAAGGCGCAGTGCTGTTTGGACATATCAACTCCTTACCGGACTTCCCCAAAGATAGCTTACAGTTGCTCTCTTCGGCTGGGCCGCGACAATTCATGTTTTCTTCGCTGGTGCCCGGTAATGAGAGCGTTGTTCCCCAGGTCGAAGACAAGCAAATACCTCCCACAGCGACTTGGACCGGTTGGGCGATGATCCCCGTGCAACGATGGTCGCAACTACCGCGCCAGGCCGACTACACCGCCTTAGCAACGGCAATAAACAGCATGGATCCTACGAACACCATGTGTGAACACCTGCTCAGTTTTGACAGTTATCCAGCATTACTCCGCGCAAATGTCGACATTCTCACGAATAGCTTTTCACCTTTCCAACCCACCGGGCGTTTGAATGAACCAGGGGTGTGGATTAATCGCAACGTTATGTTGCATCCCACCGCCAAAGTGACGCCACCGATCTATATTGGTGAGAATAGCCGCATCGGGGCCAATGTGCAACTCGGACCTGATGTAGTGGTCGGCTGCGATACGATTCTTGATGTCGGGAGTATTGTGCAGCACGCCATCGTGATGCGCAATAGCTATGTGGGGGAAGGTTTGGAACTTGATGGTGTCATTGTCGACAAGAATCTGCTGGTGAACACACGCCTTGAGATTGAAACAAGAATTCAGGAACAGTTTATGATCAGTGAACTGTCCGGGACGCCGTTCAAAGGGGCGATCGGACGTGGGATATCATCGCTCGCTGGTCTGGTGTTATGGGTCATCACCTTCCCGCTATTTCTGTTGATCTACCTGGCATTGCTTATTGGACGGCGCGGTCCGGTACTGCAGACACACCGCTATCTCCGACTGCCGGTAATGCAAGACGAACGGTGGCGCGAGATGACCGTGTGGAGTTTCTCCCCAACGCCATCACAACAATACGGCCTGGCACATTGTCTGCTGGTGGCATTGCCGGCATTAGGCAGTGTAATAAAAGGAGATTTACGTTTGGTGGGATTACCCCCACGCACACCGGAGGATGTGCAACAACTGCCGGTGGATTGGCGCGCATTATACCTGCAAGGATATGCCGGCCTGGTCACCGAAACAATGATCCGGTATGGACAGACCGTCACCGAAGATGAACAATATGCGGCTGATGCGTATTATGCCGTACATGCAAATGGCTGGTATGATCTTCGTTTATGGCTATCCGCATTTCGCACACTGATTCCCCGATCACGGTAACATGGCATTAATCGCACTACTGCGACTCTCTGCTGTGTAGAGTCGTCCGAACCCGAGCCTTTCAACATGAATATCTTATCGACGCTGTACTCAGATTATTTGGCGATGCTTGCTGGACTGTTGTTTGTCTTCGCCTCGGCACTCGCGGTTGCGATCTATCGCCGTACCCAGCACCGTGGGTGGGCATTTTTCGCTGGGTATTTCCTTACCTGCGCATTCGATTCCTGGATTCATCTTATCCAGGTCAGTTATCCCGGCAGCGCCTTCATGAACATGCTGCATAGTGTATGCATTGTGTTGCAGGCGGTGCTGTTACTGGAATGCGGGTTTCGCTTTCTCCGCTTCAATGTTACTACCTTTTTGCGTTACTACTTTGTCATTTTGCTGGCCGCCGCTGTTTTGGTACTGCTGATTGGCATCAACGCGCAACAGGCGAATGCCATTTCCGTCGTCCTCGGTATCCCTGGGTTCTTAGCCATTGTAATTGGGTTGCTACGTGAACCGCTGTATCAAGCCTATCAATGGGTCACCGGTGTGTTCATTATCAGTTTAGTGACGCAATTTGCGGCATTTTGTTGGATACACGCTGCGCACTCCTCCGACATACAGGTCACTTTGCTGGTTATCAGCATCAGCACCTGTGCAATACTGATTGTGTTGTATCACCGATATTTACTCGTGTCTCAAACCCTGCAATACTTTTGGCGACATTCGCTCTTCGGTGATAGATTACTCTTTATTATCAGTCTTTCCATCGTCTTACTCTGGATCGGTGGCTGGTGGTTCGTTAATTATACCTCAGACAAACGGCTAAGCGAACTGCATGAAGAATTGCGCAATGAGGCGTGTATTGCAGCAAACGGCTTAGAAACACATGCCATCGCGGCATTAGATGCCGCTCCGACTGATCTATCACGACCCGAATATTTGACACTCCAACATGCGCTATCTGATATCCGTGAAACAAAAAGCAGCTACCGTTCAGTCTACCTGATGACGCGCCGACATGGAAAAGTCGTCTTTTTGCTCGACCCACCGTCAGTATGGTTTCCCGCTAATGCGAAACCTGGTGAGGTCTATACTGATGCCAGTCCGGTCTTACAGGCCTTTTTTGACAATGGCAAATCGTTCACCGAAGGACCGTTACGTGATCGATGGGGAGTTTGGATTTCCGGTTTTGCCCCCATCCACAGCGGAACTACTGGTCATTTACTCGCGGCTCTCGGCATCGATATCGATGCATCGAACTGGCCGATTATTATTGAACAAGCGCGCCTTCCCGCTGTGCTCTTAATATTGATGCTCTCCCTCTGTCTATTCGCTTTCTTCCTCAGCTATTTGAATCAGATCAACTCAACGCGTTACTCAGAGACGGCACTCCGTGTCCTGGGGGGGGTTCTTGAGGAATCTGCCGATAGTATCTGTTTTCTCTCCGCTGAAGGGCAAATCCTTGATGCAAATGCACAAGGCGTGCAATGGATGGGGATGTCGAAAGAGCAATTATTGACACTCTCCTTTCACCAACTCCTCGTACCTGAAGCCTCTAGCGATGTGCAGGCGGCCCTCGAAGCCGCAAGTCGTGATGAACGCCAGTCATTCCTGGCGCAATACATCCATTCGGATGGCCAACTGCGTATTTGCGCAATTACGTTCAACCCGATCCATGGATATCTTACCTCGACATACCGTATCGTCAGTATCATCCATGACATCACCGAACGCAAACAAGCGGAAGAGGATCTGCGAAAGCGCGAAGAAATACTCGAAACCGTGGCCATGATCGGCGAACGCTTACTGATGTCAACGACATTAGCGCATACCTATGATATGATTCTGAGCCAATTGGGCACGGCTACCGAAGCGGATCTAGCGATTATTTGCGAGAAAAATATGCAGCCAGATGGTCGAATGGTTGTCAATCAGCGTCATAGCTGGCGTTCGGAACGTGCGAATGATTCATGCATGCCTACCTGGGAGGAGGAAATATCTCTCGATCAGATCACCCATTGGAACCAGATGATGATCCATGGAGAACCCATCGTCGGGAGCACACAGGAATTTTCCGATCGCGAACGAGAAATTCTTGACGCGCATGCGGTACGCTCATTACTCATATTACCCATCATGTTCAATAACACCTGGTGGGGATTTATCGGATTTCTGCATTGTTGCACCGAACATCACTGGACACAGACTGAGGTGGAAACCTTCTCGATCGCCGCGGATCTACTGGCCTCTGCCATTAAGCGCGAGCAAACGGAAAATGAGTTACGAACAGCGAATGCACTGGTGCAGAAGACCAACCGCCAATTACAGGAAGCACTGGCGCGTGCCATGGCATTAACCAAAGAAGCCAACGCAGCCAATGATGCGAAAAGTGAATTCCTGGCAAATATGAGCCATGAAATCCGTACACCCATGAACGGCGTCATTGGCATGATCGGGTTATTGTTAGACACCGCATTGTCCCCGGAACAGCGCGACTACGCGATGACGGTCCGTAAAAGTGCTGAATCACTATTAGGAATCATTAACGCGATTCTTGATTTTTCAAAGATTGAAGCGGGCAAAGTCACACTGGACTGCGATAACTTCTCCTTACAGGCTTTGCTCGACAACATCAACGACCTGCTGTCGGTGAAGGTGCACGAAAAACAATTGGTCTATATTACATACATTTCACCAGAAATTCCCTCACTTTTATATGGCGACAGTGGTCTGCTGCGACAAATACTTCTCAATCTGATCAATAACGCGCTGAAATTCACGCCAAACGGCGAGATCATCACATACATCAACGTACAGGAAACCACTGATGATGGCGTGGTGCTCCGTTTTGAAATACGGGATACGGGTATTGGCATCACCGAAGAAATTATCCGTGGTTTATTCCAACCCTTCACCCAGGCCAATACGACAACGACACGGACCTATGGTGGCACCGGCCTTGGGCTGTCAATTTCAAAGCGACTGGTCGAGTTGATGGGGGGTACCATCGGTGTTGAGAGCCAGATCGGGACGGGATCCACTTTCTGGTTCACCATCCCACTGCAGGTCGGCACACAGCCAGAATTGCTCACCGCTTCACAACCACGTCTCCAGGGGAAACGACTTTTGCTGGCTGACGATCACCCACTCAATCGACAACTCCTCAGCGAATGGCTGACTTTGTGGGGCTGTGAGTTTACGGAAACGCATTCCGGTGAAGAAGTCGTCGCGAAATTACGGCAGGCATATGCCGATGATAACCCGTACCACTGCGTACTCTTCGACGCGCAAATGCCGGACATCGGCGGAGAACAACTGCTGCACATCATCGCGCAGGATGAAGATTTATCCGGGCAACGGTTGCTCTTGATGTCCGCCACGAGAGCGGGAAGCGCAACAAACTCTGAATTACCCCTTGATGTCGGCATCTTACAAAAACCGATCAGCCATTTGCAATTATGGCAAGCATTGAGTACATTATTCAATATTGCCAATCCGGATTCCGAGCATTCCGGGCATGACACGTCACACTTGCCGTCAGATGGTCGTGACCTGGAAAACCGCCGAGTACTGGTGGTGGAAGATAATCCTGTCAATCAACGTATCGCCGTCTTAATGTTAAAAAAACTGGGATGCCAGGCGGATATCGCCGGCAACGGCCAAGACGCTATCGATATCCTGCGAAGTGTTCCATATGATCTGGTACTCATGGATATCCAAATGCCGCAGTTGGATGGCATTGCCGCCACACGCATTATTCGCGCGGAGGACTCACAGGTGCTTGATCCGCACATCCCGATCATTGCTATGACCGCTCACGCGATGCAATCTGATCGGGACCGCTGTTTTGCAGCAGGAATGAACGGCTATCTGACCAAACCAATTACCCCAGATGCTCTGGCAGTCATCGTAATGAAATACCTGGCCATGCAATCCCTGCCGCGGGAGATATACCCGGAGCCGGAAGTGCAACCGACACCGATGCAAGTCTTCAACCCTGCGGAGCTGCGCGAACGACTTGATGATGACGACTCGCAGATGCGTGAAATATTAGGCGATTATCTGCATGACACCGAGCAGGCGATCCAACTCGTTCAGGAGGCATATGATGCTCATGATTGGGGGAAGCTTCGCCAACTGGCACATCGCTCGAAAGGAGCGTCAGGCAATATCGCCGCCAATCGTCTGCTGGACATCTTCGCGACGCTTGAGGCTGCTGCCGTAAATCAGGACATGCAAATGATTGATGGGCTCTTAGCGGCGCTCCGGGTCGCCTTTAGTGCCTTTATCCAAGAATTACGCCGGCTCGAATTGCTTGATGAAACTGGTGCTCCAATCAATGAGGTGGAGATCAAACAATCGGATAGGAGCATGCCTTGAAGATTTTAGTTGCTGACGACGACATTGTCACCAAAAAAATGCTTGCCAGTCTGCTTACGCGTTGGGAGTTCACCGTCCTCACAGCCAGTACGGGCAGTGAAGCCTGGCAGCTGCTGTTGGAGCCGGATGCGCCGGATCTGGTGTTGCTGGATTGGCAAATGCCAGGCATGGATGGCGTCGATATCTGTCGTCAACTGCGTCAGTTGGAGACACACCGCCATAAATACATTATTCTACTAACGTCGCGCTCCGAAACAGATGATATTGTAACCGGGTTGCAAGCCGGCGCGGATGATTACCTGACGAAACCATTTGATAAAGGCGAACTGCATGCACGCATCAGTGTCGGGCGCCGTACCTTACAATTGCAGCAGAATCTGGCCCAATCCTTACAGACTATTGAAGAAACCATGCAGCGCCTACAAGCCAATTTCCTGTGGGGGCATGCCGTAACAGGACTCCTAGGGTGTTCAATCGCCGTTGATTCAATCTCATACGAAAAAACCGACGGTGATTTTTATGACTTTTACACCTTGACACCGACACAATTCGATCTGGTGATCGGCGATGTGATGGGAAAAGGCATGATCGCGGCATTATTGGGCTCCGCGACAACGCATAGCATGGCGCGTGCGTATCGTGACCTGCTTGCCGAGACGCGGCATGACATCCTTCCCACACCGCAGGCGTTAGTCCAACGGCTCAGCGCGCAGATCTGCCCGCAATTGTATGACATGGAAAGTTTCGTCACGTTGTTCTATTGCCGCGTCGACCTACGCATGATGCAGGTGACGTATGTCGATTGTGGTCACCCCGAGCCGTTAATCTACAATAGGCATACACATACCCACCGATCATTCGCCGTTCAGAATTCCCCGATTGGATTCTTACCGAACGATCACGTGTGCGAAGACACGATGCCGATTATGCCTGGCGACCTTTTGCTCTTCTATTCCGACGGTATCTCGGAAGCGCGGAATTCTGCAGGAGAAATGTTTGGCGAAGGTCGCCTACAGACATTACTAGAACAATTCGCCGACCAAACACCGGGTGAACTGGTGTCCTCATTGAACCAAGCCTGCCAGGTATTCGTGGGAGAAACCGGCTTCAGTGATGATGCCACCTGTATCGTCATTCGTATCGAGGGGTAACTGCGACTACTGCGCTGCTATCGAGACTAAACCTTGAGCGCAGGAGGATCTGGAGAAGAATTATGAGTAAACACTGGCGAGTCCTGATTGCTGATGACGATCTGACATCACTGAATATTTTGAAAATGTTGCTTACGCGCTGGGGCTACGAGGTGGATGCTGTGAGCAGCGGGCAAGAAGCTTGGGATATCCTGCTCAACCGTCCGCCGGCTATCGCGTTGATCGATTGGATGATGCCGGATCAAGAAGGACTCGAACTCTGCCGTCGCTTGCGCGAAACCAGACGTTCACCCTATACCTATATCATTTTGTCGACCGGCAACTGCGGGAAAGAAGAAATCATTCAAGCCATGATGGCCGGGGCGGATGATGTCATCGCGAAACCGTTTAATGCGCTTGAACTCAAAGTGCGGGTTATGGCTGGACATCGAATCGTAGAACTGCAAGCCGACTTGATCGCCACACGTGAAGAATTGCGGCGATTGATCGCTCATGACGCACTTACCGGTTTATTAAATCGCCGGACGTTATTTTCGACACTCGATGCCCAGTTCGCCCGTATTGAACGCAACAAATTGTCCTGTGCGATTATGATGCTCGATTTAGATCATTTCCGCTTGATAAATGAGGATTATGGCCGTTGCGCCGGTGATGCCGTACTGGTGGAAACGGCGCAACGCATTCAGCAAATCGTTCGTCCCTACGATTGCTTGGGACGCTTTGCCGCTGAAGAGTTTTTGTTGATGAGTCCTGAGTGTTCCTGTGACAATGCCGTCATGATCGCCGAACGAATCCGGGTCGCGATACAACAGACTCCGGTACAATATCAGGAATGGACCATTCCCGTCACGATCAGCATCGGTGTCGTCTATACGGAAATCGCCAAGCGTGCGGATATCGAACAATTGATCTTTGATGCGCACATGGCGCTGCACCGCGCAAAACAAGGTGGTCGCAACCTCGTCTTCACTATAGATTTCGCTTCCGACTCTTCGTCAGTGCCGCAAGCACTCGCTGAATTCGATGCCGATCTGGATGTAACCATCAGTGAACAACCATAAGAAATTTTGCTGGATTTATAAATTTTCGACGGGTGCCAAAAAAACGTCTGGCGTCCGTTCAGTCGTTTGAGCAAACAGCCCGAGGATAAAGGCTCGTTGTGCGAAGATACCGAGATTTTCGTGTACGGCAAACACTATACGAGCTACTCTATGAAGGCATGGGCGGCAGATATAGTTTGAAGCATCACGAGGAAAGATCGGTGGCAGCGCCGACAATACTTTATCCGCGGGCTGCTAGGCGCCCAAGGACACGAAGCAATTCCTCAAGCTGGACGCGCTGCTCTGTTTCACTTCCAGCTTGTGGAAGTCGCGCAAGACGGGGGGACTCAGGGATTCCACGTTGTGCGGATGCTTTTTGTCAATAGCCGCCCGCTTAGACCCACCCAGCGTCGGCGGATGTGACCCCCTGAGCGTCGGCCAGTCTGTACCACCTTGCGTCGCCCGATGTGTACCAGCAATGTGCGGCCATCGGGACCATCGGTTTTTTATCATTCCCCGGCATACGGTGTTGTCGAGAGTGCTGGGCGTGATGACCGGGAAGCTGCCCGAGGGAGCGTCTTCCCCCCCGGAGCAGCACCCGGTCTCAACACGGCGATCAGGTGGTCAGTGGGGGCGGCACCTCCTTTCGGCGTTGGCGTTGCCGGTAGCTCTCGCCGGTCATGGCGGTGACGCGGGCGTGGTGGGTGAGACGGTCGAGGGCGGCGGAGGCCAGCAGGGCATCGCCGAACAGGTCGCCCCATTCCGAGGGGGCGCGATTGCTGGTGAGCAGCAG
>Ga0073936_10000403_pt1 | contig 65991 bp, 106 predicted proteins | sample AliMusrvi5mmetaG_FD_87041 | JGI IMG/M metagenome (GOLD analysis project Ga0073936, IMG submission 87041) | Freshwater lake bacterial and archeal communities from Alinen Mustajarvi, Finland, to study Microbial Dark Matter (Phase II) - Alinen... | ecosystem: Environmental > Aquatic > Freshwater... | reverse complement strand
TGATATTAGGAGGAGCCTTTGGACTTAAAAAACATCGGAAGTAACATGCAAATCCAGGTAGCCGTAGTTGAATGGGAAGAACAGGAAAAAAGTGTTGTTCTATACATCACAGAAATGGGCAAACTGATTTTAATGAGTGCAGACTCAGCACGTTCATTAGCATTTGCTCTAATGGAAGCCGCTGATAACATGGAACCGCCAACTGGACTTTATGCTGAGGATGAAAGATAAATGAACACCATTTTAGGAATCATTCGCGAAATATACAAAACAACAAATGAGGAAAAATTAAAATGATGATGCCACGCGGGTCTAGTGACCGTATTTTTGCTAAAAGAACTGACGGTTATAAGCCGTCTCACTGGTTGTTTTATGAACCAGGCATCACCGAAATGTATGACTACATGACCAGCCGTGGTGGTGATTTCGGTGATCTTACAATGTTTGGCCCACAAGCACTTTGTATGAAGTATTTGTGTGGTTCAGTTATTACACCGCGCCAGGTCAACCAGGCTCGCAAGTTTTACAAAGCCTATTTTGGAATGGACGGCATTTTCAACTATGAAGGCTGGATGGATATTGCCACACGGCTTGAAGGCCGACTTCCGCTAGAAGTTTGGTCTTTACCTGAAGGCCTTGGCAATATCCCGGTGCAGACACCGTTAATGACCTATTTTAACACTGACCCCAAGCATGCGTGGCTTGCTGGTTATTTGGAACCGCTGATGTTCAAGGCGTGGAATCCTATCACAGTTTGCACGCTAAGCCAGCATTGTAAAAAAGCAATTTACGCGGCTCTTCAAGAAACCGGCACACCAGCTGATATTATTTGGAAGCTCCATGACTTCGGCTATCGTGGTGTTTCGTCAGAAGAAAGCGCCGAAATTGCCGGTGCTGCCCATCTTGTCAATTTTTGTGGTTCCGACACCATCCCGGCCATCGATTATATAAACGAGTTTTACAGCGATGGCCAATTTGATGAAGAAGGTGACCCAACCTTCATGCCAGCGTATTCGGTGCGAGCAACGGAACACTCTGTCATGACACACCGAGGGCGTGCTCTTGAATCAGAAATAGTGCGCGATATCTTGCGCAAATGTCCTACCGGCATTATAGCCATGGTTGCTGACTCTTACAATATTTGGGATTTCGCTGAAAAAATTCTAGGTCAAGACCTGCGCACCGAAGTGATTGAACATGAAGGTCTTGTAGTAGTTAGACCTGACAGCGGCGAGCCGATTCCAACTATGATGAAGCTCCTATGGATTTTGGGAGAAAAATTTGGTTTTAGAACCAATGAAAAAGGATACAAAGTCCTTAATCATGTTCGCACTCTGCAAGGTGATAAAAACGATTACAACGCCATTTATAACATGTTGCGGTCAATGAAAGGTGGCGGTTGGAGTGCTGATAACATTGCATGCTTTGGCATGGGTGGTGCGTTGCTCCAGGCCAGCACTCGTGACACACAGAAAATGGCAGTCAAACTTTCATCGTTGACTGATGTTACTGGCCAGTGGCGTGATGTCTACAAAGATCCAGTAACAGATCCAGGCAAGGGTAGTAAATTTGGCCGGTTCGCTGTTGTTGAAGAGTTTAACCCCGCTACCGGTGAAAAACGAATGGTTACACAGCGGCTGTTGCAGAGTGAAGGCACCCCATCCAGAAATTTGTTGCGGCCAATTTATCGTAATGGTCAAATGCTTGTCCACGATTCTTTCCCGGTAATTCGCGAACGGGCTGATGCGTGGATGAAATAAACACTTGACATAGAACTGCTTTCCGTGATACAATATGGAAGTGAATAGAATTTGTGCACACACAAATTCAAATATTTTGAGACATGAGGTAAACTATGAACGTTAATGAAACTACTGTCACCACAGCTGCGGTTTTGCCGATCAGTGGGACTAAAAAGCGTAAGGCGAATACAGCGGCGGCTATCCCTCCGAAGGTTGACACCGCTGTTATTGCCAGTGCTGGAGCAGAAGATTTGGAAAAACGCCAAGAAGCCGTCGAAGCTCTTGAAAAGCCCACGCCAGTCGAAGCCAGCGGACGCAAAAAGAAAGCTGAGCCAATTGAAAGACCCTGCTCATGTGGTTGCTCTAAGCCGTTGGTTACAACCAATGCAAAGCGGCTTTTCCATCAGGGCCACGATGCCAAAGTGAAATCCCTGCTATTAAAAGTAATAGAGGGCAAGGAAAGTCCAAGCAAAATCGCCAAAATCACCGTTGAGAACATGGATGGCATGAATTTTTTGACCAAGGCCATGCGCATGGTTCTCATTTCCCGCCGTCAGCAGTTGTTGAGCGAGTAGTTCCGGCCTTTTAAGTGGGCGGCATCTTACCGCCCACAGAGTTTTATCCCTCCGCTATGAATTTCTTTAAACTTTTCCAACCAAATACGCAGCCAGCTCGCCGTAACCGCCGTCGTTCGAATTCGGGAGGCAAAAATGGTGTGCCGTTTTCAGAAGCCCTTTATCATTCTGTTTGTGGAGTTTGTCAAGAGTCTTTAGACTGGCAAGCACACTTTGATGCCGATGGCACAGACTACACATCGACATGTAGTTGTGGGCGAATGTACAGAATGACTCCCGCTACAGTTAACATTTCTTTCGAATAACGTTCCCAATCCTTCCTTTAACAAAATAATTGACAAGATACATGCAATTGTGATACAATGAGTTAGATTGATTATGATTCTGCATTCTAAAAACAGGGGCCAAAAAGTTCTTCCACTAACCAACGACCAAATTATTCGTTGTGTTGTGGAAGGACGCAAAAAACCACTCGTTTTGGCTATGAACACATGTACATGTGGCTGTGGGTCTAAACTTAACGGAAAAAGTTTATTTTTACAAGGCCACGATGCTAAGTTAAAATCATTTTTAAGACAAGTGCTGGATGGTAGGGAATCTGCGGACAAGATTCCCATCGAAGTTATTCAACGTCGAGATATTATTTCATTTCTTAAAATCCATCCGGAATTAAAAGGCATCATACCAAGTGATGTTCTGCCTGAGGGCGGAAGAACAATACAAAAGGAAAAAGGAAAACAAACACAATGCCGACAACAACGAAAGCCAATTTACGGCGCGACAACAAGGTGGCCCACATTGCCAAGCACAGGGTAACACTTTGCGCTTGCGGTTGCAAAAAGGAGCTTCCAAAGCCTCTCAAACCCAGTCTGACACGACGTTTCTTGCAAGGTCATGACGCCAAAGCAAAATCTTTGATGGTACGGCTCGTCAAGGGCGAAATCAAGATCAGTGCAATACCGCGTGAACTCATCAGAAATTGGAAAGAAATCCCGTTCATGTCCAGGCCGGAATTCCGAGAAGCCATCGCTTCTCGTATTGCATCTTAGGGAGGAAAGCCTATATGGAACAGGGCGTCCCCTGAAGGGGAGCAGATGTTTGCTCCCCCATGCCATTCCCAGGCAAAAATATGACTACTGCTATTAACCTTCTCATCGGTCTTGCCGTGACTTACCTAGTTACCGGCGTCTATCGTTTAATACGCTCTGGCCGGAAGTTTATCACATCAGCTGATTATGCATTGGCTATAATGTTTTGGCCACATTTTTAGATGCTAAATATCATAGTGGAAAGTTTCAAAAAATTCATCAAGCGAGCACCGTTACCAGCTGTTTATGAAGCTGTGCGCCGAATCGACAATGTCGATGATGAAATGATGCCGATCAGCCCCAATAGCAAAAACTGGGGTTGGATCAACCCCACCGGAAAAGCTATTCAGTCCAAAGGCAAATACCGAAACCACGATCATATGATCGGAGAGCTGCTCAAAACCACCAGGTCAAGTGCTTTTAAAGAAGGTTGGGCAAGGTTTGCCGTTGATGCCAAGATGACCGCCATCGTTGAATTCAATGCCAAATTCCGTGAAACAGTAGCCGATGCACTGAACCAACTCGAAAATGTTCATGCCATTTATTTGAAGTCAGTAAAACCTAAAAATGGCTTGGTTGGAGCTTTCGGTTTTACTTCCAGCACAATTTGGAAAGCCGATTCCGTTGCCGAAGCCATCAGATTTCTGAAATACAGCGATCAGTTCTAACCCTTCCCAAATATACTTGACAGCTGGCCTATTTGCGTGTTAAAATAGAAGTATGCCGGATTTATTGGATTTTCTCTTTTGTCCAGCGCATGGGCTATTCCGACCCGCCAATTGGCCAATGTTGGCCCCCATCATGAATAATGGCCTTGTAATGTTACAATACTGTTTGAGTTGGAGGAAACGTTAAAATGGACGCGATTGCTACATGGACTCCCAAAGATGTGCACGTGGTATTATCGGTAACCCACGATGGAGATTGGGCGGTTGCACGTGCCGCGACACGAAACGGGCTTGGGTATTCGACAGGAGCAGACGCTTTTTTCGTGCCAGCCAAAGCTACGCCATCGTATGAAGTTGAAACAATGATGATGTGGCTCTTGGTGTTGGCGACAGCTACTCTCTTGGTATGGTCCTTCCGCCAGTATTGCGATGTTGTTGTTAAATGTCAGTATTGCAAGAGCACTGTCACGGGCGAAAGCTGCTCTCACTGTGGAGCGCCTTCGTGCCAAATAGCAGAATAAATCAATTCGTCTGTTGACATGTTCCATGGTTCATGATACGATAGAACCATGGAACTCACACTTAAAGCACCCTCCGAATTACTCATTCCCAAACGTTTGTGCCACTGTGGTTGTAACGAGCAATTTCAAACCAGGAACAAAACTCAGCTATTCATCAGTGGTCACGATTCTCGCCTCAAATCTCTTCTACGCAAAGTTAATCGCGGTGAAGTGTCTGCCGATCAAATCCCCAAAATAGCCCTGGAAAGTATCGATAAAATCAAATTTCTCAGAACTGATCCAGAAATGGCTTCAGCGGCTTCCAAGGGCCTTGCTCTTTTGTAGGCTATTTCGATATTCTCGAAAATAAAAAGAGCCTTCGTAATACCTTCTCGGGCCAAAAAACCTAGTGTGTCAGCTCAGCCGTAATTTCCTTTTGGCGGCGCTTAAGAAAGGCCTCTAGGTTTTTTGCGTTCCCAGATTCTAATGGTTTTTTAACATCTTGTTTCACCACCACCCACGCGCCATCGAAAAATAAAGCCAACACTAAATCTGAATAAGATGGGATTGCAAAAAATTTGATGGCATATTTTCCATCGAATCGATCAGGCTGCGAAGTTGTTTTCCAGCCAAATCGACCCAACAACCGAGTTTCTTTATCAAATGTTCCGCGAAGTTGTTTGTATCGGAGCGCAATTTGCTTGGCAGATGGGTTAGCTGGCTCACCCAGTATGTGGTCCCACGCATATTCCGCCGTAGCATTAATCAATGATTCCATAGAACCATCTCCACCTTCCAGCATTTCCAGAATTTTAAAATCGGACTCGCGCATTGAAAAATCCACGAGTGCCAGCACGCCCTTTATTATTTCCCGTTTTTCATTTGTCGTCATTGATTCTCCAGCACATGGCTTAAAAATATATATTTTTGTGAGTGCCACAGTATGGCAAGAGTTGAGTCCCATCGAACATAATGCAAATCCAAAGACTGCTAAAGGAAACTAAATGGAACCCAACGAGATTACAGAAGAGTGGCGGAAGAAGCTTATCGGCCAAAATCACGTTATAGAAGCCGTTGTGCCTTACGTCACTAAGTTCTTGGTAAACCTTCATCGACCTGATCACCCAGTTGGAAATTTTTTGTTCCTCGGACCAACTGGCACAGGTAAAACAAAATCGATGGAGGCTTTGGCAGAGGTTTTACATGGCAACGCTAATAACATTCTTCGCGTTGACTGTGGAGAATTTCAGATGGAGCATGACATTGCCAAGTTGATTGGTGCCCCTCCCGGATATTTGGGCCACCGTGAAACACACCCGATGTTGTCGCAAACCAAAATCAATGCTGTGAGCAGTGAAAATTGCGATCTATCAATTGTTCTTTTTGATGAAATTGAAAAGGCGGCTCCATCTATGTGGAGGTTGCTGCTTGGTATTCTCGACAAAGCCAATATGAAACTTGGTGACAATACCAATGTTAAGTTCGACCGTTGTATTATTGCAATGACAGCTAATATCGGCCAAGAAGAAATGCAACGGATGCTCAGGCCGACGCTTGGATTCGAAACAGCCACACGCAATGTCGTCCCAGAAGATTTTATTGGCGAAAAGGGGTTGGCCTCTTTACAGAAAATGGGAACCTCAGCGTTTCATCGTAAATTTCCGGCAGAATTTCCAAACAGATTAGACAGTGTGGTAACTTTTAGACCATTGCCGCATGATGTTTTGGTTACAATAACACAAAACGAACTAACCAGACTCCAAAACCACATTGATGATCGTTTGCAAGACAAAGGGTTCACTCTTAGCTACACACCAGAAGTTGTTGAGTACCTGGTAAAAACAGGCAGCAGCATAAAATTTGGTGCACGTGAAATTAATCGTGTTATTGATCGTGAACTCTACAATCCGATTACATTTGATTTTGCCACCCAAAAAATTGTGGCCGGTGACACTGTTGATATCAGTCTAACAAACAACAAACTGACCTGGGTGCCCGTTCCCAGGTCAGTAGTTTCTGCTAGCGGGAAGTAATAAGCGGAGAGTTGGGCATGGGCATCGACCCCGGAATCACGAGGCCGCTGTCCATGTGCTGCTTGATGGATTGGAGTTCCTGGAGGTTGTGGCGTAGGCCATTCAGTTCTGCTTCGGCACTCATTCTGAGTGATTCAGCATATCGGGCAACTCCAACCAACAGGTCTTCTATCGGCTTGCCTTCTTGGAGAGCTGACACAATCTCAGCCAAACTTCCCTGGCGAGCCTCAGCTAGCATCAGCATAAACTGCGTTTGCTTTAAAACGCCTTCAATATTCTGTGGTGTTACTTGTACTGTCTGCATTATTCATATCTAGTAATTGACACAAAAGCGAGTTCGTGCTACAATAGCGTAGGAGAAGCATGCTATGGAATTTAATGATCTGCCCGAACCACTCCGAGATTTGTTGAACAGCCTTGGGCGCGGAAGGCGAGAGAACCAGGAAAGCAAGGCAGTGTGGCAACGAGCCAAAGATGCATTAAACCCCAGCTGGTTGGAAGTAATAAGTGCCAAAGAAGCTGTAGAAATGTTCTATAGTGGTAGCAAAGAATACGCCGAACATACGGCGACGTGCACCAGCTTAGATTGTCAAATGAACCATTCTATTGGATTTGCGACACCAGAGGTTTTCTTAACATATATCGGGGCAACGTGCAAGAGTATGTTAAAGCTGGACACAGAAGCCAAAGATATTAATGAGCTGTGGTCCAGAATCAGTGTTGCCGGAATTGAATCTGATCCTCGTTACATTGCATTTCGTGCCGGATACGATTATGCTACTTTGGAATTAGCAGTCGCGAAACAATCGTTGCGAGTGCCTGATTTGAGGGCCTTTTATTCGGCTGGCCAAGAGATAGACACCAAACCAGGTATTGACCGCGTTTAAACATTTACTTGACACGAGATGCCCTCGTGTGGTAAAATGGTTTTATGAGAGAAAATCTTAGACTCGACCAAATCAAGCCGAATGCCACGCTCGTGATTTCAGTCTTGGAACCAAAAGGAACATGCCGAAGCATGGGAGCTGAAGTGCTCCATGTTGACGACGAGCATGCAGTTTTGGCGGCGTATCCTAGCAAAGAGGCAACCAGACGGTTTGTGATACGCCCTGCAACCAAGAACTTTGAGGCTGATTCTGGCGAGTATGTAACAGCGATGTTGGCCGTCGAAGAAGAACTGGGATCGGTTGCTAAAAAGCGTGCTGCCTCTGAAGCGATGTTCAATGTTATCGAAGACGAAATGGCTGCCATCACCGATACCCAAAGTGCAGCCAAACTTGTAGCCAAGGCCGCTCGTAAAGCTAACGCACCAGCGACTTCCGGTGTTTGCTATTGTGGTTGTGGTGGTGCTACTAAGGGCGGCAAATTCGTTCCAGGACACGATGCTAAAGTCAAAGGTGTGCTGCGTAAAGTCCTGAACGGTGAAGCCGACGTCCACGCAATTCCAGTTCTTATGTTGGACAACTACGCCAGCATCAATTTCGTCACTTCCAATCCCGAATATATGGGTTTGTTCACCAAGCTTGCCGGGGTGAATGTATGAAACTACGGTTGCAACTCCGCTGCTGGATGTTCGTGGTAGAAGTGCTGTCGGTACTTTTATACAAATTGGATTTGGATGAATATCAGAGACGTACCGACCAAATTTCACGTTTGGTGCGAGATTTGCAAACGGCAACACAACAAATATGATTAACATGACCCCAGACAAGTTGAAGGCAAAAGCCCAAAAACTGTTCGTCCCAACCACGATGTTTTCCGTAAGTTATTCTGATTTTGACTCATTTATTCAGGATGCTTACGGAGTGGAAAACTACAGCATCGTAAAAGACCAGGAATTAAGGCGTGACTCCGCTGCGAAAGTCTTTAATGTCGATGATCAGGGGCTTAACGAATGGGATGCCCTTGATGTTGAACGATTCCCTGATGGAACAAACTTTAACTATGTGACAGGTAGACTCCTGCGAGATCTTTGCAGCAGAGGAATCATTGAGGCCGGAAGATACACAATCAGATTTGAGGAATCATGACACCAGACAACATTACTCAGGGCCAACTCGACAAAATTCGCGAGTGGGCAATCAAAGAAGGCATAGCAACCGCTGATGGGCGAATGCCCGTTCAAAATGCTCTTTATCTTATCAGCCAAGCTAACGACTTCGGCTTAACTGCCGCAGCCACTTTCATCGCCCAACAGGTCAACGCGATGAAAGTGGATTTGACGGGAGCCTGCCGGAACCTGAAATCCCGTCATCCGAACAGCAGCTTTAATTGTTGACATGCTCCATGCTGGATGGTCTAATGGAGCATGTCATTTGATACAAGAGAAGCTTGGTTAAACAAGGCCGTTGAACTCCTTCGTCCTCACTTTCTACACTACAAACTTGAAATTCCTGAAAAGGTGGCCGTTACATGTGGCTGGCCTAGCAAAGGTGGCCTTAGCACGAGCACACCGCGCTTGGGTGAATGTTGGCCAGCATCATGCACTTTCGACGGAATCAACCAAATCTTTATTACTCCCACTCTTAAAGAACATGTCAGAGTCCTCGAAACATTGGTGCACGAGCTTGTTCATGCGTGTCTCCCTGACGATGAAAAACATGGCCCTAGATTCAAAAACGCCATCAAAGACATTGGTCTTGAGGGAAAGGTTAGTGCTACTGTTGCCGGGGCTGACCTCGTCGTTAGACTCGAAGCGATTGGGGCAGAACTTGGCGATTACCCCAATTCCGCCATCCACCCTGCAGATGCCAAGCCCAAAGACCCTGGTAAAAAAGCTACCTACAAGTGCTTTTGTGCTCACAAACGTGCCGCCGATAATAAGTGCCGGATAACTGACAAGAATGTCGGCAAAGACTATTCAGTGTCGGTTGGTAAGAAAATGCTGGACCTTGGTTTTCCGTTATGTCCGTGTGGTCATTCCATGGAAATGGAAGAAGAAGATTTCAAAATCTGGCAAGATCAAAAGCGCAATTGTGGCGAAGGCGGCGTTACGGACCAGGACGTGTAACCATGCACCACAAACATCGAGAAGACCCCACCGATTCAGTTGATATCCGTGAAGAACAGCTTGTTAACTTGGATTTAACTAGTGTCAGGCCACATGATTGGGTATATGGCCTCGGCACATTGTCCATCGAAGCTGCCGGTGTGTTGAATCAGCTAGGGCGGCACGGTTTTACTTTAACTCCAATACCCAAAATGTCTGATGAAATCCTTGCCGACATACAAAAAGCCGTTGATGATATACCGGAGCTTTACAAACGATCATAACTTGTGCTGCATGGTTTGTCATGTTATAATGAGAATTGAGGAATTATGAAAATCGGACCAATTTCAATTTCAATACACCGCACTGTAAGGGTTGCTGAGGGGAAAACTCCAGCTAATTTGCCGCCCAGTCTTGGCGTGATGCGAACTCACAACGTTAAGGACTATCGCGACAGATGCCCAGCTTCTTGGGAAGATGAAGCTGTGTTTGTGGCACTCCACAGCACGGAAGCTTTATGGCTGTCATTCAATACTAGCCAACCTTATGCTCTGCTGATTGGTGCCGGTGGCATCAATGCACTAACCGGGGAAAAGCTCGGAACCAAACTGGCGGAAAACAACTATCTGGTCACACCACCACAGCCCTGGTTGGATGGCTGGAAGGATCAAGACGGAACTGTTTACCAGTTCGTGGGAACCGAATACAAGGGCGGCGAGGGCCTGACAGTTGGTGAACAGCTTATCGGGGCAGAGTCCAAAACGGGCGGTATTGGTATCGCGGTTTTTGAAGCTGTTAATCCAAGCAGCTTGAAATCGACATCCAAGCCTATGGAAACGTGGGGCGAAAGCAGCCTGGGAGACATGACCCTGTATAGCATGTGTGGTACCATGTCTTACACCAGTAAAGGTGGCCAACATGTTAATTCCAGCCATTATGGAGGATTGATGCGCAGTGCTTCATCGCGTAAATCAATGATGTCCGAAATGGGTGTTGGGAAGGGTGGCAAGATCACCCAAAAGATTTACCCCGATCCATATGGTTTGCAGGTCTGGAAGGATGCACCGGTTGCTGTTTCGGCCATTTACATTGTGGATGCTGCGACTTGTGCCGAAATCATTGGTGAAACAGTGAGCAAACCTGTTGTCAGCGAAGACTACACTGGAAAGTGGTTCGGCCTGGACGACAAAGACCTCAAAGATGTTGCTGGCTCCGTTAAATTTACCGGCTTAAAATCAGCCGCATTCAGCGGTGATACCTCCAACATCACACCCGCTGAACCTATTGCTGGCGGTGTTGTGATCGATGAAGAGGAAGAAGACTACTAATGTGGATTTTGGCGCTTTTAGCTATCTACACTTTCCTCGGGTACCGTTTCGTGCGCACCAGTAAAGGTCGAATACAAGATGCTGGCTGGCTTGTTATGATGACAGCAAACACCAATGTTCATTGGCCGGTGCTCACTTATTTGCTGTTGGTGCCTTATTACTGGTCTTGGCCCTTATATAAGGCTGATCCAAGCAAGCTTAGGTTGATGCATTGGGCCTTTCTGGTACGTTGGAATTTAAGAGACGTTGGAGAAGTCTTTATCGCGGCAACTTCTTTAATAATTTGCCACGTATTGCCGGTTTGGTTGGTTGTCCACTTCTGGTAGGTCGAACGGGCGGCTCCTCTGCTGCCGCCCGTTCCTTTGTTTATTTCGCCGCCTTGTGTGTCTTTCCTCCTGCGGCTTCGTCCATCATCTTTCTGAAGTCAGTGTTTTCTTGAATAAAAGTGATTTTATCGCGATTTTCCACTGCGATGCTGGGAATATCGGATATCTTGGCCTCTTCACGTTGAACCTGTAACAACAGGCTTCTCAGCTTCCCGTCATGACCGGGAGCAAATTCAGCATGTGAGCCACGGTGCTCACCGCAGCCACAATAGCAAAGATTCTCTTCTTCTTTAGATTTCACGTCTTTCTCCTGGTAGGCTAGCCTACCAACTCCATTATCACACATCACAAAATATCTTGTCAACTATATCAAAACTGTGCTACAATCGATCATGGCAAGATATTTTGGTATTCTAAAACACGATAGTTCCGATAAAAAGTTTGGAATTTTAACGCCAGACGATGAATGGCGTGTTAGAGTTGATTATGATGACGTTAATCATCCCGTGGTGGACAAGTTAACAAGACGAATGGTTACGATTTTAAATGATCATTGGAACGATCCGGAATATCAGCCGAAGAAACGAATTGGTCAGAAACCGGCTCGACCTTAGGTTGATAAGGTATGCCATTGACGCCGTACCGCTTGCCCAGTATTGTGGCTGGCGGCACGGCTTTATTCATTGCGACTTGGGTGTTTTGTATCATCCGTTATTGAAATTTTCCACATTTACGGCATTTTAATCCAACTTCATCAATACCACCATCGGGATTTTCACGATAGGCTTTGTGAACAGTCTTGCGATTGCACCGACGACACCATAAATGTTCAATAGCCTCTTCCGCCAAAAAGATGATTTCAGCTATTTCTTCGATCAGTTCTTCAAGTTCTTCTACAAAATTATAGTCCATTCAACCCTCCGTTGAAGCAATGAATTATTTATGGTGTTAGGCGACAGCTACGAAAGGCATTCTCTTGGCCTCTCCTCGGTCATGGGACCGCAATTCCTGAATGTTCTTGGCCATCAGAAACTCTTTGGCCGTCGCTTCTACGGAAGATTCACGGACGTTGCTCGGGTAGCGTTCATCCGGCACTGTCCAGTTGACCAACACCACCTTTGTATCCATTGGAACTCCAACTTTCATGACAATATCTTGCGCAGCTTTAAAACGTTGCAACGAATATTGGCCCTGTGTGATGAATAAAACAGATGGATTACGGTCTGTTCCAGTTCCAGAAAGTACCACACGAGAGTTGTTTTCTACGCTGGAAGGTGTGACATCCGAAATTCTGGTTCCCCGTTTAGATTCTTTAGCAATTTCCAGGCGTTGTAATGGAGAAAGTTTTAACTTGTCGGCGTATTTGTAGGCCCATTGGATGTGGTGCAAATTTTCGGGTAGTTTATAAAGACTATTAGTATCGTGGTTGTACCACCATTTAGTAGGACCAACGGATTCATGAAGCCAATCTTTAAAAGAAAGCATCACTGATATTTAGCCAATTTTAATATGGCTGAGTTGATTTGTCAAGGGCCAAATTTTAACCGATACCGGCCATCAGCTCGACAGCTTGTTTTTGTTCTTCTGGTGACATTTCTGCCTTTTTAATCACAACATGCATGGTTTGCAGTTTGGCAAGAACGGCATTGAGATTACCGACCAGTTCTTGTGTTTTTCCAAAATTGCTCTTAGCGGGATCGTAGACACCTACAGTGATTTTCATATAATATATTTATGGAAAATTGTTGATGAAACATTTGGTGTGTTAAAATGGTTTTATGAAACTTTTATTGTTGGTAACATTTTCGGTTGTTGCGGCGGCTCAGTCATTCGATGTTGGTGCAAATAAACCGTTCTATTATTCGGTTGCTGTTCATGGAGCCGGTACCGGCCTGGACACCTGGTCATCTTGGAACCAAAACGAGGCCAACCACACACTTCAAAGCGCAAACGGGAAATTCGATGCAAAAGGCGCGGCTATTAAAGGCGTGTTTTTCGCCGGTTCAACTGTTGCTGAGTTGTTGATTCTCAAGAAATATCACCCGAAGTGGCTTGTTAAAACTTTTACCGTCGTGAATTTCGCACTTGGCGGAGAATACACCGCTATTGCGATTAGTAACAAATATCGCCAGAGTCATTGACAAACATGCCATTGGTGTGATAAAATGATGTTATGGACAAACCAACCAACGCATAGAAGAGGAGAACGCTCCGTTGTTGGCATGCATCCGAGAGTACCGACAGGTTGCATATAGGACATAAAAGGAAAACATGACGCTATCACCAAAGGACCTACGAAACTTTAAGCCAAACCAGCTCAAGGTACTGGGTAAAACTTCCTATGACGGGTACATTGCTAAGACTGACGGCAAATCACTTATCATAGGCGATGCATTGCCAGCATGGGCAGACCTCAAACCTGCAATCCAGGAAGCTTGGGTTGCATCGGCAATCGCTGTGCGTGATGCTTTAGTGGTGCTGAGGGCAAGAGACTACACCCATTCAGACTGAATGAATTATTGAAAAATTGGTAGTATCTCTTTGGCCGATCAATTGAACGAGGCCCCGTAGCTCAATGGTAGAGCAGCCGACTCATAATCGGATGGTTTGTAGGTTCGACTCCTGCCGGGGCCACCAGTTTTAAGAAAGGAAATATGAAACGTCCTCTCATTCGAGTCGCTATTACAGCAGCAGTCATCCTTTTGATTGCATTGATAGTCAGGATTGCCTATAACATGCAAGGGTTGCCTGTTCCTGACGACATTTCAACGTACTTGATTATTGCCTTTGTTTTTCTCCCTGTGGTGGTGTTCTTATTTCACGCGCCTGGAATGGCTGACTAAAATGGAATCAACGAATCTTAAGGACCAAATAGAGCAAGCCACCAAGGAATCTATGGTTGACCTGGCAACAGTGATAAGCAGCATGACCTGGGAAGAAGGAGGCTCTGAGGCTCGGTTTGGCTATAACCTAGCATGCAGAAATATTTTAGCGTTGATTGAACGCGGATGGAATGTGGGTCCAAGGAGTTCCAATGGATGAAAATATCGGGTTATTCGATTTAGATGGCTCGCTGGCTGATTATGAAGGTCAGTTAATGGCTGATTTGAGGCGCATGCACTCTCATTGGGAGCCGCCTCTTCCGGAAAGCCCGTTCGAAGCCGAAAAACTGCCGTGGCTTAAAGCTCGTATGGAACTCATTAAGGCTCAACCTGGCTGGTGGGCCAATTTACCGGTGATGGACGCCGGTAAACGAGTTTTGGAGTTGGCCAGAACAATCGGGTTTGATTGCAGCGTTCTGACCAAAGGCCCTCGCCGTCATGCACTGGCGTGGAAAGAAAAGCTGGAATGGAGCTTCCAAAATCTGGGTGAAATTGAAGTCACCATCACCTTCAACAAAAGCAACACATATGGCAAATTTTTGTACGATGATTATCCTGAGTTTTGTTATGGTTGGCTGGCGAATCGGCCTAGGGGTTTAGTCATCATGCCGGTCAAGAAAATCACTCCGGAACACAATCACCCACGCATTGTTCAATATGATGGCAACAATTTTGTAGAAGTACATCAGGCTTTGCAAATTTGCTATGACCGCAGAGCCAACGAACCTCTTATTTTGAGATAAAGGTAAGAAAGCATTGAATTGCAAAGCCTTCTTAAGCCGCCTAATCGTGCAGAAAACAAACTGATAAAAAGAAGCTGACGAGACACTCCGTTCGGCCAGAGGATAGCCGATCATCATTTGTTGCTAATGGCTTCAATAACTTTGGCCATTAAAGCGCTCAGCTCTGCCGCAGACATTGATGAAAAGTCTTGTGAAGTAGACCATGATGGGTTAATGCCTGTGTTGATTGGAGTTGGGCATGACGCCTTTATAATTCTAGCTTTCCCAAATTGAGTAGCTGATCCTGCTTTAGTAACACGCGCACCGGCATCAATTGTCTCAGGCCTTCCGCTGCGATGGATTAAACACCCAGCTTGAATTTGTTTTTGAGATTGCCCCGAAATGTTGCTTTGCCCTTGAATTGTATACTCAAGACCTTTACCAGGTCCCAAATATCCCAGCTTCATGCAAATTAACAATTCACCTGTTTTGGGATGGACCCACCCACGTTTTGTAAGTATAGCATCAGGCTGATACTTAGGCGGTTGTAGGCGGGTCCAAATCATACACAATATTTAATCAGCACCAATAGCTCACATATTACAGTGAACAAAAGGCACCAATTAACGAGAGTTACCAGCTCGAATTGACGCCTGTGTTGGTTGGAGTTGGGCAAACACACTGGGTTAATTTGCTTTGGTCGAATGCAGCAATGGGTTGTAACGTGGGGAGGCTGTAACCATGAATGGCAACAAGGTTCCCTGCAGCATCTACTTCCGTGGTGATTTTGATGGGGACAACAGAACCATCCGGCATTGTGTAACACGCACTCTCCAAATCCCCAGGGGCAGCAGTCACAACCTGCGGTAAAGGGCAAGCACCTGCGACCACAGAATCACCACCTATAAAATCTGGAACAAATGGTGTCGGCCCAGCTGAAGTTGGCTTTACGTAACGGGTTTCAGTTAAAATAGTTTTGCCAGTATGGTTGGGGTCTGGCATGAAAGTGCGGATAATATCGATAGTTACCGATACGGTACCACCGCTTGCAGTGTAACATCCCTGAGAGGTAATAATTGTGGGTTGGCCACAGTTTGATTCACAAGACATATTGAGTCTCCTTTTAATTTTCGTCAAATACAATCATAAGAGTGACTTTATCAAGGTCACCCGGCAAGCATTCACTGGTAGTTTGCAACTGCGTCACGAGGTATTGCGTAAAACCTCCTCCAGATTCTAATGTTGGTTTAGAGGTTGATTCTGGGCCAGTTTGACTTAACATTACAGGCAACCCATTATTGATTGGAACTACATCCGTAAAATCTGTGGTTAAACTTGGCTCGATATTGGTTGATGGAGTTTTGTAAAGAGATGTCACCGTACCTTTCAAAAACATATCAGCTGGCAATGGCTCTGGATTGACGTGGGCTGACCAATAGCAGTTGGAAATTTGATGGTATGCTCCGGTGAACTGTCCGTACAAATATTTGGTGTAGGAATTGCTGCCAGCACGTATTGAAGCGGAAACATATGAGGTGCCGCTAGTTGTGGTTTTGGCATCATCAGTGGCTTTCCATGAACAATCTACCGGTGGATTGTTTGCCTGTGATCTGGTTGTTCCGCGTGGTGGGCTTAATACTGACAAGCCGTTATCTTCACACCAATTGAATATGGCTGCCATGTGTTAAAATACGGTAATGGTTTTACATACTTCAGACCCATCAACCATTCCTTTCCAACCCATATGAAATGAAACATGGGATAAAACATCGCCATCTTTTATCATTAAAAAATTTCTCCTGAAGTAAATGAGTTCCAAAGTGGACGGTTCTGCGCCATCAATTCTAAAAGGGACCCCATCTATTTCAAAATGCCCATCACGAAGATCCACCACATACATGTGACCAGACCCATATAGACCAAAATAGATGATCTGATGAAGTTTTTGATGCACATCAAAAAACGCGCTTTTGGATGGGTCTGAACATGAAATATCTTCAGATGTTTGTTTTATTATTGTTCCATCGTTGAAATAACATTCAAAAAGATATTTCATATATTATCTCTGGAATATTTATGAACGGAGAGAACAGCCCCAAATACAGATTTGGGGAGCACCTTGCGGTGCTCCCCAATAACACGTGCGGTTTTGTAAATCTATCACTGTTATTTATGTGATGTGTGATAGATACAAAAGAAGGGGAGCCGAAGCTCCCCTTGATTTCAACCATTGCGCCATGCGCTACATGGAGTAAATTACATCAAGTTGACGACCTTTACGAGCCGATAGTAAGGGTTGGTCTGGCTGGCGATCTGACCCAGGCTGGTGATGGAGGAACCATAGAACGGGTTCTGTACCATACCGTAACGGGTCTTGAAGCCGATTTTCGGCTGGAAGGAGTTTTCTCCAACGGCGCGAACCATCTGCAACGGAATGTACGGACAATAGAAGAAACCTGCATCGTACGGGCTGACGCCCTTGTAACCGACCATCATCAATTCTTCGTTTGCGGTGGTGCTGTAGTAGGGATCCACGAAAACCTTGTAACGGCCATTCAGGATACCTGCGAAGGTGTTCCCGGTGTCGTCAACATTGAGGTTCGTGCTGAGAGCAGGAGCGTAGTTCAAAATGCCGCTCATTGCGAGTGCGGAGGCCACGTCGCTGGAGCAGATTACGAAGTTACCCTTGCCACGACGAGTCGTCTTGGCGATCTGGTTAGCGTCACGTTCAAGCTGGAACAGAAGACCCTTGAACTTTTCAACCGTCCAACGTCCATTGGAGTCAACGTCCAAGTCGAAGGTACCGGCAGCAGCGGTGCCGATCTGTGCACCAGGCTTTGCAATGTAATACAGGGTGCGGATAACTTCGCGGTTGATTTCAGCCAGGATTTCTGTGCTGAGAATGTTGGCGAGTTCCGTTTCTGCGTCCAAACCATGAATGGCTTTCAAATCCTGTGCCAACTCCATGGTGTATTCTGCCTTCAATGCGCGTGATTTCGCTGTAACTGAAACCTTGTCGATTGAGAAAGCCATTTCAGCAAACGCTGTACCACCGGTCGAGCCGAGGGCTTCTGCTTCTGCTGTGGTTTTGCCAGGACCAGTCTTGTGGGCATAGTGCGGATCGAACGGATCGTACGGATTGGTTGCTGTGGTAACATCAGAGCTAGCATCACCGGAGAAGGTGCTGTCTGCTTCATTGAAGAAGGCTTCACCGACTTCCGACAAGCCGTCAGCACTGAGTGCCATAGAGCCGTTTCCACCCATCTGATCGGTGTATTTGCTACGCATTGCAAAGATGAGGCCGGTAGGACCGGTCATCGGCTGCACGCCGCAAACATCATAAGCGATCAAATTTGGCATGGCCCTACGGACCAAGCTGATTAAGATCGGATCCCATGTGCCGATATTTCCACCGGACTGGGAGTTTGCTGGTGCGACTTCACGGAGAAGACTTTCTTTCTCTTCACGGAGAGCACGCTCTTGGTTTTCCAAGATAACAGCAGTAACAGCACGGCGGTGTGCGTCATCAATTTTGGGGAGGTCCTGGTGATCCAGGATCTTGGCCCATTTCGCCTTAAGTTTTTCTGCAAGATACATTTGCTTTTATTAGCTCCTTAAAAGGTTTAGACTTCGACAATATTTATTGACAAAACTTGTTCGAAGAAGAACCGGGGTTACCGGTTCTTCTGCGCCCTTGTGATTGTCCGTGCGTACAGATCGATTGTCGAAGTGGCTTCGTCTGATTCACCACCAGTGGCCACACTCTCCGTGATCGACTGCTTGGGTTTTTCGCTCTTGGTCTTCGGGAAGTAGCTTTCACGCAGGTCAAACATGCGCTTTGCAAACTCCTTGCGGGTTGTGTATTCAATACCTTCTGCCAAACCACGAAGCTTTTCAGCCTGTGTTGCAGGGAGGCCTTCACTTACCACACGAACGACAGCTTCTTTCTTCATTTCAGCAACCTGCTGGCGTTGCTTAGCGTTGACCTGGACCTGCTCATTCAGCTTACCTTCAAGCTTCGTGACCTGGCGTTCCAGTGCTTTCAGAACGTCAACCTTGTCTTCCGGTACTTCGATGTAATGCTCAACAAACAACTTCTTCAAACCACGGATAAAGTCTTCGGTGAGTTCGGCACGGATACCGCGCTCAACAGCCAACTTGTTCTGCTCCATCCAGTTTTCGACAACGTAATTGAGATACATGTCGACTTGTTCTGTGAGCTTGCCTTCGTAAACTTTCTGTTTCTTCTCAGCTTTTGCTTTGAGGATGTTGAGAGCCTCACCGAGCATCTTGCTGTGTTTGTTGGTCAGACGTTTACGTTCTTCTTTGACAGCGCGAACAACGGTGGAACGGAAAATTGCAGAAGCCTTAGCTTTGAAAGATTCCGGCAGGTCTTCGCCCTTAAACATTGCGGCTTCGTCTTCTTCGACATTAGGCATCGGAGCAGGAACTTCTTCGCCTTCTGCTTTCTTTTTCTTGCCTTCGCCTTCTTCAGCTTCGGCTTCTTCGTCGTCGGCAGCGATTTCCTTAATGGTTACGCCGTTTTCGTCTTCTTCTTCTTCGTCTTCTTCAGTCACAGCTGGCATGCCAGTCGGAACCGGAGGAACTGCTGCTGGCTTTTCTTCCTCTTCCTCTTCACCATCTTCTTCACGGAGACGGGACAACATTTCAGAGAAGGTCTTTTCGAGGTCGTCTTTTTCTTCCTCTTCCTTTACTTCCTCTTCGTCGTCATCTTCATCTTCGTCGTCGCCTTCGTCAGCTTTAGCTGCTTTGGCTGCTTTGGCTTTCTTGGCAGGCTTTGCTTCCATTTCTTCTTCGTCGCCTTCGACTTCTTCTTCGTCGGCTTCAACAGGAGCTACGGGAGCAGCGGCTGCTGCACCAGGGTTATCCGACTCAAGACTCCGTGCGCCGGTAACCGGGTTGGTAGCGACGGGAGCCTTAGCGGGTTTGACAGGACCAGCCGCATTAGGACCGGATGTGGTCCAGGGTGTTACCACCGCTGGGCCAAGATCCTCATAAGCTGCTTCGGCCAGGATCTCGCGAATTTTGTCGTTGAGTTTGCTCATTTTGCTATTTTTCTCCAGATAAGAAAACTGAAATTAACTGCCATTATTTAGGCAATTGTTTTTTTAGAACTTGGTATCCCCTTTTGAAAGGTCCTTCATGAAACGTGAGAATATATCAATTGCCAGTGCTTCATTAAATTTCTTGGATACCAATTCCTTTTTGTAGCCAGCGATTTGACGTTCTGTGATAACACCATTATGCCAAACCCATTCCTTGCTTTCCATTATGCCTTGAACGAATGCGTCCGGAGCACTTGGGTCAGCAACAATATCAGCAGCTGTGGACAGATAAAAGTCGTCCTGTACTTCTTGAGCGCCATTACCTGCTTCGCGTAGCGTGCCCATTCCACGGCTGGAAACTCCCAGCTTTACTTGTTCGTCAATCAATGATTTGACGATTTTTCCATGCGGTGTATCCATAATTTTGGCTTTACCGATGAAATTGTTACCATCGCGATATAATTCAACGATGAGATGGCTTACACGGTCCAAATTAATACTAGGACCATCGGGGTGGCCAAGTTCACCTAAGGCACGCTTTTTAGCCACAAATTCTTGGTTATATCGGGCGACCTCTTTTTCAAGAATGTCCATTGGATAAACGCGTCCATTCCGGTTCTTGATGCCGCCTTGTAAGTAAATACCTTGAATGTAGTAACCTTTGGCGAAGCCAGGAGACTCACGAAGAATATTGACCGTATCGTTCACTTCTGTTAGTAGCTTCATGTTATTTTCCTTTGAGGGTTCTTAGATATTTTGGGAGACGATCCAAAGAACCAATACGAACGTGTGCAAAACGATATTGGCCATTTACGGGTTTCTTCGGAATATGAATTTCGTGCAATGGCATACCAGGCACGCCAAAAATATGGCACCCAGTTTGATCACGTAAGTGTTTCAGACCAATTTTTTCAACTAGTTCCAGTAGGGCTACCTTTTTGCCACTAGGCTGCTTATCAACCGGGGCATTATCTGAGGCCGGGACTTCAATTTCTTTTTCATTATTTTTCATGGCTTCCCATTCCTCCTCTTGCTCTTTTTTACTAAGAGCAATCAGTTCTTGGACTGAGACCCCACGTTCTTTGGCTGCCCGTTGAGCTGCATCACGACACTGCTGCACAGTGAGAAATTTGTGACCAGGTGTTTCTACACTTTCTTCAACTTCTTTTTCCGGCGCGGCATCCTTCGAAAGTTCTTTTAAGGCGTGGGATAACTCAGCAACAGTCGTTCCAGTTTTTTTGTTAGACTCATTGTCGATTTTACCGACCAGCAACCATTTGTTGTTACCGGGAAATTTGTAGTCATCGTTGACAGCGATTTGAAGTTTGATGTCTTTGCCGCTTAGTTCATACTCAGCCACCGGCTGAATAACTGTGCCAGGAGTTAATAGCTTGAAGCCATTTTCCAGTGCCGTAGAATCCATCAATTTGTATTCGTCAGTTGGTTCGATGGTTTCTTGTTCTACTTCGTTCGGAGTGGTAGTGCTGGTTTCTGCTCGTGCGGCTCTTAGCTTAAGATACTGTTTACGAGTTAGCTTTTTGCCGCCTTCAGTTTCTTGCTTGATAAGATCTGATCCGTCGCGATCCCACTCATAAGAAATTTCGCCCTGGAAGACCTTATCATCGGTTCTGGTACCAAATACCAAATCAAAGTTGTCAGGGCCTTCTTTGCCTAAAACAGGATGAAGGCCTTTGCCTTCTGAGTCTGGAACCACTAGATCACTATCAGATACTTCAGTCAAAAGGTCAGACACATATGCGCTAACTTTCTTTTCTAGTTCTTCGAACATCTGATTAGTAGTTTTGCGCATTGTGATCTTTACTTCACTCCGTTAATTTTCTTCCAAGCCGCCAGTTCTTCGCCCTTGAGTTCATAAAAGGCTGTAACGGTGGTGCCAATTCGTTGAGCGACGTTCTTTCCCGTAGCCGCTAAAGTTCCTTGTGTGACAGGAGCACTGGCATCATCTCCTGGTCCTGTTTTCCCAGTGAATGAGTCGCCATTAGCAAATTTCGATATGAAAATTCGCGGCTCATTCAGGTCCTCACAGGTAAAAGAACCCAGATCCTTTCTGACTTTTTCTTCAAAAACCTGAGCAGCTGTTTTCATTATTTTTCCTCACTGCCGCCAATATTGGTTGCAACAGAATGACGCTTGCTTTGAACGTTTTTCATCTGAACTTCTTTAGCGCCTTCTTCTGTGACGCTATTGCAGTCTTGGCAAACATCACCTTTTGCAGCAACTTCTTTTTCGCCACATTTTGAACACTTGCAACATTCCGCTTCGTCTTCTTCACGAAGCTCTGGAACATCAAAAGCTTCAGCAGCAACCTGTTTCTTAAAGCTTTCAATCTTTAATACCGCTCGATTGTGAAGTTCGGACTCGATCAATTGAAGGATGGTTTTCATACGTGTGTCTCCAAATGTATTTATGATATTATTTGATTTAACGGGTGTGGATTTGTTGCCACTCAGCTAAAAGAGCATTATCAAATGCTCCGCCGATGGTCCAAACACCGTTTTGAGCTTTATAAACATTACCACTAGCTTGATTTAAGACTAAAAACCCATCCGCTGCTGAAGTGGGACCACCGAGAATACGATCGGTGGTCCCAACACGATAATTGAGGGGTTTAGGAAAAGAAGAGGCCAACTATCGCCATTCCTTCGGAAGCCTTACTTCAAAAGGCATACCTTTTGCTTTTGCGATTTTGATGATGTTTTTCTTGATTTTGTCTTTATCACCCTTTACTTTGTGATTCAGAGCTTTGGCGGCATCAGCCACATCTTTAGGGGTGACAATCGGAAATGCACGGTTCTCTGGGTCTGCAAAATCTTTCTTTTTCAGCTCATCGCGGTCAACACCACCACCGACATTCTTGTCGAACTTACGTTCAGCAACTACTTCTTTCTTCTTAGCACCCATTTCATCATCACATTCACCGATTTCGTCTTCGTCTTCATCAATACCCCATTTCTTTTTCAGAAATTCAGGCATTGTTTTTTCGGCTTGAACGAATGGCTCAACTTGTTCGGGTTCTGCCTTTGGTTCCTCGGTTTCGTCTTCTTCGTCAATATCCCATTTCTTCTTCAAGAATTCGGGCATTTTATCTTCCAGCAAGCCAGCCGCAGTGCGTTTACGGGCTTCGGAGATAGCTTTGGAGGCTTTACCATACAAAGCTTTTTCAATTGTTTCATTAATTACTTTTTTGCTCATTTTCCTCTCCCTCTGTTTTGAGTTCCATCAATGCCAGTCTACGTTTACGGGCTTTCTTACCCTCGCTGAGGATTCCATTTGTTGCTGGAGTTGAAGCTATTTCAGCGGCGTCCAATACATCATGGTGATCTTCATAATCTACAAAGTCGTCTTGCCACGGCTCAGGAGCGCTGATAAATGGTGCTTCAGAAATTTGTTCTTCTTCAGCATATTCTTGTTCTTGTTCAACGAAATCTTGTCCGACTTCGTTAATTTCTTGCGGAATTATTTGAGGCGTACCAACGTAAGGATACGCTCGCGATCCACCAAATCGTGCCATATAGTTATTTACCATCCAGTTCTCTTAGAAGTTTACGAACACTAGCCGTAGGTCCTCTAAAGCTAGCCTGAACGTTTTGTGGACCCGTTGCTGGTGGACCAGCCGGGGGTGCTTCTTCCGGAGGCGCTCCACCACCTGGTGTGTTGTCACCAGGACCTGCTGGCATTGGTTCACTGTTCAAATCCGCCGCTTGCTGATCAAACGAGCCGCCCTCTCCATTGGCATCTGTTTGCCCAACATTTTGACCGTTTTCTTCACGATACATTTCAGCATTAAGAGCTTCAATGTCTTCATCAGATTGGCGCAGCAATTTACGACGAACGAACTCTTTCGAATAGTATTTGCCAACGTAATCTTCGGAATCACGAACGACACCAATACGTTCTTTCCAAATTTCCAGTTCTTTTAGTTCTGAAAAGTATGTGTTCTTTAAAAAGTCGTAAAAAATGTCCTGACGAATAAGTGGCCAATCTTCACGAGAAATAACGCCTTTGAGGAGTAGTTGGGTCTTCAGGATGATGTCAAAAAGGTGGCTAAAACGATTACGCAGAGAGAAGATAAACTTTGTAAATTTAAGTTCATCACGGCTAATTTCAGCTGCGCGGCCAAGTCCACCCAACGGGTTATCAGACTTGAGACGGCTAACCGGGACGTTTAAAGAACCATATAGTTTTTCTTGGAAGTACAGGACGTCTTCCATTTCACCCAAATTTTGACCACCAGGCAAAGTTTGGATTTCAGTACCACGTCCACCTTCTCTACGTGGCAACCAATAATCTTCCATCATGCTAAGGAATTTCTTATCATCACGGATTTCGCCGGTTGTGGCATCATATACCAGCTTATTGCGGTATTTGGCCATGATGTCTTTCAAGTATTGCTCAGCTTTGTTCTTTGGCAGTGCACCAACGTCGATGTAGAAAATACGGCGTTCAGGTGCTCTCGACAACCGGTAAATTACGGTGGCATCTTCCACCATTCTCAACTGATTGATTGGCTTGATAGCCTTGTGAAGATGGCTGAGAACCATTTTGGAACGATGATCAATAATGCCGGAATGGACAAAGCAAACGGAGTCTGGAGCGATGCGAATGCCATTGGATACTGAATCCATGTAACCAGATTCTTCGCTGTAAATGTAGTATTCAGCCTGATCCGCAATAACTTCAACATTGGTTGTTGGGTCGATTTCGCGTTTGATGTCACGGCGTTTTTGAATGTGGCGGGGGTCAATAAAGCGAAGTTCTTGAATACCGTCATGAGGCTTGGTTTTGTCGATAATCATGTGATAATACAACCGACCATCGATATACCAGCGTTTGAAGATATCCTGACCTTCGTTATTGAAATCCAGTAAACCTAAAATGTTGTCGAATTCTTCACGAATTTTTTCTTTTACTTCTTCTGAATAGTTGAGCTTGTCCAACGAAATAGCGATTGGGACAGTCTGTTCTTCAGTAACGATTGCTTCATTAACAATTTCAATAATGGCGCTATCAACTTCTGGCTGCAAGGACATTTCGCGATAACGATTGATTAGTTCGGCATCGTTTCGAGCTGAGCCTTCAAGGTCAAAATATGTGCCATAGGCAGCGCCACCAACCTCATATGTGACAGCACCGTCGTCCGATTGCGGGGTAACGAATGAACTTTTGTTTAAAGCTCTTCGTTTCGCCTCAAGATCATCGTTACCGATTTTAAAACCAAAAAGATTGAATGTCATTGTTCTAACTCTACTTAGTCACCTTCACATAAAAATGTGGCCCGAGGATTTCCTCGGGCCGGTTTGGAAGAACCCAAAATGTATAGTGACGTAATTAGGAAGTGAAGTCGTCTTCCCACCATTGATACTGTAATGTGACCTGGAATTCTTCAATCTGGTCGTTTGTTTCCCAACCGAGATCGATTGGTGCGACGTTGCTGGGGAATACGCCAATGAATTTATAGACCTTAGCTATTTCGCCAGTCTTCATATACTGTGTAACAGTGGCTGGCATTTGATAGCCGTCTAAATCACGGGCAGTTTCTGCACGGAGGTTAGCGGAGTGTGAATTCATCAAATTGCTCCAGCTCGTAAACTGGTTACGAATAGCAAAATCTTCGTCATTGATAACGGTAATCTGCCATTCAGGGAAGGTGCGATCACCAGCAACTTTAATTTTACGGCCAAAATACCCAATTTCAATCGGAGTAATATCTTGACCAGGGATAGAAGCTGCTTTGCACAGAAGTGTGAACTGTTGGGGTGATTGACCGGTTGGAGGGAACCCTAGTGTTACCTCGAAAAGATTTTGTCGCGCACCACCGGATTTGAGTGCTTGACGGAAAGTATTTAAGTCGAATGCCATGTTTTAAGTTCTCCAAAACCTATTTAGGTGAGGGGTGAAAATTTTCCACCCCTCTTTTGTTTGTCTTAGAAAGTGCCTACGATTTCGTCGAACGCGACGCCCGTGCGGACGGCCACGAAATTCAACTGGATGAAGTTAATCGAACGGGCAGGTTTCACGTAAATGTCACCCACGAACTGATTTCCGTCGATAATTTCCGGAGTGTTGTTGGTTTCATCGCAAACAACGCGATAGTCGTAAATACCGCGACGACCTTTAACTCCACGAAGGAACGGTTCAACCATGTTCACGAAGCTTGCGCGTGTGAACTTATCGTTGAATTCGAACAAGCTATATTTGGCAGCAGTCGAGATTGCCTTTTCGAGAACAATGAACAAACGGCGAACATTGATTCTGTCGAAAGCACTAGGCTTGGCCAGCATAGTCTTATCACCGTAAAGAATGGTTCCTTCACCAGTGGTCGTGATAACAGGGTTAACACCACCAGCATACAGGATGTCGCGGTATGCCTGACGAGGATTCCAAGCCAAACGGATAACATTCTTGATTTGACCACGGTTGAAACCTGCTGGGGACCACCATGCGTCACGAAGAACGTCGGTACGAACGCAGAGGCCAGCTATGTCACCGTTGAGTGGAACCCAACGGTAAACATCATTGTATTTGTCGTATTGGAATTTCCAGCCGCTGTCCATGATTGAATAGCTGGATTCCGGTAAAGTGTCACGGTATGCTACAATGTCAACCGCTTCATGACCAGCATTGTTCAATGCTGTGCTGAGAGGCGGAGAAAGGAACGCCACGCAATCTTTACGGAATTCACAAATATTGATGATTTCTTCGGCAACCGCCACACTATGGTCAGCTGACATTACTAATGAAATATCAACGTCGTCACCAGACTTGTACAAATCGTATCCAAGAATGATTGCGCCATCAGTAACATTGGCGTTGTCATCAACACCACCTGCCAAAACGTCTGTAATAGCACCACCGGTAACTGAATTGACAACACCATGTGCCGCGCTGGTCTGACCAGTTACAACATCGGTGTCAGCAAACGCACCAGCAGTTGGAACAATCGTTAAATTTGGAGTTGACCAGTCCGTAACAACTCCCGATTTGGTTAGGTAACCAGTTCCACCGGCTGTTAATGTGATAGCTGTGATGATGCCGCTACCAACAGTCGTTGTCGCTGTCGCACCAGTTCCGGGGCCAGCAATAACTACCCGAGTTCCAGATGGATAACCAGTTCCACCGGCAACCACAGTAATAGCTGTGATTTTACCGGTTGTGCCGTTGATGGTAGCGCTGGCTGTTGCGCCGGTACCAGGCGTTGTGAACGAAATCGTCGGAGGCGTTGAATAACCAGTTCCGCCACTCGTAACATTGATGGCGGTAACAATACCACCAGATACGGTTGCTGTTGCTGTTGCACCAGAACCAGGACCGCTGAATACAACGGTTGGAGCCGATAAGTAACCGGTACCACCACTGGAGAGCGTAAGTGAGCTGGTTCCTGTGGCAATTACACCACCACTGACTGAACCGCTGGGGCAAGTTGCAACTGCTGTGGTCAAAGGAGCTGACGATAGAGTAACGGTGGTGGAATACGAAACCGTCTCACCGACTGTGAAAGAACCAGACGGAGCAGTAAGAGCCAAAATGGTTGCAAGCGTGCTGTAAGTAGTTTTGGCGTCATCACCCCAGTTAGAGCCAACTGGATGGTCCATCCACCAAACTTTTGAAGACTTACGGTTGATAACGTCGGCATAATAAATGGTAGAACCATCAGCAGCTTTGGCAACGGCGGATTTGGAAACATAACCATAACGTTCGAGAACGCTACCCTTTGTTCCAGTCCACAAGCCTTGGCTGTCTACAACAACGACGTGAAGTTCATCATTTAAACCACCATTCTTAGCAACATAAGGTGAAGTTCCTGGCGCACCGTTGAAACTGGTTTTATATGCCCAAGTTCCGTAGCTGTCTTTGTCGGCCATTGAAACGGTGATGCTGTTACCCATATCACCGGCCCATCTCGCGGCCCAATTACCGACAGCACCTTGGCCACCACCATAATTGTTGAGATAGTCGTCTTCGTTTTGAATAAGTATGCCAGACGCATCAGCGGTGGCGTTTTTGGCTGCAGGGCCAACTACACGGGTAAACCAGCAGGCGGTTGAATAGCTGAAAAAGTTTGAAATCGTGAACCAAGTTGAGGCGCAGTTGTTATCCGGACGCCAAAACTCGTTCAAGTAAGTCAATTCGCTATCTACAAGACTACGGACATTGGCTTCACCCCAGCGAGCAGGACCCACTAGGCAACCGGTCGTAGTGCCAACTGCAGGCACCCTTGTAGTCAAATCGATTTCTGATGTATTGACTCCGGGTGAAATTTGAAATGACATGTTTTGTCTCCTTACAAGAGTAGTTCTATAGTTCGACGATATTTATTAGCCGGAATACTTTCCCATTAAAATATGTTTCCTTAAGCGGCTGGGAGCCAGCCAGAGGGAGGGAGCGGATATTTAGACACATTCACGTCAATATTATTTATTGAGCAAAACCATTGTAGATTCCTTGACAGGAAAAACACCGATATGATAAAATTGACGCATAATGCCTAAAGCTATTTCAAAGTCCTCAGCGGCAAGCATGACCACGGAAGAACTCGTCCAGCATAGTGAAGAATGCCTTCTGCCAGTTCAACAGTGTCCAGCTTGCGATTTCTATATGAATGGGGCTGCACTAAAAGAAGGAATGGATGGGCGTCCCAAGGCTCTCAAGGGTTATACAAAGTGAAAAATTCTTTTGAGTACAAAACACCTTTTGATACCTACACAGTCTGGATAGCCAAACGTTTCTACGACAACGGGCGGTTGGCTTTGGTGTTGATGGATGCCGATGGACCTATAGCCACAGCAACCGTCAACATTCCGGAACAGGCATTAGGACCCGATGAAGTTTGTATCAAAACGTGGAGCGAGAACGAACCGATGTTAGCTTTCCTGGTAGAAAATGGTATTGTCCAGGATACCGGCAACCGCGCACCGGCTGGTTTTGCTGAGGCAGCAATTTGTAAGCTGTTAATGTTTCGATGAAGAAGCTTTCTGATGGACAGGCAGTTGTGATTTTTGTCGATGGTTTTGGTGAACTAGACTCAATTTACGATGCTGCCACAGACGAGTTTATTTGTGAAGACGGAATGCGAGTAGATAGAGCCACACTGGAAAGCCCAGGCATGAATGGTATTTTCGAATGAAAACAATCTACGTAGAGCCAAAACTTCTCGAACAGGCTCTCCAGACTCACAATGTCCGATATGACCACTCCCGAATACGTCGTGGCAGGTCAGAAATATATCTCGGAGACGTTCTGGTGGCAATCTATGACCCAAACGGCCTGAAATTAACAATGACATTAACGGAGAACACAAGTGACAACTGATTTAACGGGCATATCCGAAGAAGATCTGGTGGATGTGATCAACGCGACACCCACGAAAGTCGTACTTTTCGTGGCAGGTGGTGGCCTAGGTGTGTTCAAAACGTTGACTCACCTTGGCGGAGGTTCAGGCACTTTGATATCTGGGTTAATTCCATATGACCCCGAAGAAACAATCGAATTGCTTGGCCATGAACCAGAAAAGTTGGTTTGCGAAGAAACAACTCGAATGATGGCAATGGTGGCCTTCCAACGAGCGCTGAAAATTTCCAAGGGAAAATATCCAGTCATTGGTGTGGCATCATCGTCCATTTTGCAAAAGACGCCAGAAGAACGTGAAGGGCGGGTCCATTACATTTACACCGCATTGCAGACTGATTCATATACCATGTCTGCCACATTGGAAATTCCACCAAAACAAGCACCGCTATTGGCTGGCTCCAAATTACCTAAGCATATTCGCCTAACTGAAGAAGAACTCAATGCTGAAATGATTTTGAAACTGATAGCCAAAGGGTGTGGCATACCTGATCGTTATACATCGTTAAGTTGGCTTCCAGGCGATCTTGTAGTTACGAAACGTTCAACATTAGAGGATGTTTCTCTTACCAATATTTTGGCCGGGAAGGTGGCCTTTGACTGTTACAACAACGGTGACATCAAAGTGAACTACAAGGCATGCCCAGGTAAGGTAGTATTTCCAGGGAGTTTTCGACCGGTTCATGATGGTCATTGGGAAATGGCTGATGTGGCTGCAAGCAAATTCCACAGCTATGTTGAATATGAAATCTCTATCAACAATGCGGATAAACCGATGACCGATTTAATTTCGTTAGAAGAACGTTTAAAAGGTTTTACCGGCAATGATCACGGGGTTGGAAATAGCGTGGCCAGAGTTTGGGTCACCAACGCTCCCACATTTATCAAGAAGTCTGCGCTGTTCCCTGGTGCAACATTTGTCGTCGGTTATGATACGGCGCTTCGCATTGTGGACCCAAAATTTGCTGGACCGGTGGCTGATATCGTCAAAGTTTTCCGTGAAAACGATACTTCGTTTTTGGTATTTGGGCGTGAGCAAAACGGAGAATTTAAGGATGATGTGGAAAGCCTCCCTGGTTTGTTCCAAACGTTAATATATCATCCAATGCCTCAACGCCTGAAGCATGCAGGTGTTTCGTCAACCGTGATCAGGAAAGGAATTTTACAATGACACAACCAGAGCTAAGACAAACTACCGAGTCCATTTTTGAATTTTTCATCGGTGAAAACGAAATCGGAGAGCCAGACCTTGGGTTCTGGTTCATCGGTGAAAACGGGTTATCATTCCAGGCATTTGGCCCATACATGGCCGGATTGTTGAATAGCAGCAAAGGCAAGGATTTCCTGTTTGCCGCAGTCAGGTGCACAATTGAAGAAATGGGAGCCACTGCATGTTTGTTTGCAACAGAAGCTTGCCAGTTTGAAGAAAACCCTGACCGACAGCTGAGCAAAGAAGAATTCGACAAAAAGGTAGATGCCGGTTTTGCCACGCTGGTACGAGAGGGGTATGGCACGGTAAGCCAGAGCTTGACTGTAGTAGGAATGACCCCAGAGTGGTTCTGTATCATCATTAAAAAATTCAATGATACAATCAATGACCAGCGTGTGCTGACATTTTATGATGAACCGCTGGTGGTGGAACGCTCAATGGCGGAATTCAAGGGGCGCATGAAAATGTTTGGCCCATTCAGCGAACCACAAGTTGAAAACATATACAACCAAATGAAGGCGGTGGCAAATGGACGACACGAAACGTCTTGAATGGATCATGGAACGCGTTTTGTTGGGAAAGCATGACGATGATGCAATAACCAGGCTACGCGCAAAATACGCATTAGAGCTGCTCAACATCACCGATAAAGACCTGGAGGGGCCAGGTGACGTCACCCTTGGCGAGCTGTTTAGAGTGGCCATTGACCGAAACGAATTTCTTTTTAGACAATAACGAAAACACGTGAGGACGCATATTTAAACACATACTTGACACCAAATATTTCAACGTGTTAAAATGGTTTTGTAACTGATTAAAACTGAGGAGATAAAGACATCATGGCAACAACCACCTGGAAAGGCTTCTTGAACTTCGGGATGATCTCAGCCCCGGTAAAGCTCTTCGTGGCAGCACGCAGCGAGAGCGTTAGCTTCAACCAATTGCACGCCGCATGCGGCGGCAAGATCAACCAGGATAAAGTTTGCCGCACCTGCGACAACGTTAAATTGGGAACGGCTGACATCGTGAAGGGCCTTGAAGTTGAAAAAGGCAAGTTCGTCCAGATTGCCGACGCTGAAATCGCCGCACTCGCACCCAAATCCAGCAACGTGATGGCCGTTGATCACTTCGTGGACCTGGACGATGTGGACCCCATTCTGTTCGACAAGTCCTATTTCATGGTTCCGGATGAAGCCGGGAAGAAAGTCTACTCGATGCTCTGCGAAACCATGAAGGGTATCCGTAAAGGCGCAATCGTCAAGATCACGATGAGCCAACGCGAACATCTCGCCATCATCCGCCCTTACAAAAACGGCCTCACGCTTCACACCCTCTACTATCAGGATGAAGTCCGCGCCATCAGCGAGTTCAGCGGCATGACCGAAGAGATCTCGGACGCAGAACGCAATATGGCCGCACAGCTTCTCAATGCCAGCACCAAACCGTTCGACGCCGCAGCCTACTCCGACACGTTCCAGGCTTCCATCAAGGCCCTTGTTGAATCCAAGAAAAACGGCACAGCAGCGCCAGTGGCAGTCAAAGCAGCCGCACCCGTGGTGGACCTGATGGCACAGCTTGCCGCCAGCCTGAGCATGGTTCAACCGCAAGTAGTCACTCCTGTCAAAGCCGAAGCACCTAAAGCCGTTGCCACCAAGAAAAAGAAGGTGGCATAATGGGCGGAATTGGCTATCAACGGGATGTTGTGAGTAGTTACGGTTTCAAAGACGACGGTATTGAAGTTAACATGGCCGAAGTTCTTGTAGAGATCAGAGGTCCAGAGGTCCATCCTCGGCCTCATCGTGAAGAAAACAAGTATCGTTTCACAAAGGGTGATGTTGTTGAAATCCTCATGTCAACGGATGTAGAAGCTTACGACAAAGCAAAAAACGGCTGGCGAGTCGAACTAGTGTTTTTCGGGTCTTGGTTTCCTGTTTCAATGGGTTCCAGGGCGCTGTAACGAGGATACCATGAACAATTATCTGACCAAATTAGAGATTGGATTGGAAATACTTAAACAGGAAAGCGAAGCGTTAAAACAGGAAAAAGCTCGGTTGGAAATTGAGCTGGAAACCACCCAACAGAAAAACAAAACGCTGGAACAGGAGAACATTCGGCTAGCAGCAGAACTTGAAAAAGAAATTGAAGAGGCCGGATGGCGAGGGAGTGGGCGATGACAGCAGAACAATATCAGCAAATGATAAAGTTACAAAACCAGTTGGCAATTGATGCCGACTCTCTCTTGCAGCAGTACAGGAAGCTAAGATTTTCAATATTCGGAGCGGGAGGAGACTTCCACCGCGACATGGCTTTTGATGAGGTTGACACTAACAACGAAGACCCAGGTTGGAACCCTCCCGAAGAGGACGAGGATGAAAACGGCAACTGGGTTTTTAATCCAGACCGAAACAACCCGAAGTATAACCAAGCCAAATGGGACCACAAAATGAAATACGGGGTCCTGAAGTACAAAGCGCATTTGGGTTATGAGTATGCGCATGACTATTACGAGCTGCCTTTTGCTTGGCTCTTTGATGACCGATGGCCGGAAAAAGCCATCGCCGCGCTAGAACGTGAAAAGCAAAAATTGGAGCAGTCTCTTTTGGACCTTGCACGTAAGCATGAGGCAGAAGATCTGGAAACACTTCAACGGCTGGTCATGAAGTACGCTCCAGCTATGATGGGCAAAACCTAAATAGCCACAAATGAATAATACCAAACTCATTATAGAAGCAATCAAAACGGCCCCAGTTTCAACCGGTAAGAAAGTTTACATCGTAGCCGAAACATGGAATGATGGCGAACTTGATCTTGTTGAACCGTTGGAAGTGTGGTCCAGCAAGAGCGCTGCCAATGGTCGTAAGCCCAAATTGAAACGCCATCTTGATAATGGTAACGACATCACAGTAATGGAATTCGACCTCGACACACCATCATTCCAGTAAGTAACAACAACGGAGATAAATATATCGGTATGGCAAAAATCACTAAAACTATAGCTGGCCGTATATTTGAATTTAGCGGTCCTGCTGAGAAACTCCAAGAAGCTTTCGAGAAGAAACGCAAGCAACTGACAGAAGACGCGAAGAGCACCAAAAGCGCCAAAAAGATAGCTGAACTGACAAAGCTTTGGGCAGGGAAAGATATCTACAAGTTCAAAGCCGTCGAAGATCTGGGTGACTGGGATCGAACCGACAAATTGTGGGCCAGGGCAGGAAAAGTGGTGCTGGGTTGGGAAGACGAAGATGATTATAATGAAGAAATGGGCAAAACCTTCCAAGTTTGGCTCTTCCCAAGCGAGGACATAGCGGGAGGTGACTGGGTGGAAAAAATTAAGGGAAGTAAATTGTCGGAGCAAGAAAAAGCTGCATACATAGCACAGTATGTGAGTAACCCTCGTAAGTTCATTACGGTTGGCTAACTAAAAGAACATCCTCTTCCAGAACATGCCGCGTGGGTCTAGGGCCTCTCGCGGCATCGCTGTATTTAAGGACTTGACAACGTCACACCTTCATGGTAAAATCATAGCAGACAATAAAGATACCACAGTTAAATGATTCAAAGAAAAGTATTTTCGCTCCGCAAGTCCAAATATCCCATTTGGAATGGTATCCCCCGGTTTGAAAAGTACGTTCCATCCGAAATCGACTTTTACCCTTGTTTTGTTAAACCGGAATTAGGACCATTTTATGATGGTGTTTGCAACCAAGAAGGCGGTTATGTCCAAGTATTATGTTTGCAATTACTTACCGGTGAATGGCGAGTAGCTATTTGGGGAGCCGATGATTATGGGTTCGAACGGGACCTGGAAGGTATGGAAGAGGCTCTTGCACTTTACAACTCAATTCAATGGGTTGACCGCATTCCCGATGACATGGAGGTATGTTAGAAGGTGAAGGAAAGTACCAGTAGAAACAGTGAAGTATTGGCCGATTTCGTTAAGTATTGTGAAGAAAACCCTGAACAACGGTTTTGGCAAGCTTTACGAAATTGGACTGATTATGATGCCGTGCTTGTGGCACGCTCTGGTTGTGAACCTGTCAGCACTTTTTATTGGGAAGGAAAGAATGCTCGGTAATAACTTAGCCTAAATATGTCTATGAATGCTAAATCAATTGTAGAAGCAGTCAAACTGCGCATGACTCCTGCCACTTCGTTAACCGAGGCTAATGGCACTCCTTTAACGGTTGCTGCACAAGCAGTTATTAAATTGCAGTCCAAAGATGACCCTAAATTTTGGGATTCCGAAAGTACGGCAATGTCTCCTGGTCTTAGGAAGCTAAAGAACGCTCTGGATACTGGTAATGACAAAGAAATTAAAGCCGCTGCTGTCGATTTAGCGAAAGAGGTCTATTCAGAAGGTAATTTTGATGATCCTACGTCGTTTGTCGCTGAAGTAATGAAAGCAGAGCCAGTTTTGGGTAAACTGTTTAAACTGGTGTTTGCTGATTTCAGCCGTTCACAAATGAAGAAAATTGAAGCCTATGGTGTTAAAGGTATGAAGAGCACCCCATGGCGCAAGATTTTCAAAAGCCATATTCATCTTCATAAATGGGCCGACAAAAACCAGGCTGAAGTACACGGCACACGTGATGCCGAAGACGGCATGGAATAGCGAGTTATTGATTGATCAAGTGCCAATAACTTGACATCGTAGGGCTTTTCGTGATAAAATGGTTTATTATGAAAATGCGCTGGAATATTGAAGTATACTCTACAACTCAAGCCGGTATTGTTGAAGCTTTGGAAGAGGTCATTAACAATCTTCGCAAAGGACAGGCTTACCTTAATTCGGCCAGTTCCAACTATGATTTGAAGTCAGGCCCAGGCAACGATGCTTCGGAAGACGAATTCCGAGCGCAAACCAGGGCTGCAATGCCAGCCAAATCAGTTAGCTGGAACTATGCGAAATGACACCCATCCAACGAGTTAAATCTAACCCCAGGCCGGGAGATGAAGTTCGTAACAAGTGGATCAAGTGCAAGGTGTTTGCAGTCACTAAGAAGCTTGATGAATCCGGCGAAATTGTGATGATTGTTCACATGAGTGTAGCTAATCAGAACATTAACGAACCCTATTTAACACGAGAAACTGAAGACCGCAAATGGGGAAATATGACGTTGAAACAATGGCAACGGTTTGTACCAGATATTTGCGAGGTTTTGGCCGAAGGAGCCGAATGAGCATTTCCAAACATTCTTTCGGCCTTTTGGTTTATTTGGCTGTAATAGCCATTCCGTTTATGTTAGCCACAATTATAGATAAGGTTGGGCCAATTTTATGTTGTAGATGACTCAAATACGCAATAAACTCAAGTTCGTCCGGTACGGCGGTTTATCCGGTGTGCCTCAAAAAGGATACGACCCCGCTTTTCCCACCTTTCATTCTCCCCCAGCCAGACGCGGCATCTATGCTTTTGTGTGGCCCTTCATAGAATTTTTCCTGCTCGGTAAAAACACATTTGATCAGCGCCGAATGGAGTGGATTCGTGACGACAAAGGTGTTGTGATTGATGAAAACCATCCTGAATTTAAAGACTGGTTGAAAAAAGAAAAATTTTCGACCTATCCGCGCAACGGCGTTTATGCATTAGCAACCCACAAAGATCCTGTTGCTTTTGAATACGAGGGTGAGCTTTGGCATCATCTTGAAATAAAACGCAACGAAACTTTGGCCAGCCGTGGTGGTTGGGTTTTGTCAGATTATTCCACTTATATTAAGGCCCTTCGTCGTGAAATCGGACGTAACGAATTGATGCGGAAACGCGAAGGGTATAGTTACTCCAAAGATCACCTGGAAGTTTTCATCGAGAAGATCTAACTGGGTATCGTGATCGTGGTTTCTAACTGGGTATCGTGATCGTGGTTTCTATCCAATTACGTTGTTCTGGATAGAACACACCGGCATGATCAGTTTCGATCATTGTTTGGCCGGATTTATCGTGCCAAACAAGCTCTTGGTTAAACAGTTTACTGGCAACTATTTTTGCCGCATGTAGAGTTCCTTGATAGGTGATAACAGCTGTTTGAAGGTCAGCATCAACAATTGCCAAACCCCAGTCATTTCGTTTGCTTTTATAAATCACCAAGCGCACTTTGATACCTCATAACGATTTAGCAGTTGACAGGTGCTCCATTAAGTGATACAATCATTTGTGAGCGTAAGAAAGCTAGCTTCTGAGGTCTGCCTTGGCGACCGTATTATTGGCAACACCAATTGGCTGAACATAAAAACCATCGCCATAAAACAACCGGATATTGAAGGTTTGAGAAGGAAAGACGAACCTTCTTACATTTTTGAGTGTGTGGACTTGTTTGGAAATTCGCGCACAGTTAGATGCCTCCCAAATGATTCTTTTGAGGTCGATTCCGAATGAAGAAATTTGTATTCACAAATCTTGATTTGCTGGTCATAAGTCATGGTGACAGTCAGGCGGCTGCACTAGCTGAAGAGTTATTGGCGGCACGTCAAGCAGTACTCCATGACAGTGAGACGTGCAATTGTGACCCGCAATTTCGTCATCGACGTAGCCCTGGTATTTGTGCTGTGGAACCATGCCACTATGACTATTTCCATAAAAAAGGCCAAACTCACAATCAGTATCATGGATGGAAAGCATGAAAGCATTTGCTGAACAATGTTTGTTTATCGCCACTGGTATTGGTTTAGCAGCAGTTTGCTTAATTGATGAATTTAGGCCTAAACCCAAAATATTTAAATATCAATTCCACCAGCTTGAGATGCAAGCTGACGGTAAAAACTATGAATTAGATGCTAAAACGATGGGTAAATGGGGATGGGAGCTAGTTCAACTTTCACAAGAGGGCAAATATTGGCTATTAATCTTCAAAAAGGAAACAAAATGACCATTTACAGGCTGCATGTTTGTTTTTCCGATGTAACTTCTATTCACGATTTCATAAAATATTACAGAAGTTCTGAAGCTCGTGAAGCAGCTATGATTCATCACGGTTGTTATTTACTAACAGAATGGCCAACGGATTGTAAGAAGTATCATCGAGACAATCCGATTCCGTGGCCCAATGGGAAAAAGGCCATGTCCTACGGCATCGACGTTGTTCAAACCGAAGACTGATGCGAATAGCCTACAAACTTCTTTCAATCAAAAAGGACCAAAGTTTAGGACCATTATTCATCAACCGTAAACAACGGATACCGGTTGGTGTGTGGTTGAAAGCAGAGAGCCACCCGACAACAGGATATGCGGTTAGACCTGGTTGGCACTGCACAGCTAAGCCGGTTGCACCACATTTGTCTAAAAAGGGACGTGTGTGGTGCAGGGTTTTGATTAAGGGTTACACGGAATTTAAACGGCCAGAGTCACAAGGCGGCAAATGGCTGCTGGCCGAATATATGAAGGTTCAAGAAGTTCTTAATTGCTAAGAATTGTCAGTGTTACTTGACATAAACCGTTTTAGCATGATAAAATCGTTGATATGGAAAAATTGCTTGACATAATCACAGCCAAAGAAAACGAACTGGCCAAGTTAAAGGCCGCTCAAATTTTGCTGGAAGATCCGGAAGTTATGGCCATCATCAGACAAGAATTGGCGACACCATCCGCTCTACCCAGCCAGTCTGTCGATAAACTTGTTTCAAGTCATGGAACGGTGGCATACCGCCAGCCCAATAGAGGGCTACAAGCGAACATTTTGAGATGTTTGTATGAAAGACGTGCTACTGGCATGGTCAGTTTAATTCATGTTACCAAAATGCGCCCCACGGCTATCGAGGCGGCTGTCAATTCTGCCGAAAAATCCGGTCTAATATGCAAAGACGCCAATGGTAGTGCGATAAGTTTAACACCTGAAGGTAGAACTCGTGCTGCCTGGTTTGTCAAAAATCCCGGTGCTAAGCTTTACGTCGCCACTCGAACCCACGCTACTTCTGTGTAATATTTACCAGTTGCTTGATACCAGGACGTTTGGATCGTCCTGGTTCAAGCCGTCGTTAATAATTCCGAATGGGCAAACATCTTCTTCAATTGCTTTTATCATTCGTTCTTGCATGATACCATGAAGATCTTGGTCCGTCAAGTCTTTGAAATATTGTTGATTGATTAACCAACCAAATATCACCAGGCACATCACCATGTCATCGTGCTTACCTTCTGTGGCGCGATAACTGCTGCCATGTAGTGCGAAAGAGGCTATTTCGGAAATGGTGTTGTGGTCTGGGATGATAAGCTGGTCGTTTTCAATTAGAGTTCTTAAAATATTACATCCTTGCCGCTTAACCTGGGCGTTCATTTTAACACCAAGCTGAATACGGCTACCAAAACCACCACCAACCACCTGTCCGTTAGTTCCTTTGGGGTTGACAATAATAACGTTTTCGTATTCCAAATCGTTATATAGACAGGAAGCAATCGACGGATCAGTGTTAATTTCTATCAACACGTAGGCCTGGTTGTATTTGTTGGCGATATTATAGATGACATCAGGAAATTGAATTGGATCAATCCAATTGTTGCGATAGCAAGCCACAATTCGATATGGCATCGCTGAAATGTCAATAACTTGAATAGCCGAAAAATCTCGCCCTTTGCCTTCTGACACGTCAACGATGGCTGCATAAGTGTGACCTGATTCTGGATAGGCATAAATGGACAAGCCAGCATCAGTGCGCCGTTTGGTGTCATCATTGAGTGGGATAGCTGTGATGGGAACACGCGGAATCAACTTGTCTAATGCTGCGCCCGAAATCAACGAGTTAGCAGCTCCCAAAAACTCGCAACCATATTCTTGACGGAATTGACCCTCGCTCGTGTTGGCAATCGTTTCGCGTTTCCAAGCTTCATCACGACCAGGAACATCAGTCCACTTGATTTCTATTGCCTTAAAATGTGATCTGTCTTTGGCATTGGTAGCCGTAGCCGACATCCACATTTTATGGAAAAGGTTCATTCCATTCGGGGTTGAAAGCACCACCATTTTAGTGGTTTTACCGGCTGACAACACTGGATAAACTGAGGTGTAAAAATCTTCAGCCATGTTATCCGGAACGAATGCGAACTCGTCCAACATGACTAAGTTGAAAGCACCACCACGAATTGCTGACGGTGATGTTGCAGCAGCTAAAATCTTGGAACCATTTTCTAGCTCGATATCTCCTTCATTCCACCGCAACACGCCTTGCTGCAAAAATTTGGGTAAATTTTCGTATGCCGTTTTAAATTTCTTCAGAATTTCACGTGCTGTTTTTTCTTTGTTAGCCAAAATTGCACAATTCATGTAGTCATTGAATAACACATAATGCAACAAAAAGGCAACAGTGGTTGTGGTCTTACCGACCTGTCGAGGCATTTTGCCGATAACAAAACGCTCTTTCAACATCAATTTTACCAGATCTTCCTGAAATTTCCACATTTCAAATGAAACAAGACCAAAATCAGGGTGGACAATTTTAACGTATTTACGGATAAAATATAAAGGATCTCTAACACAATTGATTACTTCTTGTGCTTCTTCCGGTGTAAAAACTGTATGGACGCCAGCGGCTTTTAATGCCTGGTTGCCGTTATAGCCTTTGAACAAATTAGTGATAATATTCGCCATCAGTTTTATTTACACGGGGTGAAGTTTTTGGTGTGGCCCATCAGAATGTTTAACCAGGCCGCGATAAAATGGCGGAGGAATCCACAAGTGATGATTTGGGTATTTGGGTGTGTATTCGTAAAACTCAACTAAATCATAAATTCCATCCATATATTTACACAAAAATCCTTGATGTGCTATAATGGCTTTTTATGAAACAACACGTCGTTAAAGTTCAGCTACCGTTGGCCACCAATGCGGATGTCCCATGTGCTCTGGTATATGATCAGAGGCGCACTATTGAAGGCGAATTCCCGGTTACCAAGAATTAGTCAACACTATGAAAGGTGAACCCAAAATGTTCTTTTATGCCACACTGGTTCCCAATCATAGACCGAAGGGAACATACTCAGTGAAACTTGGCAAACCAGCGCCGTGGCAAGAATGGTAGAGCCGCTGTCAAATACTTGACACCAAATATTTGGATGTGGTAAAATGGTTGTATGGCTAAGTATGCAACAATTCACGATTGCAGAGTCCAATGTTTGGGGTATGGTGGACCAAATTTACGCGGATCATTCGAAGTCCGTGTGGACGGTAAAGCGGTTTTTGCCCAAAGCGATACATGGATATCGGCGGATGGCGCTCGGAGACAGTGCGAAAAGATAGCTTTACTTTTGCAGGAAGCCTTTGATAGGGGAAAAGGAAAAAAAGCCCCCAAGAAAGAGGCTGCATTAAAGCACCTGCCATGAATCCTGGCCAGAAAGCCGACGCTATTGACATGTTGAAAAAACTTGATGGTGTTGCACCTTATGACAGAGGTAATCCCTGTCGAGGCGACGGCATTTACGCGCAGTCCATTCGAGACAAGTTTGGCATGTCCATTGACGCTCTGGGTAAGGCCAGCGGTTATGATACCGTAAAAGCTCGTTGGGAAGCACTCAGGAGCGACTTCCGATGAATCCACAGGTTGGTAGCAAAGTAACGCTCTTCCATGGTGGCACACCTGGATTTGGCAGCTTGAACTCATCTTTCTTGTTTGAAGAGGGCTACAGGGGCCAAACCTTAACAATCGAAGCCGAAAGCGGGAACGGGAAATATTGGAGGGTAATGCTTCCTTCCGGCTACAAGCTGGGCATCCACCGGGGTGACATCGCACAAATCTTCCCAAATACTTGACACCGAATATTTGGATGTGGTAAAATGGTTGTATGGCGATTGACACATTCACAAAAGCGGAATTTGAAAAAGCCCTCCCGGTTCGCACCGATAACGGCCAACCAACTTGGACAAGCCTGGGACTGTTCGAAGGCGAGTTCTCTTACCTGGTTCCAGTGACCGCTGGTGCAGCTATTATGATTCGGTCCAGCATTGGTGAATCAGGAGTCTCGGCTGGCACTGGCAAAAACTCCATTCGGCTCTGGCTGGTTGATCCTATCACATACAAGCCGGTTGGTTCCAAGCTCAACGCCTTCACAAATCGCACACCTGGTTGGCAAACTCGTGTAACGGAGCAAATGCGCTCACTCTGGCGGTTGGCAAAACTGGTCAAGCCCTGCTCTTGCGGTGGCACGGTGGGTATCTACCGCGTCAAGAAAACCACCAGTCCGCTTAAGGGCCGGATCTTCGTAGGATGTTCGAATTTCGGGTGCCGTGCAACCAAAACACAGTGGACCACCATCGACAGCGACGGCACGCTCAGCCTTTCATTTTCGGCATATATGCCGGTGTTGGGTGCTGGAAGGTAATATGGAAAATCGTCTTATCGAACGTTTACACCTTGTCGGTAGCAGCTCTAGCGGTAGTGTCCCCTGGGTTTATTATGAACTGTTGGGAGTCGCCCTAGGAGATTTTCCGGATAATGGTGAGTCAGTGGTCATCCAAGTGGTGAACGCAATTCGTGAAGAGTTTGGCCTGGGTTTACCAGAGGCATACGCCATATGGAAAAACAGAACTCTAGAGCTGGATGCTTGACACCAAATATTTGGATGTGGTAAAATGGTTTATGGCACAACAAACAGCAGCAAGCGTTTTGAATACTTTGGTTGACACTCCCAGTGGGTTGATCCCAATGAGTTCTCAAGAGGCCGTAACGTTGTTTTACAACAACAAACATGACTTTTCTTTCGTGATGGCCCCATACAACATCCGCAAAACAGCTATGCATGACGGGAAACGATTGGTGGCGGCTCCGCCCACCGCATGGTCCGGATCGCGCTAGGGAGAAGTATGCTGAAACAATGGCCTGAAAACGAAAAGCAAATAGTTCCTTTCGAAGATTTGATTAGCCCGGTTGTGGATGCTGTTTTTAATGTGTACGAGCTGAAACGAAAACACGAAGACGGCATCCCTTACGACGGGTATAATATAGGCAAAACAAGCCTTGCCGGTAGCCACGACCCACAGGTGTTGCTGGAAAAAGATGGTCTTGAATATTGGGCTGAAAGAGGATTAACACCAATGCATCTTCTACTGACGGTTGCATTCCAGCTTGGTATGGAACAAGGAATTCGGCTGAACAAAGGCGGAAAATAATATGGCCTGTGACAAGTATTGCCATCCCGAACGGGATGAACATTCCGAAGAGTGCACCAAGTCGGCCTGGGATTGCCGTGGTTCCGGTTGGAATAGCTGCAACCTAGACGAACCTATCGCGGACATGACCCACGATGACCGTATTGCGCTGTTAATGAAATGGAAAGCGTTGGCCGAAGCTGCCGGTATGGTTTAACTTGACACAAGAACACTCGTATGGTATAATGGAGTTCCATGGCCATCACATTCCAAAACGTTTCTAAAAACGAATTACTGGGAAATTGAAATTTGAAACCGGAAGCTGGTATGCCAAGTAAACGAATAACGGCGTTGCTTGCAAAACTTTCGTTGTTTTTCTTTGGTTGTCCTGAATGTGGTGGGACCGGAATTGAGTATAGCGGCTGCTGCCATTGTGGAATATCTATGGAAGGTCATTCTGATTGGGACAATCATTCCGCACTCGAAATGACTCGCCCTTGTCAAACATGTACAGCGCCGGTTGAAAAAGACTTGGAAGATTATTGGGACAGTTGGTTGAAAAATGATGAAGCTTGAACAAATTGGGTTTTACACCCTCACCGATCAACGGGCGGCGACAGCCAGCCAATTTTCTAAGTTATCTCGATGCGAGCTGCTGCTGACCAGCAGGTGCAATTTTCGTTGCCCGTATTGTCGTCAAACTGGTGGTCCTGATATCAAGATGGAAGACGCCAAAGCCATTGTCAGCTCATGGGCCAGCCATGGGTTAAAGGCCATTCGGTTTTCTGGTGGGGAGCCAACTTTATATTGCGGTTTAGTTGAATTGGTGGCTCTGGCTAAACGTGAAGGAATTGAACGGATTGCAATTTCAACCAACGGTTCCGCTAATCCCGGCTTGTATACAAAGTTAATAGCAGCTGGTGCTAATGACTTTTCGGTTTCCCTGGATGCATGTTGCGCCGAAGATGGTGACCGTATGGCCGGTGTCGTTAAACCATCATTTCACAGAGTGGTAGAAACCATCAAGTCTCTTTCAACTCGTGTTTATACGACGGTTGGTGTGGTCCTGACCCAAGATAACGCCAGTCAAGTTGGTGAAATCATTCGTTTTGCCGATTCATTGGGTGTGACCGACATTCGTATTATTCCAGCGGCTCAGTGCGATGACCGATTGCGAAATGTTGAAATCAGCTCCGAAATGTTGGCCAAATACCCAATCCTCCAATATCGTATTGACAACGTGTTTGCCGATAGGCAAGTACGAGGCCTGACTCATCAGGACCCGCATCAATGTGGCCTGGTCCTGGATGATATGGCAATTTGTGGCAATCAACACTATCCGTGTATCATATACCTCCGTGAGGGCGGAAAGGCCATCGGTGATGTTGGTGATATGGCGGTAATGCGAGGGGAGCGACAAGACTGGTATGAACGTCATAACACCCTTCTGGACCCGATATGCTCAAGAAATTGCCTGGATGTTTGTGTCGATTACAACCGCAAGTTTGCTCAATTCCACAACTTGACTCGGGGTTGTTTGACTGGTTGCACTGGCGTGCTGGTTCCCCAACCAGTGTCTTCGGACTCGCTTGTCGCTATCCAGACCTAACGTCTGCTCAAGGGTGCCGGTTATTGCGACAGTATGCAATTGGGTGGTGCCTGGGCGAGAGACTGATATGTAGGCCAAAATCCAACACAGTGGCAGTTATGTTCTTTAAAGATTGCCACTTTTGGTTTCATCTTGAGAAAAGAGAATTCGAGGAAATATTTGATGACACCGTTAGAAAAAGAGCTGTTTGAAAAAATCGTTCGAGCTAAAGTGAAACTTGAAGGTGCTCAGAAATCACATTCATCGACATGCCCCGCCGATGATGGGTTTGGAGCATGTACATGCGGAGCGTCATCAACAAACGCTGCTATTGGTTCTGCACTCCGAGAGTTATGTTAAGCCGCGCGTGAATAAACTAGTTGACTAGACCGGCGAATGTTGGTCTTATCGGGGTTTTGAACAGTTTCAATATACTTACCTAAGTCAAATTTTGTCTCGCCGTTTTTGGAGCTTAGGTTTTTCGGATTCCATTGCACAAAAGAACCAAGAACACCGTTGCCCTTATCGTATGCGTTTGCGAAATCGTTATTCGCTACATGGCCGATAGTAAAAATTCGTGGGTCTATCGTAAAATTGGTGAGCCAAATTTCATCATGCTCACCAATTTTAGGCTCTGAATTGGGATGAAACAAGGCTTTCTTCAAGGCTTCGCTGTGCTCCAGTACCAAATCGTCTAAAATGTTAAGCAACCGTTTGCAAACGAATTTTACCATGGCAATATAAAATGGGCTGGTTTCTTGTTGTCTGACAGCCCCGCGCACAAAATATGGCCAATAGGTGTCACGAAAATGACAATCAGGAATTGTGTTGTAATCAATAATGGTTGCACCGAATTTGGTAGACACACGAAAATCAGCCCCATTAATTTCACCAGCATTAGGAACTTTACTAATAACATCATCCCAGGAAATTAGCTTATTTTTAAACTGAGGCTGCTTGCAAAAATCGGCAATAACTTCTGCACGAGCTTTGTCAATTTCATCTATTATGCTTTTTAAATTTGATGCTGCTTCATCTTTACCATGGTTAGGTAACTGCTGGGCCAAATGTTTGAGACCAACCCAGCGACTTCCGTCTTCGCTAGAATGCTTAGACATTGCATCGAAAGGAACTTGTAATGAAAGCGAACCTCGTGCATAACAAAGAACACCACCTTGACCTTGGATAACGCCTGGGCCGACTTTTTGCGGATTGGGGAACACGGAAAATGATACTTGGTTGGTTGATTTACGGTTTTGTGTACCAACCAGTTTTACCAAACCGGCAATATCACATATATGGAAACCGCCCATTTGCTCTTCATCATCTAGCACGCCGGGGTGAATGGGAATCATATATTCATTCTTTTGGTCAAGAAGAAGTGAATTTATTTTGCCATCGAAGGCAACTTCAGAATAATGTGCTTCTTTTAAAAACTGAATGAATGTTAGCATGGCGTTTAGAATATTTAGGCCAATATATCTTGACAAACATAATTGAGATCTGATACAATCGGAAAGGTGACCCGCATGTTGAAATACGAATGCAAACGTAATGGAGACATCAGCTATTATCAGGTGAACTGTCCATTGGGTGTTACTGGAATATTGTATCGGCATGCTGCTTGGTATCGTTGTTCTTCACGGCGTCCCAGCCCATTGGCAATATCTTTAACGCAAATTCCCGGTGTAACTTGGGTAGGTATTGGCCGAGAGTTTTTATCGATAGGTAAGACCCCGGCAATGGAGTGGCCAGAAATTCATGAATCAATAGTTTCGATTTTAGAGAGCGTGGAATGAACATTTTCATATTGGATGAGGACATGGAGAAATACCAGACTGGTGGAGATAAAACATGATAACACCAAAAGAAGAACTAAAGACTGACCTGGAAGGCGCTGTTTACCAAGCAGCAGTCAAATATTTTGAGCGGGGTGAACACCGCGATATCCTGCGTGGCAACGGCCATCACATGGCTCAGGAACTGGTAAGGCACGCTGGGGAAATTTTCGAAAGGCATGCCGTTAGACAACCCTTGATTCAGGAGTTGCAGGAAGAGGCATCCGGAATGTCCGTGGACCAGGTATTTCCTAGCGACTAACATGAAAGACCTGGAATTTCATAAATGGAAAGAGGCATATGTTAAATCATGCCTCCCCAACAAACCGGATATCGATGAAATGGTTCGGAAGGCTTTCGAGGCCGGTTTCCTGGAGGGGTGTATCACTCAAGCCTTTAATGGCAGAATGGAGGTAATACATCAATATTAACAGTTCTGAAATGACGTTCGATCGCATCTGCCAGTTTCGCCTTGGTACCGGTGACACCGTTGTATTCAAAGACGATAAAAGAGCCATCATCGGATACCGATCTGACATTCCTGGTGGCCGGTTTTATCTGAAAGAGGTCTAAACCCTCCCAAACTTGACACAAATGGCCTGAGTGTGGTATAATGGTTTTAATGGCTTCTACTCCAATCACACTCAGTCCGGAACAGTCGGCTGCACTTGGTTTTGTATGCACTGGCAGGGGCAATGCGATTATTGAAGCGGTAGCAGGTTCGGGCAAGACCTTCACACTGGTCGAGATGTTGAAGCTCCTGCAGGGCTACGCGGATTTTGTAGCGTACAGCCGTGACATTGCTGATGAAATCGACGCTAAAGTCCAGGCCATCAAAGATCTTCTGAAGTGCAAAGCCATTGTCAACACCTTCCACGCATTTGGATTAGGTACGTTGCGTGGAACGGCCAAATACAAGAAAACTCCCATCGACCAGGACCTCAAAATCAAGCGTTTGCTTGAAGAAACCATCAACACCAAAACCAACACGATAGGCGTCCCAAAAGAACTTCGCAGCTTTGCCGTTAGAGCATATAACCTGTCGCGTCAGTGGGGAGCCGGTATTGACGGCATGGGGTTCGCGTTCAGCAACCGCGAAAAATGGCTGGAACTGGTTGAACATTTCGACCTTCGCGATGAATTTGAGGACGAAGATGGCAACCTTCCTGAGAATGTAGAACGTTTCGTCGAACAGGGTTGCACCTGGGCTGTCTTGATGATCAGATACGGCATTGAAATTGCCGAAGAAGTCATTGATTATGAAGACATGATCTACTTGCCGCTGCGCCTGAATTTGCGGATTTGGCAGAATGATTGGATTCTGGTAGATGAAGCACAGGACTTGAATCCGACACGTCGTGCCTATGCACGTCGTATGCTCAAACAGAATGGCCGTGCAATTTTTGTGGGTGACCGCCACCAGTCCATTTTCGGGTTCACCGGAGCTGATAGCCGCAGCTTCGACAACATCAAAGCCGAGTTCAACTGCATTGAACTCCCGCTGACCGTCAGTTTCCGTTGTGCTCGCAAAATCGTTGAATATGCCCAACAATGGAACCCGCTCATCCAATCATCACCGGATGCCCCTGAAGGTGAAGTTTTGTTCATCGATCAGGCTGAAATCTATGGCCAGGGCCTAACAATTGCCGATGCTGTTATCTGTCGCAACAATGCCCCGCTTGTTTCGATGTTCTTTGAATTGTTACGCAGAGGCATTCCAGCCCACATTGAAGGCCGCGATTTCGCTGACCAGTTGTTGAAGTTCATCAACAAATGGCGCACTGCCGATTCTATTCCATCGCTCGTCACCAAAATGACGAACTACAAGGAAAAAGCCATTGCCAAAGCTCAGGCCAAGGGCAAGGATACCAAAGCAGCAGAAATCGCTGATATGGTTGATTCGGTTCTGGCCATCATTGATGCGCTGCCTGATACCGCAGTGTTGGTAGATCTCAAATCCAAGATCACCTTGATGTTCCACGACGAAAAGACTGGTGAGAAAGTTCCCACCCTCACCCTTTCGACCTCGCACAAGGCTAAAGGCCGCGAATGGAACCGCGTTTTCTGGCTTGGCAAGAATCGTTACAATCCGTCGCCTTTTGCACATCAGCCATGGCAAATGGAGCAAGAAGATAACCTGTGCTATGTGACTGCTACCCGCGCCAAGCACACCCTGGTAATCGTTAGAGTACCGATTCCACCGCGCAAGAGGACCAATGTTTGATACACCTGATGGGCGAATGCCGAGGCCACGTTTTGGTTATCCAGGTTGTCAACACTGTGGTGGCCGAGGTGAATATTTTGCTGCCGGTATTTACTCATGGATTGAATGTTTTTCGTGCCACATGAGAAAGTGTAAAGGTGAGAAGAGGCCAAAATGATGGATTATGTTTGTGCTAGTTGTGGTAAAATGACTGACGATTTTTACAAGCGTTGCCCGAGGTGCAACAGCGCTAGAATCGTTACCGTGAAATTTGCCGAGCAGCATCTTGGCCCGAACTGGTATGAAGAATGTTTTGGAGAAAAGACAAATGAACCTAAAGACAGCTGAATGGATCGTAGATGCACTTATTGCGGACCTTTCAGACCGTGGTGGTATCGGTTCTGAATGGTGGCAAATTGACAGTGACATTCGGGACGAAATTCGTGAAACATGGATTTCAATCGTGATGCAATCGTGAGGGTGTATGAGAATGATCCCACATCAGTTACTCCTCAATCGCGGCCTGAAAACGGCCTTCAGCAAGCCAATCCTAACCAACCTCAATGAATGAATGGTATCGGCTCGTAGTCGAAACTGGCCAGAAGTGTTGGATATGTTGACGGAAACAAGACGGGCTATAAAGAGATTACAAACATGAAAAAACTTCAAAAGTCAATTCATAAGTGGCATCGCAAGAACTACCCCAACGATGATGCCAAGGACGCGCTCCTTGCCGTGGGCGAGGAGTTGGGCGAGCTTATGCGGTGCCAGGTTAAGCAGACCGGCAAAATCCGAGGGACGTTTGAACATTGGCAACAGGAAAAGCATAAAGAGGTTGGTGATGTCTTGATTGGCCTCATCAATTATTGCGCCTGGGCCGGTATTGATTGGCAAGTGGTATTAAAAGACCGCTGGGCCACAATTTCACAACGAGACTTCATCGCCAATCCAGAAACCGGTGGCCGTGAACAAGAGGATGATGATAACACCGATCATTTCGCCGCGCTTCTTGGTTCCCGGTTTTCGAACGGGAAAAAGGTTGTTGCCAGTCATTTTGCAGAGCTTCTTGAAACTGGGAAAAAGCTGGGAAAAGTTGCCGCCCCGGTTAGCTGTGCTCTTCCAGATAAAGATGGTGGCTGGATTTACTATGACCGATTTGGTAAAGATTATGGGCCATGGATGACCAAAAAGGAAGCCATGACTTTGGGGCCGGAACATGCCAAGAAAGAAGCCAAAACACTAAGGAAAGGGTAAAATGCCCCGACCACCCATGATTTGCGCCGTTTGCGGTGCACCTCAGAGCGAACTGGTAAAAGCTGTAAATGACCCGTATGAACAACTGGTGGAATGTTTATCATGCGGGTTTGTAATCGGACGTGCGGCATGTATAGCCGTAGCTAAAGCTAAGGAATTGACACAACAATGCTTGTGTGGTAAAATCGAAGAGCATGAACGAGCCGAACAAGTTTGACCCGAAGAACCACCAGTATGGCACACACCCAACCTACACGGGTGCCGGATGTGCTGTCTGTGGGAAACCAGAGCCTGGACATCAGCCTACTCCACCGCCGAAGGTGCCGAAAAATGACGCGCATTGAAAAACTTATTGAATGTTTGCAAATAGCCACTCGATATGATGGCGAAATAGATGCCCAACATGATGTCATTTATTTTAGCGGACCGGACCCAGAAAGTGGCGAAAACCCCGATGACATCAAGAGGCTTGGCGAGCTTGGTGCTCATTTTGCAAGTGATTGTGATTCCTGGGCATTTTTCACATGACGGCTAGCCAGAAAAGCCGAGTCAGCCGAGGCTATCCAACGGCCAAAGATAGAAAAATATTGATGCGGTGGATGGTTAAAACCGTTGGCATGTCAGAACCGGAAATTCGTAAGTTCTTTTGGGACGGCTTGTGTCACAAAGCACCAAAGTTTTTGCCGCCAGCCAAACGATGGGCTGAATATCAACTCCAAATCAAGCAGCGGAGGTTGTATTGCTAAACTTAGATGGTATCGAGTTAGACCGTTGGGAAAAAGGCATCGACCATGACCCTCGTTCGCAGAAGATTGTGAAGGCATTAGAAAAGATTGACTTCCAAGCGTTCAACAATTATTTTGACTGGCAAACCGGTGGAGATGGTGACAACGGTGAGGCTTTGATGTATCAGCTCGACGTTTATTTTGATTTGTTGGACAAAGGACGCATATGAAAACCGGCATTCCTTATTACATTTGGGGTAAAGGTGGAGTGCTGCTCCATTTTGATGTCGTGTCGTCATAATTATGATTTGGGTTGATTGGGTTTGGCCATTATTAGTCATACGTCGAGAAGACCGCGAATGGAAGGAACAGTTGAAAAAATGGACCAGATAATTCCGATACCCACAATCGACAACATTTCCGAGGAAATTTACAGCCAGATAGGTGAAGCGCTGTACCGTTATATTCAAAACGACTATCGTCGCATGGAACCAGGAGAACATAAAACCGGCGATCCACAAGTTGAATTTTTCGATTTTTATCGCATGGATGCCATCAACTGTTCAGCGTGTGGCTCATATTACCATAAAGATGGCACACCGTGGTTTGATTTCGAATTAGAGGACGGTAATTGGAACCCTGGGTTCAAACGCATTACTGAACCGGAGGACCTGTCGATTCCAAAGCACTATGCCAGCATCCGGTACTTTGTTCCTGATCTTTATGCATGTGATTTCAGGAATGACGAGGCATACCAAAAAGCAGTAAAAGCGCTCGAAACAAGAATCAAAACTGATCCGGAGTTCATATCGAAAGCCAGCGGTTTAAATTATGATTCTTATTTCGAGCCAACCAGTAAAACCAACCTGTATTACAGAGAGTTTGCTACCAAGAACAAGCTAAGGATTGAAAGCAAAACTATCGAAGTAGAACGCTAGTCCCTGGCCTTAATCAAAGTGTTGTCGGACAGAACCCAGTGACCAGGTCTGTTCATACTGACGTATTCGATAACGCCTCTGAGCTTGCCTTCTAAGAAACGAATTTGGTATTCTATGTCGCGAATCATTTGAAGTGCCGATTCATCCAAGTCGATAGCATCATCGTCTTGGTCGTCGTCATCAAAATCATCATCGTCATAATCTTCATCTTCATCTTCTTTATCATCGTTTGCTTTCTCAGCGATTTGGCTTTGAATGGCTTTCAGAGCGTCTTTCAGCGCATTTTGGTCTACTGGTTCAAAGCCCAGTATTGGATGGCTCAATTCAGGTGGCGCATCCATTATTGGTTTGGCTGATGCACCACAGTATACGCAGTGCCTTTCAGCACGAATTTCATCCATTGCTTTTTGGATGTTAGATTTGGTTTCGACGTTTGAAGCAAGATCAGTGTTGAGGTAATCACCGGCCTTGATGTCAGTCATCATTTTATTAGTGATCAAAGGAATATTGTCCTCAAAATCTTGAATTGTGGAAAGGGACACTAATGACGGCGTCCCAGGAGTCATCTTAGTTGCTGATTGCATGCAACGATTTATATGATGGCTTGTAAGGCCCATCACCGTTGATACAATCGAAACAGATATCTCTGAGAATAGTCATACCGTCTCCATCGATTTCACCGTTATCGCAATAGAAGGTCTCGTCGATTGGAACCGTCATTTTACATTCGCAACAAGTTGTCATATTAGTACCTATAAAACGCAACCAGGCCAGCCCCGCTGGTTGGAGCTGCTACAAATGATACAGCAGCTCCAGAAAGTGTATAGGCAGTGCCGCGCATTTGTAAAACACCGTCCAAAAATAGCTGCAAAGATGCCACTGGACGAGGGGTGTGAGCCAACGTAAAGTTTTGATTGGCACTATCAATGGCCCCAGTTGGAACTTCATCATCGACGAAATTCGTGCTGGTGGTTACTGCAAATACCACAAATGATAACGGGGTGGCCCCGACTGAAATAGCACCGTTGGTTGCTAAAACAAATGCTGTACCACCGTTTGAAGTTCCTTCATCGATCCAAACAAACATACCAGGGTTAATCTCACCTGTTTGATTTGCATCCAGAGAACGTGTCAAAGCTGCGGCTGGGCCGTTGAAAACATATATGCCGTTATTTTGGGCTAGTGTTTGGTCTTTAACAAGAATTCTGTCGCCATTTACCAACGATACACCATCAATCAAAGTGCCTGGACCAGAAAGCGTAATGTTGGCAACGGTGGCCACACGGCATGCTGTTTTGAAATTCAGGCCAGTTGCCAAACTGTCTACGTATTGTTTGGTGGCGGCATCATCAGAGAGCGTCGGTGCACCAAGGCCAGTTAATTTATGGCTGTTTAAAGCAATATCTGCTGTTGGCAGAGCAAACGCCGAAAGTGGCATAGCTTGAATGACCCCAGCTAAACCAGAAATTTTGCTGGACGGAAGGGTTGGGATATCGCCAGCAACTAAAGTATCGCCATTCGTTGCCTGTCCTCTGCTGTTTACGGTGATTTTCGTGAAAGTCCCGACCTGCACGCCGGTATCAGCTACCTCGACTAGCGTCCTGTTTCCACCCGCGTCGTCTGAAACCCTAAAAGCAGTGCCAAAATCAACGGTGTTACGTTGTGTTTTAACAACGGAATTACTGGAAATAACCTGGTTGGCAATATTGGAAGGTAAAGCGTCAATTTTAGTTTTATCAGACGCTGACAAAAAGCCGGATGTTGATTCAGAAGCATCTGAGTGACCATGGATTTCTTTGGCCAATGGGACCCCACCGGCATCCGCGCCGTTGTGAACAGAAACAGTCCATTTAGTGGTATCCACTGTAAGTTCACCAGGCAATCCAGTGAAGCTCTGGTGTTCTGTGGTGGTTCCTCTACGACGTTGTTTGGCAATACCAGCCGCCAAACCACCATCGTCTACTTCGATACCCGAGCTGGCTACGGTGCTAACGCCATAGCTTTGTGTCCGAACGTAATGCAATGGAACATCAGCTGCAAATCGGCAGACTTGCGCTCCCCACACGGAAATTTGTAGACCGCTGGCCGTATAAGTGAGAGCACCGTCTGAAGGAGCAATCATCACTTCCATTTTGAAGTGTGAACCACTCACGGCTGCCACTAACACCATACAACGGAACCAACCGTCGCCCATCGGCACCATCATGGCTTTGGCGGCATTTCCAACAGTACCAACTACGCCATTAACAAGATCAAACCAGGCTGTTTTGGTGGTATCGATAGCAGTGTCTTCTCCAACCGAAATCCACTGCGAGCCGCCTTCTGCTTTAGCATAAATGGACCAAACATAGCCAATACCATTAGCTGGAGTTCCGTCAAGTGAACCGCTTACACCATGTGAACCAGAACTGGTGCCGTCTTGAATGATTCGAGCAGTGGCATTTCCGTCAGGAGCATTGCCGGAAATTGTGACGGTTGCACCGCCGAGCTTGTTCCAGGTGCCCATTTCGAAGGCTTCACTCCACGTCACGAAATTTTCATAACGTTGCAAGCCGGAAAACTCTGCATCATGAACCCATTTGCTGACTGCAGAAAGCTCTGCCACAACTTTATTGTGATGATAAGCCGTAATGTATTGGTTGACATCTACACCAGAAGTATGAGTAACGGCTGACGTACCAGCAAATCCACGAATCAGCCCCGTGAAAGTGTTGCTGCTGGTGCCAGTGGCGAGGATCAACTCGTTCTCAACCGCCAACAGCGTTGGCAACACAAAACCGCTGACCGATGCCACATCCATGGTGGTTTGATTATTACTCATGGATGAACTAAGCGTCGTGAAAGCATTTTCGCTGGCTATCGTAAAATCTACGTCACCAGGCGCGGCGTATGGAAATGAGGCTGTAATTGGATTAGACATATCTTCTTTTGATATTTATAGATTGACTCGTCGGTTTAAGCAATGCTAAAATAATTACATGGGTGCTTTTGACGGATACAAACTTCCAAGGCCAATTCATGTTATCGATGACTCTGTTTACATTCCAAACCAGTCGGCATTTTGTTTTTTTAAAGATTTTCAGCAAAAAGACCTAGAAAAATTGTATGAGGATGCATGCATGAAGATGATGACACAGTTTGGGTTCCGAATGAACGACCAAACCATGGCCATATAGGGTTAAGCACCTGGTATGTGAAAGCATTGATAGAAAACTTAAACAAAGGAACAAATCATGGAAGATAATGTCATAAAAAGCGGTCCTTTTGCGGGACGAAAGATAGAGTCAGCGCCGATTGATGAAATCGAGCTGTACGGCGAATTTGCTGAATCTTTCATGGAAAAGATTTTCGGGATTGACTCATTTTTCATTACCGATGAGTCCTCTTTATGGGATTTCGGTTGGCAGCGCGAAACCATCACAGCCAGCATTTTCGAACAATATGGTGTTGATGTATCGGACATCAAGAATGGCAACTTAGTAGCCGTTTTTAAAAGGATTAATAATGGAACAGCTGATGGTCAACAATGACTGAAATAAAGGAACATAAACTTACATTACGTGGCCGCGTTCTAGCACCTGGGTGGCCCGAGTGCGTTGATACTGAAACATATCTGTGTGCGGGTAAACTAATCAAAATATGCGAGCATCCTTATTGCCAAGTACACAATGTGGCATTTTATAATAAGTGGAACACTTGACATCGAATATTTCAATGTGGTAAAATGGTTTTATGACATTGACTGAACAGGCCGCTGAACTTGGAGCCAAGGCGTTTCATGCTGGTAAATCTTCGGTGCCGATCCACGACCCCGAATACATGGAATTGATGAAAAGCAACCCCGACAAGTCAATCGGCAGTAGCCTTTTAATCGTCACCGCGTGGACCAAAGCTTGGCATAAAGCCAACATCGATGCGCCCGTTCCCGGCTTGGATGCCTACAACCGCACGAAAGGCAAGAACTAAGATGATCTTGGCATTGTACGAGCGGTTTTTTGGTTGCTGGCATGACTGGAAGTTCATCAATATGAGCACAGGCGATGGATATATGGATTGCCAAAAGTGTACAGAACGACGTATGTATGTCAGTTGCTCTCTTGGAACGGTTGTAACACCTGGTAAAAGGGTATGTCCGTCATGTAAAAAGGATTGCAAATGGTCAACACCTACAAAATCAGCGTAACGATTGAAATCGAAGTTGAAGCACCTGATATGGATGAGGCACTTGACTTGAAAAATCACCCACATACCATCAAATATGCAGAAGGCTCCATCAATATGTTGGGAGTCAATATGCCGATCCCAATTTGTGTTGACGAGTTTGAGCTGAATTTGAAATACATGGACTAAAGTATGGCTACTATCAAAGCAAGATTGGCTCGTCCCAAACAAGACTCATATGAGTTCCGTTTCTTTGAGTTTGATGTGTTTGGCTATGCGGACCCAAACGATTTTAAGTCAGACGTTGTCTGGTATTACATCAACGATAACGGGCTTGTCCAAAACATCAATGATTTAAAACCTCCGTCCAATCATCATCGGCTGATTGTGGCCCCGTGCATCACAGAACCAATATACCTAGTTGTCTGCGCTAAGTGCAAAGGGCTACACAAGCCAGACATGGCATGTTCGTGGTGCCGGTGTTAGGCTCCAAATCGAGGGTTGTTCAACATCGAGCCAACTGTGCCATCAAATCCGGCGTGTGTGATAACTTCGATAGCAACCTGTTTGACCAAAGCGGTGGGAATGGCATCATGAATAGCTTCTGGTGCCACCACGTTTATCAATACCTTGGGTATGCCACTATGAACGGCTTCTGCGGCTAATACTGACACCAAAGCATTTGGCGTGCCATTGTGGGCGGCTTCAAAAGCCATTGCGCTAACCAAGGCATATGGGTTGCCAGAGCTAGCCATTTCAATAGCTGATTGTTGAATGCGATCACGAGCCAAGCTGGGTTCTGTTCTCTGCCGAATTGCTTCTACCGCAATTTGCGTGGCCCGAGCCTTGGCAACATCTCCGCCAGCCAAAAACTCCCCAGCTACTTGGCTCACTACCATTGCAGCGCGTGAATTAGCCAAAACTTCTATAGCTACCTGTTGAACCACACCAGTGTTAATACCGGTGCCTAACGCTTCGACAGCATCCTGCTGGAGCGCAACATAATTGGCCAGCTTCAAAGTTTCAACTGCAATTTGCGTGGCCCGAGCTTTGGATGCTTTCACACTCAATACTTCAACTGCAATCTGGCTTGCCCGTGCCGAAGGGTTTTCACTACCAAGAGTTTCAACTGCAACTTGCGTGGCCCGTGCCGCTAAGGACGAACTTAAAATACCAAATTTTTGGATAAGCTGCCCGACAGATGAGCTGGTGCCGACACCGGTTTTGCCGGAAGCTGTGAAACTGAGTGTATCGCTGATAGTAGTATTAAGCGATGAACGACTGGAAATACTGAATTCAGCAAGATTCTGCGGAACAGAATCCCATGCAAATAGAGGTCTTGGTTTCGAACCTGGGTCACGCAAAATTTCCAGGCCCTTTTTGCATTCCATATAGCCAAGGAAGCCACCTTCAGAGTTTCCAACTTGAGAGCCAACCGTGAAAGAACCAGTAGGCATCGGGGATTCCTGTCCGGTTTCAAATGCGTCAATCCAAATAGCATAACCGGCTTCCAAGGCGTTCTTGGTTGGTGCGAAGGTTGCAGCTGAAGTAGCCGATACATTCAAACTATCATACTTGACCTTGCCCACCATCAAATTTCCGAAAGCTTCACCAGTCGCTACACCTGTGAAAGTTACGAACTGATTATACATGGGTGATAATGCGCCCATAGCTTCCGTGGTAGCGATACCGGCGGGTTGGATATTGGCAAACTGTGTAATGGAAAGCGTTCCAAAAGCTTCTTCGGTTGGGATGCCGGTGAATATAGCCGATTGTGGCCCAACGGCCACGAAGATATATGAGAGCCTCACGGAACCTAGTTCCATACGGCCTAGACGTGCCGAGGGGTTTAAGTTACCGAGAGTATAAGTTCCATCGACCGCAAATATATCGCTATAACCAAGCCGTGTTACTCCCAAGGCCATAAACCCAAGCATTGACGACTCATCGATATTAAATGAGCTGGCTGGCAAAGGAACATCAAGTCCCAAACGTGCAGCACCACCTAATGCAAAACCCAAACGAGCACTTGGGGTATATTTTCCGAATGTAAAAATATTGGAGGAAATTCGACCAGCTGAACCCATTGCCGCTTCTGAAGCAATTGACTCCTGATTTCCGAATATTACATATGGGACAATAATAACCGTGCCGTGCTTCAAAGTTGGTGGTGTTACACCATTCACAGTGAGATAGGTAGCCGATGCGCCACCGCTCCAGGTAACTAAGTTATCAGTCGATGTTTCTACTCTGGTTTGCCCCGGATCTAAGGCATCGCCGTAAAATGTTCTATCGAAATAAAGCTTCCAAGTTGTTCCGCCTTCATATAAAACACATGGAGCTTCGGAATAAGGTTCAGAACCAAAATAATTGCCGGAAACATATACTGCATTATCGTATGGCCCGAGAAGGCTTGTGGATGTAACATAGAAAATTGCACCATTGTTATTGGTGAAATAACAATAATAAACTCCGTTATATTTTCTGAGGCATGGGTCAATACAAACACTCAGCTGATTAAATGAAGTGCTGGGGCCATTGCTGGTTAACAGCTGTGGTGTGGACCAGCTTGATAAATCTCCCGGATTGACGTTATGAACCTCGTAAATTCTGTGGTTCATACCATATGGAATTGGGCCAGTATCTAAAGCTACAACAACATGGACAGAACCATCATCATCTACGAAAAATTCAGGTGCCCATGTTGCCTGGACTCCAGATATGGCCGTCCAGTCGATATTGGCATAAAGAACCCATGGATCATAAGGGCCAGCACTTCGGTATATTGGAGTGGCACTAGGATTGCCAGTATAAACGATATACCAATAGTCGCCATATTTAAGTAATGAACCGTCTCGCGGAGTTTCATAACCCTGCGGAATTCCTGTGTTCCATTCAAGTTCTTCTTGGAAGTCAACACCGTCAGTTCCAAGATAAAGATGCGAAATGATATTACCGCTGACATCACTAAAAAACTGCGCTACTCTGACTACAGCGTGGATTGGGACGTGAGCGACGAAAGGATTACCAAATGTTTCAGTTGTTGCAATACCAGCGAAAGTTACTGTTTGAGGAGCACCATTCGAAATATGGAAGTTTCCAAATGCTTCGGCGGTCGCAATGCCAGTGAAGGTTACCGATTGTGGGTACGAAACGCTAAGTGCACCCATTGTCTCGCCGGTTGGAATACCGGTGAAAAATACTGCCTGAACGTGTGTAACGACTAACGAACCGAATGTTTCATCAGTTGGAATACCCGTTACAATAATGCTAAGGACCGCTACTGTAGTATCAAGGTTTTTGTATGGAAGGCCATCGGCCCAAAATTTGATGTTGCCACTGCCATCCAAAGCTGGCTGCGGTAGACCATCAACCCAATATCTGAGATTACCAAGACCTGGGTTTGGAAATTCTATCACACCAAGTGTTTCGGTGGTCGCAATGCCAGCAAAAGTTACCGTTTGGTCATATCCCACAGTCAACGAACCGAATGCCTCATCGGTTGGAATACCAGTGAGCACAATACCAGACCCAGTGAATGCCGGTGCTGGTAGAACGATTGGTGTGATTATGCCTAAAGTCAACTTGTTTGGCCTTTAAGTTACTGAGAACAATGAAACATCGATAGATTGGTCAGATCCATTAGCACATAAGTTAAACACTCCCACTTTATCTTCAGTGCAAAATGCGTTATATGCTTCTTGATAAACTCCGTGCCATGTTCCTCTCAGCGCTGCGGCTTTGGAAGCTGCTGTATAATATGTGCGGTGGACACCATCATTTTGAATGATAGTTACTACTGGTGATTGTCCCCAAGATGTAACTGTAGCCGAGCTAACGATAGGATACTGATAGCTTGCCGGATCGATCCAGGTATAAATGTCCCAACCACCACCATTATTCCAACGCCAGACGATAGACTTATTGTTGGTGGTATCGCGGATAGACGGGCCGGATTGGGCGAAATTGCCGTTGTAACCGGAAGTGCTGAATCCACAAATAAAGGTGTATGGAACAGTAACTGGATAGACGCGGTGTGTAAGATTGTTACCACCACTATTTGGGGTTAAAAAGCTGAAACCTTGAGAATCCGACGCTAGTGTCGAACTAGCTTGATTAACCCAAGCGAAGCTTCCTGAAGATGGAACGTTTGCGGGTGGACTTGCTTCGCTTAATGCTTGAGTAATACCACCGGCTGTAAAGACATGGTTCACGATGGAAGTTATAAGATGAGTGGCAGCGGTTGTCGACTCAATACCACGCGTGACGGTCCAAGTCGTGCCGGAAACACCCGTCACTAACATTAATTCGCTGTCTATTCTAATACGGAAGTTTCCAGTACCGGGATAACCAGTGCTGCTAACAACGCTTAACGTCGTGGCCCCGGTACTGGTGATTGCTGCGGCGAGTGTGGTTTGTGGATCGTTTACGAAGAGTTCAGCCATTTGCTGATATTTATGGTTTAACTATCAGCTCTTAGTCCAGTCGTCTACATTAACCCAACCAGTTGTTCCATCACAGTCTACATAAACCAATAAAACACAATCATCGGTGACACTGGCTGTGGTGCCGACCAGTGTTTCCCAAGCTCCAGTAGTACCAGACGCGGTTGCCAACACTACATCGGAGGTAATTCCACCTTCATAACACTTTTGTAATATTAAACGTGGCTGGCTACCGTTATAGGCGGCTCCATCACCTGAAGCGGATTTTCTAACATGGACGCTAAATGTCACGGCTGAACCGCTTGGAACTGATACTGTGGCATAACCGCTCATCAACTTAGAGCTAGCATTGGAAGGTGTCAGGCGTTCTGATGGCGCACCAGTATAATAAATGGCCAAATCAGAAGTCACATTTCCATATTTGAAATATGAACGGTGGTCGCCAGAAGTTCTATTATACTTGTTGATTTTCAAATAAGACTTTTCGTCGTATGATGTCAGATTGGTGGTTAAATTTGTAAAATTGGTGATGCCACAGTTTGATGCTATCAATTGGCCTATACCTACGCCTGGATAACTAAAAATGGTGGTTATAGCTCCATATCCGGTGCCTGATTTACCCAGATCACAGTTAATGAACTTCATATCATTAACAGAACCAAACAGGCCTAGAGCACTTGGCATGGTATAGCTTGTATTAGTGACCGTGCCACAAAAAGTACACGAGTCGAAAGTAAAATCGTGAGCTGTTGCATATGGCACTTGATTAACTAAAACTCCATAGCCGCCTCCACTCCCAAAAACACAATTTTCAAAAGTAAAGTTTGATGCGCCAACCCCAAAAATATTAATGTCAGCACCGCCGCCCAGCATACATGAACGGAAAATTGTCCAATTTTTAAGCCAGAACCTTGATGCAAAACACCAGCCATTATTAAAGTTTAGGCCAGTTTCATTTACAATGTTAAGACCAGACGTTTCACAGTTATGAATGACATTTCCTGACCAATCATCGGCATTGGCTTGGGTTGGCCCCAAAATAGCGGTACTGTTAAGTATTTTAAACCAAATTCCTGGTGCTTGATTAGAACTTTGATTTGCAATGCGGTTGTTTTTAAATTTTGTAAATTGAAATTGATAAAGCATGGCCGTAGAACCACCAATACCAATTGAATAGTTTCCTTCGATAATGATTGAAGTCGCTGCACCTGCCACAACTAAGAAAATTGCGCCACCTCCAAATGCTGAGCTGTAATCAGTAAAACCACAAAACGAAATCGTTGTGTTTGCACCAGCACCAGCTGTGTATCCAAAGTAAAACGGCGTAGCATTGTTATCAAAAGTATGAATCGAACAATGCTGGATGTCCATTAAACCAGTACCCGTTTGTTCTGGTGTGATGCCCCAGAAATTGGTCGCGCCGGTTCCCATCCAGTAAAACTCGCAGTATCGTGCTACCATTTGGCCGGTATCTCTAACCATTATAGCACCACGATTGGACGAGCTGGTGCCACGAATTTTAACACGACATTTTTGGTTAATGACTTCAACAGGCCAAACCGGGACATTGGTTCGAGCCTGCCCCAAACCAGCCGTGATAGTTAACGATGTTGAAGTAGGAACAGTGTTGATGGTTTTTGTTTCAGGTGCATCGTAATAATTGTTATCTGCAATAACTATTGTGTCGCCAGCTTCCCATCCTGTTGTATCACCAACTGTTAAGCTAGTTGCGGAAGTCGCAGCATCAACCGTTATGAGGGTACAAATGGTTTTAGTAGGACCCCAAACATTGAAAAAACCACCAATCGCTACAAAAATGTAAGTATCGATGTTGATAGCGGTGTCCATTTCCAGAACGGCGGTTGAAGTTGACGGAATTGGTGTACCACTGGTACCTACGTTGAGAGTGCCACCACTGGTGATTAAAAGAGCACCCTTCCATTTAAGATAATAATCAGTTGACGCGGCTGTTCCGAATGTTAAAGTGCCACCGCCCGAAATCACAATGCCCTGCGAGGCATTGGTGGCAATCGGGCCAAAAGACGTTGTGGCAATATTGTTCATCGTGACGGTGATGGCGTTGCTGGTGCCAGCACCTGTTAGCTCATTTGTGATAATAATGCCGGTGTCAGTAGTTGGTGCCTGTGTTGTAGTGGTTCGAAGTTTTCGACTCCAGTTATTTGCGGTTGCATTACGAAATAAAGTTACCTGAGATCCTGTGGTTGAACAGACAACCCGAATCACGTACGAATCAGTACCATTTGGGGTTTCTGTTGCCCCAAATTTAAAGAAAAACCAGCCAAAGCCAGACGCATTGAGGTCAGAGACGTTAACTGTGACCGATTGCACATTAGTAGAAGTCGTACTGTTACGAAGAGTAACGGTAAAGGTTCCGGAAGGGCTGACAGCTCGTGCCGCTAATTTAAGTGCCACACCATCAATAGGGGCGATAGTTCCTGGAACCAGCAACCTCAATTCGCCAACCTGCGTGTAAGTAACATCTCCGTTGTTAGCGGTGATGTTGAGTCGCCAATAACGATATGAGGTAGGTGCAAACGAAAAAGTCCGAGTTTCACTTGCCGCCCAGCCAGTTTGGTTGGTTTGCGTGTCTATTACGTTCCAAGTGCTGTTATTAGAGCTGCCTTCAAAGGTCCAATTTTTGGGGTATCTACCAGGCTGAGAACCGTCACTATTGACTTGAACAGAGTAACCAACAAGTGCGGTGGCGGTTTGTAAGTCAGCTTCTAACCAGTCTACACCACCACCAGTACCCAACCATTCAGTACCTTCCACACTTACAAAACCATTGAAGGCGTTCGCAGCTACTCGACTTGGATAGTTGGATGAAGAAGAGGCCCATCCAGCAGAAACTGTAATTGGCACGCCACCGCCAGGAATAAAAACGACTGAATCGAGATTGGAAGTAGAAATAGCTGTAGAAGCAATTTCTGAATCTAGTTCCGAAACCTCCTCTACCGCACCCCATGTACCGGCTGATGTGAAATTTCCTGATGCCGCGCTGATTAAATTTGCCATTTTATGGGGTTGACTCCGTGAAAGAATAAATTATCGTGTTTGAGACGTATCCGCTGGAGTTTCTGGTGTAATAACCATAAGAAGTGCTGGTAAGCCACGCAGTCTTCACTTGTTGCAAAAATAACGTCCAGGTGGTTCCATCAATGCTGCTGTAGAAAGTCTGATTCGTTGAATCTTGGACTATTTTCAGCCAAATCAAACCATTGTTCCATGAAGGGTTGAGAATTTGCAGCACATTACCATTAAATGACGTCGCTGAGTTAAAATTTTGGACCTGCCTAAAACAATAGCTGTTATAGTTCTGTAAATTAAACGAGGTGTATTTGGTCCCATCTGACACAAATAACCCTGATTCAATATTAGAACCCCACCCACCATTCATGTTGAAAGCCATTGTAATGGTGAAAGTGGAACCGACTTGGCTTTTCGTCCTAGCACAAACTGTGGAGCCACTATCGCCAGGGTTATAAAACAATACAGAATCATTTCTTTGAGTGGTGGTGCAACTCAACTGATTGGCCCATGTAAAATTGGAATCAATGGGTGGTGTTATCAAGCTTCCATTCATGAATGTTAACCAATTCCCACCAGATACAACCATTTCGGTAGGTGAGTCAGTGCATTTATATCGGTCACCGTTTAGTCTTCCTGCTGGTGTTGGCAGCGCAGCGCATGTGCCGGTTGCACTCATGTCCTTACGGAGTTGCGTTAAAGAAGCTACTGATATAACCGCATGGACAATATCACCAGACGCCGCATTTACATCCGCACCTTCAGCCGTGACCGAATATACAGTGCCCGAAATACCCGTTACCCTAAGCAAAACTTTGGTGGCATGGCTGGTTTGATCCAAAATCATAATGGAAAATGTTGGCACAGCAGGAAAACCAACTGCACTAGTGATAGCAATGTTTCCCGAACCAGCTGTATAAGCGCTGGCTAGTGTGGTGGTGGCGGTAAAATTAGCAAACTGTTCCATCGTTAGATTCCCGTGTTAATACCTGATTCTATTTTCCAGTGCAATAAAGTTACGCCTCCAGGCGGGTTGCCCCAGCTAAAGCCTACTTGGTGAGCAACGTTTGCTGCTACGAAGTCATTGCTGGCAACCGACAAGATAACAGCCCAATCAATCCCGTTGGATGATTCATAAAACACCTTGTTAACAGAATCGTTGGTAATGCGCAACCAAAGGAGGCCTGAGTGTCCCATCATCGTCAATGGCAAAGGGGCTTCGGATCCACCATAATCGCTGTTGTAAGAAGTTATGCTGTTATTTTTAATAAATCTGACTTCATTTCGTTGGTTACCGACATGATAGTTAGGACCAACAGAAATTATTTTTCCGGTAGAATCTCTGACTATAATGTTGACACCTGAATAGGTGGTGCTACACACCCAAGGAATTGCACCCATAGTGATTGTATAAGGCATTGTAGGCGAAGCCATATACCTGGCGCTGCTACCAGAACCAGTGCCATTAAAAACTTTGATGCCACCATAAGCTGTGGTCAAAGTTGATGCATCTTGGTTATCCCAACTAAAAAGTGAATCATCAGGAAGCGTCAGTAAACGGCCACCTCTAAAATGATCCCAACTTGATCCATTCCATCTGATTTTATCATAAAATGAATCGGTTGGAGTGTAGATATCGCCAACTTTGGCTGAAACAGGTAGACTGGCATACGGGCCAGACATGCTCATATCGGCACGCATCTGGGCAATAGCGGCAGCCGAGATGACCGTTACAACTTGATCACCGGTAGACGCGTTGGCATCAGTGCTTTCGGCTGCGACAGTCCAGGTCGTACCGGAAACACCCGTTACCCTCAACAGAACTTTGGTGACAAGTGTTGTTTGATCCAATATTGAAACGGTGAATGTTGGAACTGTTGGAAATCCTACCACACTTGCAACCGAAATAGTGCCAGCACCAGCCGTGTAAGAGCTGTTCAACGTCGTTGCAGCTGTGTAGTTAGTGAATTGTTCCATCGTTATAACCTAAAAATTTTATTGGCCGAAGTTGGCCAGTATAGCGTAATATCGGAACCATCAATGACGATTGGTAATCCAACATAGCTATCTATGTAGCAGATCAAAGGGCTGGTGCTGGCACTTCCGGTGTCTTTATAGAGAATAATGGCGGTAGCCCCATAAATGGAAGGGGTGGCACTAGTAAACAAGGCACTAGCAGCATTGACTACACCAGCTGTTATGGTGATTGATGATAGCGCGTTGCTCGCGGCTAATCTATCTCCAGAGCTAACATCGCTTAAATATTGATGGGTAGTCTGGCTGGCCACATAATGCCCAGCGCTTGCATTTACGAGGAGCGCCCTAATGGTATCAGAGGTCATGTTAATAGCCGCTGATAAAAAGGCCTCCCTTCCTTTGTCATATACAAAGTTCGCCATTTCGTCCTATATAACAGCAATCTTGTTAGAGCCGGTATCCCAAGTTAACGTGATGTCACCACCATTGGGTGTAACCGGTAGACCTGTGGCCGTGTCCCAATAAGCTAACAGAGGCGATGTAGAGCTGGTGCCGGTGTCTTTGTACATCACAACCTGTGTGACGGTTGAACCGCTGACCGCTGTAAAAACCAGTGCAGCTGCATTCAGAACACCCAATGTTGCTGATTTAGAAGCAAGGTTGCCGGATGTTGCAACAATGTTACCGCCACTGATGACGGAAAGAAACTCATCAGTCGTAAAATTGGGTGTATATCCAGACGTTACGAGGATGCACTTAATGTTGTCACCCGTAAAATTGATACCGCCTGTTGCAAAATGTTCTTTGCCTTTAGGATAAAGTTTGTTGGCCATTTATTTTGTTCCTCTACCGATGTTTTGTGCTGCCGGAAAACCGCTGGTGCGCTGTTTGATCATAGCAAAATATGCTTCTGATTCTACTTTTTCTAGCTTGTTGTGCGCCAAAACCATAATTTCTCGAATATGTTTCACGACGACATCAGCTTGTTGAATAAATGTTTCCATTTCCGAAACTGTGGTGGTCTCGATTTTTTCTAGTTCAACACCAACTTGATGCACAGAATCTTCAATGGCTTTCCAATCGATCATGCAGCTCTCCTTAATTCGCAGATATTTAGGCTATGATTTGGTAACGTCGATTTTGAAACGAGGGCCTGAACCAGGAGCTTCGTGGAATTCGATGTGGCCTGGAATTCTTCTCCAGCATGCCTTTGCATCGTCACTGACAGAATAACCCGATATCAGCCATTGT